>Ga0315289_10000153_pt1 | contig 110593 bp, 147 predicted proteins | sample YL17G11_40_MG_FD_203452 | JGI IMG/M metagenome (GOLD analysis project Ga0315289, IMG submission 203452) | Sediment microbial communities from Yellowstone Lake, YNP, Wyoming, USA - YL17G11_40 | ecosystem: Environmental > Aquatic > Freshwater > Lake > Sediment | place: USA: Wyoming | collected... | reverse complement strand
CCTGGGCGTGCACAAGCGCCCAAGGGTGCAGGTGTTCACTGATTAAAAAGCATCATGAGCTGGGTTCACAACGTCGTGAGACAGTTGGTGTACTATCTACTGGAAGTGTGGTAGTCTGCGGAGAAGGCCGTTTTAGTACGAAAGGAACGAGCGACCCGCGCCTCTGGTGTACCGGTTGTCCGATAGGGCAGCGCCGGGCAGCTACGCGCGAGCGGGATAAGCTCTGAAAGCATCTAAGAGCGAAGCCTCCTGCAAAAAGAGACTACATAGAGCTCTCGTAGATGACGAGGTTGATAGGAACGGGGCGTACATGTCAAGGTAACGAGACATTCAACCCGCGTTTACTAAACGCTCATCTTCTCTTAATGAGCTAAATGTCTGCACGTGCACAGTCTGTGATTATTTTTTTAGAATTTTTAAAATTAAGAACGAACTATCTTAAACTGGGCCAGAAGTTCTTCCAGATTTTCGCCGCTGTTGATTTTGTCTTTCAACCTCATCAGGAATCTGTTTGGCTTGCTTTCATCAGATACCACATTCCTGTGGTTTGTGAATATGAACATATTTTCTAAAGCTACAACTAATGTCGGCTTGCCGCTTGGTATTGTGAAAGTTACTGGAGCGCAGTATTCCTTCGCTTTTTTGGACGAATCTAGGTATAGCAACTTACCAAAACAGACGGTGACGTCCTTATCATACTGGTACTCAAAACCGCCCCGAGCATATCCTTCATATGTGAAAACGTAATGTGCAAATCCAATATCGTCCTTGCTAAGATAAATAGCATAGCCTCTTTCATCTGTACTTCTTTTTTCAGATGTTTTTATCACATCTTTTTTGACTGGTTAAGTTTTTTAAAGCAAATGATGTGCTAATGGGCACAATTGTTTACTCAAGTATACAAATCAAAACATTTATAAGTCCGAATTCTCGCCTTATTTTGGAGACAAACGAGCAAGCTTAGCCCGCAAGGGTTAGGAAAGTCTGTCCTCGCAAATGTCTGACAAGCGCGTAATGGCGCTGGTTGGGAATAGAAATACACGATTCGTCCTGAAAAAGATGATGGGCGGCTGTCGGTGAAATGTCCTAACTCAGACGCGAGCAAGGCCTTTGAGCCGCTTAGTCTAATGCTTGCAACTCTGTCCGCAAGTAATGTTGCGGAGAGTCAACAGAAGACAGCTTAACGTCTGTCTCCACCTTTTCACTTTAAAATGGAAACACCAGAAACAATCAAGATGAGAGGACATCACCTTTGGAATCAGCATAGTGGCTTGATAGAGATACTTCAGTATGAGTCTAGGGGAACGTTACTAAAAGATTCGCTTTACGATAAAAAGACATTTGAGTTTCTTTACGAACAAAGAGAAACAGACTCGCGGTCTATGCAGAAATATATTCTTTATGTTCTAGCAAATTATCCAGAAGCAAAAGTAAAAATTATTGATAGCGAAGACGATGTATGCGCAGTTTGCAGAAATAAAACTGATGGAAAGTGCAATATAAAAATAGACAAAGGCGAAAAGCATTTGCCAGGAATGGATAGAAATACAGCAAGATTTTACGGCTTTGAAATCGGAAAAACTTATTCTGCAAAAGAAATTTTTGAAACATTAAAACAAGCCAAGAAAATACAAATGGGCTATTGGCCAACTAGAGTTGTTAGCGTCGAAGAAGCCCTTGCTGCATAAATGTAGCCTAAACCTTTTTAAATTAAATAAAGTCTCTTGATATTGAAAATGGCAGAAAAGATTCGATTACCAAGCTCTGAAGGTGGACTAGTTCGCTATTCAGATGAGGACTATCAGGGCAGGTTCCAAATAAGGCCAGAAGTTGTCGTTGGCATAGGAATAGCAATAATCGTAATATTCACGATAATAGGCAAGTTCGTTTTATAGATACTAAGGCTTTTAAATTTGCATTTCACGCTTAATTTATGGCATTCAATTATACGTATGAGCAAATGCTGGACAGAGCTTACAAGCAGATTCCAGTCGCAACAAAAGAAGAAGTCAGATTTGAGATTCCTCAGATTAAAGCGGTTCAGTCAGGTAACAAAACAGTTGTAGCAAATCTGCCGCAGATGGCATCTGCTTTCAGAAGACTTGTTGAGCATCTGTTGAAATTTATGCTCCGTGAATTGGCAACAACAGGCGAGCAGAAAGGCGGAGAATATGTTTTTGTGGGCAAATTCAGGCCAGAATATTTACAGGATAAAATCAACAAGTACGCGAAAGAGTTTGTGCTTTGCCATCAGTGTGGTAAGCCAGATACACACTTGCTAAAAGAGACAGCAGCAACATTCCTGATTTGCGAAGCCTGCGGTGCAAGAGATAGTGTAAGGACTTTGAAGTAAAATGTATTACAAGACGTACGAATCAAGATACGGATTGATGGTTGCCGTTGCTGACAAAGAGCTCATAGGAAAGAAATTCAAGTTCAAAGACACAGAATTCTTTGTTAATCCGAGATTTTATCAGGGAGAACAAGCGGATCAAAACACAATCATTCAACTGCTGAAAAAAGCTATTTCTGTAAACTTAGTTGGGCCGAAAGCAGTTGCTTGCGGTAAAGAAGCAGGCGTAATTCAAGAAGAAAATATTCTGATGATAAACAAGAAAGTGCCGCACGCACAGTATGTTGTCATACCAACATGATAGTTTCTGATTTATTGCAGGCAATCTGGTTTATACTACCAGCATATTTTGCTAATGCTTCTCCAGTAATCGGCTGCAAGATTTTTGGAAAATTCAATGCGCCGATGGATTTTGGCAAGAAATTGGGTGGAAAGCCCATTTTTGGCCCAGGGAAAACCTGGGGCGGACTTTTATTCGGGCTTTTTGCAGGAACTTTAGCAGGTCTAGTACAAAGTTATTTTCAGCCGCAAAGTTTTCTAGTAATGAGCACGCATTTAGCTTTGCTTTTGAGTGTGGGCGCGTTAACAGGCGACGCATTTGGAAGTTTTGTAAAAAGAAGGTTCAGCTTTGAACGCGGAAAATCAGTTCCAGGATTGGATCAATTAGGCTTTCTTGTATTCGCAATCCTTTTTGCATATCCAATTGCGAAAATAAGTTTGTTGCAGATAGTTTTCTTGTTAATTCTGACACCTTTCTTGCATTTTGGAACAAACGTAGTAGCCTATTTGTTGAAGTTAAAGAAAGAGTGGTACTAAATCCACTTGAACTTTGAGCCGAACAAGGAAAAATTTTCTATTGCATCGAGAATAAAGTGAACAGTCCAACCTATGCCTAGCCAATATAGGGGCGTGAACATCGCACCAATAGCGAGGGGAAAAATTATCCAGATTTTATGCATAGGGTAGTCTTTGCTTTTTGTGTAATTTTGTGCGACTTTAGAGAGTGATTTGTGTTTATACAAGTGGTCAATATCTAGTATGAAATCAGCTAATATAAGAAGTACTAAGGGAGCCAAACCAATTTCTGGATAAAGCCAGTAGAAGAAAGCCCAGATTATGCAACCCGATAGTACGTGATACTGTATCGAAACCATGCTTTTTAGCAAAACTAAATTTATTTAAACCTGACTAGTTTTTCCTCTAGTGATGAGTAAACGCGCACTTAAGGACTTGCCTTTGCAGGAAATTACTTTAAGAAAATACGAAGAACCAGCGAATTTAGAAGGCAGGGAACTCACAAAGAAATTTTTGTTATCCGTAGGTTTATTGCAGCCCGGCGAAAGCAGGGATGTCATAGTTGATATTTTTCACATACTTTTGCTGGCGAGAAAAGACAAGGCACCCTTAGAGATTGAGCACTTCATACAACACCTGAAAGGTAAGCCAGGAGCGTCGGCTCCGAATGTCAGAAGGCAATTAAGAAGATTGAAGGAATTAAAATTAGTTGAAAAATTGCCGGAAGGCTACAGGATTGCAGAGTTTGGGCAAATAAAACCCATCATAGATTCTTACATTACTGAATTCTTAGTGAGGCCGGCATTAGAAAGAGCCAAACAGTACGCAGAAAAAATAGATTTAGCGTAACAGCAGGAAAGTCATGATAACTGCAGCCAGACAGAATTCAAAAAATGAGCCCGTCTTTATGGGGCCGCGGATTCTGTGCTTGTGAAGCGGAGAAATCGGAGCTATGCCACACGGCGTCAGCATATCAGCAAACAGATGACTGCCATACCCTATTGCCAGGGCGATAACCGAGAAATTAAAGTACTTCTGCAGGAAAAAGTTCGCAATTAGTACCAAAACAACTGGCCAAATAGTGTGAAATATTTCTCTGTGCTTGACACCAGGTATTTTTTGGTCTATGTCAGGTAAAAAAGTTCCAACAAGCAGCAAAGCAGCGAAAATCACTTTTGCAAGCAACGATGCAGGATAAAAATAATCGAGAAGAAAAGAACCAAAAAGAAAAGAAAAAAGAAGATGTGTGTAGCCTAGCATTATTAGTCTTAGACTTTTGAGCCTATTCTAAACATGCCGGTGTTGCATTTTGGGCAGGTTCCTTTTACTGCTGGTCTCTCGCCAGCTTTGCCCTTTATAGTTGTGTTTTTAGGATCTTTAATTTCCCTTTTTTCCTTGCATTTTACGCAGTAGCCTTCTACCATTTTTTCCTCCTGTTACTTTCCGAGTGACTTCGCCAAGGCGTCAAACAAATCAGCAGCCTCTTCGCCTCTTTTAGTCAGGGCAACTAATTTGAGTCTTCCTTTTTTTTCAAAACGCACCAATTCCGTTTTTTCCATTCGTTGCAGCAAATGCACGGTGTGGCTGTAGGTGCACCTCGAATCTTTGGCGAGCATCGACGGATACTTTTCTTTTAAATTTCCTCGGGTGAGACAAAGAAGTAGCTCAATTGGTTTATCACGCAAAAATATTTTTGAGCCTTTCAACTTTGCAATACCACCAGTTGTCATTTTGTATACTTTGGTAAACAGTAGTATTTATAAAACTAGCGAAGATTTTTTGCATTATTGCATATTTGTTTACTTCACCAAACAATTTTGTGCAATTGTTTTGTAGAAGCTACAAATTTTTTTATAACTTTTGAAAAATTTCATAGCATGACAGGCAAATTTGTTGTTTTTGAGGGCATAGAAGGTTCTGGCAAAAGTAGTTGCCTGAAAGAAGTTTCAAAATATCTAACAGAAAAAAATATTCCGCACATTAAAACAGAAGAACCAAATGAAAAATATGGTATTAGAAATCTGATCAAGGTAGAAATATTGTCAGGGCATATTGAAGACCCTTTAACGGCCCTTTTCGCGCACTGTCTTGACAGGGAGCTACACCTGAAAAATGAAATTATACCTGCCTTAGCGGAGGGCCTTGTAGTATTATGCGACAGATATCTATATTCAACGATTGCGTATCAAGGATACGCACAGGGACTGCCGATGAGTTATGTTAAAACTGTCCAAAACGTCTTTATGAGACCCGATTTAACTTTGATTCTTGACTTGCCTGCGGAAGTTGCCCTGGAGCGAATGTTGGGCAGGGAGATAAAAGAGAAATATGACAACATAAATTCTCTAAAAGTGCTGCGCGAGGCGTACCTTGATATTGTCAAAACCTCAACGGATAAATTTAAAATTTTGGATGCGACCTTGCCCCGGGACAAGCTGGCACAGCAAGCTATTAAAGCAATTAATGAAGTTCTTGGTTTATGAGCGAGAGCGAGTTTGTTAAGCAAAGGAAAAAAGAATTCTTTTACAAGAAAGCAAAGGAAGAGAAATATCGTGCAAGGTCCGCATACAAGCTTCTTGAACTGCAGAAAAAATTTCATTTGATTCACCAAGGTTCAATCGTTGTAGACTGCGGTGCTGCACCCGGTAGCTGGAGCCAAGTAGCTCTGGAGTTTGTGGGAAGGGGGCAAGTTCTGGCGATAGATATTTTGCCGATGGCAAGTTTGCCCGGAAATTTTACATTTCTCATGGCGGATTTAACAAGAGAAAGCGCGGTAGATAAGATAAAGGCGGTCCTGCAAAAGCCTGCAGATCTGGTCATGTCAGATGCATCGCCCGAGTTTTCGGGAATAAGGACCATGGACATAGGTTCGGCTATGAACTTAAATTATGCAATCTTGGAGATTGCAAAGAAAATTTTGAAGCAAAACGGAAGCTTTGTTTGCAAGGCATTCCAATGCTCAGATTTTCCGGATTTTGTCAAAGACGTTAAGGGATATTTTGCAGATGTTCATATTGTAAAGCCAAAGGCTTCACTGAAAGAATCCGCAGAAATGTATGTTGTTGCCTTAGATTTCAAAATAAGAAAGTTACAAACAGCGCAATAAGCGCGAGACTGCTGAAATCAGCAATTGAAGTTGTTATCGGAATCAAGAAATTGTTCGGATCGCCGCCTTTTTTGTAGACCCACACTCCGCCGATTATGGCTATGAAAAAAATCGTTAGCACTAACGTTGCAGTTGCCATGAAAGCAACAGCGATTACTTTCAAAGCTTCTACTAAGCTTACATGAACGCCCTGGAAAACCGCAATGAATACCGAAACAATACCGAGATAAAATGCTGCAAACAGCGCGATTGACGCAATTATCCTGAATTGATCGCCCAGTTCGTAAGATTCCCACCATTTTTTGTGTATTTTGCCTTGGTAGAGAAGATATGTGAACTTTGCAGACATTATTGTTCCGAAATCTCCAATCATGTCATTGAGAGCAGGCATCATAATTATTAGTGGAATCAGGGCAGCAAATTTTACTTTCAGCGCTTCAAGACCGATACCACCAAAACTGCTGATTATTGAAGCTACTATCAGAATTTTCACACTCTCTTTCAGTATTTTTTTAGCTAAATCCATGTTACAATAAATATTGCGGCCAGCAGGCTAACTACGCTAATAATATCGCCAGTTGTTGTGACGTAAGGACCCATTATGTTATTTGGGTCGTGGCCTTTTTTGAAAAGCCAGAATGTTGTGTAAGCTGTAAGAGGCGCCTCTATTACATTTGATAAAAGCGCAGCTATGAAAGCTATGGGAAAGATGAGTAGAGTGGCCGTGCCGAAAAAAATGTAAGTCACAACGTATGCAACAACAGCCAAACTCATAGCTACTACTAGGACTTCTACGAACGTGGCAAAAATGTTCGGGCCAACCACTTTGTTGTGGTCTGGGCGCGACGGAATCCTATGTAAGTCTAAAGCGGTACCGATTCTTGCAGCCAAAGCTCCTGAAATATTGCCGCGCATCTCCAGAAAGCCAGGCAGTAGTATGAAAAGGCCCGGAATCAGCAGTATTTGCTGCAAGTAAGCCGCAAGTAAAGCGCCGGCAAGCAAACCCCCTGAAATGGAAATTATTTCAGCAACAAACATTTCACCGAACTCCTTGTCAAGCATGCTGCGGACTTTCCAATGATGATTGCGCTTGACTAAGAATTGCGGTACGTTGGACATGAAAAAATCAGGCTTTCAGATTAATTAAATATATCGACTTAATCCAAGACCTTTAATTTGCCTTTGCGGGGCTCGTAAATATCGCCAGACTTGAGAAGTCCTATTATGATGTTTTTAGCGTCTTCTTCTTCAAGCTTTGATTTTGAAATTATCTCGGTCATGTCTGCGCCCTGGCCAGCATCAAGTGCCTTTATGCTTTCTAAAAGCTGCTTCTGAACAGAGAAATCTTCCTCTTTTATTATTTCAACGGCAACTTCTTCTTCCATCTGGGGTTTTGTTTCCTCAGCCGTAAGCTCGCCTGCAGCAGGCATGCCAAGCTCAAGCTTGTGTAGAATCATCCAGTTAGGATCTTCAAGTTCTCTTGCAATTTCCGGCGAGACATAGCGTTCCGCGTTGTATTCCTTGATTTTTCCTACGAACCTGATTAAAGAACCTATGTGCACGTTCCTGATTTTGATCACGTCAGGGCCGAATGCCTTGGATCTTATTGTCTCGGTACCATCATCTAAAGTGATTGCAGCATAATTTCCATCTTCAGAGAGAAATTTCGCAACTACTGTTCCGATTAAATGTACGCGGGAAATTTTTGTGTTGTTAAATTCTATGTAGCTCGGATCCCAGCCCTGGCCTTTGATAAAATTGCTGGCCAGGATATCGCGTATCCAAATCTTTTGAGATGCCAATCTTTTTTTTGTTTTAAGTACCGTTACCATTATCACCACATCTTCTGCAACAAGCCTGGTTTAGGCTCAAATACATCGCCTTTTCTCTTCAGATTATCTAAAATATCTTCCGCTTTTAGCTTGTCGATGCTTTCTGCTTCGGCTTCAGCTATTATGTCCTGGATGGGTATAGTCTTTCCAACTTTTTCAGATAGCGAGTCAATGATTCTGCGCATTATGGCAATCTGATTTCTTTGTGAGGCCGTGATGCCTGTTGTTATTCTGTCTATGTCAAATTTTCCGGTCTCGATATCCATAGCTACTTGTTCCATAGAACTTCGTAGCAAGGTAATTGCGCGCTCAGAATCCTTTTTTGTAACTTTATCTGCAAGTCTTATGCGGGCAGAAGCCTCCGAAAGCCTAACAAGTGCTTCTAATTGACGTGCCGAAATTGGAATGGGCTTCACCTGGCCTTCTTCAGCAGCAGCGCTAGAACGCAATTTTATGTAGAAACTCTTTATCTCTTCCATCGCACCAAGAGTCATTTTTGGGAAACAATGCTGCTTTGCATACGCAATGTACTTGCGTAACAATATTTTGTCAATTTCAGGCTTTTTGGAGTTAGGGTCTCTGGCTAACTCGAGAATGTGTTGTGCAATTTTCTCATCTTTTTCTAGGTTCGGAATATCTCTGATGGGGAAAATCAGGTCAAATCTGTTAATCAAAGTAGGAGGCAAGTCAATCTGCCTTGGAATTGGCTCGTAGGGGTCAAATCTGCCAAATTTTGGGTTCGCCGCCGCTAAAACTGAGGTTTCACAGCGCAGAGTAGCGTGAATATTTGCTTTTGCGATTGTAACCTGTTGCTGTTCAAGTGCTTCGTGCATCGCGCCGGTGTCTTCCTGACTCATCTTGTCTAATTCGTCGAGACAGGCAAGTCCCTTGTTTGCAAGCACTAAAGCGCCGGCTTCAAGTGCCCAGCCGTGCATGAATTCATCTCTGACAACGGTTGCTGTCAAACCTGCAGCAGTCGCACCTTTTCCGGCAACATATCTTGCTTTAGGCGCTAGGTTTGCAACATACTGCAATAGTTGTGATTTGCCGGAACCAGGGTCACCAATTAAGAACAAGTGGATATCGCCACGGGTTTTTGTACCGTCTTCACGAATTTTTTTTACTCCACCAAATAATTGCAGAATTATCGCTTCCTTGATATTATCGTAGCCATAAATAGATGGAGCAATCGAATTTATTAATTTCTCGTAAATGTTCAGCTTTTCAGAAAGCTCCTTGATTTGCTTTTCATCTTCGGGCGAGATTTCAAACTCTTCAAACTCTTCTTCGATGGTTTCAACATTGTTTGCTTCTAAAATCAAATCGTAAGTTGTGCTTTGCCCGCCAGTTTTCAGGAACATAGGCATCTCTTTTACGATACCTGTGACCTGCACTTTGTTTCCAGGGTAGTGCCTCTTCTCTAATTTTGGGTCGAGTAGGTCTTCTTCCAAGAAAACAGCAATCCTCTTGGGCTGTTCTCCGCCTTCCAAAGAATCAGGAGTCTCTTCGATTATAAGCCGCTGAACGTCTACCATCCGCTTGTCTTTGAGTTTGAATTTCCCTTTTCTGCCGCATTGACACTTAATTGGCTCTCTGAATTTGGAGCTTGATTGCTCCACCAGAATCTGTGCGCCGCAGCTAGGGCATTCAAATGTTGTTAAGGTGACTCGAGGCCTGACATCAGAAGCCTGTCTGATTAAACCGTCAGTCCATAGAAGTTTGGCGAGATGCTTGCTTCTAATGTGTCTGACTTGAACATAAGCAGACTTTGGTAAATTAGTAATTCTGACGTGAATTGGATATTGAGCTTCAGGTATGTCGCACAGCTTTATCGCTTCTTCAATACTGTCAATAACTTCTTTGAAACTGTTTATCAGCAGTTCTGAAAGCTCCAAATCAAACTTTGAAAGCACTGAAAAGTCGATATGTATGCTGTTGAAACCCTTTCTAACGCAATTGAGAAGAGTTTCGTAGTAATATTTCTCAATGAATTTTCTAAATTTGCCTATCAGTTCCTCAGAAGGCATTCACAAGCACCAAATAGAAACGAAAAGAGAAGATATAAAATAATTTGTATGGGAAAGACTATAGTTAAGTTTTAAGTTCTCCGCCTTTCCTTAGCTGATCTCTCAGTATGTATACGGACTCTATTATCTCTTTTTCAGATTTTGCGCCCGTAACTACAATTTTGCCCGTTCCGAAGAGCAGGAATGTTATGTGAGAGTCAGGCAATTTGTATACAAGTCCCGGGAACTGCTCTGGCTCGTATTCGGTGTTCTCAAATTTGAATACTATTTCATTCAGATTCAGTTTTCCGCCGACAGAACCAGAAGCTACCATGTTCTGGACTTCCATGTCCGGCTTGCCAGTTACCTTCAATCCAATGGCTTCGAGTTTCTTTACTATCGCTTCAATTGCTTTTCTTGCTTCGCGCATCGATTTAGTTCCAGTACAGATTATCTTTCCTGAACTGAAAAGCAATGCAGAAGCTTTTGGAACATCCATTTTCAGTATCAACCCTGGAAATTGTTCTGGGTTGTATTCAGCCCGCTCTAATTTTGTTGCAAGCTTTTCCAATGGTAGATCTCTGTGAATGTTCGCAGAAACTACAACATTCTGCGTTTTAGCGTAAACACCTTCTATTTCCTTTAGCTTTACTTTCTTAGAAGAAACTTTTTTTGCCATAATTCGTGCACCTCCGGAATGCCATTTATAAACCTTTATAAAGGCTTTTTAAAATCCCTTAATAAAGCTTTCTATAGGCTTAATCAAAACCGAACTGCAGCGTCTTGTTCTTTATTTCCAATTTGTCTGCGTGCTTGCGTTTGCTGACTCTGGCTGCAATTGAGAACTCTATTTCTTTTGCTCCGACTTTCTCTTTTATCTCTTTTACGTGCGGCGCCAGCATATTTTGCAATTCGGGGTCTGTTGCGATTGTCAAATCAATTTTGTCAGGCTTGCTCAAGCCTGCCGTCTTCCTCAGGGCCTGAATAGCTCTTGTCAGTTCGCGAGCAAAACCGGATGCAAGCATTTCTTTTGTCTCATCAAGGTAAACGTATAAGGTATAGTCAAACAGCTGATGAGCATAAACCTGCTTTGGCAAGCTCAATTCTACAATCAAGTCCTCTTTCGTGATTTCAACTTCGGTTCCGGAAGTTAGTGCAAAATTCCATTTGCCAGTTTTCTCTAATTTTTTCATCAAAGATTCTGGGCTTTGTTCAATAACTCTGGCAACAACTTCTGCTGCTTCTCTTTTGTATCGCGGAGCTAACTTAGCATAGTCTGCCTTAACTTTTCGTTCAACACCTTCGACAGCCTCTTTCGCAGCAACAATAACTAAGACATTCGTTGCTTCCCGGATCAAGTCTTGATACTCTTTCACAGCTTCGGCATATCCCGGTATTCGTGTGGTTAAAACCACGCGTTTGATTGGCCAGCGGACGCTTCTTTGTGTTTTTTCTCGCGCGGCAAGAATATTTGAGATAACGTCTTTTATAATTCCGAAATCAGACTCTAATTTGCCATTAATTTTCTTTTCATCGAGTTCAGGCCATTCGAGCAGATGAATGGATTCTTCCTTCTGGAGCTTTCTGAAAACATCCTGGTAGATTTTTTCTGTCGTGAATGGAATAAACGGCGATAGCAATGTCAGCAGATCTAACATTACTTTGTACATTACTTGCAGCACAGCTTCCTTTCCTTTGCCTTCTTCAGAGAGGACGTCTCTTACAAAGTGCACATACTCGCGGGAAAACGTATTGAGGAAAAAGTCCTGCAACTCTGAAGCAGCCAGATGTGGCTGCAGGGCTTCCAAATGAGTATTAACTTTTTTCTTTAACGACTCAAGTTTTGATATTATCCAGCGGTCTGCAGGGGATTTTGCCTCGAATTTTTTGGGTTTGAAGCCTTTGCCAAAGTAGACCTTCAGGTAATTTGCCAGATTCCAGAGAACATTCAGTGTTTTCTTTTGTTCTGCAAGGCCTTTCCAGCCAAACCAGAGTTCTTTTCCGATGTCATGAGTGCAGTATTTCCAGCGCATTATGTCTGCGCCAATCTTATCAGCAGCCTCATCAAACCAGATAGCATTGCCCCAGCTCTTGTGCATCTCTTTGCCGTCTTCGCCTTTCACAAGCTCGTCAGTCATCACTGATTTGAAAGGAGCCTTGCCTGTCAAGAAAATTCCATGCAAGAGCATAGAGTAGAACCAGCATCTGTATTGACCTGGTCCGCATTCTGTGATTAAGTCTGCAGGATACCACTTATCAAAATATTTTTTATCCGTCAAATAATCTAAAGTGAAGAAAGGAACCATTCCTGCGTCAAGCCAGACATCACCCGTGTCTTTGACCCTGCTTGCAATCTGTCCGCACTTCGGACATTTTATCTTGACTTCATCAACCCATGGCCTGTGAAGTTCTTTCAATTTTGAAAATCCTGAAACTGCTTTTTTCTTTAACTCGGCAACACTGCCAATAACTTCGAAATTCCCGCAGGCGCATTCCCAGATAGGCAATGGCAACCCGTAATAGCGTTTTCGAGAGATCAGCCAATCGCCCATGTTTTTGAGCCATTCTTCCTCATATTTTTGTCCGGTTTCTGGCGACCATTTTATTTTACGGTTCTCATCAATTAGTTTCTGACGCATATCGTCAACCGCAATGTACCATTCATCAACAAGCCTGAAAACCAGTTCTGTCTGGCAACGCGTGCAGTGAGGATAGCGGTGCTTTATTTTTTCCAATTTGTAAATGAAATCTCTTTTCTGCAGGTCGTCAAGCACTTTTTGATTGACTTCTGAAACGTGTTTGCCAACAAGCCAGCCATAGCCTGGCAAGAAGCACCCTTCTTCATCCAGAGGCGACGGAGCCGTCAGGTTTTCTTTTTTTCCAAGAACATAATCTTCAGGACCGCAACCAGGTGCAATGTGCACGATTCCGGTTCCGTCTTCGCTACTTACTAGATCCCATGCGACAACTTTGTGAGCAGCACCTCTTTGCTCTTCAAAATGTTTGTAGGGCATTTCATACTTCATGCCAATAAGTTGAGAGCCTTTCCTGTGCTCTACGATTTGGTATTCGCCTTTCAAAACTGAAACCCGAGATTCAGCGAGCCAATAGTATTTATCACCTTGTTTGACTCTTACGTATTTGAATTCAGGATTTACCGCGATTGCAACGTCAGCTGGCACTGTCCAGGGAGTTGTTGTCCATACCAAAAAGAACTCACAGTCTTTTTTGTGTACGGGGAACTGCATGAACATCGAAGTGTGCACAACTTCAAAATAGCCTTCAGTCGTAATAGCGTGCTTTGATTCCGCAGTTGAACAGCGCGGGCACCATGGAATTACGTCCTTGCCTTTGTAGATCCATCCTTTATCGTGACAGAACTTCAGGAAATGCCACTTGTATTCATTTGCCTTGTCTGTATGAGTGAAATAAGAATCATCCCAGTCCATCCATTGTCCTAATCTTATGGACTGCTCAGTGATTTTTTTTGCCGATTTGCGAACTCGGTCTTCACATTTCTCCACGAATTTTCCGATTCCGTATGTTTCGATGTCTCGTTTGCCTCTTTTGAAACCTAGCTCCTTTTCGATTTCTCTTTCAATCCATAAACCCTGAGTGTCGAAGCCGTTCTGTCTTCTGATTTCATAGCGGCGCATGGCATGCCATCGCAAATAAAGGTCCTTCAGGGTCCTTCCCCACGCGTGGTGCACGCCCATGCCTGAAAGCTGGCTGGCAGTAATAGGACCATCTATGAATGACCATCGTTTCTTTGCTTTAGCATAGAGTTTTTTCTGTTTCTCGTAGATTTTCTTCTTAGCCCAGAAATCCAGAATTTCAGGCTCGAATTTAGTGGGCTCGTAATTATCAGTCATATTAATCTCCCGTAAATGTAAATGTCAACATACTTTCCAGAATCAAGTCTAAAGGCTTTCTTTTTAATTCCTTCTCTTTTGAAGCCTGCTTTTTCTACAACGCGAATTGATGCCTTATTTAACGGTACAATTTCACATTCAGCTCTTTTGAAACCAAGTTTTTTCAGTTCTTTTAGGGTGTATTTCAAAAGTTGACTCATTACACCTTTATTCCAATAATCTGGGTCTACGAACCAACCCATATGAACGCGGTGTGCTGTTCTGCCTTTGTACTTTTGCATTCCAACCTGAGCAATTATTTTCCCATTAATTTTAGCAATAAAACTAAGACTTTCGCCCTTTGCAATTTGTTGGGCGCGATTTTCAATCTCTTTTTTTGTCAGAGGGTCAGTTTTATTTATGAATGGTGCTTTCTTTTCAGAAATCAATTTGTTCAGTACTTTAAACCAGCGAGCCATATCAGACGGCTTTGCTTTCCTGAATGTGATTTTCATAAACTTAGAATAAAGTTCCGCTTTTAAAAAAGTGGTGCTTATGTTCGCGTCGAAATACGAATACTTAAAAGTCTTTATCTAAACTCCAAAATTACTTTGGAGTTGCAATGATAGAAGTGTGGACTGAGAAATATAGGCCTAGGACTCTCACAGAGGTAAAAGGCCAAGATGAGATAATGTCCAGACTGCAGGCTTTTGTAAACACAGGGAATTTTCCGCATTTGCTCTTTACGGGACCAGCCGGAGTCGGAAAAACAACGGCGGCCTTGGCGATGGCAAACGAATTATACGGCGACACATGGCACGACAACATTTTGGAATTAAATGCGTCTGACGCCAGAGGAATAGACGTCATCAGAGGCGCCGTAAAAGACTTTGCAAGAACAAAAGCAATGGAAAATGTCCCTTTCAAAATAATTTACTTAGATGAATCAGATGCTTTGACAAAAGAAGCACAGGACGCTCTCAGAAGAATAATGGAAGACTATGTTCAAACTACGAGGTTCATTCTTAGTTGCAATTATTCGTCAAAAATTATAACGCCGATTCAATCAAGATGTGCAATTTTCAGATTCAAACCTCTGCCAAAAGCAACAGTCGAGGGAATTTTGCTGAAGATAGCTGAAGTAGAAGGACTCGAAATAACAAAAGGTGCTATCGAATTGATATACGACGCATCCGAAGGCGACATGAGGAAAGCAGAGAATCTGCTGCAGGCCTGCTCTTCAATGACAAAGAAAGTTGATGAGAAAGCAGTTTCAGCAGTCGTTAGTTTTGCAGAGCCGAAAGAAATTGAAGCAGTTATTAAATTGGCTATTGATGGCAAATTCTTGGACGCTAAAACAAGATTGACCGATGCAATGGTAGCTCATGGTTTATCGGGAATTGATGTCATAAAACAAATCCAAAAAGAAGTTTGGAATTTGAAATTGGATGAGAAAATTAAAATCGAATTAATCAGGATATGCGGCGAAATCGAGTTTAGAATGGTCGAAGGTGCAAACGAATTCATACAGTTAGCAGCGTTGCTGGCAGAGTTTGCCGCAATCAAGAAATGACAGAACTTCTGTATATGACAGATAGCTATATGCAAGATTTCGGAGCTACTGTTACGAAGGCTGAGGGCAAGATTGTTATTTTGGACAAGACAGCATTCTATCCGCAGGGCGGCGGAGTTCCTGATGACCGCGGGAAACTTGTTTTCGAAGGCAGCACTTTCAATGTTCTCATGGTCAAAAAACTTGGTTCTGATGTGATACACGAACTGGACCAAGCAGGGCTGAAAGTCGGCGATAAAGTTCACGGCTGGCTCGATTGGGAAAGACGTTACAAACTTATGAGAATGCACACGGCAGCCCACATCTTATCAGCTATTGTGAACAAAGAAACAGGTGCTTTAATCACAGGAAATAATATTGATTTGGACAAGGCAAGAATCGATTTTGACCTGGAAACTTTTGACAGGGAAAAATTAGCGGAATACTGTGCGAAAGCAAACCAGGAGATCTTAAAAAACCAGTCGATAACCGTTGAGTTCTTGGCGAGAGAAAAAGCGTTAAAAATCCCGGCTGTTGTCAAATTAGCTGGTGCGTTGCCGCCAGCAGTTAAAGAACTGAGATTAGTTAAAATTGGAGACATTGATTTGCAGGCAGACGGCGGCCCGCATGTTGCAAACACAAAAGAAGTTGGCACAATCGAAATCATAGACGCCGAAAACAGAGGAAAAAATAACAGGAGAGTTTATTTTAAGCTGAAATGAACACCATAGATGAGATAAAAGGTGAAGTTGAAGGCGCATTAAAACAAATTACAGAAAAATTTCTTTTCCTTAACAAAATTTCAGCAAGAACTTGGATTATCCTTGGTGTGGTTTTTGCATTCTTCAGTGCATTCTGGGAATGGATTGTTGGATGGCTTGGAAGTTTGATATTGGGCAGGACGTTCTTCATTTATCCTTATAGTTCATTAGTTTATACTTCGGTAACGGGAATAATAACCTGGGGTTTGTTTACAACGATCTTGATGTTCATTGCAATGCAAGTAACTAAACTGAGTACTGTAACGATACTGACAAAGGACCTGAAAGCGGATTATGGCCAGGTAAGACAAGTTCTGAAAGATAAGTTTGTACTGCCGAAGAAGCTGCCTACGCGATACGTAGTTATTGCCGGCTTCGCTGGCGCTATAATTGGAACAATGTGCGAAGGACTTTGGGGCTGGGTATCGCAATTTTTTAGAGGGCACATCACATACATATATCCGGGCAGTGTTCTGAAATACACGAGCTTTGCCAGCATTCCGATCTGGGGCATGTTTAGTGCAATATTTTTTGTCTTTGGATATAATTTGATTTTGTGGCTCGAAAGACCTAAAACATGGAAAAACCGTGGGTAAAAAAGTATCAGCCTAAACGTATTTTGGAGATAGTTGGACAAAAAGCCGCTCTGCAGGCAGTAATGGATTTTGTCCGCGAATTTCCAGTTGTGCGGAAAAAGGCCCTGATGTTATTTGGCCAATCCGGAATCGGGAAAACGGCAATACCACATGCCATCGCAGAAGAATTTGACCTAGAATTAGTAGAATTAACTGCGTCAGATTTCAGGGACAAAGAATCTGTTCTCAGCATTTTAGGAAATGCCGCTAGGCAAGCCAGCCTTTTCGGCAGCAAAAAGCTAATTGTGGTCGATGAGATCGATGGCATTTCAGGACAGCAGGACAGGGGCGGCGTGGCCGCCGTTATTGATACAATAAAAGAAACGAAATTCCCGATAGTCATCACTGCAAATGATGCCTATGCTGAAAAACTGAAGACCTTGAGGAATTATTGCCAGCTTGTTGAATTGAAAGGCATAAGCGCCACAGAAATTTTGAAAAGAGTTGAGGACATTTGCCAAAAAGAAGGAATAGCCTACGAAAAAGCAGCTTTGCAAAAGCTCGTAACGTCTGTTGATGGCGACTTAAGAGCAGCAATAAATGACCTGCAATCAATTGCAGGAAGCAGAAAAATGATTGCTGAATCAGACGTTAAGTTATGGGGACGCGAAAAGGAAGAATCAATTTTCAATCTCTTGAAATTAGTTTTCAAATCATTTGACTCCGAAGCGATGCTACGCACTTCAGATTATGTAGACGAAGATCTGGACAGGATTATGCTGTGGCTCGACCAGAATATTCCGGCAGAATATCTGAAAGCCAGCGAATACGCTTATGCTTACAACAATCTTGCGGAGGCCGACCGCTTTCTGAAAAGAATAATAAGATGGCAGCATTGGAGATTTTTGATTTATGCCAGGATTTTATCATTAGCAGGAACGCAGCAGGCAAAATCTGAGGTCAATAGAAGGTTTATTCTGCATCAAAGACCGGAATTGCTGCTGAAATTGTATATCAGAGCCGCGAAAAGGAAAAAAGCACAGTCCCTTGCCGAGAACGTAAGCTCAAAACTGCATGCCTCAGCTTATGAGCTGCAGAAAAACTTCTGGCCCTATTACGCCTTCATACAAGGAAAAAATCCAGAATACGCGGCAGAGCTTAACGAATTCTTAGGACTGGAATAACTTTTTAAATAGAAATCGACGCTTAAATTTGGGCGACTAGGTCGGGGTGGCTAGGCCACACCTATATCGAGAATGGTCTTTATGCTCGAGCCGAAGCCTTGGAGACGGCAAGTCTGTGATTTACTGTCCTGTTAGCGGCGTCGAAGCACAGTCTTGCAGGGCGTTTTGGTTAAGAAACCCGCCAGGTCCGGAAGGATGCAACGGTAACTTGGCTAGGATGTGCTTGTAAGTAATTGTGTGGAGCTTGTTATCAGGGTTAGCAGTAAGTGGCGGATTCTGTCAACTTTGAGGCATGTCGTCCATTCATTATGCCGAGGTGGCCCAACCTGGCAAGGCGCAAGGTTGCTAACCTTGTTTCCCGCAAGGGATTTCGGAGTTCAAATCTCCGCCTCGGCGTTTAACACTTCAAAAAATAAGTTAGTTTTAATCAATAATATACAAATAGAATAATTATGCAGAACTTGAAGCTGGCTTCATTACATCAACCATTGTTATTGTGAATATCAAAGTCTTGCCGGCTAGCGGGGAATTCATGTCAATGAGCACAGTATCATCTGTTACTTCGGTAACAACACCAATAGATACTCTATCGCCGACCTTCACGTCCAGTGTTTCAATTATCTTGGTTGCTGTAACTGTGTAAATAACTGTTCCGTATTGTTTTTCCACAGTCTGTGGCGGATCTTGCCTCCAGGTAACTGTAGTAGCAGTTACTTTGGTTGCAGTTGCATTGAATCCCGTTGTTGGAATAGTTATAGTCTTTCCGATTTCGGGGTGCAGGATTAAAGTTACATTTTCATCATTCATTGCTAAAACTTTGAATTTGAAATCTGATTGTGGGTCTGTGACAATATCACCAACACTTACATTAGAGCCAAAGTATTGAGCGAAAGTGGCTTTTGGCACGTCACTTGCCGTCAGATTTGAAGTGACATATCTATCGGATTCGAATGTCCTTGAAATATTGGCAACGTTTTCTATTTTCCATTCGCCGTAACCGTCAGCTGGCGAAACCGTGATTGTTTTTGTCTGGCCTTTGCGCATTCCGATAAGGGCATTGTCAAAACCTTTGATGACTTGACCAGACCCAGCAGTAAGTTGCATTGGCTGATATGTTCTGTTAGCATTGAATATGTTGTTTTCTTTAGCAACTGTTTGCATGCTTGTATCCATAACAGTGCCGTTCTCTAATTTTAGAATGTAATCAACCTTTACAATGTCGCCTTTTACCGCGCCGGGCATTAATTTAGTGAATGCGAAATATCCGCCGAATAAAGCAGCTATGATAACAATTCCGAAAATTGCAGCAATTACTTTTTTGCTAACCACGGTAAGGCAGACTTCTGACTAAGGTATAAAAATATTTGTATATTACAGAAATCATTTAAAGAAACCATTCTTAATTTGGATATGGATGCGTATCTAACTTATGGCATTGGCTACGGGAAGAGCAGGGAGCTTGCAGAAATCAATGCACAGAGCGACGCGAACCTGGGCAAGATCAAAGTCAGAAAACTGGATGAGCTAAAAATCTCGAGAGTCAAAATTGTTGAAAACAAAAAAGAGCTTGCAAAACTATCAGGAGAATTCAAAGGAATTGTTTTACAGAATTGTGCAAAATCAAATGTTTACTCTTGCCTTGCTTTTGGAATTACAGAGGACAAGATATTCATCGGGAAAGGAAAAGCCGCAGGCAACAAAGCAGAAAAGCAGGCGATTTTTGAAGCCAAGAAAATGGCAGGCGATGAACTCGAAAGCCTGCAGCAGATACTGGCTTTTGCACCTTACAAAAAGGACGAATATGGCTGTGCAATCGTTGCTTTGGTTCTAGTTGGCTGACAAAAAAGCTTAAATTCTAAGACGTAGTTTGCTGCACATGGGCAACATTACGACTGAAGAATGTGAAATTATTGGAGCGATTATCGGTGATGGTTATATACATATCGGCCACAACTATGTCGTAGGTCTTACGGGTAGCCCAAAAGATGATGCAGAGTATTACAAATATCTCTTGGGATCTGTTAAAAAAGTTTGGAAAAAAGATGTTAAAGCAAAAGTTCGCGCAAGAGGTTTGCGCGTAGCAATTTATTCGAAAGATATAGTATATCGGCTTGTAAATTATTTCAAGTTACCGTACGGCGAAGCCAAATCATTGAACGCGCAAATACCTAAACAAATATTTAGCAACTGGAAACTTGCGCGCCACACAATTCGCGGCCTTTTTGATACAGATGGTACCGTTTTTGTTGCAGACAAACCTGGCTCTCCAAATTATCCATCTATAGAGTTTGCTACATCAAGTATAGTGTTGGCAAAGCAAGTTAAAGCACTTCTAAGTGCGAATGGTTTCAGAGTTTCAAATATTTGGTCGTATAAGTCTAAAAATAGTACGTTGACGACGCATCGACTAGCGCTTAACGGAAGAGAAAACTTAAAAAGATGGCTAGAGAAAATTGGATTCTCAAATCCTTATAAATACAGGCGCGCAATAAATGCGTTAGGGGGACGTAGCTCAGCCTGGGAGAGCACATTAGCCGGCTAAGCTGGCTAAGCTCATACGACTGAAGAGCTGAGCAGAAATCGTGACTTGCCGAGAGAAAATCTCGGTAAGCGGAAATTGTCGGGTGTTCAAATCACCCCGTCCCCACTTGATTTTAGCTGTTTGTAAATCTAAGATTTAAAAGCCATTTTTAGGGTCAAAATCGGGGCGAAGTAAGTCGATTTCAGGTCTTTATAAACACCAAAAGCTTTATATACTTGCTATATTGTAAATACAATATGGTAAATAAGTCACTGCTATTCGGCGCATTCCTAGGATTGATTCTATTCGCAAGTCTCTTCGGAAACATAGCAGTGCATGAATTCGGACACTGGATGGTGGCCGAACACTATGGTTTAAGCCCGCAGATGCATTTTGGCGAGACACTTGACGGAGAAAAAGCAAGCCTGTTTTCAGCAAGCTTCTTTACAACCTACAGCGCGCCAGTCTGCTCAGATCAGGACCTTTTTGTGACACTAGCAGGCCCGATGGCAAACATCGTAATGGCTGTGTTATTCACATTGCTCTACTTCAAAATGCCAAAAAAGACATTCAAAATTAACATGCTATTCTTAGTGATAATAATTCCGGCAGTCCTGTCAGCAATAGTAAATCTCTTGCCTCTGCCATTATCTGATGGCGCGACAATATTCAGCTACTTGAGGTAAAATGGTAAACTCTGATTTAGAAAGTATAGTTAAGACTATTAGAAACCAACCCTATATATTATACTTTCATGCTATGGGCCGCGAAGATGTATTTAATGATTTTGTATCTAAGAGCGGTTTTGATTTCGGATACACTCGCGCCATTCATAACATGGATGAGAAAACTCTGGAAAAATTATTTTGTGTTTTCGAACAAAGGCAAGACCTGTTACGAGAAAAAGTTTATCCTATGTACAACAGCGAATATCTTCACAAATGCCCGGTATTAAGCTATGGGCCGGGTGTAAAAATAAGAAGAGAATGGATTGCCCCACAGAAATCTAAGAAGTTCTTTGGCTTGAAGGAAGAGGTAATCGAGGAAGGGCATTTACAAACCCATGAAGCGATGTCAAAGCTTTCTGACTTTGGTATCGGAGATGACGAAACTACTTATTTGATAACGCTATCTGTGGATGGAGATCAGCTGGACGGTGCTGGAAGACATTCTAGCATGCCACCAATGATAGGAATCTTTACCAATAGAGAAAATGCAGAAAAAATAGTTGAATTTTTGCGGCAAAACAAAGAACATTATTACGAGATAATCGAAGCCATGTTTCCCGAGAACGAAACTCCCAAGGTCTATAAAAATCTGATTAAAACAAGAGATAATCTTGATTCGCGCGGGCTGAAGTTCGCACAATATAAAGCCAGCAATTTAGCTAATAGACAACCTTAAAAATCATTTTTCTTTGTGAACTATTATGACAATCAAAACAGGCGACTTCATTGAGATTGACTTTGTTGGCAGAATCAAGAATACTAATCAGATTTTTGACGTGACGAAAGCAGACATTGCCAAGAAAGAAGGAGTGTTCTCTGACAAGCAAAAATACACTCCCGTGATTGCCTGTGTTGGCAAGGGACAATTATTGAAAGGTCTTGACAAAGCAATAGAAGGTAAAAACGCCGGAGATGAATTTGAAATCGAATTGCAGCCACATGAGGCATTCGGGCAAAGAGACCAGAAATTAATTCAACTGACTTCATTAACAAAGTTCAAGGAATTCAGGCCTGTGCCCGGTCTGCAGGTTTCAGTTGACGGCGCTGCGGCGATAGTCAAGTCAGTTAATGGCGGCAGAGTTATTTTAGATTTCAATCATCCTTTGGCAGGCAAAGCTCTCAAATATTGGGTTAAGATAAATAGAATTGTTACAAAGACAGATGAGAAAATTAAGGGTCTTATGTCAATAACTCTCGGTGTTGACGCTGAAGTAAAAGAAGAAGAGAAGAAAATCACAGTGAAATTAGGGCAGAAACTGGAAAAAAATGCCGAAGACATTCTGAAATTATCAATAGAAGAAATAATTCCAGAAGTAAAACAAAAAGAATTTAAATTCGAATGATAATTTTCAGTATATTGCACAGAAATTCAGTTAATTGTTTCTTGTGTTGAACAAATCTTTATAATACAGTTTGATTTTGTTCTCAGACAGTAAATATTCATAGCTTTGGAGGCACAGTATGGCTTATATTCCAGCAGGCATAAAGAGGGAAACGACTTCTCCTTTTGATGAGGAACTTGAAAAGATATTAGCAAACAAGAAAGCACGAATCAAAGTTGTTGGTGTCGGTGGTGCAGGAAACAACACTATCAACAGAATTACTGAGATTGGAATCACTGGTGCTGAAACAGTTGCCATCAACACAGATGCGCAGGATTTGATTGCAACAGTTGCAGACAAGAAAATTTTGATCGGTCGGGAATTAACTGGCGGTCTTGGCGCAGGTGCAGACCCAAAAGTTGGTGAGGAAGCAGCCAAAGAAACAGAGGCTGAAATCAAGGAAGCATTGCGCGACTCTCACATGGTATTCATCACATGCGGTTTAGGTGGTGGTACTGGAACTGGCGCAATACCTATTGTTGCAGATGTATCAAAGAAATTGGGAATTCTTACAGTCGCAATCGTAACTTTGCCTTTCACGATGGAAGGCCAGAAGAGATGGGAAAATGCAATGAATGGCCTAGAGAAATTAGAGGGACTTGTGGACACTTTGATTGTAATACCAAATGATAAACTGATTGAGCTGGCCCCTGACTTGCCATTGCACACAGCATTCAAAGTAGCTGATGAAATTCTTACAAACGCCGTAAAGGGAATAGCAGAATTGATTACAAAACCAGGTCTGATAAACTTGGACTTTGCCGATATCAGAACTGTTATGACTTCAGGCGGAATAGCAATGATTGGTGTTGGAGAAAGCGACTCTGAAAATAGGGCTATTGAAGCTGTTGAGAAAGCAATACAGAATCCGCTGCTTGATGTTGATATTACGGGAGCGAAAGGCGCATTAATTAATGTCAGTGGCGGCCCAAACATGACTCTGGATGAAGCAAAGAAAGTTGTTGAAGCAATAACAACAAAACTGGATGAAAATGCAAACATAATCTGGGGCGCGCAGTTAAGCCCGGACTTGCAGGACACAATCAGGGCGATGCTCGTAATCACTGGCGTGAAATCACCGCAGATTTTCGGACCTAAACGCACATTCTCTGCAAAGAGGAAGGAAGAGCTTGAAAAGAATCTCGGAATAGAATTTATAGATTAGAGGCGATTTTCACGAGAACCGGCTCAATTCCCCTGCTTAAATTTAGCAATTCGAATTTAGAAAAGACAATTGGTTTCGAATTGGGTGACTTAGATACTGCATTATGGGTACAGAGAGAATTTTATTCGGACTTGCTTAAACCAAGAGCATCGCCTGTGAATTTGATATGGGAAATAAACTCTCCTAGGGGAAAAAAAGTCGATGAGCCCGCAATGCTGGAATTAAGGCGCCTGGCAACTGATTACAGAGGCCCTCTGCCACAGACACCTTACATAGTCATAGGAAAAGAAAAGTTACTGGCAGGGTTCATAAAGCGCTACAATTCGTACAGAACAATGCATTCTGATTGCATGCATACACTAATTATAAAATATGGATAACTTTTTAAAGTCCCATATCTGAGCAGTTAGTATTATGGATACTAATCAAGACAGCACGGAGAAACCTGACGAACAGGCAAGCCAGCCGGTAGAAGAACAGAAAAAACCGGAGCTGAAAATGCCTTTTGATATTTCTAAATTCAGGGCTCCAAAATTCAAAATGCCGGAAGGCGGCGTTCTCGTCTGGGTTAGAAGCAAAATCAATGAATACAGACGTGTTTTGGCGATAACAAAAAAGCCGGACATGGAAGAATACAAAGCAATTGTAAAAGCATCCGGCCTTGGTTTAATTGTCATAGGAATGCTTGGTTTCATAATCACAATGATTGTGCAAGTAATTCAGATGTTTGTAAAGTAAAATGGGATTGTACGTAGTAAGGACTGCAATTGGAAGAGAAGCGCAGGTAATGGATTTCCTCGCAAGCAACGCGAAGAAAGTCACAGGCATACACAGCCTGCTTTTCCCTCACGGTATGATGGGCTATATCATGATAGAAGCCGACACCGCAGATATAATCAGACAAATCGCTCTTGGCGTTCCTTACGTTCGCGGCATTCTGAGAACACCGACAAAATATGAGGAAATAGAACACCTGATAGAATTCAAGCCTGAAGAAATTGATATCAATAAAGGTGATATTGTCCAGATTATTGCGGGACCTTTCAAGGGCGAAAAAGCAAAAGTCACAAGAATAGATATTCAAAAGTCACAAGTAGTTTTGGAATTGCTTGAGGCAGCAGTTCCTATTCCAATCACGCTCGGACTTGATTCGGTAAAGGTTATAAACAAAGCTGAAGCAGAAGCTGAAGCGAAAGCCCAGCAGACAGAAAGAGAGCGGGAATTGCACGATATAACGAGGGAAGAGGTCATATAATGGTAAAAAAAGAAACAGTCAATTTGATAGTTAAAGGCGGAGCAGCAACAGCGGGACCACCATTGGGACCTGCATTGGCTGGAAAGGGAATAAACATAGGTCAAGTCGTTAAAGACATCAACGAAAAAACAAAGCTTATGGCTGGAATGGATGTTCCAGTAAAAGTTGTTGTTGACCCTGCAGCTAAAAGCTACGAGATTCTAGTTGGTTTACCGCCATCATCAGCTTTGCTGAAGAAAGAAGCAAGCCTGGAAAAAGGTTCTGCTGCAGCAGGCAAGAAAATTGTTTCCGCTCTTTTAATTGAGCATATGATCAAAGTTGCACAAACAAAAGGCGAAGGTATGCTTGGTTCCACATTGAAAAACAAAGTCAAAGAATTATTGGGAACCTGTGTTTCTCTGGGAATAAAAGTTGAAGGAAAAGACCCGAGACAGGTTATCAAAGAAGTAAATGCAGGAGTTTATGATAAAGAGATCAAGGCTGAAAAAACAGAATTATCGGCTGATGAATTGGCTGAATTGCAGGCTACAAGAGCGCAGATACAGAACGAAATGGAAGCTCTCGAGAAAGCTGCAGCGGCCGTAGTAGCTGCGGCACAAGCCACAACACCCGTGGTCGGAGCTGAAGGCGTGCCAGCAGCAGAAGGTGCAGCAGCACCTGCTCCAGGAGCGCCAGTAGCAGTAGCACCAAAACAGCCAGCCAAAGAAGAAAAGAAACCAGCAAGGAAACAAATGAGGTAAATCCTCTTTATTTTTTTAGAATTATTTCTTCTCTAATTTTTCTATTCTTTTCCTGAGGTCAGCGACTTCTGTTTCCCAGCGCGTCACGATTTCAACGATGCTCTCCACCGACTTTTGCTGGCCATCTTTATAATTTCGTAGTGCTTCACTACCATTATTGTAGCTCTCAGGTTTTGCTGGCGGTGCCTTTGCTTCTGGGAAAGCTATTCCTTTGGTCTTGTATCTTTCTAACAAATATAAAATTCTGCCCTTTGGCAAATCAATGTTTTCAATGGCTGAATCCAAATCAAATCCTTCAGAATTTACATATTTGGCTAACTGAGGAAGATATGTCCTTTCAAAATTTGTAAGGCCTACAAGACCTTGGTTTTTTGCAGCAATAATGCGCTTTTCCAGCGGGCCTTTCTCGCCAACCACAACTACCCCGTAAGTTCTGCCGCCCACAACAACTTTCTCGATTTTCTGTACGCCCCATGAAAAATATGCCTCCATAGGCGGCGCGGGTTCAATTTCCGGAGCTTCAGGTGCTGGACCGGCTTCGAGTTTCGGAGCTTCCGTAGTTATCAGAGCTGGTTCTGCGGGCTTAGGAGGTGCAATAGGTTCTGAAGGTTTTGGCTGCTGCGGTATTTCGGGTTTTGGAGCGTCCAAAATAGTGCACAATTTCTCAAGTAATTTTTGGCCCTGAGCGGTTAAAGTAAAAAACTTCGCGTTTTTTCCACCGCGCTCCTCATATGCAACTATGTCATTTGAGATAAAACTGTTTAGAACATCAGAGAACATTGTCCAATTATAGAGACCCGAAGACCTGCAGATAACCTCTATGGGAATGTAATCATCCTTTTTTTGTCCATCCTCTGTTTTTTCTCCCTCGTTTATTGCCGTAAGAACGGTATATGCAATTCTCGTAAATGTCCATTTAGGTTCGCAGGTTTGCAGGCCTTTTGCGGTCAGAAAGGCGCTGGTGCGCTCTATTACTATGAATTCTTTGTCAGTCAATGAAGCCAATACTTTGTCTAAGTTAGGTATTTGTGTGAGATGATTCCTTGGGCAATAACGTATCTTGCTATTGATATATGTTGAGTAGATCTCGCTTAAAATTTGCCGATTAGCATCATCAAGTTCTATTTTTGTCTGTGAAGAATCCAGCTTTGAGAGCTCTGCAACTATTTCATCAAGACTTAAAGATTTATTTTGAGGCAGGGCTTGCGGGCTGGGCTCTCTGACTTTTATCCAACAGTCACCATGCCTTATGACAAAGCCATCCATTCTTAGAGCAACTAAAACTTGGCCTAATCTTGTACCGTGCCAGCCTAATATTCTCTTAAGTTCGCTCTGGGATATTCCTTCTGGATACTTTCCCAATTCATCCAGCGCTTTTTTTTGCTCTTCTGCAGTCATCCCCAGAACTCAAACGAAAGTTATAAAAACCGTTTCTATTTTTACTTTTTTTGCTGCGGTTTCTGTTGAGCTTTGAACTTTTCAAGCTCTTTTCTCTGTGCTTTCCATTCATTAAAGAAGCGCTCGCACGTTTTAGGCAGCTGGTCTTCAGGTATTGAGAATATTGTTGAGGCATCTGTCAAGATTTTGCTTTCTTTCTGCATCTCATCAAGAGCCCTTGCACCAGCAACAAATTCCAATCTCACGACGCCATCTTGTATTTTCTTGCTGCCCAGAATCTTGATGGGCCCTATTTCCATTGTGTTGTTCAGATGCGTGCCTCCACAGGCTTCAACATCTATGTCTGATAGTATGACTCTGATCTCAGCGCCAGGAACTGCACCGCCCTGGTATAAACGGAATCCGTATTTTTTTTCTGCATCATTTTTCTTCATTATCAGTTTCTTTATTGGCGAGCCTGCAAGAACAACTTCGTTTGCAAGCCTTTCTATTTTCTGCAGTTCTTCTTTTGTTAAATTGGCATAATGCGTTATATCCAAACGGGCTTTCTCAGGAGTCTTTTCAGAGCCAGCTTGCCATATATGATCGCCAAGAACTCTGCGCGATACGCCATTTATCACGTGTGTTGCGTCATGATGCCTCATTAACTGCAGTCTTCTTGGCCAGTCTAGTTTTCCAACAACAAACTGCCCGGGCCTGAAATTAGGTCTCTCAACATAATGAACAATGACATTTCCCCAGCGCTCAACATTCACAACAGGTTTGCCATTTATCGTTCCCGTATCATTTTGCTGGCCGCCAGATGTTGGGTAGAATAAAGTTTTATCGAGTATGACGTACTGGTCATCAATTATCTTCAGGACTTTTGCCTCAAACTCCTTTGAATATTCATCTGCATAGAATAATTGCTGCGTCGCAGGCAAGTCTTGTGTGTCTTTGATTAGAAGAGCTTTCGGCTCTTCGTGCTTTCTTTCCATGTGCCTTTCGGCAACTTTTGAATAGAAATCTGATGGCACGTCTATTTTCACTTTCTGTTCAGCAGCGGCAGCCTGGACATCTTCAGGCAGGATTCCCTGGCTGTCATACAAAGTGATTAATTCATCAGTGCCTAATTTTTTCTTCTTCTGGAACATTGCGCCCATTACTGATGCGGCTCTCTGCTTTGTTTCCTTGTATTTCTGTTCCTCAATTCTCAGAATCTTCTCTACATTTGGAATTTTTTCCGTTAATCTTGTGAACATTGGCTGGATTCCGGTTTCAATAAGTTCCTCAGCAGCTCTCCTGTCAGAGCCTTCAGACAGTCCAGTAACTCTTCTTGGCTGGTCTCCCGTAAATGCACGGGCCAGGTCCCACATTATTTCAGCAAGATCAATGTCCCAGTTGTATTGTTCTTTGAGTCTCAGAGCGCGTCTCAGGATAAATCTCAGATTGTAGCCGCCGCCTGAGTTTGAAGGCAGGGCTCCATCTCCGATTGCAAACATCAAAGTCCTTGCGTGGTCTAAAATAGAATAGAATGCCCTCATAGGCAGAATGGCTTCCTTTAATTTGTCTGGACTGACGCGAACTTTTCTTGCAACAGTCTGCCAGGCTTTCTCAATATCTTTTACTTCATCAACATTCAGTAAGCCCGCATATTGTGCATATTTTGAAAATAATTTCTTGTCCTGTTTTATGTCAAGCTTCCTTACCCATTTCTTGTCTACTGGGTCGAAAGCAACTTCGTAAGATGTTGGTGTGCCATTCGTGAACCAGGCTGCCCTTTCAAGGCCTGCTCCGTGGTCAAGAACATTTATGTTCAAAGGCTTCAAAGAATTGCCAACTACTTTGTACATCATATAGACCTGATTTCCTAATTCAAGTCCACGCGAGAAATATTCCAGGCAGGGTCCGGCATTTCCGCCGCCCATCCAGACATCTTCGTTAAATGTTAATTCTTCTCCGGGAATTTTCATTCCTTCTGTGAGCCAGACGTAGATGTGTTTGAGATACTCAGAAGGCTTGAAACTCTGCGGAGACATAAAGGCATGCTGGCCCATGTGAATGTGCGTAGTATAATGAGAGCCCGTAACTCCGACATTGTCAATGTCATTAAAACGCAGACTTGGCTGTGGAATTATTAGAGGATTCGCTGGAGGCTTGACTTCGCCGGAAACAACAAATGGCTGGAAACAATAAATTGATGCTTGTGTGAACCAAGTATCGTCACGCCAGCGCGCAATAACAGGATATCTTGGAATTTCAGTGTAACCCTGCTTCATCATGATGTTTGAGAATTCAGTCCAGGTCTCCTCGTAGTCCATCTTATGCTTTGCAGGAGTTTTTCCTATGAAAGTAAAGCCGCCAATGCATTCAGATTGGTTGCAAGTGCTTTGTCTTTTGTTTTTAGTCCAGAAACTCATGCCGCAACTTCTGCATTTTTTTCTGACAAAGCCTTCCTGCTGGAAAAATTCTAGATTGTAATACTTCTTCCAGTCTTTTTGGAACTGCTTTCGTAGAGAATCTTTGTCTAGAGGCATGCTATTCTGTAAGTCTAGGGATTTATATCAGTATTTATTTACAATACTGAAGCTAATTACGACCCATGCTTCTTTGCATGATAAGAATGTCTTCCTTCGTGAGCTTCTTCTTTGATTTCAATTTACCCATTACGTCTTCAGGCTTCCTTGACATTGCGGCAGGTGCAGTTTCCTTAGATACTTTGGACCATTCATTCAAAGTGTCGCTTAATTGCTGGTTTAGAGTTTCAATTTCAGACTTTCTGCCTTTCAGACCTTCTTGCAAAGCAAGCTTTTCCTGCTTTGCCTTTGAAATGCCTTCAGACTTCAATGATAAGTCTTTGAATATGCTGGAGCTTTCAACAGCTAATTTCTGTATTTCAGCATGAACCGCATCAGCCGCGGTCTTTTTCTTGTTTATTTCATCCTTCAATAGTTTGAAGTCCCTGAAGCCAGCGCCCTCCTTTTCTATCTCATCGAGCTTCACTTTCATGCGCTTGATTTTGTCCATGTATGTCTGTTCTCTTTCAAATGACAGGCCTTCAGTTTCTATTGCGTACTGCATTGCGTCAATCTGCTTCTTCAGCTGCCCCGAACTCGCTCTGGGGCCTTTCTTTTTATCCACTGGCATCAGATTTTTCTTCGCTTCAGCCAGCTTTGCAAACATGGCTTTCAATTCTTTGTTCAGAATTTCTCTCTGCGCTTTTAACTCGCGGACTTTCCTGTCAATTTCTACCTTTTTATCTCTCAGTTCCTTGGCAGTTTTGATATAAGAATTCAGACTTTTGTCAATATTTTCTTTCTCTTTGTATTTCTTTTCTTTTTCCTCGCCTAGCTGACGAAGCTCCGTGCTAAGGTCATGTATACCCTTTTTCAACTGCTCTAATTTGAGCTGTTCTTCCGACTCCATGAATATGCACTTTCATTACAGCTGATTTAGCCGAAGAGCGCGCCTAATCCGGCGGCCGCCTCTTCCTCAGAGACTTTCTTCTCTTCTTCTTTCTTTTCAGCTTTTGGTGCTGGATGGGCTGCGGCTGCTGGTGCAGCTGCTGTAACTAGAGTTGCCTCCTTTATGACTTTGTTAATGTCAACATCCTTGAGAGCGGTTACAGTAGCTTTTACTCGGGCCTTATCGACAGCAACACCCGTTGCTGCTAGCACCTTCTCCATGGAATCTTCTGTGATTTGCTTTCCTGCTTTGTGCAGCAACATGGCTGCGTATACGTATTCCATTATTTCTCCTTAGCTTTTAAGCGAGCTTGAATTTCTGTCTCAGCTTCGTTTTCAGGTTTTATAATATCTTTTGCAAGGCCAAGCGCCCTGCTTTCTCTGTAAGCTTTTGACAATAAGTATTCGACATTGTCCTTTGTGACCATGCCAAGTTCAACAGTGAGCTTTAACACGTCTAGGGCAGCGTTCTTTAAGTCGCTTATAAACTTTTCAGTATCGATATCAAGAACTGAAGCGTTATACAAATCAGAGCCTTCCAGCACTGAAGTTATAGTCATGCCAATCTGCATTGGCTCTATTCCTAGTCGTCCTAACATGCTTGCTGCTAGACTTGATATTTTTTCTCCTTTCGTAACAACCAGCGCGTCTTCCCTGATCTCTATTTTTCCGGCCGTAACTTTTGCTTTGATTTTTAACTGTGCTAATTCGGCAATTGCAGGTCCCGGTGCAAATGGAGTAGGTCCTGCTGACACCCAGATGTCATCTGGCGCTATTTGCCCTGCCTTTGCTCCCGTAGCCTGCCTATTCTTCTTCAATAAGTTGAATAGTTCAAATGCTCCGAGATTTGTGAACATCAATGCAGGTACACCCTGCAATTTTTGTATCAATAGTTTTGCTTTTGGATTTGAAGACGTTTCGAATGCTTTTTCGATTAGGATTTTCTTTGCCGGCTCGAATTTTATCTGGTCTTTCAGTTTCCTCTTTACTATCTGCAGCTGCTTTGTTGGCAGATTTTCAAGATTGACGATGGCAATGGTCTTGTAGCTGGTCGTGAGTTTCTTTATTTCATCAACTTTCTTCTTTTTCCATTCAGGTACGTTCTTAGCGTGATGACCTTTCCTTTCTTCGACAGCATGCACTTTACCGGGAGTAGTTATAACCATCATATCACCTTATGGGGCTTGCCCATTGTTGTTTTGATTATGATATTAGCGATGTTATGCTGAGCCTTTGGAAGTTTTGATTTTACTCTTTCCAGAACTGCCAAGATGTTGTCAGCAATCTGCTCATCTGTCATCTTTTCAGAGCCGACAGCACATAAAATTACTGGAGCTTTCTTTATCATGATTCTAATTGTATTTTTCATGTTCTTTGTCAGTAACTCGAGGTTAGCCTTTGGCGGAACTACTAATCCCGCTTTTGGACTTGGCATCTTGCCAACAGGTCCGAAAAATCTACCAAAAGTCTTTGCAATATTTGGCATTATATTTGCCTGCGCAATAAAGTAATCATAATCTCTTGCAAGCTTCTTTATTTTTCTTGTTTCAGTCCATTTTCCGAAATCATCTGAGAGAATAGAGAAGTCGCAGAATTTCTCTGCCTGAGGCATTAATTCTGGGCCTACCAAAGCACAGATTTTTGCGGGCTTTGCCCTGCCATGCGGCAGTGGAAGATATTCCTCTAGCTTGCCTTCTTCCTTGTTAACATCAATTTCCTTCAAGTTAATAGCAAGGTCAATAGTCTGAGTGAACTTTTTCTTTTTCTCAGTTTCCCTTGCCTTTTTGATTGCACCAAGGATTTGTGTTTTTTCCATAAAGTATATTCAGCTCATCAAATAGTTGAGCTTCTGCCGAAGCAGTTAATTCTATTCAGAAAGTTGGGTTTTTAAGGATTTCTTTTACTTAAGATTAGTAGCCAAATCTCCTTTCGTAATTCTTGTGGTCCATCCATTCAAGAATTATCGCTAAAATAGCAATCTCGTCGCCTTTCAAGGTGTATATCAATCTCCATGCTCTTGGCAAGTCAATTTTCCAGAGATTATCAACATCGTATTTTTCGTAGCGCTCCGGAATAAGATTCCGCGGTATTTTAATTCCACATTCCGGATCAGCTTTAAGTGTGTCAATTGCGTGGTTAATTGCTTTGTAAATTTCAGGGTCAGCAGACTTGCCACTTTTGAGCGCTTCAAACGCTTCTTTTACCTTGAGATCATTGAAACCGACGTGAACATCTCTCATCTAACAATCAATCCCTGTTCTCTTATTCTTCTTACAGCTTCTGGGCTCCAAATCCACATTATTTTGTTGTCTTTTGTCATTAAGATTTTTCCAGATTCTTCTAAGTAGTCTAGAATTATCTTAAAAGTCTGGTACATGACTTTCTTTGGCAGAGCTTTCCAAAGTTGCATCTTGTTAGGATAGACTTTCATTTTTCTTATAGTTTCTTCAACCATCAATACGGTATCTAATCTTGGCTGATGCAATATTTGCACCTGTGCTCTCCCAGTAGAACGTATGGCCATGTTACCTCCCCACACATTTACTAGCTCTTTTAGCTATTATACTTATGTTGTCATAAGGTAATAGTTATATATGTCTATATATTATATAATTATATACAATTATAAAGCTTTCTTTTCAGCCGACAAAAGCCTTTATCAATAAATTATGTGTATAAATACACATAAAGCTGATATCAACAGAATCCGGAGGTTAATCCACGATGAAACTCTATGATGAAAAAATATTCGAAAAATACGCGGATGCCTTCGAAGCCCTTGCAGAATATGACAGGACAGGAAAACTTCCAAAACTCTCTTACAAGAAAAGAACTGGTTAGGGCAGCATAGTTTAGCTGTTGTGATGCAGCAGTATCTCGTTTATCGGATGCTTGTAAACATTTTTGTGGCGATCAAATTCCTCTATTATGATTGTCTTGTCCGGCTCGTCAATCATGTAAATCAGAACAAAGGACTTTCCAATATGCACTCTGCGAAATCCCTGCAGCGGGGACCGTAAGGGTTCGAACTTGTATGGGTCTTCATTTATTTCCGTTATTTTTCTTTCAAGAATTTCTGCAGTCAGCTTGTCCCTTTTTACGAGCTTGTGGAGCTCTTCCTCTACGGATTTCCTGATAATGAGTCCATACATGTTAAGCCTTCAAGCCAAAATGTTTTGAGAAATCTTTCACTTTTACAACAGGCTCCTTTTGCCTGGCTCGCATCTTTTTTACAAACTCCGGCTTCAGTTCGGGTTTCATAGCATCAGCTTGGCCCACGCATAAATAAACTCATCCAAACCATCTGTTGTCAGGCCTAAGAAGAACTTAGGTTTTTCCAAACCCCAATAACTCAGATAAGGGATCTGCAAAGTCCTTTTCTTTATTACAGCAACTATGTTAATTGCTGATTCAACGAAAGCGTTTATGTCCGTCTTTGAATATTTCTGCCTAGCAAGGGCAGCAGTTTCCTCAGGAAGATTCTGTAATATCTTCTTCCCTTCCTTGGAAATGTCAACATTTTCCAATACCTTCAGGAACTTGTCTCTATCCCTCGCAATAAGAGATAATCTTGCAAATCCCTTTGATTCAACAAACATCAGATTCCTGTTAATCAGGGACATAGGAATTTCAATTATGAATTTATTCACACCTTTGCTGAAGAAAATAACCCTATCTGTTGTCAGCACAAGATAACCTGGCACTAAAAAATCCAGTTTGTGCTGCGATTGCCCGCCCATGTAAGCTGCCTTGATGTAAGCAACCGGAGGCGCCCTGAAATAATAGCCGTAATTCTCGCGAAACCACAGATTAAATTCAGACACTCTTCCAACAATACCGAATTCAGAGCCACCAGCTTGGCCTAGAATAATGTCGGAGAGTTTGTGAGAGGTGGCCATAACAAGATAGTGTTCTAAGCGATTTTAAAGTCTTTTTTGTAGAGTAGACCTTAAAAATGACGTCCAAACGAGCGCTTTGCAGACTCTAAAGAGACTGAAGCAGGCTGTGCAGCGTTCCAAAGCTTTTCGTAATATGCCCAAAAAGCGTCAGCTATTTGTGATAATGGGTCAGTATCGCCATCTTTGACTTCATAAGTGAATCCCTCATAATGTGAAAGCGAGGGGTTATGTGATTTGCAAATTCCGTGCACGTCGACGGTCCAGCTTTGCCAAACATATAATTTTCTAGACTTTTTCTTTTGCACCAAAATAGCACGCAAGTCGTTGCCAATTGCTTTCAATTCTATCTTGGGATTTACTTCAGCAAATTTGCAAGCAATCTGTCTCCCTTGTGGAAATCGAAGAACATCGTAGCTCATTATAACTCTGATTCTACCATTACTATTTCTATAGCCACCTTGGCGTTTTTCTCCACCGATTTGGTTCCACTTGCCTTCCTCTTCCAGAATGTAGTCGGCATCACCAACTTTCTCGCTATAAACCTCGCCAGCCTGAAGATTTGTCAATTCAGTATGCGAGAAGTCTTCAGTTATTCTGCGTTTACTTACTCTGCGAAAAGCCTCATGCGGCACATTCAAAAGTAACCACCCAACACACTTTTCGACATCGATTGAGGGGAAGATTGGAAAACCATATTTTTCATCACACTTGACAGTTAAAGTGCATAATAAATCATCAAGAGTAACACCTCTGGCCAGCTGCATCAATTCACTGTCATTCATTATTTTCAACGCCATTTTTGTCTCGTACGAATTCCATTTCACCTCATCTTAACAAGGATAGGGCTAAAAGTATGGCTACTATTATGAAAAACAGGGTGCATAACCCCACCATCAACAAATTCATTGCAGGTGTCGGACCTGCAAATTTTGCATGTTGAAAATCTTTATAGCCGTCAACCCTGTCGTATGAAAAGGATTTACATTTTATTATGAAATTTTTGTGTTCGCCTTCATATTCTTTAGGGAACCAATGTGGGGCGAATGTAAATTCAAATCCACCTTTCGTTTTTATCATGCTAATTCCGCTGATGCTCATTCCGCCTTTGCAGGCTTGGCTGAAATTTAGAAAATCTTCAAAGTTTTCTGGATCTTTCAACTTTATGATACCAAACGGTTTGCCAGGGTCCCAAAAAGTGTCTATATCAATTGCCACAGTAAGAGTCTTGTTTTCATGATAAGCTTCCAGCAAATTAGAATCATGGAAATTTATGTCAAGTATAGACTCTGGTCTTGCCATATTCCAGCGATGCGCTATACAGATTTAATCCTTCCGCTCAAGTCAGCATTTCTTCAAAAGACTTAATATTTTTGCTAAGCAAGTGTATAGATGGATTTAGCAGAATTGTTCAAAAACCTTGAAGACAAGTTTAAGCCAGAATTAGCTGTCCTAAAAGATAATTCTGAAAAAATCATGTTTGTGGGCGATATTCATGGCGATTTGTCTACAGTCAGGTATATCGAAGAAAATCTTGGCAAATATGATAAAATAATCTGCCTCGGGGATTATATTGACCGCGGCGCCCTGGACATAGAAGTTTCTGAAGAAATTGCAAGGCTGAAATTAGATAATGACAATCTCATTCTGTTGCCGGGAAATCACGATGCCTGCAAAGAAGTTTACCCGAAGGACTGGCGTGATAAACTTCTCAGGAGATTTTTTAGTAAGGGTTGGGACATCAATGACGCATATTTGAAAGCGTTTTTGGCAGCGCCCATAGCATACCGCAATACAAGATACCGTGTTCTCGCTTTGCATGGATTTATACCAGTTATGAAAAACAATAATTATGATATTAAAACGTGGAATAAAGCCAACGAAAATCTTGGCAGTACGGAATATCAGATATTATGGAATGATCCTGAGCTTACGGGAGATTGTCCTGGAAATAATGAGCGGGGCGATGGCATTTTTGTGGTCAGCAACAAGGATACGTTGGCATTTATGAAACGAAACAGGCTGAAAATAATAGTTAGAAGCCATAAGCCAGAAATAAATAGGATTTTCAAATTGGAAGATAGGATTGTAGTAAATATTGGTTCTGCATCTTATTACGGAGATAAATATGTCTATTTGCTGCCGGAAAACAAGATAAAAAAGATATAATTTTGGATGCCTGGCCCAAAAGTTGGCCAGACGTTACGCTTAAGTTTATAAAATATTGCAATATGGCCACCATAATGAAATACATCGAATACGCTATCAACCAAAATGGCTTGGAGAAAAAGCTTGGCTTATTAGGAGAAAGTCATCTCTACTTGCCTAGCGAAAGCAAATTCGCCAGGAAAATTGTGAAAAATTTTGATACCGTAGCTTACGAAGGCTCAGACAAGAAAATGATTTCGCTTAGTGTAATTAGTGCGCTGGCAGTTCCAGGACTTCTTGCTTATGCTGCAGCAACAGGCAGATGGCCTAAAAACTGTGCAATAGATATTGCGAAAAAGTATGGAATGAAGATTGTTCGTATTGAAGATAACGTGGATGATTCCTTTACGTATAAAGAAAAAATGACTCTTGCATTAGCGTATATAATTTCTGCGCTGAAGTCTCCATTTACTTATGGATATTACAAATTGTGCGGCAATCCTGACGTACCAGGAACAAGAGCGTATAAAGCCAAAAAATCAGATGAAAGAAAAGGTTTTGGATATTCTGCTCTTGTGCGCAATTTGCCTGAAAGAGATGAAAACATGGCTAAAAATATTGTTGAAGTTCTTGAAAAATACAAAGGGAATATACTTGTGGTCTGCGGTGAATTGCATCTGGAAGGCGTAATCAAGAATCTCAATAGTGTTTTAGACATGAAAGAAGTAAGAACAGATTCTCCTAAATACAAAACTAATCCTTAATCATGGAGCTTTTTTATCTGGATACCAACCAGATGGGTGAAAATTATCCCGCGTTTTTGGAGTGTCATCGCGGATGGCAACAGGATGGTATTTAGCCACATAGGCTTCTGCGCGATAACGCTCATCGTTCAGAAATCTGAGCCTAGACTTTGAAACTGCAATTCCTTCTTTGTATAGTCCGAATAAATCACCTGCAAGTTCAAGATGTTTAGGATAATCCGCTTTCACGCGGAGAAAATCGCTCTGAATTTCAGCTATAATAACATCTTTTGGTCCGTAAAAGAAAATATTGTACCTCTCTAATTCGTATTTCTTTGCGACTTTTTCCCAATGATAGGAACTGGGCCATTCCCAGCCGTCATCATGATGAAAATTTATGACATAATAGCCATCTTTAAGCTCAATTGTTGAGTTAAATTCTCCAATCCTGCACTCTAAACTGCCTTGGTCCTTTTTTCCGATAAAACTTTCCAAGGCTGTTTTTGCGGCATCATAAGTCTCAGTCATATCAATACAATATAGCAATAAAGTTGTATAAACCTTTGCATAAGGCAGGCTTAAAAGACTTTTTTTGAAACCGAAGATATGACTTTCGATTACGTTGTGGAAAAGATAAAGGAGGACTAGTTCTCAGCGAATAAACTTCTTTAATTGATCATAATTATATTCGTCGCCAGGAAGGCAAAATGAAGCCCCTGTGCGCATAAATATCGGAAAAAATATTTCACCAAATAATGCGCGCTCATTTTCGTTAAGTTTCGCTTCTCGGGCCACATAATCTAATGCATTCCACCATCCGTAGTGCTGTTGTTCAGTTTTAGGATATTCTATAAGTTTTTTAACGGCTTCAGAAGCCTTTTCTTTTGGAAGAAGACCAAATTCTTTTCTTGCCTTTCTAAGTTCTTGAACGTGCTCGTGAGGCATGTAGTTTTTTAATTTAGCCAGTAATTCATTTGAAATGTGTTTTTCGCCTAGTAACTGTTCTATCGCTCGCATATCTACAGTTTTAAAGTCCTTGGCCATATCATTTCGCATTTTGTCTTCTAAAGCGCCCATTTCAGTATTTTTTTGCCATATTAACATTTAAAAGGTTTTTGCATAGCACCAGACTTAAGAGACTTATCTGGTCTTGGAAAACATGACTTTCGATTCTGTTGTGGAAAAGATATGGTTTGGTCTGGAAAAGAAGCTCACTCTTAACTCTGTTCTTCCAGTCTTTGTTGAACAGAGGAAAAAGTTTGAGGGCTGGCTAAAGGTGGAGATTTGTGAGCTACTTCAGAGTTATGGGTACAAGGTCACGCCTGAGAAAGACTTCATAGATATTACAGCTGAACATCTTGCAATCGAGCTCAAGACAATACCTACCAATTATGCCTGGCCAGGCATACCGCACCCGCATGCAAAAGCGATCACAAATGGCATTAACGATGTCCTGAAAGACATTGGCGAACTAAGATTTGAGCCTTACGAGATTAGAATGGTCAACTTCATAGTATATCCTCTCAGCAGGTCATGCACATCTAAGCACTATAATCTATGGACTAAAGACCACCTTGAGCGCATAAGGCGGCAGATTCCAGACAAAGACCTGATAGAAAAGCCGTTTGAGTTCCAGAATGGCTTTCCCGGCATTGCTTACTTTGGAAAGGTTGAATAGAATCAGAATGTCTCATTTCTTCTTGTCAAACTTGGCAAGGAATTCATTAAGAGTGTCGCCCTGTTGTTTCTTGTATGTCCAGTAGACAGCCAGCTCTCCGTTAAGGAATTCTTTTACGGCTTTCTTTTTGCTGCCTTTTGGTTTTCCGTAGACCAGCACGGCAAACTCTCTGTCAAAGTAGTATCTAGGAACGAGCCCCACAAAATCGTGTTTGCCTTGTAGCTGATGACATCTATCTATTCCCTTTGCGATTGAATCAAATGCTTCAATTTTCATTTTTGCACCCATATCTTCTTGTTCGGCAGCTTTCGGAAGTAGGATTTCTGCCCAATTTGCATTCTACCATGCCCAAATCAACCCAAAAAGTGATTTAAGGATTACGCATAAGTCAGCGCTTCTTCAGCCGCTCTATTCTTTTGCGAATCTCTCTTGTTCAGACCAGAAATGCATCCACAGTTTAGCTATCGGCACGATTTTGTCGCCCCCATATACGCAATTGTCCTTCACAATGAGTCTAGGCTCTCTTTTTCTTTTGGATTTCATCAGGCCCTTTAACCGCGATAGAAATTAAAATTGTTCGCAGCAGAAGTCAGCGCTTCTTCAGTTAAAATTTATATATCAATTATACAGTATCAAAATATGGTCATTCGAAAACTCGCAAAAAACAGATGGAGACTTTATAGTAGGCGCATTAATCCAAAGACCGGGAAAAGAAGAAATTTGGGAACATTCTCTAGCAAAGCTGCAGCATTAAAGCACGAGCGGGAAGTACAATATTTTAGACATATGAGAATGAGAAGATAGCGTTTTTTAGTCAACTCTAAATATTCTTTCAGAGTAGCGCGGTCTATCTACCTCGTATTTACCCTCGCTTAACTCTGCAATCCACTTATATAAAACTTGGATGTTTCCCGTCAAACTTCTTCTGCTTGGTACGGGAACGTCTTGACAATTTTTTTGAATCCACTCTTTAACTCTACCAAAATACATACCGTTTCGGTCTATAACTTTTAGAAGTTTTATAATGAATTTAGATTCAAAAAATCTCTTTTTTAATAATTCGAAAAATTCTTTTTTACTTAGATTGATTGGAATATCATATAGTGCAATATCATGAAGTGCACATTGAATTTTTTCTTTTGAGCCAACAAATCCACCCGAATATGTTTTATAAAATTCTTCGATATCTAAACTCATTGGAAGGGCAGATATTAAAAACTCTGGATCTTGCCTTAATTTATTTAAATTGATTTCCTCAATATCGGGTATAGATTTTAACTTGTCTAATTCTGCTTTGAATTGGTTATATATTCTATCATTCACCAGAATTGATTCTTTCAATATTTTCTTGAAATATAAAAGAGTATTAACATCTAATTTTTTGATTTCTTTAGCCAATTCATAATTGTAGTTTTCGGTTATAGCTAGTCCTGGAAAAGAAATATTTGCACTTCCAAAGACGCACTTTTCATAATCAACAATAAATGCTTTCAAATGTATTTTTTGATTAATATACAGATAAATATTATTTTTTTTGCAATAATTATAAAGATCCAATTCCGATGAGCCAAATTGCATGTCTCTTAATTTCCAGGTTGTAATGATTGTAATTTTCGATTTGCAGTCGGAAATTAATTTATCAAGAGCATTTATTTTTATAAAGGGGGCAATAATCAACAGGTTTTCTTTAGATTTAGAGAGACAATATTTAATTTTATCTAAAAATACGTTTCTTTCTGAAACGAACAATTCTTCAGCCCTTCCAGTATGATTCAAAGTAGTCATAAACATTATCTGGACTTCGGTAAACATCTATATTGTCTTTAACGTCAATTAATTTACAACTTTCAGTACCACCAATAGCTGGACCTCTTAATCCTCTTCCAACCATTTGACTGTATAATACTACGGACATTGTTGGTCTTGCTATAAAAACAACATCTATCATAGGAGCATCAAATCCCGTCGTCAGAACACCATAATTACAAATAATATTCAAATTATTACTTCTTTCTTTGAAGTTCTTTATTATATTTCTTCTGCGATCAATTCTTGTTAAACCATCTATATGCTCTGCTTTAAATCCTAAAAAGTTCAACAGCGCGCATATGAATTTTGAATGTTCAATACTTGTACCAAAAAATAAAATCTTTTTATTCAATTCACATTCCTTTTTTAATTTCTTAATTATTTCTAAGTTTCTAACATCATCATCAGAAACTCTTTTAAGGAAGCCTTCGGGAAAGTCAAAATATGTTTCGATGTAATTCTTTTCGGATGCAGATAATTCGTATCTTCTCCCACTTATAGGCTCGTTTTCTATGTGTGACAGTATTTTTTTATCTCTCAAATATTGAAATACTGTTTTACTGCCCGAATCTATTTCAATTTTATCCTTGAAAAAGAATTCAATTAATTTTTTAGTTTCTTTGCTATCGACATCACTTCTTCCAGGGGTAGCAGTTAATCCGATTAGATGTGGCACATTGGAAGAATTTATTACTAAACTTTCAATAACTTTTTTGTATGTTCTAGCTATAGCCTTATGGGCTTCATCCACAATTACTAGTATATTATTATTTGCGAAACGTTTTATTAATTCCATATTTTTCTTTAATATGCTGTTAATTTTTGGAAAGCCTGCAACAACGAATGAACTTCTTTTTTGAACCTTTAAATTATTTTTACCCCACGCCCTAACAATATCAATATCGAACGTGCCAACATGCATCCATACATCTTTAAAACACTCTACGGCTTGCTCACATAATTCATCCGAATGAGCAAGCCAAATTACAGATTTGCCTGGATTTTTGATCAAAAAAGAAGTTACAATCTCCATGGCAGTTCTTGTTTTTCCAGATCCTGTTGGCATCTGTATAACAAATCTCTTCATAGGATTTTCTAAAATAGTCATAGCATTCATGAAAACTTTGAATTGGAAGTCTTTAAGTAATTTAAAAGGTCTTTCGTGACATTTAATTGTTTCTACATTTGGCAGTTCTTCTTTCGGTTCTGGCAAATAGTCTATGGGTAAATTAAAGTATTTTATCATTCTTTTAGTTTGTTCATTATGCTCCCAGTTTATGTTAGATATGTCTTTTACAAGACGGTCAAAACCTAAATTAGAATTTAATTCAAGTAATTCAGCAAGTTTTTTAATTTCATCATCTGATAGTCTGTTTAACAACATCATTCTGAAATTTTTTTTTAAAAAAGAATCCTGACCTTGAAAAGAGAGAAATATTTTAATTAAAAAAGCTTTTTCATAAACGTCATTCGGGTTTTCTATACCGCTTTCTGGTAAAGAAGGCAAAATATCTTTCAATCTATCCAAAATAGAAACCCCAATCAAATCTTGGAGTTCTTGTGTTGAAAGTTTATTAATAATCATTCTTGCTCGCTGTAAGATTTCTCTTTTTTATAAGCTTCAATATATGTTTCTAAAAATCTGCCCCAGTCCTTTACGATATAATCTAAAAGCGTTTTTGCGGAAATTACTTGATCTTCATCAATTGACTGACGTGCTCTCGCAAAAGACATTAAAAGTATATCCATTAAAACTTTTATTCGGTGCGCTAATTTCGAAGATTCTTTAGAATCTTTTAACTCTTTTAATTGTTCTCTAATTTGGGTTATTTCTTTAAATAATGTGTGATTGATGTTATATTGTAAAACGGCTTTACCCGAAAAAAACGAAGTTTCAATAAAAGTATCTCCTTTCCAAGCAGCATCCATTATAGTATAGGGTTGTGCTTGGAATCTAGCTTTCCATTTAGCTTCTTCACTTCTGTCTAAGGCGTTAATTGTCGCATCAGATATCCTTTTTTCTGTTTCGTCTCTACTTAAGTTTAAACCCGCTTTTATCTTATCTGCAAGAGGAACACTTTTTGCTAAATTTTCGGCTTCTGGATGTAAATCTGGCAAACCATCTGCCTTCTTCTTGGATTCTTCTTTTAATTTATTTTTAGCCCATAAATCTCTTACAATTTCACGCGCGGTATTTTTGGGCCCTTTTATTTTTTGTAAAATGGCCTCTTTCAAAGATTTAATTGGAATAGCACCTCTTTTTATGTGCTTTACAGTAAAGCACTCGTCTAACACCGGATCAAAACTTATTTCGCAACCCCACCACCTATCTACATTTTCCAGTTTTAAGAAATAAGGTATGGCACCGAAGGCAACTTCTCTGCCGTTTCGCAAAATCGATACGCCCTCATTTTCATCGATGTATCTGCCTGGAAAATCTAAGCCACCACGCTTTTCAGTTTTTCTATAGAATTCGGGTAATAAACTAAATACTATTTTAATTTTTGAATTTTTTGTCTTAGGGTTTACTTTTGCTACGCTCTCAGGTATTGGCCATTCGATTTCTCCGTGCCACAATATTTCAGCCTTTGGATCTTTTGGAAATTGATTCTTTTCTTTATTGAGGTATAGTGGATCAAATGAATAAACTATATTATCATTCAAATTAATGATTACGCCTTTGGATATAAAAGTTCTAAATGTTCTTCCAATCCAATGATTTAGTAGTCCGTATGGATCTAAAGAGTCGCGCCCCTTTTCTCTATCAGACCATTCATCAGTGTGTATATCTTCCAAATCTACTTGATCAAAACCTGACCAAATAACTAACGTACCTTGATCTTTCCCCGTAAAAGATTCATATTCTTTTGGAATTTTTTTTTCAATAGGCTTTAAAATGCCTTCTTTAATATCTTCCTCATTATTTAAATCAAAAGATATGTATTTCCATACGCCCCTTTTTTGTTTAGAAAAAACCTCAATTTTCGTTGCAAACCTTATACCTGCCAAGGTCATGCCAACTCCAAATCTCCCTATTCCATATCTATTATCATATCTTGTAGAATAACCCAAACGTATGCAGTTATGTAATACGTAATCGTCCATTCCAATTCCATCATCACCGCAAATAATTTTAGTAATAACTTTTGTTTTTTTAATTTCCCCAGCATGCGCATCAGTTATTTTAATTTTGATATGTTTTGCTTCCGCTTCAATAGAATTGTCTATTAGTTCACCAATTGCACTTGGAAGATCAAAATCAGATGCTCTTAAAGAGGGTAATAAGTGAGCTGCTTCGATGGCCATAACCCTTTCACGAGGTTCCATAACAAGCTAAGAATTCAATATTGATATATAAGGTTTATCACGGACAGAATTAGTTAGGTTTAGATTGGTGGAACTTTAACATCACACCGTTTACAAATATTTCCAAAACCCCACGTTTCCATTACATTTTTGTATAGTGCAGGATTTAACTTCTTTAATTTTACAAAGTTATTCTCGCCGCTAAGGTGGCATCCAAAACCGCAACAAACGCAACCATTTCGTTTAAAACCTTTGTAATAAATATCTGCAAAGCGAATTTTATATTTTTTTGCATAGTCTTGGATGTCCTTTTCCGTAAAAAATATTATCGGGTTGACAACAATCTGTTCTTTTGTTTTATAGACACAGCCTTTTCTTACCCAAACAACCCTGCGCATTTGACTTTCTTCAGCGCGTATGCCCATGAATGCAACAGATTTACCACTTTCCTTTTGCCACTTTTTCAAAGGTTTCTTTTTTAGAAAGTAACAGCACTTAGAACTTAATTTAACATTTTTATATTTCAAAAAACTGCGCACCTTCTTCATTTTTTTAGGATTGACCTTTTGTTTTAAACGAATTCTTTCTAATAAATCAGCGGTTTCTTTTGAGAACATGGGATATCCGTGCTTTTTCCAAACTTCCCAAGGTAGAACTTCAGGATATATCATGTGTAATTTTACATTATTCTTTTTACACCATTTAGTTGCAAAATCAACACATTCAGGGTATTCAAGTCGAGTATTCGAAAACGCGTGGTCCATTTTGTAGCCCATTGAGAGCACTAAATGACTCAATACCGTGCTGTCTTTTCCGCCCGAAAAACTTACATAACAATTGTTTACCCCATAGGTATTTATTGCGTGTTGTATTCGCCTTTTTGCAAGAAGAATTTTATGATCTAACGGATAATTCATGCGCCTATTAAGTAGCTGTCCTCTAAACGTTAACAACGCTTTTTGTTCTGAAGTTTTATTTTTATTATTCCAAAATTTATCATTGAAACTAAATTGACTGTCTTCTATTTCTCGTGAACTTGGTATTCTTTCTAAAATAAGTTCTTTATTCACGTCATGGCCTCTTATATAAATAAAAAATTACTAATATAAAAAGGATCCGGTCTTCAAATAACTAATCATAAAATAATCAAAGCTCCATATCTCTCAATCACGGGCAGACTTTGCATTCCATTACTGGGGCAGCTCGTCCGTCTTGCGCTTTGTTAGGTCTTCAGGAATCCTGTATTCTGCCCAATTAACTTTCTTGTCCTTGATTACGTCGCGCAGGTTCCTTTCCTGCGGGTTTAAGGAAGACTTTCCTGACTTTACTTCGACGAAAATGACTTCGCTGATTTCTTTTTCGTCAGCACCCTTGAAGATGACAAAATCTATTGGTTTGCCTATGAAACGCGCTTCTGAAGGAGACCAGGGAAAGTTAGGTAGATATGGTGCCAGTTGTTCAGAAAACTGGCCTGCCAAGACTGAACGGGAGCGCCCTATAGCTTCCGCGCGAATATCTGGAATTTTACCTTGCCAATAGTGGTCACGTAACTTCTGTCCGAGCAAATAGCCAATTACCACGGCAACGCCAATAGAAATAACTAAAAAGATAACAAAAATTAAGTCTATAGCCATAATCAAGCTAGGATTTACAAATTTATAAGGTTTTCAACGCTCTATCTGACCGCCGCTGATGGTAAATTCATTTCCAACTTTGTAGTGCGGAAACCATCTTTTCAAGTCTGCGCCGCATTTCGGGCATTTGCTGACATCATTTGTATCTGTCGCAATTTTGGCGTTGCATTTACCACAATATAATTCTGTTACCATAGTGCTAACAGGCGAGAAAACCTTAAACAATTTTCTCTAATTCAGAAATATCCCCAATCTCGTAGTCCGCCCTTATCTTCTTTGCATCAACATGTGGCATTAGCCCATATCTTGCGAGGCAAGTCTTCATCCCAACCATCTTTGCTCCTTTGATGTCCCACTGGGGCGCATCGCCGACCATCAGGACTTCTTGCGGCTTGAGCTTTAATTCTGAGAGGATTTTCTTGAAAGGAGCAGGATGCGGCTTTCTCTTGCCAGTGTCATCAAGTGTTACAATCGGGTCAAAATAATCCAGAAGGCCCAAATCCGCCAGTCTTATGTAAGCCTGAAGGCGGGGGGCATCGCTCAGTATGGCTAATTTTATACCTTTGGATTTCAGCTTCTTCAATGTTGGAACAACATTTGGGTACGGCTTCATGTACTTTGTTTTTTCCCGCCTGTACGCAGTTATGGCTGTTGCCAGAAGTTTGTAATCAACTAGACCTTTTGTTTTTTTGAGGAACTTGTCAAAAATCTTCTGATTATCCCATCCGTATTCCTTGTAAAGTTCAAAGACTATGTTAATAGCTTCTGATTTGCTTACGCTTAGCCCTTCAGATATCATGGCATCAACAGCAGCCTTGACGCAGGCATTTTTGAATCTCACAAAATCAATTAGAGTATTGTCTAAATCAAAGATGATTGCGCGGATTTTCATTTCACTTTCTCAAGCACCTTGAGGATGTCAATCATGGCTTCTGTGTCCTGCTTGCAATATTCCAACAGTGCCCTCCTCATGTTTACCTTTTCTTCCTTTGAGATTTTCTTGTTCTTGTATGTGGTTTCAAGGAATTTGCGGGCAGCATCATCGCCCTGGCTTATTTCCAGGTGCTCATAGCCTTTGCCTGTCAAAGCCGGAAGAACTGCTTTCAGCGAGCAGCTGCCCTGCTGCTTGGGATCGTAATACGAGAAGCTTCTGAAAGGCACTATCAGGTCTTCAAGCCTGTCGATGACTGACTGCAGCCACTTTTCCTTTGGAAAGACTTCAAGCAGGTCTTCAAGGACTCTTCGCTCAAAACTCATGTTGTAAGCCAACACCGTGCCTTTGGGCCCGATAGCCCTAAGGGCTTCTACAACCTCAGGCCTTGGATCATCAGGACTATCTGCAAGGAATTCGTAATGTTCCGGCTTGCCGTCCTGCTTTTGCAATACATGGAGAGATAGCTGGAATGGCACCTGCTGATACGGGCTGGAATTGTCAAATAATGGTATTGCAGGGTTAACTGTCTCGAAATCAAGCAAGTACAAGGGATATGTTAGCTTCTCCAGGAACTTCTTTATGGGTTTAGGCTCAATGTGTGGTTTCTTGGTAACAACTGTATTTTTCTCGATTAATTGCTTTTCATTAAGATCGCTGTCCGGCACATCTTTGATTAAAACAGTCCCGTGGTTAAGCAAAGGATATGCTTTCTTGCCAAAGCAATAGAGTTCGGTAACATTATTCTTTGGCAGGTCATTGAGGCAGACCGGGCACTCACCAGGATCTAAACATTCGGTGCCAAGTTCGGGCTCTGGCGCCTTTGGGCTTTGAATTACTTTCAGCATCCCGTTAATCAGGTCTTCAATTGTTGGCGCTACTGTTAATGCCGCATCTGTTGTATCCTCGATTGCAAACAATTTCTTTGGCTCTATGTCGCCCTTGCGGACGTATTCGTTATTTATGTGCATCAAATGGGTGTGGCGTATTTTCACGCCTGCGCCTTGAATACAATAAAGCTGGAAAGCAATGTCTGGAATGTGCTCTTCCTTAAGGCTGGCAGAACTCTTTACTTCGTAAAGGTCCCATTCATCTTTGCCAACTGGAACTAAAATATCTGCCTTGCAGTAGGAATTTTTGTAGGCAAAGGATGCTTCAAAAAGCGGAACCCGTTTTTTCAGAAGTTCTTTGGTTTTCTCCACGGAATTATAGTCGTGCGGAATTTCAATTCCGCCAGGGTATAGTTTCTTGGAATACTCGCCAACTTCGTGCCCCTGGTCAAAGAGCGCCTGTGTGGCTTCATCAATTGGCGGCAGTTTTTCAGGTGCGTTAAAAATATACCAAAGGTATCGTGGACAGCTCAAGCCCTGTATAAATTTGGACTTTGAAATTGTTATGTGCTTGGACGGTTTAACGGCCATGCATCAATAAGGCACATGCGGGGATTTAAATGTAACTGGAATGGTTATTAATTAGCGAAATCTACGTCGTCTATGGCAAATTCTTGGAATAAACCCTTGTCCCATTCGTGCAGCAGCTTTCATATCCATCTCAATTTTATAGACATATTTTCCGCAACCCGCATAATATGCATCACCAAAAGCGGGTAAAAATTTGCCTGAACCATATCCTTTTAGTGCTCGCTTAGGAATATCTAAGTAGTCTATCTCTTCCCAGTTTGAGTAGTCCCATGCGCTCTTTTGGACTTTTATTGCTTTTTTCCAAGCAGGATACCAAGAGTCTTCCTTTGGTGCCCTACCTATAGCCCACCAATAGATATGAGTGCCCACACACTCTTCGGGATTTAGAAAAGGAAATTTAGTCTTATTACGAAAAGTTGCGAATAATTTCAGGTGCTTTTTGGCCATGGACATAAAGTATATTTGGGAGATTTAAGGATTTCTAGGTAAGATAATCAAGATTAAGTCCTTAAATTACACTAATTTTATCCCCAGAAAAATTTGTTCATATCTGGCGGAGGGCCTAGAGAATCTCTTAAGTCTTTGCAGGGATTTTTATACCGAATAATTTTATTTTCTTTGCTAGAGTACGTAAGTAATTCTTTTTTAGTAAAATCTTTACTCCATTTATGGTCACATTTTTTGCAAGCAAAATGTTTCCTCATGTTTATTACATAAACCGGAACGACTATATCGCGTTCCGTGGTTTGAATAACATCTCCATTCTCATCCCTCACAACGTCTGTAACCGTTTTAATCATGTCTTCTTTATGTCTGCTTAGCTCTTCACTACCCGTTGAAGTTTTTGCAAAGGCTCTGTTACAATGAGGGCAATGAGTTTTGTATGCGGCATATGTAATTGCTAAAAAAATGAGCGCTGCTGCTAGAGCATAAAGCGCTAGTGATAGTGGTAATGTCACAAAGAAAATTATGAGCAGGAGTAAGGCAGTTATACCGCCAGGTATCATGAATTCAGGTAAAACTTTCCGTTTGACTGCAATATCAGCCATTTTATTGTCTATATTGACAATATATACTATATAAAGCTTTTGTTTTGTATACTGGAGTAAACAGGTCGATTTTTAAGGTTTATTAGTAGAAGCTGGTTTTTGAGCTGAAACACGCAAAGTGCGCGGGATTTAAAACTAACTACTTATTAGACAAACCTAGTAGCAATTTTTTCAAGTCTTTTTCTTGTTTGAGTGCATCTTCTTTCCAGCTAAGCGGTTTTGAAAACTTGCCAAACCTGAGGCCCTTACCAGGCACGTCTTTAACTAAACCAATTATTTTGCCTTTATACAACAAACGTCCGTCAGCAGCGCCAGCTAATTTGCCTTCAAAATATATGCTGCCCTCTATTACGTGTCTTTTGAAGGATTCTTTTACGAAGACGTCTCTAATTCGCCACGAAGCCTGCCAGTGTATCAGAAGGAATTTGCCCATGGGCCTTCCTTCAAAATCACGCAATGTTTGCAGCTCTGAGCCCGAAATGGAATCGACATAAACTGCTTTTGCAGCGGCTTTCTTAAAATCATTCAGAACTTTTCCTTTCTTTTCACCAGGTTTGATTTCCAGGAAAAAATCATCTGCTCCGCCCATGCATCAATAAGGGATATTGCAGAATTTAAGGATTCTGATTAACGGATGTAATGGGAAACGTCATACCCTTTTGGGTCTAATTTGTTTTTCTTTGCCGTGGCAATTGCGTCAGGATCATAAAGCGAAAAGCACCGCTTTACTGTTAGCAGGTTTCTATCATATTTTTTGGATAGATCTTCTATTTTATTGTCTGACTTTTGAATAAGCCGGACAGTATCTTCCAAGCCCTTGAACATACCCACCAGTAGCTTTTGCAATGTTTGGGCCTTCTTTTTGCTTGCCAAACTATCATCCAGATCCGAAAGAGCTGCCCTGCCCCTGTATACGAGCCTTTTCATGCAGAGCATATTGTCAAAAGAATTAAGGGCAATATCATACACGAATTCGTTTATCCTTTCAAAACCTTCATCTTTTAGTTCGCTATCTAAAATCTGCTTAAGGGATGATAAGTCGTCAATAATCTTGCTATCGCGATCAAAAAATTCTTTGGCGCAGGCGCGCATTTCATCTTTCCTTTTTTCCTTATAATCTTCGCCCATGCTGTTTTTTAGGTGACATAAAGTCATAAAAGTCTTCTGAGAAGCGAAATGTGCGGGATTTAAACGTTACTTAGTCTAGTACATCACGCAATAACGCGCATATTTTTGATGCTGCGGAATTCCAGCTAAACTTTTTTGCATATTTCGCTAGAACTTCGCGTTTTATTTTATTTTTTAGTACGAACTCCAAAGCATCGGCGATTTCGTATGGTTCGGGGCATGGCTTTTCTACACCATCTACCATTATAGTCTCATAGCTCTTAACCAGGAGTTTGGGAGTTATTGGTTCTAAAATTTCCCGCGTAGACCCGAAGTCCAAACCAATTGTGGGCGTGCCGCAAGCCATGGCTTCTATTGTTGGCAATCCAAAACCTTCGGGGCTGGCAAAAAGGTTAACATCGCTTTTTGCATATAATTTAGCAATTTCCAAATCAGAGTATGCGTTGCGTAACAGTTTATCCTGATCTGGGAAAACCACGTTTTTGAGATTAAATTTCTCTATGAGCTCGTTTAAACGCCAGTCTCCTGAGATAGAAGTATGCGCAAATACCTTGACTTTAATGTCGCTGTTATTATCGGCAAAATGTTTGATTCCTTCGAGCTGTGAAGGCCACATCTTTCTAAACCTGTTTGCTTGAACAAGGCACACGTCAAACGTACCTGATTTTTTTACCTTATCTCGCACCCTGAATATGCTCGTGTCTACTCCGTGATACACCGCACCAGTTACGTTGTCAATTCTTTTTTTGAGCTCTCGCTGTGCCCAACTACACATCGTAATTACTTTTCTTGCTTTTGAAAGAACGGATATTAACTTATCAGATATGGGGTAGAAATCCAATGGAATATAGGCTATCCAGTTCAATAGATTTTCTGCGGACCACCCTGGCGTCTTATTCAAAACTTGGGCATCTACTTGAGTAAAATAAATATCTGCATTTGCCGATTTATATGCTGATAACAATCCGTCTTCGCCGTTAAGAGGGGTTTTGGAAGCGTAATTTAGTATTTTAACGCCACTGAACTTCTGATTAGGTAAATTTCCCGGAACCGTAGAATAAATCGTTGGTTTGAAATCCTTATGTTTTGATATCCGTTTAATCCACAGCTCTCTTAAGCACTTAGCATAAGCTGTCCTGAGATGCGGATGGTCCTTGTTGAATACCAAAACCCGTTTTGTTTTTAATTTCAGCATCATAATAATACTGCAATAAACGCCTCATAATCCTTTTCATAAATTTGCAATAATCGTCATCCAATTTATTCATATCTCCATAGAGGACGTAGGAATTATATGGACAGCCTCCGCCACACACGCCTAACGCCTCACAATTAAAACACTCTTTTAGGCTATATGGCGTTCTTTTTGCCCATTTTTGCCATAGTGGATGGTTTGAAGCCTTCAAGTCCGGATCTATCGGTACTTGTTCATCTTTTGACCAGTGAAAAGCCTGACACGGCCCCATTAAACCTTTTGGCGAGTAATATATCTGTGTACCACAGCCGGTGCAGTCGGTTCGTCTTGGTTTTTCCAGCCATAAGTGTTTGGCACGTTTGTCGCCAATAGTGCCTTCGAAAATTCCGATTTCGTTGGCGCGCAAAAACGCGTCAAACATGTTTTCCGCAACCACTTCAGGATCTAGCGTGCTGCCTGACAGAGTATCGCGTATAAGATAATTCATGCCAACATTCCTTATACCCATGTCTTTGAAAAACTCGATAACTTCTACAAGTCTATTGTAATTGTGAACGCTTACAGTGCATGAAATAGCATCCAGTACGCCATGTTTTTGCAATATTTTTATACCGCGCATGGTATCTTCGAAAGTTGGGCGACCGTCAATGAATACTCTTGCTTTGTTATTCAACTCTTCCCAGCCGTCAAGAGAAACAGTTGTGAACACGTTATATTTTTTCAGAATTTCCGCTATTTCTTCTGTTACCAATGAACCATTTGTGACTATTTGCGGCCTTATATTTGGGCGTTTTTGCGTAACTTCTTTTAGCAAAAATAGCATTATTTCTTTGTTTAACAACGGCTCCCCACCGTAAAAATTTAATTTGGCCTTGGTGGAAACATCCGAATTGTTTAATACGGATTTTAAAACCAGCTTTGCCGTATCCAAGCTCATTGCCTTGTTTTCGCTGCAATTCTTTCTAAGCGGTCGTTCTATGTAACAATATTTGCAATCATAATTGCACTGGTCTGTCAGTACAACAAAAAAATTTGCGATGTTTATTCGCGCTGGCAATATGGCCTTTGCATATCGTACCATTAGAGCTTCGTAGTCTAGTTTCTTGTTGAGTATAAACCCGGCATTTTCGAGTAAATCCGTAATTTTGTTTCTGTTGTTTGCCTTTAAATTCTTGATTAGCAACTCATACTCCGTCTTTTTTAGAAAAATTTTTTTAAGCGTAAGCGAATTATACAAACAAACCATGTCTTCTTTTATATCGAATGCATGCACGAACGGCGCTAAAGTCATCATTAGTCTTTTTTTGTTAACTCTTGAACCAGCTTTGTCAGGTTTGTCTTGCCAGAATCAAGTGTAGGGCAAGAACAAGATAAATAATCGCAGGCGCCGCATACAGAACCTTCCGCCCCTAACACTATATCTTTTGGCTGAGACACGTATATACTTGTAGTTTCCGGCGTTTTAATGGTGACAGTATAACCCTCTGTGTTAAGTTCGTACTTTACCGTCGCGTTATTTGCGCTACCACTTTTTTTCATGTTTGTTTTAAGACGTATACGCTAAAAAACCTTTCGCTAAATCTGTTTATCTGTATCTTATGAGAAGTTCTGTTAGGACGTGGTTAAGATGTGACTCGAATTCTGCAACCCGTTTCGGATTAAGGGTGGGTAGGTGTTTTTTCGCGAAAAACTCAGCTGCAGTTCGAACGTAAAATAAGTCTTTAAGCAATACGATATCGGAATATGCCGTACGGCTTTTCGCGTTATATCCCTTCAAAAAAGCAGTTACGACTTCAGCAGGAAACACGCACGCTCTGCCAACATCTTCCATGGCCAAGCCGTATCCGCTGTGCTCCCAATCTATTAGTCCTACTATAGCTGTTCCGTCAGTTAAGATATTGGAAAATTTGTAATCGCCGTGTACAAAGCACATAGTATCTTCCAGTGCATATTGTTGATTGAAATAGGGGAAAAACTTTTCGATTAGCGTGCACAACTCTTTATTTCCGGATTGCAGGGCCAATGTGCGCGTTTCTTTTTCACGGTTCTTTAAATGCGCATATGCATTTTGTATGCATTCCTCTTCAGTCTTAAATGCTTCAGTTTGTGCAGAATGCAAAGTAGCAAGCATTTTTCCGGATGCTTCTATAATATCAAGTTTGTGCTCCTTAAGACGTTGACACAAACCAGTCACAGATTCGCCACCAATAAATTGCCTTACTACGTAAAGCAGATTTTTTGAATCACTGCGAAAATAAATTTCTGGAGCAGGTATGCTGATTGCTTTTGCTATTTTCAGACCTCTAATTTCTTTTTCCAAAGCTGTGCCAGGGTCCGGTCCCGCAAGAAATACTTTCAAGACCGCATCTTTGCCATCAAAAACTATCTGGTAAGAAACATTTGACAGGTTGTGAAACATATAATGCGGATTAGCAACTGAAAATCCGCGATTGTTCAGCTCAAGTAGTATCTTATTTATGACTGCCATTATGTTGAATAACTTTGATAGTATCCTTTAATACCACATCAAAATCTTTCTTTTCGAGCCAGAGCTCCGTTACTTTCGAACGCAACGCCTTATGCGGTTCATACCCTTTGTCTGGCGCCAAAATGGTATCTGAAAGCTTTATCTGATTTAGCAACACGGTCAGTGCTTCCAAAAGCGCGAATTCATCTTTGCTGTTTAATTTTTCTAATTCTTCGCTAAACTCGTTTAAAATATGCATATGCATAATTTCGTGCGCACATATTTTATTCACTTGTAGCGGGTGCGCTAAAAGGTAAAACATAAACCACCTTTTTTTATAATTGTAAGGACATCGGCGAGCTAGTGTTGCACAGGCAGTAATCCCGTTCAACTTGAAAGACTTTCCCGTGAGAAGTTCTAACTTTTGTATATATTCTGTTTCCAGCGATTGCCAAGTGTCTGTGGCGATTTTAAGTATCTTGGAAATATACTGGCTGTTTTGTTTATAGTAGTTTTCTACATAATCCGTAACAATTTGACGCACGATGTTGGGTTTTTGGCCTTTGAGAAGTTCATACAGTTCAAGCGGAAGAATATGACTTACATCTTTGTTTTTGAACGAACCTTCATCCCAACATTCAATTATATTTTTAATGTCCTCTTCTGGGTTGACGATAAACCGTATAACTTCCATAGCATTTGATTTAACTTAAGAATTTTAAGGTTTACTGGCGCTTCCCGTCTTCCTTTGCAGCCATGCAATAAAGATATAAATATGCAATATTATAAAATTGAATTATGGTCAGCGCTGGCGAATTGATGAATAAGGATTTTCTGAAGGTTGAGAAGACTGATACTATAGCTAATGTGATTGGCAAGCTTATACAGAAAGATGTTAGGACTGCCGTAGTCTTCTGGAATAAGGAATACTATGGAATAATTGACCGTGACTTGTTAGTGCAGTCAAAGATTACAAAAGCGCAGGAAGTAGGCGACTTTGTAATGTCCCCGCCTGTCGTTCGTGAGTCAGAAGACATGTTAAAATGTGCTGAACTCATGTATGGCTCATATCCCTGCGTTCTTATAGTAAAAAGAGGAAACGAAGTTATTGGCATAGTAAGCGCAAAGGACATAATAAAACTCATTACAAACATTCCTGAATTAAGGAAGATGCGCGCAGATGACGTAATGACTTCAAATCTGATAGTTTTGGCTTATAATGCAAGATTAGGTGATGCAATTAATATAATGCACGAAAAGAAGTTTGAGCGTGTCCCGATAGTTGATAAAAACGGCCATCTGGAAGGCATATTCACGCTGACAGATGCCATCTACAAGAATCTGACAAATCCCTTGGAAAAAGAAAAGGGCTCATCAAAGTCTGGCAGGAACTCAGTTTTCACAAGGTCTTACAATCCAAAGAGAATGTTTGTCCTTGACGCTCCAATCGGAGACGCAGCTTCTCCTATCATGGTAACAGCAAATTCATACGATAAGTTAGGGAAGATTGTTGAAGACATGTTTAATTTCAAGATTTCAGACGTCGTCATAGCTAAAGACAATAAACCAGTGGGCATCATAACAACAAGAGACTTACTAAGAGCATTTGCATTTTTGAAAGAGCCTGAATTCTGGAAGCTGCACTTCTTAGGTTTGAACAGATTGAAGCCTATGCAGGCTCAATTTGTCAGGGAAGCAGTAGCAGAGCATTATGAAAAGATAAAAAGAGCTTATTTCAAGGAAATGCCCAGATACTTTTTAACAGAAATTAAGCTGCATGATGAGCCTGATAAGCCAAACAAGAGAATAAAGTATTCAGTTCACATAAGACTGGCAATGCCTTCTGAGGTTTTCAGCACAGAAAATGCTAATTTTGATCTAGGTACAGCAGTAAGTTGGGCTTTGAAAGACATGGAAAGGATGTTAGGTCGCTTTAAGGAAAAGAGAAGAGACCGCTGGACAACAGACAGGGGAGGAAGACGAGCAGTGTTTGGGCAGTTTGAAGCAGATGCGGAAAAAGCGGATAAGAGAGGAGTAAGAGCAAAACCCCAGCTGATAAAGCGGTAGAAAAATATATAAAAGAGGAAAAGGCTTCTAAAGCTTAAGACACGACTTTGGACGATCCAAAAAGATGGCAGTAACACAGGCACCACAATATGATTCTAGTAATTCTCAGTCAGACACCTATATAGGCTTGCAGGGAAACTATGTTGGCAGACTTAACCACCTTCATGAAGCAGTTTTTAATCAACCAATCAAGCCACTTGTGGATAACGTAAACAAATTAAGGCTAAGAACGGGCCAGAGGGATGTGAGCGACGTGAACAGTGCTAACGCTTGGTATCTATTCAACGGGCATCCGATTGGTTTGCGCTTTTCTCTGTGCGATGAACTCATAGTGCGCGTGACTTACGCCTTTAAGGGAGAACAGCCCGTGGACCTGAAAACAAGTGAAATACTTAGCAATCCTGCAATAATACGTACATTAGAAGATAACAAGGCTTCTCTTGACAGCCTTGTTGGTATAATTTTGAAAGCGGCAAAAGCTATAACATGAAAAAAGGCCAGTTTCGTTGGATCGCAATTGCAATTCTGATAGCGGTAATTATTGGACTGATATTATATCCTCAAATTACAAAGAATGCTCTCACTTCAGGCGCGTCAGCAGTAAAAAATCTGGCTGACCAGGCACAGCATCTTGTCAAGTAGCTAGCCACCAGCTGACGAGTATTTCTTTATTCCAATTGCCCACAAGCCAGCACTTAAACCGAAGAATGTAAGGCCCACTAAAAACAAAACCAGGACATTTAGTGGTGCAAGCCTTCCTAGCAGAGCAGATGCCGGGTAGAATGCAGCAAGACCTATTGGAAATACGAATGTCAATAGTATAGTGCCAAATGGTCCAAACACAGTAAGCGGATTTTTGCCCATATCAGAGAGAGAATCAAAGATATTCATCATAGTATATGATTTTACAAAAATGAAAGCCAAAGCCGCAATTACCACTTGCAGGGATAAAAAGAACAGGACAGCCGAAATAACCAGGACAATGAAATAAAATAAGTTCACTACGTTGAAAATCCAGCCCAATTTTACCAGAGCGAATATTGCAATCAGACTTCCAGTTATGACTCTTGGAAATCCATCCATGTCAGAGCCCGTTGCCATGGCCATGAGAAGTGGATTTCCAGGCCTCACTAACTCGCGGTCATAGAGTCCGTCCTGGATAAGGTCAATGGTTCTGCCTGCAAAACCCCAGAACATAAAGTGCGTAAGGCCATTTGTTAAAATAAAGACTGCCTGCATTAACAAAAGTTCTTCAAAGCTCCAGCCAGGTATTCCTTTTGAAACTGAATATACCAGGATTGCCAGCAATGGGCCGAAAGAATCGAAAGTTACCATTGCAAAACCTTTCAACAAGAAGTTCAATCTGTACGCCATTTCTGCAGCAATGCCGAGTTTCAGCCAGCCCTTCCAGATTTTCCAGAATTTCATTGGCCCACCGCCGTAAAGGTTTTCATAGCATATTTCCAGGCAACATTAACCAAAATCAATAGAGCTGCAATCCATGCTATTTGTATAAGAATAACCTGTAAACTTGTCATTAAATCATATTTTCCCAGGAATATCTGCACAGGTGAGTATGACGTGTATTGAAAGGGCAGATAGCTGAAAATCTTCTGAATGTTTGCGGGAAAAAATGTCATTGGAACAACTGCTCCGCTGAGGAACCATATCAACCCTGAGCGCAGCATTCTGATTCCAGAATATTTTGTAAGCCAGAACGAACTGATGCCTAAAAAGAAAGTGAATACAAACAGAAGAATGAACGCAAGAACAGCAGTTATGGTGAATAAGATGAAATTAACGGGGCTCGTAATGTGCAGATTAAAGAAAACTACAGCAGCAATTGTTACAGGCAATATTTGGCCGAGAACGGCCATGCCTCTTTCACCAATATTTGCATACAATCTTTGCATAAAAAAACTCAGAGGTCGGGTCAAAAAGATAGATAGTCTGCCGTCCAGTACTCTGCGGGCCAGTTCCGCATCAACATTCGTTGAAGTTATCGCAGCTACAATCAAAGTCAAAGCATAATAGTTGACTAGTTCGTAAAAACTGAATCCACCTATGGCCTGCTGTCCGGAGTATGTAAAGACTGCGTTCCAAAAGAAATAGTAAACGGCAAGCGAAATAAGAAGCAGGGCACTCCAGATAAATATGTCTAACTTGTATGCTATCATATCCTTTAGAACTATTTTCACAGAGCCCGTGAACTTGCTCATCTTCTGTAAATCTCCTTGATTATTTCTTCTATTGGCGGGTCTGAAATTGTTATGTCTGCTATCTGGTATTTAGATAAGAGATGATGCATTAGTAGATCCATGTTTTGTTTTCGCAGGCTCGCCTCTATTATTAATTCATAGTCAGTCTGTTTCAAAATCTTGCAGCCAGGCAGTTTGAATGGCTTGCCTTTCTCCAGAAGTTTTATCTCGAGATGCTTTTCCTTGATGTACTTCTGTCTTATATTTTCTAACAAACCATCATATACAAATTCACCATGATTTATGATCGTGATGCGCTTGCATAATTTCTCGATGTCAGACATGTCATGCGTTGTTATGATAAAAGTAGTTTTTTCCTCTCGATTCAATTTATGTATGAAATCCCTAATATTTTCTTTAGCAATTAAGTCAACACCAACTGTTGGTTCATCTAAAAATACGATTTTAGGATTGTGCAGAAGTGCACAAATCAAGTTGCATTTCATTCTTTCACCAAGAGAAAGATTTCTTACTGGCGTTTTAGAGACGTCCTTAACATCAAGAAGTTTTGTATAATAGCGAAGTCTTTCAGAAAACTCCTTGCTCGGTATCTCGTACAATTCCTTCAAGTAAAAGAAAGTATCTACGGCCGGCAAGTCCCACCATAGCAGGTTCTTAGGCCCAAAAACAACTCCGATGTTTTTAACGTACTGCTCTCTTTGTGTCCAAGGATTGAAATCCAGGCACTTAACTTCGCCGGAATCTGGTATCAGGACACCACAAAGGATTTTGATGATAGTTGATTTGCCGGCGCCGTTAGGTCCTATTAGTCCTAAGATTTCGCCTTTTTCAACTTCAAAGTTAACATGTTTGAGTGCCCGTTTTATTTTGAATTTTCGAAGAAGCAGGTCCTTGAAAGCTTCTAATAATCCCGCTCCCCTGTGGTAAGTCTTAAAGCTCTTTTTCAGGTTCTTGACTTCAATAATGGCCATAAACAAGGGTCTTTTTGGCTGGTTTTATAGATTGTGGTGGGGAAAGTCTTTTATTAATAAAATAGGAGCTAGTTACAGGCCACTATGCAATACAATATCTTGGTTACAGGACCGCCAGCTTCCGGCAAGTCAACACTGATACAGGATTTGATAAAAAGCAAGAAAGTATTCGGAATTCTTACGCCCGAAGTTAGGAAAGACGGGGAAAGATGGGGTTTTAAAGTCATTGACATCAAAACAGGCAAAGAGGGAATTCTGGCATCAATTGAGATAAGGCCGCACATGGTTTCGAAATACGGAGTGGATGTCGCTGAATTAGACAGGATAGCATTGCCTGCTATTGAAGCAGGAATAAAGACAAAAGATTCTACAATAGTGGTAGATGAAATAGGCCAGATGGAAATGCATTCTGAGAAATTCAAAAAAGTTGTTTTGAAAGCACTGGATACAAAAAGAGTTCTCGCAACGATTTCAATGAAATCTCACGATCCGTTTATAGAAAATATAAAGTCAAGGTCGGATGTCAAATTAATTTATCTGACAAGGGTAAATTACGAGAGATTAGAGAAAGAAATAAAAGAAGAACTATGACTTTCGAGATTGCTCTTTTTTCAACTCTTTCTTAACCCACTTATGCGTTTGTTTCGTTGCATGCTTTGCTTTCAGCGCTGTTAATTTTAGTGTATCCTTAATTAAGCCCATTTTACCTCCACCTGGTCTGTTCTCCAGTCCTGATTAATTATAGTATCAGATATTATAGGTTTTCTACCTGATTTGTGTTCTAAAATGCCGAGCCAGGCTATCATTACTGCATTGTCGCCTGCCAAATCTTTAGGCACGACTGCAAATTTGACTCCACGCTCTTTAGCCATTACAGAAAGCATTTCAGCTAACCTTTTGTTAGCTGCAACTCCGCCTGTAAGCAAAATTTCTTTTTTGTTGATATGTGCGATGGCCCTTTCAGTGGCTTCAGTTAGGATTGCAAAAACAGTTTCTTGAGTTGAATAGCAAAGGTCTTCTTTGGAATACTTGCCTGTTTTAGCAAGTTGTTCTAATTTAGTTAAGATTCCTGAGAAAGAAAAATCCATGCCTTTGATTGTGTAAGGTAGTTCAACGTATTTCTTCCCCTTAGATGCGAGGTCTTCGATTTTAGGTCCCTGAGGGAATCCCAGACCGAGAGCTCTGCCGAAACTGTCAAGGAAATTTCCAACTCCAATATCTAAAGTTTCTCCGAACACCCTGTAACGTCCGGCAGCTAAAGCTAAAATCTGAGTGTTTGCGCCAGAAACATACAAAGTAATAGGATCTTTGAATCCTGAAGTTAATTTTCCGATTTCAACATGAGCAACAGGATGATTTACTCCAATTAATGGCACTTTCAGGTAAGTTGCAAGAGCTCTTGCAGCTGCCGCTCCAATTCTTAAACATCCCCCGAGGCCAGGCCCCTGTGAAAACGAAACTAAATCTATATCTTTTAGTTTTATTCCAGATTCACTAGCGGAACGAGTTCCGCTGTGCCCAGCCAAACTTTGTTTGGCCAGGGTTTCAACGGCTTTTTTCAAAATAAATTCGTACATCAAGATATGATGCTCAACAATCTTGCCGGGCTTTAATCCGCCAGTCTCAGTTGTGAAAATAGATTTCTCATTAGCAAGAATTTTGCCTTCGTCATCGACGATAGCTATTCCTAGGGTATGACAAGTCGATTCTACACCTAAACAAATCATGTTTTTTTTGTACAGTTATACTTTAAGAATTTAAGCTAATCCAAAAAACCCTCATATTCGCTTTTACAGGAAATGTCCGAATCCAGCATATTTAAATTTAGGTCCAGGTCGTTGGAAATAGAGTTTAATATGTTCAGGATAGAACTTTTTCTTTCTTTGCTCAGAAATGGGAGATAGTACCACCCGCTATCCCAACCATTTATGTTGATACCATCCGACTCAAAATCCAGATATATGTTTGTCATATGTTGATCGTGTTGCTCGCGCATATAAATATAAATCGTAGGTTGATCACTCCATTTTTCTGCATCGAAGCCCGCCGATATCAATTTTTCAGTAGCATCATCAATAGTTAGTGTCGTAGGCACCAACTTTTCAAAACTACAGGTAGAGTGGATGCCTATTAAATAAAAGAATAATGCGCCTCCTCCAAATACAAGGATTACAATTATTATCAGAGCTATATTTTTCGTTTCCATGTTTAACTTTTTTTAGCTAGTATTATGACGATTGCTCCTGCAATTATTATGGGTGCTTGAAACGTCACAATATGTAATTCAAATAAAGATATGCTGTAGGTGGCTACAACCAGCGCTGGGCCTATCAGACTTGATAAGATTGCTAGCGTTCCAATTAATCGCAAATCAGACTTACTTATAAAATAAGAGAATAATCCGACTAGTAATGATGGTATGGCATAAATAATACCAAATGGCGAAAGAGTTGCGAAATTAAAAATCATGAAAGAAATAGCAGAAGCGACTATTATAATCAATCCTGCCTTTTTGTTGTCCATATTTATATCTTGATAATTGATTAGCATCTTATTAAATTTTTTATGCCTAAACAGATCATACTTTTAGTTCCAAAAGATTTAGTTAAAAGGTTTATATGGTTACGATTGTAACTATAAATTGAAATAATTAGGTACAATTGTAGTTACGAACGTATCTAAGTGTTTAAGAAACTATTTTGTTCTGTAGAAATATGGCTGAATTCAAGACAAAAGAAGAATTAGGAAAATACTTGTCTTCTCATAATATTCCAGTGGACACGTGGGGAAAGGGCAGTGCTAAGACTTTAGATCACTTGTTAAAAGAAATTAATGGGGGTGAAACAGTTTTGATCGAAAGGGACGGCAAAGTTCTAAGGAAGGTTAGCGTTGCAAGTATTACTGTGACCTATCAAGATAAAGTACTCTATGAAGATAGACAGGAATTTAATGACAGGAGAGTCAGAAGCCGGCCACAGCTAAAAGGCTCAGTATCAGAGAAATTCTTACCATCGGAAAAGCCAGAAGCGGTTGCCAAAAGAGCATTGCAGGAAGAGCTGGGCATTACCGGTGATGTAAAACTGGTAAAAGGCAAAGAAGAGGAAGACGTAGAAGAAAGTCATAGTTACCCGGGATTAGTTATGATAATGCACACATATCGTTTTAGTGCAGAATTAAATGATAAACAATATTCTCCGAACGGATATGTAGAAGTTCAGAAAGACAAGAAAACATATTTTGCCTGGAAAAATAAATAATAATATGCAGAAGATAACAGAGATTATTTCTTAATTTTAAACTCACAGTAGCCGCATTTGCCGCAATGGAATCTGTCTTTGTGATCCGCCATGAATACTCCAGGACCGCATTTCGGGCAGACTCTGCCAGTTCTTGTTAAAGTTTCACCGGAAATCAGGTATTTCTTGTACTTTAAAGATGACTTTGCTGGCTTTCTTTTGTGTTTTGGCATTTACTTCTTCTTCCCCGCAGCTGGTGCTTTCGCAGTAGCTGCTTTGTGTAGTTTTTGTCCTGTTTCGCGTCCAATTATATATTTTGGTTCGAGGGCATCAAGCTGTGCTTTCTCCTTGTAGAGTATTGCAGTCAGCTTTGCTTTTGGACCAAACTTAGGATTTAGCTGCTTTATTACTAAAAGTGCTTCTTCAGAGCCGAGTTGCGCAGCCAATAACTTGCGGACTTCGTTTCTTTTTGGCGTTGGTGCGCCAGAGTAAAGAACATCCGCTATAATTTTAGTTCTCTTTAGCAAAGGATTCTCAATTTTATCAAGTATTTTAATTTCCATTTTAGAGTCTGATTGCGTATTCGCCTTTATCTGTTATTTTCATCTTTTTTGCCAGTTCAGAATTTTGAGGATTGAGCACAATAATTTTACCCTTCCAGGTTTCTGTGAGTTTTGCATCAGGATGTATCGGGCATCTGTCTCCCAAAACCAATCTTTTGCAAATTTTACAAGCTAATTTTGCCATTATTTCTCCTTTTTCTTCTCTTCTTTCTCAGCTTTCTTGGCAGCTTTTACAGCACCTTTTGTTTCGGTGTCTATCCATTCTTTCTTGCCTAAGTAAGGCTGCCTCATTGTCAATCCGATTTTTGGATTTCTAGGATCTTTAAATGAAATTGCTACAATCCTTGCTCTGACATAGTCTCCTGTTTTCAGGCTTCTGTTTGTCTGCTTGCCTGTCAAAGATCCAGATTTTGAGAATGATACGAAATCATCCATTGCCTGGCTGATGTGGACCATGCCTTCGAAAGGTCCGAAGTCTACAAAAGCGCCGAATTTTGCAATGTCTTTGACTTCGCCTTCAATCATTTCATTGATTTCAGGCAGGTAATTCAGGATTGTGAATTTGATTCTGTGGTATGCGGCACCATCTCCGGGTATCAAAACGCCTTCTTGGATATCTCCAATGCTAAGGATTGCAATAACTCTGCCGAGATCTTCCGTAACCTGGCCTTCATAATCTGTTTTGAGTTGCATTAAAACAGCTTTTCCAAGTTCTTCGCTAAAGAGCTTTGGCGGAATTCTAACAACACCCTCAACTTCAGATTTGTAATACATAGTATAATTTTAGCCAACTTAGTGCCTTTTTAACTTTTCCGCACCCTTTGGCTTAAAAGTACCTTTTCAATGCGCGCCGCAGCGCCGCTTTAGGCTCTTTGTAAGTTAACGATTTCAGGGCGGTTTTTGCCGGCACCCATTTGAAACCGCTGTGTTCCTTTTTGTCTAGCTTTATTTTTTTGCCAAGGATTTCAACAAGGTAAACGTGCTGTACTGCGCCCAGCCATTTGCGATTATCCTTAACGAATTCTTTTGGCCATCTGTATTTTACCTGTTCAGGCATTTCAGTAATAGTTCTGAAATTTTTAACACCCGTCTCTTCGCGAATTTCACGTTTCAAACCAGATACTTCAGTCTCTTTGGGCAGGAGACCGCCCTTGACATATTCCCAACCCTGCCAGTTTTGTTTCCTGTGTAAAAGCAAGAATCTCGGGCCTCTCGAAGTCTTTCTGAATATGATTGCGGCCACATAAGGCCTGTAGCTTACCATTCTTCAATGTGGCTTTTCTGCCTGAAAGTGTAGACTTTTACTCCCCGCTCTATCAGGAGATAGCGCAGCTGCAGGTCGCTTGTAAGGACTGCCGCATTATTTTGTGAAGCGTAAACAGCAATAGCATCATCTGTGGGGCCCTTCAATTTGACTATATTAATTCTTTTCTTGTTTACAATCTGGTATGCCAGCCAGGCAGCATCCTGATCAGATTTCTTTTCAGCAGTCTTTGAAATATTTTTCAATTCGTCCATAACGAGATTTGGCACAGAAACGCCAACTATACCAAATTTCTTTCTCAAAGTCTCGATAAGGTCCACTTTGTACTTTGCCGCATAGATTAATGAGTTTGTATCCAGTACGATTTCCATTAAGTTTTTGAACAGGTTTGGAATTAAATATGTTATGATGGATAAGAAAGCAGACATAAAGCAGAAGTACGAACTCACAGCCGGGTTTTATGATTCCCGCTACGAAGAGATACAGACTGACAAATATGTTGACATGCTTGAAGGTTTGAAGATAAACGAACCAATTCTGGACCTTGGGTGTGGAACCGGCCTGCTGAAAAAAGTGCTCATAAAGAATATTTTCGGATGTGACATTAGTTTTGAAATGCTAAAGCAGGCAGCTGAAAGAGGCGAAACCGTTGTACAGGCAGATATGGAATTTTTGCCTTTCAAATCATCAGTATTTAATTCAGTTTTGAGTTTCACAAGCTTGCAAAATTTGCCAGAAACAAAGCCAGCTCTGGAAGAAGCAAAGAGAGTTTCAAAAGGGGTTTTTGTGCTAACAATGCTGAAAAAAAGACTTACAGAAGATTTCTACAAGCATCTGAAAAAAATCTTTGAGATTCAGGAAGTAAAAGATATCGGAGAAGATGCTGGATTTATTTTAAGCTCTAACAAATAATCTGTATCTGTCTTTGCCTTCCAATTCATCCAAAATTCTCTGGACTATCAGTTTCTTAGGCTCTGGAACAGATGAAACTCGCTTTTTTACGTCTTCAAATGATGTGAAAAGTGCCTTTTCCCTTTCTTTCAGTAATTCTTCAGTATGTCTCTTGCCAACACCCGGCAGCAATTCAAGCATGTGCGCTCTCAATGAAATAGGTCCAGCTTTGTTTATGAATTCCACAAACTTTGTTTCATTAGCAGCCACAAGTTTCTCTATCACAAAATTAACTTCAGTCTTTGCTGTCTGTGTTAGCCTGAAGAATGGCAATGTTCCCTTGATATAGGAGATTTTGTCTCTCTTGCCTTCACCTATGTAAACTTCATCGTACGGTTTGAGAGCAATGCCTTGAGCTGGCACTAGTTCTAGTAAAGTGAAGAAAGTCTTACCAATTGCCTGTGCAACTGGCTCTTTGCGATGAAACGGTCTCGAGTCCTCTGCGTAGCCGTGCTGCAGAAAATCCAGCACTATTGCGTACTCTTCTCGTGACCTTGGTTTTTGTTGTATCATTTTTTGCCGTCTCAATAGGTTTGGCTATCATTTTGCTTCTTTGTCTTTATACTTGATTATAACATCTTGAATTTTTTTAAAGTTATCGGGGCTGATTGTTGCCTTTGAACTTGCCAGGACAGCCTTTAATTCGCTCAAATCTGCAGGCATTATGTTTACAACCTGCACCAGGTATTCGTCAGCAAGGCCCAGAATTTCGAGTTCTTTAAGCTCGTCAAGTAGTTTTTCAGTGTCAGATTCTTTCAGCTTGGCTGCTTTCTTTGCGAAATCAAGCACTCTGTTTTGAAATTCAGCTCTGTCTTCCTTTTTCCCTATGCCCTGGACTATCTTCATCACTTTCGGAAGCGATAGAGGCTCCTTTTTTACGATTTTTGCATCCATTGTAAATACCTACTTAACTTTATTCAGATGAATTGGTGCTGCAAGCAATATCTTCTTTTTTTTACCATCAATAATCTGGACTTTGTAAGATCTGCCTTGGTTTCCTATTATTATGCCGGTTCTTGCTTTGTATCTCGGGTGCGGCATTGCCTTGTGGACTGCAGGCTCTTGTGCGATAATAACACTGTCTCCTATTTTGAATGTCTGCATAAAGCGCGTTATTGAGATTTTTCCCCTGTCGCGCGGTCTCTTTTGTAACGCAAAACGCGTTTTTGCCCTAAATCCACCAGCTCTTGTAACCATACGTAAGGCTTCAGAACATTGTTTTTAAGACTTTGCTTCATTGGCTTGAATATGCGAACTAAAAAACAAGCCGCACCTGTGCCGCCCAAATACAAGCGTTGGGATGAACAACCAAATGGTTATCTGTTAGAGATGCAGAGGAGATATGGGGGTTTTTGGGATGCTAGAGGCTTTCACCAACCATCTTGCGGGGAGTATTATGTGCCTGTTTTGACAATAGATAGGGAAGATTATATTTATAGACTTGAGCAAAGCCCGCGGGGATTTTCAGTAACGGTTACAGTTACCGATCCCCACGACCAAAAAATTGCTGATTTAAGTATAGTTCCTCCAAAAATTACAGTTAATTTGAATAACACATCAAAAGAAAATTTGGAAGGGATTGTAAACTTTTTAGGTGGAGATTTTAAGACTGCAGAACCAGTTAAATCCTCATGACACTTTTTTTAAGACTTTGCTTCTCTACCAGATTAATGAAAAAAGCATACGAACTCGTGCCAAAAGAACGCTTGGTCCCCCAAAACTATATGGGCGAGCTAGAGAAAGTTATTGCGAGTTCAGATTCAGGTCATTCAGATTGCTCGGTAAAGCGCAGTAACCAAGGCTTTTGGCCGTCTAGCATTAGATTTAAAGCAAAACTTGAAGGGACCATTTATGGCATTTATGAATTAAATAGGAGAGAGAAGTCTGTAAGTATTGCAGTAGAGGCGAGGGATGAAAGAAGAGATATGTTGAGGGCACAAATGTCGATGTCCCTAAAATTTAAGGACGATAGCACCTTACCTAAACTTATTATAAAATCTTACAAGGGTAATTTTCCTATGCGCTATATTCTTAGAGAGTTAGAAATCGAAGGGTTCTATTTCGTTAAATCCCCATAGGCAGCTTGCCGCCCATCATCTTCTGGAGTTTTTGCATCTGTTTCTGGTTGCCCATCATCTTCATCATCTTTTTCATCTGGGCGTATTGCTTGATAAGTTCGCGGACATCGGCTTCAGATCTGCCGGAACCTTTTGCAATTCTTCTGATGCGGGAAGCGTCAATCAGGTCAGGATTGTCTCTCTCCTGTTTAGTCATTGATTGTATCATGTGTTTCCAGGTTTTCATCTTGCCTTCCTGAACGTTCAGAAGCTCCGTAGGCATCTTTGCCATGCCCATGCCACCGGGAATCATTGACATTATCTGGGAAAGAGGGCCCATTTTATGCAGGGCATCCATTTGTTTCATCAGATCATCAAAAGTGAAGTCTGCTTTCAGCATCTTCTTTGCAAGAGCTTCAGCTTCATCTTTGTTCATGGCGTCTTCCGCTTTTTTCAGCAGAGATTCGATGTCGCCCATTCCCAATAATCTGGAAACAAAATTCTTCGGCTTGTATTCTTCAAAATCATCAATGTGCTCCCCGAGTCCTATGAACTTTACTTTTGCAGAAGTTGTCGAACAAGCAGTCAAAGCACCACCGCCTTTTGCAGTGCCATCCAGTTTTGTGACAATAACTCCAGTGATATTGACGGAATCTTTGAAAGCCTGCGCCTGTGCCTGGGCAGCTTGTCCAATGTCCCCAGAGATAACAAGTAAGGATTCATTTGGATTTATCGCAGCCCTGACTTTCTTTATTTCCTCAGTTAATTCTTTGTTAAGGGCGTCGCGTCCTGCAGAATCAAAAATAACAACATTGAATCTGTCATAGTCTGGCTTGAATTTTTCTATGATTTTGATGGGGTCTTTTTCCTCTTTGATGCCATAGAATGGAATGTTTATTTTTTCAGAAAGCTGTTTCAGCTGTTCGTACGCTGCAGGTCTCCACGTATCCGTTTGCACTAAACAGATTTTCAAGCCCTGCCGCTTCAAAAACTTGGCTAGTTTCGCGGCAGTAGTTGTCTTGCCGGAACCAAATAATCCCACAAGCAGAATTTTTGTTGGTTTTTCTTTTATCTCAAGCTTGCCTTCTTCTGCGCCCAGGAATTTTACCAGTTCGTCGTAAACTATGTTTATTGCATGCTCTCTTGCAGTGAGTGTTTTTGCAGGCCTTTCAGCAAGAGCTCTTTTTTTGATTGTTTCAACAATTTTATTGGCTAGAGCTATGTTAACATCAGATGAAATCAGGGCTTTTTTGATATCAGAGACTATCTCATCAACGAGTTTTGGGTCTAGCACAGACGCCCGGAGTAGCTTTCTAAGGCTCTCCTTCAGCTGCTCGCCCAATTTGTCCAGGACCATGGCAATAATAAATTACTTGGCTTTTTTAAAGTTTGACAAACCGTATTAGCCCAGAATTCTGCTTACGATTTTATCAGCTTCAAACTTCTCAATGTCTTCGTATCTCTGGCCCATTCCCAGGAAGAGTATTGGCTTTTTTGTTGTATATGCAACTGACAACAAAGCACCGCCCTTTTCATCAGCATCAACTTTTGACAGAATACTGCCATCAATGCCGATTTTCTCATTAAACAGACGGGCCTGCTCAACAGCATCGTTTCCAGTCAAAGAGTCAACAGTTAGAATTGTGAGTTGTGGTTTAGTTACGCGCTTTATTTTCTGCAGTTCAGCCATCAAATCCACGTTTGCGTGCTGCCTGCCAGCCGTATCTATGAGAACAACATCAATACTTTTTGCTTTTGCGTGCTTTATAGCATCAAACGCAACAGCAGCAGGGTCTGCGCCATAATCATGCTTTATCAGTTCGACACCAAGTTTTTCTGCGTGAGCTTGCAATTGCTCAATGCTTGCTGCCCTGAATGTGTCCGATGCCGCAAATACACATTTCAAACCCTGTTTTTGCAGCCAGTCAGCAACTTTTGCAAGAGTTGTTGTTTTTCCAACACCATTCACACCTACAAAAAGCAAAATCAGTGGTTTGTGCTCTTTTGTCATTTTAACCAGATCAATAGGGGCCGGTGCCTGGAATATGTCAAGCAAAAGTTCATGCAGGTCTTTGTGTATTTTGTCAGCAAGCTCGCCGCGCTTCAGGGATTGTCCGACCAAATCAAGTTTTAATTCGGCCCTCAGCTTGTCTGTAACTTCTACAGCAACATTATTTTGAAGAAGTTCTGTTTCAAGTGAATTGAATATTTTATTAAAATATTCCTCAGAAATCTTGGTTTCTGTAATCACTCGGGCAAGCTCTTCGAAAATGCCTTTTTTCTTTTCTCTTTCCTCAAGCTTTACAAGCTCTTTCGGTTTCTGCGCTTCTTTCTTTTCGGTCTTTGGTTTTTCGGACTTGGAAAGAGCTTTCGTGAATCCTTCGAATGCTTTTTTCAGGAAGCCAAACATTTTACTTTAGCAGAACCTTAATTTCAGATTCTATTTGCTGTGCTTTTATAACAAGATTATGAACGTTTTGAGTGAGCTGCGAAGCTATATGATCTGACTGGTGCAGTTGCGCGTTTATCATTTCATTCGCAGATGGAATGTCTTTCCTTACCATCACGCCAGAGCCCACGTTGACAAGAACTTCTTTTGTTTCCCTGATTTCGCTGAAAGCGTAGGTTCCTAGGCCGATTGGAGCGATACTTGCAGCGCCTGTATGGCACTTCGCCAAAGAATCCAGGCTGGCTTTCAATCTGATAAGTTCAAAGCTTCTTTGCTCCAAAGCTTCAAGCTCTTTTTCTATGTCTTTTATTTGAGCATCTATGATCTGGAGCATAACATATTTTTCTTCAGCGTCTCTATTATGTTGATGTTGTTCAGCCATACCTTAAACTAAAAGTTTGCTTTTTTAACTCTATTGCGTGCTTCCCAGGAGTCCAAGGCTCTCGTCAACACGTGACATCTCATAACCAGAACTGCTTGCACCAACAACAAAACCAAAAGAATTTGCTATGACTCCAGAACCGACAAATGGGTTTCCCATATTGACTGTTCCCAAACCAATCTCGAAGCCAAATATTTTTTCTACTTTCGCAATGTCTGCATCGCGGAGATCTGAACTGAAAAATCCACCTTTGTTAGTTACCTTGCCGAGCGAGCCGGTAATCGATAACGTTGCGAGATCCGATTGTTCGAATTTTACATCTGGGAAAATTTTCTTGATTTGTGCGACAGTTTTCGTATCATATTCTGGGCTTAAGATGCCAACTTTATCGTTAATCAATATATTATTGCCAAAAGCAGTATGATCTGCTTTTAGCGTGAAGACTTGTACGCCTAACTTGCCCAGGTGGCTTCTAAGGGCTTTCAACTCGTTCGGGTAAATTATGTCCGGAAGCAAGACCGTTGATGAATTTGCAACCGCAAATATGCCAATAAGGTCAGTCCCATATAATCCAACTTGAAAAACAGGCACCCTAAGGACCTCTTCAATTTTCTTAAGGTCTTGGTCCCTTAAGCAGCGGCCGAGCAGACAGAATTTATCTGTTGCTAGACCATGCAGACCTACATTTGGGTCGCCGTGAAAATTCAGAATCGCGATGTGTGGCATTTTACTTATGCATAGCTATCTCTTGAGACTTCGTAACTTTTGCCTGGTATTGCTTTGCCTGTTCAAGAGCTTTCTTTTCTTCCTCTTTCTTTTTCTTGTATTCCTCTTCTTTTTGCTTCTCTTCGGTTTTTGCCTGCCGACTTTCTTTTTTCTTCAGTACCTTTTGCGTTGCTTCGGCTATTCTCTTTGCTTTTGCAGGCAATTCGGATAATTCAGCTGTTGCAACGTCCTTATCCTTTGTGACTTTGACTGTAACTCTTCCAGGTGGATTGTGTGCGCCTTGGCTCCAGATCTCTTCATTCAGCCAGCGGCCGATTCTCACTTTTTTTGCCTTAGTATGTCTGATTAAGAATGTGCGCAAAGTACCCGCGGCTCTTTTAGCTCTGCGCCACTTTGATACTTTCAGCCATTCATTTCGTAATGGAATTGTGTATAATTTTTCTTCAGCCATTTTACACTTTCAGTTTTGAACCGCGTCTCCAGTGTCTTTTGTCTGGATTGATAGCAGACGGGTGCACTTTCTTGCCCTTACCTAACGCTTTTGGTATGACCCAGATTGGTGCCCAATGCGTTTGCTTGGCTGCGTGGCCAAGTCTTTTCTTTTTTCCTGAAGTTTTGTTTGATGCCATTTATTTGATTATCCTGAAATTCTTTTTTTCGTTTGTTGCCCTGTTCAGTATCTCTCTCAACTGAACTTCGTCTATCTGCCCTTGTACGGCGCCGGCTTGTGCAGTTTCGAAAATTGCCATTTCGACCTGATTTGCAAGCTCGGGATGGGCTGCCTTTACTGTTGCAAGCCGCTCGCGTGCTTCTTTTGTCAGGAAGCGGTGCAAAACAGTTTTCTTTGCACCTTCAAGCTGCTGTGTTACGAAATCCTGCGCTTCAGCATCCTGCTTTTGCTTGCGCAATTCATCCATTTTCTGCTGCCTGAAGCTTTTCAATTCCATCTTATTCTTGTTTGGCAACTTTTGTTGCAGATTTTTCAAGCAATGAAAGGCCTTGTGCTGTGACAATACGGCCTTTGTGAACGCCATCTTTCTTTTGTATGACTAAACCCGCTCCTTCTAGCTGCTGTAAAATCTCTCGTAAAATAGAGCCAGAGGCTTTGCGGAATCTTTCTGACTTTCGACCGCGGTTTTTCCTTCCGCCATATCGTGAGCGTAGTTTGGAAACGCCGATCGGACCGTCTTTGTAAACAGTTCGCAAAACAGATGCGGCGCGAATCTGCCACCAATCTTTTTGTGCCGGAGGCCTTTCTTTATGCACGCCCGTTTTTACGAATGTAGCCCACTTTGGTGCCGTTATTTTTTCTTTGAGCGCTAGAGCTACTTCTTTGACTAAAGCCGGTGCAGTTACATCAAAAACCGATGTCATCAGCGCTCGGCTCGTGTTATGTTTTTAAAAGCTTTTTTGTTAAAGTAAAACTATGAATATAGCGATTATTGGCTGTGGAGTCACTGGTTCGTACCTGGCGTGGAAGCTGGCATTATCGGGACACAGAGTCACCATATTTGAGAAAAAACAGACCATAGGCAAGCAAGTTTGCTCTGGTTTGGTCTCAGAAAGGCTGTGGAATTTCATCCCAGAAGACGAAAGTTTGATTGAAAATAGCATAGATTTTGCAAAGATATATTTTCCGGGAAAAACTGCAACAGTTAATTTCAAACAAAAAATACTTGTTTTGAATCACGCAAAACTTGACAGATACATTGCGCATCTCGCAGAAAAAGCAGGGGCAAAAATAGTGCACCGGGAGATAAAAACACTGCCAGAAGGCTTTGACAGGGTAATCGGTGCTGATGGTGCTTTGTCAACAACAAGAAAACTCCTGAATCTGGAAGACCCAAAGTTCAAACAAGGACTGCAGTTCTTTGTAAAGGGAAAAAATTCTGAAAATTTCGTTGAGACCTGGCCAGTCGAAAGCGGTTTTATATGGAAAATTCCACGCGGAAACGAAGTTGAATATGGCGTAATGTCAGATATGAAGACAGCAAGAAAGAAACTTGATGATTTTTGCAGGAAAAACAGCTTGAAAATAGATGGTTTGCAGGCAGCGCTAATACCATTTGGATTGATAGTTCCTGATAATGAGGCTATAACGCTCTGCGGAGATGCTGCGGGCCTCGCAAAGCCCTGGTCCGGCGGCGGAATCATATGGAGTCTGACTGCAGCAGACATTTTATTGGAGAATTTCCCTGATTTCAGAAAATACAAACGTAAATTGAAAATGAAATTTGGTTTCAAGATATGGCAGACATCCCTGATAACTGCAGTAGGCTATTTCTTAGGCAAAAATATTCCGTGGCTGCTGCCCAAGCAAAGAGAGATAGACAGTGACTGGTTAACATGATTGACGTAAAACTCAACAGACGCCCCGAAGTTTATTCCGATAGCGAAGATTCCTGGCTTTTGCAGGAGCAGGTAGCTCTGTTTTGTAAAGACAAAAAAGTTCTGGACATCGGCTGTGGGTGTGGCATACAGGCAATCACGGCCGCGTTAAATGGAGCAAAAGAAATAATTGCAGTTGATATAAATCCGAAGGCGGTCGAGCTCACCAAGGAAAATTCAAAGTTGAACAATGTCACAGTAGGAGTGTTCGAAAGTGACTTGTTTTCAAATGTTAAAGGAAATTTTGATTTGATAATTTTCAATGCGCCTTATCTGCCTCTTACTGACTTGGAAAAAGCGGCTTCAAATGAAGGCTTTGACACAGAATGCATAAAGTGGGCAGGAGGCAAGAATTTGATTGAAAAATTCCTGGCACAGGCAGGAGATTATCTCGCAGAAAACGGCAGGATCTTGCTTGTGTTTTCTTCCTTAACAAGACTGGAAAAGCCAGAAAGCATGCAGATACTATCGGAAAGAAGAATGGGTTTTGAAGAGATTTATGTGGCCTCGATGCTAAAGCAATTTTTATAAGGCTTTTTTCCGAACTTTAAGCATGGTTGTGTTTGAAATCAATATGGGTTCGCTAGTCTTCTTCATGCTAGGCTTCTTGGTAGCAATAGGCATGGTAGTGCTTCTGGCAATAGTCTGGATTATTTTCCCGAAACTCGCAGAAGCAAAAAGATTTTTCCACTTCTGGCTGAAAATGCGTGATGACGGAAAGAAATGAACGACGAGTTTCTTCCGAGACACGTAGGCATAATTTGCGATGGGAACAGAAGATTTGCGCATGCTATCGGAGAAGCAGTTTGGATGGGACACGAGCATGGTGCAAAAAAAGTCGAAGAAGTTCTCGACTGGTGCCTGGAACTCGGCATAAAGGAAATAACGCTCTGGCTTTTTTCAGTTGAAAATCTGCAAAGACCTAAAGAGGAGCTGGAAGCGCTTTTCAAAATAGGTGAAAAGCTGACTAGAGATTTCGCAAGTAATCCAAAAGTTCACAAGCACAAAGTCGGACTTAACGTCATCGGAGATTATTCTATTTTTCCAGAGAGCCTGCAGAATGCAATCAAGGAATCCGTAGAGGCGACAAAAGATTACGACAATTTCAAGCTTAACATAGCAGCAGGCTATGGCGGCAGGCAGGAAATCGTAAATGCGACAAAGAAAATAGCATATCTTGTAAAAGAGGGCAAGATAGAACCGGAACAAATTACGCCGCAGCTTCTGGAGGCGCAAATGTATTCAGCACAAATGCCAGACATAGACTTGGTCATAAGAACTTCAGGCGAAAAACGTACATCGGGCTTTCTGATGTGGAAGACTGACTATGCGGAATATTATTTCACTGAAAAATACTGGCCAGAGTTCGAGAAAGAGGATTTGATCAAGGCGTTGATAGCGTACTCTGAAAGAAAAAGAAGATTTGGAAAATAATTTAGGCAGCCACAATCAAAGTTGAAGTCTTTTCTATTTCAAGATTGCGCACTTTTTCAATAAGAAAGTCGTTTAGGTCAGAAACATCGCCAACCTCGATTTTTGCTATTATATCATATTCGCCGTAAACAATCTTGGCGTCCTTTATTTCTTTTAATTTGCGTAATTTTTCTAGAACTTGCTTTTCAAAACCCGATTTTGCTATTATCAGTACGTATGCGCCTATCATTCATGCTCCGCAGATATTAGTGTCGACGTTCTTTTAATACCCTGGATTGGACGAATGTTTTCAAGTATAAAATCGCCAAGCATCGAAACATCTGGGATTGATATTTTGGCCAGAATATCGTATTCGCCATATATTACATCTGCTTCCTGGACACCATCGACTTCCAAAAGGTCATCAACGATATTTTTTTCCGCGCCGGAATCAGAAATGATTAATATGTATGCTGTAACCATCAATATTACTGAGTCATGATAGCTATTTAAACTTTGTTTCAATTTCCAATTTATGTTTGACAAGGAAAGAATTCGGCAGGATTACGATGTCTCCTTTCGCCGTCTGCAATTTTGTTTCCAGCCAGCCAAATGATTTTAATTCCCCTCTGACATCGCCAGCTTTTATTTTCGCACCGGGTTTCAGGTTGTAATATCTGCTGTGCAATAATATGCCTGAGCCCAGATTCTCGATTGCGTCGCTAAACGTAATCGTCGCAAAAATAACGACGACCACAACTATGATGATCGATAACGTGCTTATGAAAGTCTGTACGAGGCCCAGTCTGTTGAGTGCAAGCACGAAGGCAATAGCATATACTATGTATTTTACAATGTTTTCAACATAACTTTCAGGGTTCTTTATTCCCCATTTGCGGACTTTTTCTATCAGGCCTGCCTTGCGAATTGCAAAGCCAACTATTTTTCCCAAGAAATAACCGGCTAGCAAACCAGCTATAACTATTATTCCAGCCGCCGCGCTTTTTTCTAAAAGCACGCTTCCGCGTACGGCGTCTATCGCCTGGTGTAACTGCTCTAAAACCATTTTATTTTTTTTGCAGCTGCAGCTTTAAAAGCCTTGCAACCTATTATGCATATTGTACGATGCCAACCAACGTTTCAGTTGAGTATGCAAAGTCTCAGAAAGAATTTTTCGAAGCCAGAACAAGCGTAGAGAAACTCGCGGCCCTGAAAAAGATGCTGACTACGGCGCCGAAACACAAATCTGCCGAAAAATTGAATCTGCAATTAAAGCGCAGGCTGGCGGAGCAGAAAAAAGAAATTGAGAGAGAGAAGAAAGCAGGCAAGGGCAAGAGTTTTGCAATTAAAAAAGAAGGAGCAGCAACAATTGCCCTTTTAGGCGTCTTGAATTCAGGCAAAAGCAAGATTTTTTCACAATTAAGCGGAGCAAAATACGAAAGCGAAAACAATTACGGAATCAGAATGAGGATGGTTCCTTTTGAAAACATCTGGTTGCAAGCTTTGGATTTGCCGGCATTTTATTCCGGTTTTGAAAACTCGACTAACGCCGGTCAAGTGTTTGGCCTCATAAGAAGCGCCGATGTTATTATCCTAGTTGCAAGCGACGAAGAGCAACTGCGTTTCCTGCAGAAGAAATTGGTAGACGCCAAAATAAGTATTGGTCAAAAAAAATCATATGATGTGGAGAAGACAGAACTGCCTGCAGTCGTTATCTCTCCTGGCGTGCAGGAAGCAGAGAAGCTAAAAAAACAAATCTGGGAAAAGACCAGGAAAATACGAGTTCAGACCAGAACCGGAACCAAAACCGCACCCAAACCCGTTGTTCTTCCGGAAGGCTCGGATGTAAGAAAATTAGCAGAAACAATACACAAAGATTTTCTAAGAAAATTTAAACACGCAAAAATCTGGGGAGCTTCCGCAAAATTTCCGGGCCAGCAAGTTGGATTTAACCATAAACTAAAGGACAAAGATATCGTTGAAATCTTTGTCTGAAGCTCAGCATACAAATACTTATTAATTGCCAGGATTTGCAAGCATTTGAGGTGCTGGCATCTGTGGAATTATAGGGATAGTGGGCTCGAAAAACGTTTCTTTCGAGATTTTTAACGCTCTGAGAGCAATGCAGCACAGAGGTCAGGATTCTGCAGGCATTTTCACTCTGGAGAATTGGATAACTCCGCGCATCTATACGGAAGCAGGGCAGGTCACAGATATTTTTTCTAAGGAAATTTTAGCTGGTTTGAGAGGTGACGTTGGCATAGGCCACGTCCGTTACCCTACAATAGGAGACCAGGACAGGGCAACGCGAAAAAGAGATGCACAGCCAACTTATGAAAACATCGCAGGTATTGCAATGGCTCACAATGGCAACATAGTGAATGCTGGTGAGATAAGGAAGGAAATGGCTGCCGTAAGAAGATATTCGCAATCAACTTGCGACATTGTTGCCATCAATCATCTGTTCATTGAAATATTATCGCAGATAGCAGTTGACAAGAAGGTGACAAAGGAGATTTGCTTTCAGGCGCTAGAAACTTTGATGGGCCGTCTGAAAGGCAGTTATTCCGTTGTTGCAGTAGTGCTTGATGAAGGATTTCTTGCTTTTAGAGATCCATATGCAATCAGGCCGCTGGTATTTGGCTCGCGAAAGGAGAACGGAAAAGATAGTTACGCATTTGCTTCGGAAACTTGCGCCCTTGATATTCTGGGATACAAAATTATAAGAGATGTTTTGCCGGGCGAGGCCATCTGGGTAGACAAAAACATGAACGTTACAACAAAAGTCATACGCACAGCAAAAAACATGCACTGCATGTTTGAGTGGGTTTACTTTGCCAGGCCCTCATCGTCCATGGAAAACAGAAATATGTACACTGTGCGCGAAAGAATCGGCAGGATTCTAGCAAGGGAATTGAAGAAAAATGGCATTGCTGACAAAATTGATATCATAGCACCGGTTCCGGATTCAGGAAGAGCGAGCGCACAGGGGCTGGCAATGGAGCTGGGTAAGCCCTGCGTAGATGTTTTTGACAAGAACCGTTACACGGGTAGAAGTTTCATTATGCCCGATGAAAAATCAAGGGTAAATGAAATCGAGTTCAAGATAATTCCAATTGTTTATCAGATTCGCGGCAAATCTATTGGAATCGTTGATGATTCCATTGTCAGAGGTTCCACGTCAAAAAAAGTTGTCCAGGTGTTGAAAGAGCATGGCGCAAAAGAAGTTCATTTTGTTGTTGCCTGCCCGCCGGTAAAATATCCCTGCGTTTTGGGAATAGACATGCCGACAAGAAAAGAATTGATAGCATCGGATAAAACAATCGAGGAAGTAAGGCAATCCCTGGGTGCGGATAGCCTGACTTACCTGGAAATACCGGGCCTGATAGAGGCAGTTGAACTTGGCGAAAACTTGTGCCTTGGCTGCCTTAATGGAAAATATCCAGATAACATTTCAAAAACTGATTTGGCGAAATTCGAAGAGCAAAGGGACATTGAAAGAACAGGCGAGCCACAAAGGACTTTGCTTACAACTCCGTAATTGTTTAATACATGCAGTTTTTTGTTTTTTTATGGGCGGGAAGATTAAGGGCTCTCAGGCAGAGCGGGAATTGCAAACGATGCTGTGGGGCTCAGGCTTTGCTGCAGTCAGGGCAGCAGGCTCGGGAGTCACAAAATTTTATTGCCCGGATGTGCTGGCATCCAATGGAAGCAAAGTTTTGGCAGTTGAGTGTAAGTCAACTAAACACAAGTCCCAGTACTTTGAGCCAGAGCAAGTCAGGCAGTTACAGGAATTTGCAAGAATTTTCAAAGCTGAAGCTTGGCTGGCAGTAAAATTCTCAACTGATTGGAAATTCTTCAAGCCGGAAGACTTGCAGCAAACCAAAAAAGCTTTAGTTGTTCAAATAGAAAACACATCGGCAAAATTTCTTGCTGACGTCATCTGATTCTGTGCTTTTTGTGTGGAACGTATTCTTCCATTTTGAAAGTATATTCTTGCAGGTGAGCCAGATCTCTCCTGAAAAATTTGCGGTAGTACATCAAAACAACAAATATTACAAATCCAATGGCAGTTAAGGATAGCAGAACAGTTCCCGCCACTTGGAAAGGAGAGCCTTCCAGTAGTCTAAATGCAAGATATGTTATCGCAGACAAAAGGATCAGGCAAGTCAGCGACATAACAACCACCAGAGCTCTGTATACGCGTAGTGTACGTTTCTCCAGATGCGAAGATTTTGGCCTTTCAACCATCTTATTAACCAGTTGATTTATGTCTTTAAGTCTTCCTAATTTATGGTGTATTCAAAATAAGTATCAAAAGGTATGAACCACTTTACAGTTTCTTTCTCAGAGGCCTTTTCCATTATTTTCCTGAACAGGCGTATTGAATTGCCATGGGCAGATATGGCAACATTAACCTTTTCTTTTTTCATTAGCCGGATTAAATCATCCAGGAAACTTTTCACTCTCTTCTCGACATCAGCAAATGATTCGCCTCTCGGAGGCCTTGTGCGGAATCCTCTGTGCCAGGAATCATATCTTTCCTGTCCGTATTTTTTTATGACAGTCGAATGATGTTTGCCTTCTAAATTACCGTAACCTCGTTCAATCATCCTGTCATCTTTGATGAGTTTCTTGCATTCTGGGTGATATTTCAGGACTTCACGCAAAGTGGCCTTTGAGCGTGAGAGCCTGGTGTAGAATGCAATATCAAATTTTTTATTTTTCAGTTTCTTGGCAATTATTTTTGCCTGCTTTATGCCCAGAGGAGTTAGTTTAGAATCTTTCCAGCCCGTGAACCATCCATTCTGGTTGTAATATGTTTGGCCGTGTCTGAAAACGTATACTTTCATCTTTTCCTATTGATTTTGTAAGGATTATTGGCCTCTGCGTACTCCAGTCCTTCGGCTAGCTTCCTTCCAGATTCCGCATACAACGAGAATAATTTTTCTCCTTCTTTGACCTTGTCGCCAACGTGCTTGTATAAGTATAGTCCCGCTTTCTTATCATAAGGTGCGCCCAGATGCCTGCCAATGTGTTTTATCACGTCATTGTCTACAGCGTGAACGATACCTGAATTTTCCGCATAAATTGACTCGTCATATTTTCCGATTTCTATTGAGTTTGCTTTGACCTCTGGTTTGCCGCCCTGCGCTTTTACTATTTCTTTGAATTTCTTTAGTGCATGGCCCGAATCCAGTATGTGGGTTGCAAGTTTCAAACCAGATTTGGTTATGCCTGCCATTTCCAGCAGCTCACCGGCCATTTCTAAAGATTTATTGCGAAGGTCTTTTGGTCCGGAAGGATTTTTTTCTAAAACCCAGAGGCAATCCCGTGCTTCCAGAGCAGGGCCAACTCCTGCGCCAACTGGCTGACTGCCATCATCTTTTTGTATTTTGATATCTAATCCCAGGCTTGCGCTTATCGTTTTGAATTTTTTCTCCAGAATATCCGCGCGCTTTCTGGTGCATTTTGTTCCAGCGCCATAAGGTATCTCCATCAGAAGGTATTTGGAACCGACAGCATACTTCTTTGCTAAAATTGAAGCTATGAGCATCGCAGTAGGATCTAATTGCAAGGGCTGTTCAACTTTTATTATATCGTCATCAGCAGGTGCTATGTCGAGTCCGCCACCCCATACGATGCAACCTCTGTGTTTCAGTACGATTTCTTTTATTTTTTCCAAGTCCAATGTGACAGGAGCAAAAACTTCCATGACATCTGCAGTGCCTGCAGGGTCTGTTATCGCGCGGGATGCAGTCTTTGGAACGTAACAGCCGGCGGCAGCAAGTATAGGCACTATTATCAAAGTAGTTCTATTGCCGGGCACGCCGCCAACTGAATGAACATCGACAACAGGTTTGACGTCCAGTCTGAGCATCTCTCCTGTTTCAGCCATGGCTCTTGTCAAGTGAGCGGTTTCCGAAATTGAGAAGTCCCTTATGTAAGCAGATGCGACAAACATCGCTATCTCGGATGTTGTCAGCCTGTTATCAACAATATCAGTAATGATTTCAAAAATTTCATCCTTTGTTAACGATTGACCAGACATTTTTTTCTTTATGTGCTGTATCGCGACAGGCTTTTCTTCAGGTATTATTGTGATTGGCTGGCCAGGAGAAATATTTAGCAAGTCCCTTACTTCCTCAAAAACTCCAATCTCATCTGGCTTGATCATGGATGATACGTCTGCAATTGCGACAGCGTATTTGCGTTCAGCCATTAATCTTACTCTGTCTGACGGGCCCAAATCCAGCTCTTTCATAACAACAGGGTTAAGAGCCACAACCAGCGGCCCGCCGGATTCTATGTTCAATATTTTTGTTTTCAGTCTCATTTCAGATTCTCAATTAAACCATAGTCTTTGAAAAATGCAATGACTATCATTAGCAGCATCGGCCCTATAATGAAGCCCGCAGGACCGAGGACAGTTACGCCTCCAAGCACACCAAGCAAAATTACGAGAGGGTGCACCGCAGCCCATCTGCTTGCCAAATATGTTCGCAAACCATAATCAAAAATGCTGCCCAAAGTCAAACCGTAAATCATTAGTCCCAAACCTGTTGAGACATCACCTCTTAGGATAAGTATAATTCCAATAGGGATGTAAAGTGCATACGTGTGTATTAATGGAATGATCGAAAGTATCGCAGCAGCTACGCCGGCCAAAAGGGCATACGGCAAACCAAAAATCAAGAATCCAACCACCGCAACAGCAAACTGCAGGATTCCTATTAGCAGCCACACATTAATGAAAGTATGTGCATAGTTATTCAAATCAGCAAATATTTTTTCCTTTTTCTGAATGCTTACTGGGATATTTTTCTTTATCCAATTAGCAAGTCTTTCTCCATCCCTGATGAAGAAAAACATCGTTACGAAGAACATTAACAGCGACAAAATTATGTGAGGCAGTTTTGTGGCAATCGAGGAAAGGTCTCCGAATATTTTTGTTAAGACGAATTTTGCCACGTCCTGAATGGAAGTTGTAAGCCCTAGCGAGCCTCCCAAGACGCTCGCGAGATTAAGTGTTGAGAACAGCGAGTAGATTTTATCAAATTCGGATAGAATAACACTTACGCCGAAACCCAGTACAATTGCAATTACGATTGCAGTAACGATAGTTAGTAAAGCAGCACTTCCGTTTTCCGTCAGACTTTTTCTTAATCTGAAATGTAAGGGATGCCAGAAGAATGCGGCGATAGCTGCAAATGCGATTGCAGTAAAAAAAGGTGATAGGATAAGTGCTATGATGGCCAGGCCTGCCAACACAAAAAGCCAGCCTGGATTGAATTCGACCATTAAAGTTCCCCCTTAAGCATTTCAGGTAATAGTGCGACGCTTTTTATAATAATTGTGGGGTTTTCAGAGCCCAGCTTTTTGATATCATGGATGCCGCTTAATACAGCTATGGTCTTTACTTTGGCGGCCTTACCCGTTTTGACATCATAGATTGTGTCGCCAACAAAATATTCAACTTTACCGCCAACAGCCTTTTCAACATTTTTGACGATTTGCGGTTCCGGCTTGTGGTCCATCTCGTGACTGCCGAGAATCGCATCAAAAATTGCGGGTTTTATGCCTGCCTTTTTTAATATGACTATGATTTCTTCATGAATTGCATTGGAAACCAGAGCAAGCTTGTGGGTTTTTTTCAACTCCTGGAGAGCGTCAGCAACTCCCAGTATAGGCATAGTTAGGTTGAAATCAGAATGTACAAAAATTTCAATTTTGTCCTTTACGACTTTCTCCAATTTCCTGTTTGAGATTTTCGGAAATAGGTCTTTCACAATATCTTCGGCGGTAAGTCCGAATTTCGCAATTATCTCAGCTGAAGTTTTGTAAGCAAGATGATTTTTCTCGAAAGCTTTCTGGAAAGATGCTGCGTGCGCGGCAGTAGTGTCAGCAAGAGTTCCATCCAAATCAAAGCAAATAATAGTTTTAGCGACCATGTTTTACCAGCAGACCGTACGCGAGTTCTGAGCAGATAGCCGCCAGCAAAATGATGCTCATCCAGAAGAAAATAGGATTGCCAATCATCCAAGAATAAGCAGCAATAAGCACGTTTCCAAAAATGTAGAGTACTGCGAAATGCGTGTGAATCACAATTTTGTGTTTCTTTATGTTTTCATAAGTTTCCCAGAACCATGCGACTATCAGCGCTATCGTTCCTATTATGCCGAAAGCTAATTCCGGATTTATCATCTTATCTCTCGTATCCCCATTTTTTCACCGCCAAATCTAATTCTTTGTGAGTTTTAGCCCATTCTTTCAAGGTCTTTTTTGCCATTGTAGCATCAATCGCCTGCCTCATAGCCTTGGCTCCAGCTGTTGTGCCCCAAGGATGCCCGTGCACTCCACCACCAGCTTGTATGATTATGTCGTTACCAAGCATTCGCACCAAGGGCGGGATTAATCCAGGATACAAGCCTCCAGAACAAACAGGGAAGACTGGCTTAACTCTTTTTGAGAGTGCAATAACGTCTTCTTTTGTTTCCAGCATCTTTCCAACAGCAGTTCCAATATGCAGCTGGTCCACACCGATGAGCTTTGCAGCATCTGCTATAAACGCCATCGAAATGCCGTGGTTTTTGTTTCTCGTAATAGCGCCGTGCATTGCCCTGTGCGCGTGTAAAACTAATTTTAGATCTTCATTTTCTTCTCTCAAAGTTTGCAGACCGGACCAGCCAACTGTTAATATGTCGACCATTGCATATTCGCCGCCACAACTTTTTACAAAATGTGCGCGCTTCAGCATCTCTTTTGTCTCCGCAGATACGTTGGCCATGTACATTTTTTTCTCGCCAGTTTCTTTCTCTGCTTTATCTCTTAATTTCAAAGTTTCTTTAACTCGAGAATAGAATTTGTTGAATGGCTGCGATGTCAGGTTTTCATCGTCTTTTACGATATCCAAACCGCCAATCCATGCGTTGTAAGCAACTTTTGCATGCCCTTTTTCACTCAGCCCTAATTTTGGTTTGATTATTGTTCCACAAAGTGGCCTGGTTTTAACTTTCAGTAATTTTCTTACCCCGGGAATTCCATGCATTGGACCGCGGAAACTTTTCACAAGCGCTTGGGGCCATTGCGCATCTTCCAAACGCAGAGATTCGATGTCTTTCATGTTGAATATGTTTCCGGCTACGGAAGACCAAATCTGGGGCATATTGCCGGGCTCAAAAAGTTCAAGCGGGTATGCTATTTTCGCATAATTGCCACGAATATCAAAAACTTTTGCACCCATCTTTTTAATTTCAGGGGACATTGTTGCTATCTCGGTCCATGTGCCAATACTTGATTCAGCAGCAACAGCTTCTGCTGCCTGCTCAAAAGAAATTCCTTTTGCCGGTTTTATCTTATACAGCATAACCAAGTCATCTTTTGCCGGCGCATAGTCAAGCTGCACATAGCCTGAATATTTTTTAGAGCCTGCCATGTCTTGCAACCTCCCTTTTCACGAAATCCTTGAAATTCAAGACTCCAACTTCTGAGATGACGCCTTTGACGTATTTTGCTTCAGCCATTTCAAAAGCAGGATTTTGTATCATGACATTTTTTGGTGCATTCCGCCATACTTCTTTTGCTGGCCTCTGTTCTATCGTAATATTATCTCTTGAAAATTTCCAGCTGTGGGAGCAGCAATAAACTGGTATTTTTCGTTCATATGCATCTTCTGCGAACATCTCAGTTCCAATTTTGTTTGCAACGCCCTTCGGAGAAATCCAGTCAGCTCCTATCAGGAAAATATCAGCGGATTTCATTGCCTGCAGTGCTGCAGAGTCGACATAGTGATTTACTTTTATGCCCGCTTTTGCCAAGTCCGAAGCGGTGATTCTGCCCTGAAACATTGGTCTTGTTTCAGTGTTGTTAACAGTAAATTTCTTTCCCTGGTTTCTTGCTTCTTTCAGAATTCCAACAACGGTTGATGAGTGGCAATGTGTAAACACAGTAGAATTATTTTTTATCAAATCCGCGCCGAACTTGTAGATTTTTTCCTTGTCTAATTTGAATTTTACAATCAATTTTTTTGGGTCAGCACCTTTTTCAGCCGCAGCGATCGCATTGAAAAGCATGGGCTCTGTTGGCCTTGCAGTTTTCAGTAATTTAGAAGCTAATTTTTTATCTTTAGCAGCATCCCAGGCTAGCAAAGCAGCCTCGGCAGTTGCCTGGGCTCCCTGTATTTTCAAAGATTTAATATCAGCAACAACTTGCTGCAGTGTGGCCATACCTTTTTTATGACTTTTCCTGTTTAAAATGCTAGCGATGGACTATAAATTAGTGAATAGCATACCTCAATATGAAATCTAAAAGCAAAGCAGGGAGAGAGATTTTAGTTTGTATGGTTAGGACTGTTTGGTCAAATGGCACAGACAAAGGAGATAAAGAAAAATTTTATCTTGTCAGCGATGGCAAAGAGGAATATCAGACTAATATTGAATGCATAACTCTGGAAAAATTAGCAAAAGATATTTGCACGGGACTCTGTTTATCTGGGCCTCTGGGATTAGAAGACAGAGTAATTTTTGAGCCACTTGTTGGACGCCAAACTATCTATATAGATGGATATTTTGGGAGGCCTAAAGTTCCCTCACATGTTGAAAAATATTGGTCTCTCAAGAAAAAGGATATCCAAAAATTGCTTGAATATATAAACAAGTCAGGCATCTCGCCAGACTCTGGGAAATAAAAAGATACGGCGAGGCTATGACAGTTTGAGTTTGGCAAATATTTTTAAGACTTTAGAAATCATCCTTAGCATGATAGAATTATATGAAGGGCAAATAAAGTTTGTACAATTAGTCTTGCCACGCGCGTATCAAGGCAGACAAGATAGCAATGGGAAGTGGCGCGAAATAAAAGGAAAACCAGGTAATCTGGCGCCGCGCGATTTTGCAGGCTTATATTTTGGACCACAAGCAAGCTTGGAATTGGCAACTGTCCATTGCCCAACAGATAATCCTGTACAGGCAGGAAATTTAAGTTTTCCAGATTCAACACTACAGCTTTTAAGACGGGACCTGGATTCTTGCGGGGTTGTCATAAAATCCAGAGAAATGCCGAAAAGCAAGATTCCAAAAGTATTACTTGGAAAAGACCTGTACAAGCAAGTTAGCACAAAAACACGCTTATCGGATTTAGATGTTAAATTGCGCTATGGAATAGCAATGTTAAACGAAAACCCATACAGATACACTATAGAAATTTTGCCAAACTGCGAGACCAAATCCGATGCATATTTTGCAAATCTCAAATGGCCAACACGAGAAGAACAAAGACAGACGCTCGCTGAAGTGCTCGAATGCATGCCAGAATCTAAATCTTAAATCTCAACAAAGCAGCAATGCCACCAAGACCATCTAATTTCTCACCAGCTTCGTAGTCTGTGCTGATAATGTGAACTTCGCCGCCCTGCTGCTCAACTGCATCAATGAGTTTCTCAAATTCTGAGAATTTTTCCTGTTCTCTCGCTTTTTCGATTATCCTGTCTGTAAAAAGCAATGTTTTGACAGCGCCAGCTTCCACGGCCGGAATAACATCTTTGCCATAAACTGCAAGGCCTTTCTTTGCGATTTCTGTCATTAGTGACTCGATAAGTTCGAATTCTTTCTGAATTTGTGAACTCTTGAGAACTTTTTCAAGAACTCCGCGATTAATTAGTTCAGTGAGAGCTCTTTTTGTTCCGGTTGATACGCCTTCCATTTTTATCTTCTTTATGATTTTTGCGTCCTTTTCTACCAGAGCTTTGACAAGATTTTCCTTCCAGAAAATTGGAGATGCTATTACAATAGTATTTGGATTTGATTCTGCATTCAAACGCAGAATTTCAGCAACAACTTTTCCCAAGCCGGGATCGGCTTTTTCAACAAATCTCTTTTTTGCTAATCTTAATTCAAAACCACCAAGGTATTGGAATCCGGATGCAGTCAAGGCAGCAATGTGTGCCTGCTCATCATCCAGAACGCAGACTATCGCCTTAGGAGCTTTGCTGGCTTTCTCAGCTTCTTCCAGCCTTCTTATCTGGTATTCCTTCCAGGTTTTCTCAATTTTAATTGTGTCTCCAGTGAAGATATCAAGAGTATGTGCTGCCCCGATTTGCAGCTCTTCAGAGCCCTCCATGATTTCGCCAGAAACCTTCAAAACAGACGCTTCGAGCTTGATTTTTTTAACAAGAATCTTTGCAAAATACAGCTTTACAACGCTTTTTGCCCTCTCCTCTTCGCCGCTTAGCTTGACTTTCCGTTTGATTTCGCCGGAAATGTGGTCAGAGGTTTCGATTATCTTTGAAAGGTGCCATAAGTCGTCCAAGGTGTCCACTCTAATCTTAGCTACACCTTCTTTGTGATTAAAAGATATTATCTTCATCTTGAGGGACTAGATTAAATTTATATATTATAAATATTCAGTTTAAGCATATGGCCACAGTTCGTAAAGCTCAAGGGTCTGGAGCCATAGCTCCAATGATTATAATGCTCGTTCTTTTAGCTGCTATCGTATTTTATGTTATAACCGTTCCTCCAGGAGAACGCGAACATCTCATAGGTAATTTGACAACTCCAAGCTATGAACGCACAGTTTTGGATGTCAGTCCTGGATTGATTTCCGGATTGACTGCAACAGGTGTTGAAAGGACTTACAAAACCTTGTCAACAGTAGATGTAGATTACACGCCTCAGCCGGCAACCAGAGCGCTGAGTTCTCAATTAATAGTCACGCACAGTTTATTTAAACAGGATATAGGAAATTTTAGTTTTGATGTCTCAAACAAAGATACTCTTGGTTCTGCAAAGGTTCATCTGCTCATCACGGACAAAATAGGAAGCGGCCATCTTCAAGTCGCAGTAAATGACAAGGTAGTTTTTACAGGCAGCGTTGAAGTTGGTCAGGAAGCCACAATCTCGCTTCCAATTGATTCCATTGTTCAAGGCAGCAATAACCTGAAACTATATGTTTCTTCCCCAGGAATAAAATTCTGGGCAACAAATTCTTACTCTCTTTCAACTGTAAATCTCGTGCTTGCGAGCTATGATGCGAGCAGAGCAACACAGATTCAGACTTTCACGCTGACAGCAGCAGAACTGGCTGGCGTACAGTCAGCAACGCTTACAGCATCAATAAAACAAATTTCGGAAGCTTCAGGTGAACTGAAATTGACTTTAAACGGTAACGAAATTTACAAGGCAACACCGGCACAAGTAGCTTCGCTTTCTGTTGATATACCAACTAGTTTGCTAAGCGGCACAAACACATTACAATGGAACGTTGCAAAAGATGGCGCCTATAGCATAGTTCTGGGTCAAGTAACTCTGGCAACATCAAAGTTCGAAGGCGGAGGAGTCGCAAGTTACGGCTTTACACTGACATCAACCGAAGGTGCAAAATTACAACTACACACTCTGAACTGCGAACTGAAGATTGTAAGGACGCCAATCGCAACAAGCAGCAGTGGTGAAGAACTTCCACCACCTCCACCAACAGGCGGTGCTGTTGCAATTCCCGCAATAGATGTCAAAATAAATGGAGCGGCGATACCATATCTATTCTCTGACGACACAGTAACCGATAGCATCTGCAAATACCTGCACAGCGGAAGCAACATAATTTCATTGTCTGCAGGAAATGACATATTCATACAAAAACTGACGATCAAAGTAACGAGTGCATGAAATGGCCTTATTTTCTAAACGTGCGCAAATACCTGGCATACCCGGACTCTTCGGAGCGGGTAAAGAAGAAGAAAACCTCAAAGGAGAGCTAGGCGCTTACGAAGCAAAAGCAAGAGAAAAAGAAATAGAGGCTCTTCGGGAAGAAGCCGAAACTTACGGCGAAGAATTCCAAAAGATAAACGAATTCATAGGAGAATATTCTCAAAGACTTGGTCACGATTTAGAAAAAGAGGCAGAGGGTGTCGCAGCAGAAGCTACTGTTGTCGGAGCAGCTGGCGGTGCAATGGATCAAGCGCTGGGAGCTAACGATATTACAAAAGTATTGGAAGTAGTTGCCGGCTTAAAAAAAACAAGAGACTCTTTACAAAAGAAGATTAAAGATCTAAACAAGCGTCTCGTTGACTTAAACGCCGAACCTATTTCTGTTCCAGGCATGGGTGGAGGCCTGTTCGGTGGTGGCGGGATTAGCATGCCTCACGTATCTTCAAAAACAGCCGGAACAATATTCAAAGTTGTTGTGGTTGTTGCATTACTAGCTGTTGTAGGATTTTATCTTTTCTTCACAAATACGGGCGCATTAGCAACATCAGAGAGCGCCGGCCTTTTTGCGGACCTGAAGAATTCACTAAGAGGCGTCGCAGCCCCGATTAGCATAGCAGAACAAGTCATTACAGGCAAATACGACCCGACACAGCTTTGGAATTCCAAAACTTATGAGGATAAATATACATCAGTTCAAGATGTTGGAGTTGAAGTTTCAGACATCAAGTCACTGCAGGATACTTACGCGGAAGGCCCTGATACAATACCTACAATAGTGGGCACAATAAAAGTTACTGCCCTGCCAGAAGACCCAGACACAAAAATCACTAGGGGCGTAGATGTAACAATATCTGCGAACTGGGAAAAAGGTCTAGTCGATAAAATAAAGGAAAATATCCAGTCTATTGCAGCAAGAGCAACAGGCTCGTCTGTGCCAAGTGAAAACTGGGAATGCACCAGAATCCCGGTGAGTGTGGAAAGATTCGTAGGAAGATTTCAATGTTTCACAATAGGTGCCTATACGGTTGCTCAGCCAATTGAAACGCATTCAGCAGATGTTAACATAGCTTATGATTTCAAAGCCGTTAGTGGCAAGGCTGTTTACGTGGCGAATTTTGATGACATGAGCAGAATGCTTCTTGAAAACAAAGACCCGGTCAGCGAATACAAGCTGACTTCATCTGATTTAAGCTCCTGGCAGACAAAATCTCCTCTTGATGTAGGAATGGGAATAGTTGGGGAGCAGGGCGTAATAGGTGCGAATTCTGGCCCTGAAGGTAATAATCCAACACCTTACTTTTTAGGTGTTAGCATAGTGAACATGGGCGATGGTCGCGCAACCCCAGAAACATTGGAATTAAGAGTTCCTCAGAGTGTTATGCCAGTGCCAACCAGCGATAATGATTTCAAAAATGTTAGATGTGATGAGAAATTAGGAGATGAAACTTTGTGCGTTTATACTATAGATTTGACCGCGGGACCAGAAGGCGTTACGATTCTAAAACCGGGTGAATCCGTTACAAAATATTTCAAATTTATGGTGTCACAGGACACTTTCCTCAACGGCGCGCCTATTTCAAGCTTTTTTGTACTGGCAAATGTAGATTTTGGGTACACTATTCAAAGAACAGTTCCTATAAAGATAAGGCAAGTCGGAACAAGCTAAATTAGTACTTCGCTTGTAGGATGAGAAAAGTATTAAAAACACAAAGTTGCATTGTTTTTAAGGGGGTCACTGATGGAAAAAAAGAAGTTCATAATCTTAGCCTTAGTATTAATCGGATTAGTTTTAGTTAGCGGCTGTTCAACAAAAAAAGCAGTTGAGACAGGGCCCGCTAATGCGTTTATAGGAGGCACAGACGGCCTCGTAATGTCTTTTGTGCAAGATGCCCCTCCAGCAGAATACCCTCAGCAAGTACCTTTTGATGTAATAATTAATGTAGAAAACAAGGGAGAAAGCACAGTTCCCGCAGACGCAGCCAATATAATAATTGGTGGAATCTCAGCATCCGCTTATGGAATAGAAAATCCTTCACAAACCCTAGAGGAGTTGCAAGGCAAGCAATTAATACAAAAAACAACAACTCCTGGTGGTGTAACCCAAGCAACATTCTCTTCTACAACGGGATCTCGTCCTTTCCCAGGTTCGCAACCACAGAAAATTACTGCTACGTTATGTTATCCTTATGTAACCCAAGTGCAAGGCACGGTTTGCATTACGCCAAGCTTGGCTAGACAGACCGTTGGCGGAGCACAGCTCTGTACTGTTACTGGCAGCAAGACAATTTATAGCAGCGGAGCTCCAGTAAAAATAACTTCTTTGAGCGAGTCCGCAACAAGCTCAGCTGGCAAAATAACGGGCTTTAGATTCACAATGTTCGTCAAAGATGAAGGTCCGGGTACGGCTTATCTTGGCACTACTTGCCCACCAACATTGGGAGATGCAAACAGAGTAAAAGTCATAAGTGCAAAACTCATTAACTTAGACAAAGATTTAGATTGTGGTAAGGCAGCAACAGACGCTGGCGTATTAATAACCGGAGACAATGGCGGCGTAATTACGTGCACTATAGAGGGCTTAACCGCTACAGACATTTCCGGCGAGTTTGAAGACGTCTTGGTTATGCAATTAGGCTATGGTTACACGCAATCCATAACTAAATCGATAACATTCACGACAACTTAAAATGAAATTGCGTCTCGCAATAGTTATTTTTTCGTTTTTATTAGTTTTACAAGTAGCGTATGCTGCAGATTCTAACGTCAGACTTGAAACAGGATGGAATCTGATTTCCTCTCCAGTTTCCGAGGGCTATTCTATAAACATAATCAAAGAGCATTGCGCAGTCAGGTCAGGGCCTTGGTCATGGACTGGCATAGAATACGATAAAGCCTCGAAGATCACGCCTTTCCAGGGAGTCTGGATTAAGGTTTCAGACTCGTGTTCTTATAACGTGCCAGGCACGCAAATTACGTCAACAAGTGAAATGCAATTGGATAAGGGCTGGAATCTGATTTCATGGCTTGGAAATATTGATGAAACCAAAGGTAGCTGCGAAATAAAAGGCGGGCCTTGGTCTTGGGACGCGAAGAATCAGGAATACAAACAAGTAAATGATTTGGATGCAAGCCAGGGATATTGGGTTAACGTAGATGCTGATTGCACATTAGGCATTACAACTGGAGTTGACCTACCAGATTTGACCGTTGGAGAAATCATACTATCGCCAACACCACCTTTCAGCCCAGGAACTAAATTTACAATTCAAGTTATAATTTTAAATCAAGGCAAGGCACCAGTTACAACTAAATTTTTCAATATCACTTTGCTGCTTGATGGCAAATTAGTGGAGGAGTTTACCGGTTCAGACTATGTTATGGGGCCCGGAGCGAGATTGACATCCTGGTCATACGATAATGAGATTGATACGGTTGGTTTGCATACCATAGAAGTCATAACTGACGTTCATAACGCAATTCCTGAAAGCAATGAAGGAAATAATAGAAAGATATTTAGCTTTCTCGTTTCTTAGGCAGGCTCATGCCTGATAACTTCGTTCAAATAAATACTGATTTGCACATTCATGGACCTTATTCTAGCGGCGTGTCTGAAAAAATGTCACCGGAAGAAATTGCAAGAGTCGCACCGCTGAAAGGTCTGCATCTCATAGGAACCGGCGATATTCTGAATGAAAATTGGATTAAAATTGTGCAACAACAATTGCAAAAAACATCTGACGAGGGCATATTTTCACATCAGAACGGGACAAAATTCGTCTTGCAGACAGAAATCTGTGACAATGACAGGATACATCACCTGATTTTATTCCCGAGCCTGTCAAAAGTCCAAGAAGTCAGGGAAAAGTTCAGACCATTTTGCACGGACTTGGATAAAGAAGGCAGGCCGTCAATACATTTATCTGCATCAGAAATAGCAGAGATTTGTGTAAATGCTGACTGCTTGCTAGGATTTGCACACGCGTTCACACCTTATTTTGGTTTGTTTGCTAAACACGATTCTTACAAAAGCGCTTACGGCAGCTACGCCGATAAGGTGTATTTCATGGAACTCGGACTTTCTGCTGATACAGATATGGCAGATAGGATTTCTGAATTGCATGGTCTTACGTTCACATCAAATTCTGATGGACATTCGCCCTGGCCAAACAAGCTTGGGCGAGAGTTTACGACTTTCGCGATGAAAGAAATTGCATTCGAAGAACTGAGAAAAGCGCTAAAACGCGAAGCAGGAAGGAAAGCAGTTTTGAATGTAAAATTCAATCCTTTGGAAGGAAAATACCACAAAACAAGATGTCGCGGTTGTCTGACTTTTTTTGAGCCGCAGCAAGCAGAGGACTTTGGCTGGCGCTGCCCGCAATGCGGCGATGCTATTAAGAAAGGCGTAGACTGCAGAATCGAAGAGCTCTCGGATTTGCCGATAGGCAGACACCCCGAACACAGGCCTGCGTGTTTGCACATAATTCCTTTGTCAGAAATAATTTCTCTGGCTATTGGCATAAAAAATGCCTGGTCAAATTCTGTTCAGCAGGAATGGACTAGATTTGTTGAGAAATTTGGCACGGAAATCAACGCTCTGATTAATGTGGATATCGAAGAGCTGGCAGAAGTGAATAAAGATGTTGCAAAATATATTGGATACTTCAGGGATGACAAAATAAAGTACGTTCCGGGCGGAGCAGGAGTTTTTGGCCAGCTAGTTTCACCCGGCCAAGAAGTCAAATTAAAGACTTTGAATTCAATTCAGAAAAGTTTGATAGACTTCTAACCAATATATGGAGTTTCGGTCTTGTCATATACCGGAGGTTTCAGAGCCTTGATTGGTTTTTGCAGGTCTCTGATTCTGGATTTTTCCTGTTCTTTTTCTTTAATCTGATTTTCCAAGCCTGCAAAGCTCACTTTGATATCCAAAATATTGGTTAATTCCCGTAAAAGCACTTTTGCTTCACTGAATCCGAGATGCAGTTGATGAGCATAAGTTTCTGCCAGCAGAGATATGCCTGTCATCCCCCTCAATCTGGCCAAACCCAATAATAATCCAGAGGCTCCAAAGATGGCTTCAACGCGTTCATTTGCCTTGAAATTTATACTTTTGAACTTTTTGTATCTCAGCAAAGTCTCTTTGTCCGTTACCGCACCAAACACTACGGGATTCTTTATCTCAGTCGGCAAACCAATGCCGCCCAAGGTTATTACTTCGCTACAGCCGAGTTCCTGCGCCAAATCCAGTATTTTCTCGCAGAATTCATAGCTCGCACGCTCATCAAGCGGCTGAACATCTCCCGACAAAAAAACAATGTCTCTGTTTTTGCCTTTGCTAACATGCATATTGACTGCGGGTAATTCGACGAAGCTTTCGCTGTTTAGCAGTACGGAAGGATGGAAATTATATGAATGTATTTTGTAAAGTAATTCAGATTTCAAATTATCAACAAGATAATCGATTGCAATTTTGCCAACGCTCCCAATGCCCGGCAAACCTTCGACGAGAATAGGATTTCGAAGTTTCGGGAGTTTGGTGAAGTTTTTCTTCACTATGAAAAAACCGTGACCGGATTTTCCATTCGAACTTTCAGTTCGAGTTATCCGATTTGATTCGGTCATCAATCATCCCTCTTGAATTCTGCCGAACCTTCGTTTGCTTCCAGCAACTTTGAGAGCTGCACGCTAATTTCTTTTAAAGTTTCTTCGGCAATCTTGAAATCTTCCGCGATGAGTTTGAATCTGTATTTTGGTGCGCCAAGGTATTTCAGCTCAAAATCGGCTTGTTTTTTTGCAGAAAGCTGCTTCGCAGCAGCCATGGCATTTTCTATGACTTCAAGACCGTTTGGCGCAGCACTTTGCATTGTTAGAGTGCCAGAAATAACCGCTTTAGGTATAACAATTCTTTTTTGTATTAACTCAGCCAATTGTTTTGCTAAGTTTTTTTCCACTCCAATATCCAAAAGAACTTTTTCTCCTTCTCTTGAGATGTCCATGAAGAAGGGATACAGCAGGCCAAATTTATCTAGAATCTTATTTCCTATTTCATCATATAGCTTTTTTGTGTTAATGCCTGCCTGCTTTGCAAAAACTTCCAAAATGTCATTTGCTTTCTTTTCGTTAGCCCAATCAGACATTTTGTTTCGATGCTGGGCCGCACCAACTCTTCTGACGGACAGCGAAATGAAATTTTCAGATGGTCTGACTTCCATTATCTTACAGACAACTTTCGTGCCAACCTTCATGTATGTTCTGAGGTTTCTGACCCATTTCCTTGCAATTTCGGAAACGTGAATCATACCTTCTTTCTTTTCGTATTCGTCAAGGTCGGCAATAACTGAGCTAGCAAGAATATTTTTGACGGTGCAAACTACCAGATCATCTTTCTCGGGAAAACCCTTTTTTTGATACATAATTATGATAAAACTTCAAGCACTCTGGCCTTTACATCAGCTTTGCCGCCAGTTGGCTCTGCGAGCACCTCATTGCAAACAAGGCATTTAACCTGCGAGGATACCTTCCCGAAAATTATTTGCTCATTCTTGCATTTCTCGCATCGCACTTTGACAAATTTTGATTTGTTTTCAAAAGATTTCATCTTACACTTGCTCCACTTTCTTCAACCTGATTGGGTTCTGTTGGAAATGTTTCTTTTTGCAAACAAAGCATTCAAACTTCAGGTTAGCTTTTCTGCTGGTTTTTGATTTTTCGTGAATTATAGGACGAGGGAAGCCCACATAACCCGAAGATATCTTCGCCATGTGCCTCGTGCCCCATGATAAACCGCGCTTCTTTGTCTTTGGTCTTGCACGGGTTCTTTCAACCGTGATTTTGTGCTCTGTGTGCTTTTTGCAGTAAGGGCAGTATCTTTTAGTTGTTTTTGGAATTTTCATCTTTGATTTCCGTTACCTTTTTTTGTTGAAGCAGCAGCTCAGCCAGCTCGTCTGGCAAGCTAGCAACCTGATTTGTTTCGAATGGACCATACTTCTTTAATTCGGAATCCATCAGTTCAGGTATTGCTTCGTTGAACTTAAGTAATCTCCTTGAAGTTTCTTTTAAAAGCTTTGGCTCCTCTTGTGAGTTATTCCTAGCGCTGTTTAATTCTTTGAAAAATGATGCCCAGCCGAACTTCAAGACGTCAACAAGTTTATCGTAAAGTTCCTGTTCGGAAGGCAACATATTGGTAGTGTCGCGCATCTTGAATGCCATGCGTGCCGTGAACATTGCTCGGTTGATTATTTTCTTCTCTCTTTTTTCGTAAAGATCTTTTATTGCGCGCCTAGCATTTTCGAGTTCAGTGCGCAACTTGTCTCTTTTAGATCGATCAAAGAGCTCAGAAGTTTTTTCTTTGAACAAAATAGTTTTCTTAGCTTCGAGATATTGCTTAATTTTGCCCAACTGCTCTGGATTAAGGCTCTGCAGATCTGTAGAGTATTTCTCCGCACGCAGCAGTTCGTACACATCTTCATAGCTAAAACTTTCTACCACAGCAACCTCCGATGTAAATCCGAACTTCAATATTTATAGCAATTTCGGTGTTATAACACATAGAAACAATTTTAAAGCAAATGCCTGGGATTTTGTCTAACATGAACCAAGATTTACAGGCGAAGGTAAGAACGTTCGAGAGTTTGAACTGGTTAGAACGAAATTTAACAGGGCCGTGGGGAGCAACGCCCGAGCAAAAAAATGAGTGCTATTTTGCAAACTACTGGCTTAACGCAGCTCTGAATAAAGCGCAAGATGGAGATTACGCTACTGCAAACATATATTTGGGAATTGCGCTCGAGCACATTGACCCGAGTGGCGTAGATTTTTCAAATAAATTGGATGAAGTCAGAAAATATATCAAGCCTGTGGCTTCTTCAACTTAAGTCTTGGGTACGAAATAGGATTTTTTATCCTACCGCAAGTGAAGTCTGGCTTGCAAACTCCGAATTCTTCAAAATATTTTTTGCAGTTTGGCGGAGGAAATGTTGTTGTTTGTCTTTTATGCCAGGACAATTGCGATTTTATGTAGCCTTGTTTCAAAGGCGGTTGATTTTTCATGTTCCATGTTTGTAGCTCCTGCTCAACTTCCTGCAAAGGCCAGCCGGCAGATTTCATAAAATTAATTAAAGCAAACAAGGCGCGCTTTCTGCCATCGGGCAGGCCTTCCAAAATCAGCTTCATGCATGGAGGGAAAGCTTCCCTGGGCACTTTTTCTGTGAATTCAAATTTATTGCCGACTTCTTTCCGCGTTTCTTTCGCTTCAAGGCTGGCTTTCCAGTCCAAAGCCTGCATCAAAAGCTGAGAAGCTTCACCTGGTTTCACCTTAGCGGGATTCAGGAAGTCATCCGAGATTTCTTTTATGTTTTCAGGCTTTGCCCAGCTCACATCAAATTGTTTAAGGTCTTTTGGTTTAATCGGAATAGATACAAGCCATTTTTTTTCATTCAATGAATAGGGCATTCTGATCATGTGCCTCGAAGAAATTGCAACAATATCTATGCCCAGAACTGAAAATGGGTCAAGAACACTACCTTCAACGCTGCCCATTTTCAATATTTGTGAGATTTCTTCCTTTTTCTTTCCTGATTTTTCGACAATTTTTCTTAAGTCGCCTTCGTACTCATAAATTCTGTCGAGAAGATGTTGTTTGATGAATTCTTTCAAATACAGGACAATGGTTTGAGGAGTTTCTGGAAAAGCGAGTTTTTCATCAGATAAGGCTTCGGCAGGAATCCCGAGATGCCAGCCGCTTCCGCCAGAGAATTTTAAGGAAATGCAATTTATATCATGCCACTTCAGCGCTTCAACTAACAAGTCAGCACAAATTTTCGACCAATCAACAAGCTTGCAATCAATGTCTATGACCAAATCCCAACTCGCGCGCAAGTCATCCATTTCCCTTTTTGTTGTTTCAGAACTTAGTTTCAGGGGATTAGACCAGCGTTCTTCAGAAGCGTGAAAGGAAGTTGCACCTTTCCTTACTTGATTTAACACATCAGATGGAAACTGTATGATGTCGGGTCTTTTGCCGAATTTGTCCTGGAATTGCACAGCCACCTCCCTGCCTTCAGCGTAGCGGGTAATTTCTTGTGCTACACCTGGCGTAGAATAATAGCGAATTATTTCACTGAGTCGCATCTTTATTTACAAAAGCGATTACAATTTAATCTTTTTGAAGACTCTTGATAGGTCTTTTAACGTGTAAGTGTTTACAACATCTTTTGCTTCAGCCCATCCCCGCCTCGCTGTCGCAACACCAAATAGCATGTAACGCATCTGATTTTGATCGTGAGCATCTGTATCTATGACAATTTTACAGCCGTTTTCAATAGCTTCTTTTACATCTGTATGGTTCAGGTCTAACCGTGATGGGCTCGCATCTACTTCCAATATTATGCCATTTTTGGCACAGAACTTGAAAACTTGTTTCTTATCAAAATCAATAGGCTCTCTGGTGTTGATCGACCTTGCTGTTGGGTGCGCATAGACGTCAACGTATTTGTTGCTAAGAGCTTTCAATATTCTTTTTGTCATTTGCTCCTTTGGCATCTTGAAATTTCTATGGATCGATACAACTACTATGTCTAATTTTTTCAAAATGTTGTCGGAGTAATCTAAACTCCCATCAGAATGGATGTAAACTTCAGAGCCGACAAGCACCTTAATGTCAGCGTACTTTTTTGCTGTTTTACGAATAGCCTCAATGTATTTCAATATTCTTTTTTCATCCATGCCTCTGGCTATGATATCGGATTTTGAGTGATCCGTTAATGCGATGTATTTGTATCCAAGTTTTCTTGCGGATTCGATCATATCCTCAACAGTATTAGAACCATCAGACCAGTTTGTGTGCGTATGCAAATCGCCCTTTACGTCACTCAACTGAACAAGCTTGGGCAGCTTGCCTTTGTAAGCGACCTCAATTTCCCCGAGATTTTCCCGCAATTCAGGCTCTATGTAAGGCAGACCTAATTTTTTGTAAACCTCTTCCTCTGTTCTTCCGGCAACAAGCCTGTTCGTTTTTCGGTCAAACAGCCCATATTCAGAAAGTTTGTAACCTTTCTTGATTGCGATCCCTCGCAACTTGACATTGTGGTCTACGTTTCCAGTAAAGTACTGTAGAGCTGCGCCAGCGCTCTTTTCTGGCAGGACTCTCACATCTGCCTGGATGCCATTTTTCAAAACAACAGTAGATTTTGTTTCACCTTTCGCTAAAACCCGTGAAACTTCAGACAGCGAAGTGAAGAAATTCATTATTTTCTTGGTTGTAGCTGGTTTATTGTCCCTAGGAATAACTAAGATATCTATATCGCCGATTGTTTCCTTCATTCTCCTTAAGGAACCGCCGGCGATAGCATCTTTAATTTCCTTCAGCTTTTTCAACTGACCAACAAGGAGCTGTGCGATTGGGAAAGCTTCTCCCAGTAGCATTCGGGATTTCCTTTTTTTGTGCAGCTCAATTCCTGCAAGAATATTTTCCTCAGATTTCGGTCCAAAACCGCGAAGTCTTGCAATTTTGTGTTCCTTGATAGCCTTTTCAAGGTCCGCGAGAGATTTTATTTTTAACTTTTGATACAATATTTTTGCTTTTTTAGGTCCGAGACTTTGAATTTCAATCAGTTCGTAAAATTCGGCAGGTATTTGTTTCCTTAGTTTTTCGTATTCCTTGATTTTGCCAGTATCAACGTATTCTGCAATTTTCTTACCGATGCGCTCGCCAATTCCAGGCAGATCTTCCAGGGCCTTTAAGCCGCCTTTCCTGTACAGGTCTTCAACGGGTTCCTGCAAGCTTTCTACCGAGCGGGCAGCTTTCCTGTAGGCAGCAGGCTTCCACTGCACACTTTTCATCTCAAGAATACCAGCTATCTCGTAAAATATCTTTGAAATCTCGAAGTTCAACATGGCCAACTAAAGAAGCAAGAAGCAGAATAAAAAGCTTAGGTTACAGCAAAAGATAAAAAACAATATGTTATTCTTAGTGCATGCCAGTAGACGCACTTTTGTTCATAAAACCAGTAAGGTCAGATGACAGAACGTTAAACAAGATAATTAACGCCGTACCAAGCGTAGGTTATGAGGCAAGCAGAACAGTATGGGATATTGCCGAGTCTTATGGCATAGATGGCAGAGAATATCCGCTATGCATTCCTTTGACGCGTAGCTCAAGCAAAGAAAGAGATTGGGCCATGTCTGGCGTGGATGATATAAATAATTACAAAGACACGTTAAAGAAAAAAATACCAGAGATACAAGACATAGAAATCCGATTTTTGTTTAATAAAGCAAAATACAAGAAACAAAAAGAAAAGGATCTTGAGGATGCCACAGAGGAATCACTTGATGAACTTACTTAAGTCGCTTCTCGGTTTTTTCATAAACTCTTCCGCCTTTTGAAACACTTCTTTATCTGACTTCGAAGTTAATCTTTCGATAGCTTGGTCAAAAGTAAGCCACTCGTAGTCTTTGTGTTCATACGAAACCTTTGCTTTTTCCTGCTCGGTTTCGCCCAAGAAATAGATAACATCTTTTGATACCAGTTTGCCTTCCCGTTTATAGAAAAAATGGACTTTTTCCTTGAAGCCGGGAATGACTTCCAAGTCCTCGATTCCGGCTTCTTCTTTAGTCTCGCGCCTGGCTGTTGCTAAATCATTCTCGCCTTTCTCAATCAGGCCCTTTGGGAAGCCCCGGCTCTCTCTGTATTTTTCGTTAGCGGGCTTGTGCAGAAGAAGATATTTTCTGATTCCATTTTCAATTCTAAAAATAATGAAGCCAGCTGATTTTTCAGTCTCGACCATGACAGTAATTGTCAGCAATCCTTTAAAATTTATCACTTACCAAAACTTAATGGCGACAATTGCCGACGTTGAGTCGCATTATGATTCTTGCATAAACAAATTCAGAACATTAGATGACCTGTTTAAAAATAAAGAAGCCTTAAACGAGGCTCTCGATTACTTGGAAAGTGATTTTAAGCCAAAGTTTGAGTTGGGCTTCCGTTTAGATCCTTTCAAACATCCATGTTGCCAGGACTGGCAAAATGGAATAATTAGAACGTATAATACCTCTAACTCTGCAGAGCTAAAAGGTTGCACGTATCATGAAACAACTCATGCCGTCTTGCTCGTGTATGAAATGGTGAAAGGTCCAGATAGAAATAAATTTTTTCTGACGCAGAATGAAAATTTGGTAATGAAACTTACGGACATAGCGCTACAAGACGACGCAAATGCGCTCTTTGAGACAAGATGGATACATCATAGAGTCAGTAGCGTAAGACCTTTGCGTGCCTTATATGGTGTGCCAATCGCGGTAGGTGTATTCACCGCTATTGCAGCCGTGGCGAAACTTATTCCGCCAATATGTGTATTGCCAGCATATCTAACTTCTCTCGCTGTCGGATACGGCCTGTACAGAGCTCATAAAAGCTCGGTTCGAGAAGAACTGCTCAAACTACCTGGTCCAAAATTCAAAAAGAAAATCTAAAAACCATTCTAACGCCAGTGTCTTTGCCTTTGGCCTTGATGCGGTCTTTGTCCGTGAGAAAATCTCCTTTGACCGCCAAATCTTGGCCTGTCTGCCCTAATGGCTTCAAATTGAAGTTTTTGGAAGTTTGGCATTTCAGCAACGTCGATTTCAAGTTCCCTATCAGCTAATACGTGTCTGAAGTTATCATGATCTTCGCTGCATAGCAAAGAAATGGCCCTTCCTGTTTCGCCAGCTCGCGCAGTACGGCCGATTCTGTGCACATACTCTTTTGATGTTCTTGGTATGTCATAATTGAAAATGTGTGTAACATTCCTTATATCCAGGCCTCTGGCAGCTACATCAGTTGCTACGAGACCTTTGACTTTATTTGCTTTAACCTCATCCATGATTTGGTTTCTTTTTGCCTGGGTCAAACCGCCGTGTATAGCCAAAAAGTTAAGGCCATGTTTTTGCAGGTTTTTAGCCACTATATCTACTCTGCGCCTAGTTGCGCAGAAAACAATTGTCAGTGTGGGATTTTCTTGTTTAAGCAGGTGTACAAGCAAGGAAAATTTGTCTCCACCGGGCACGTTGTAATAAACTTGCTTTAACTGGCTTTTTTCAAAATAACTTTCAGTTTCGACTTTTTGAGGGTCTATCATGTGATTCTGAGCTATGCACATAACCTCTGATGAAATCGTTGCACTGAATAATAGAGTCTGTCTCTGTTTGGGTACGTACCTTATGATTTTCTTGACATCATCTATGAAACCCATCTCAAGCATCTTATCTGCTTCGTCTAATACTAAAAAAGAAACATTGCGCAAATCTAGTGTGCGCCTGTTTAAGTGGTCTAAAATACGGCCAGGAGTACCGACAACTATGTCCGAATTGCATAAGTTCCTTATCTGCGGACCGATGGCAACTCCACCGTACACAGTTGTAATCCTTACTGGTTTGTATTTTGAGAATTTTATGAATTCTTTTGCGACTTGCTCGCATAATTCTCTAGTTGGCACTAAAACTAAAACCTGAATCTTGCCTTTGTGAGAAATCTTCTCTAAGATAGGCAAGCCAAAAGCAGCAGTCTTTCCGGATCCCGTAAGGGATTGTCCGAAAACATCCTTTCCGGCTTTTATCAGCGGTATTGTTGCCTTTTGTATGTCTGTTGGCTCTACATAGCCCATTTCTTCTATGGCCCTTACTAATTGGGGGTCTAAACCTAATTCTTTAAAGTTCATTTTCTATACTTCCTAATCAAGAAAACAGCAAACGAGTGCACAATCCATGGTTTTTTACACCCGGTTGCGCGGCCCTCAAATCTGAGGCACTAACATCGAGAACTGTACTCTCAATTTAATTCCCACTAAATTGTGAGTTTATAAGTTTATGGCTATAGTTTGCTCAAGACTCGCATGCCCTCTTCGAATTTCAATCTTTGTTTAGTAAAACGCATTGCAGCGGATGGATGCGGCAATTCTAAATAAGTGTAAGGAGCTTTGGGCGTTACACTTCTGGAAGCTGTCTTTCCCAATAGAACTATAATTTCTGGTTTTATTTTAGTAATTTCTTTTTCAAGAATTGGCAAATACGCTTTGACTTCTTTATCTGTCGGAGGTTTGTTGTCGGGAGCATATGACTTGACAACATTTGTGATGTAACAATCAGCACGTTTTACACCGATTTTCTCCAGCTGTTTGTCAAGAAATTTTCCAGCCCGGCCAACGAAAGGATGACCTGTTTCCAATTCTGTTTTTCCTGGGCGCTCCCCAATAAACATAAGCTTTGGGTGATTTCTGTTTCCATGTCCGGGGCAGTCTATTTTTAATGTGGCCATGGCTAAATAATGTAAAATAAGTTTAAATTGTTATCTCGCATAGTTTTGATATGTTCAAAGAAAAGTATGACTCCCTTAACAAATCATGGGCAGAAAACTGTAATCGCTTTTCTCTGCCAGTAAACCTAATAGAAATAAGAACAGTGCAGCTTCCTGCGGGCGTCACATCTTTGGATTTTGCTTTTGATCACTCTATCGGAAATTTACTGATATCAGAAGATTACTTGGAAAAAGGGTCGTTGGAGGAATTAGTATCGTATCTGCCACATGAATGTATGCATTATGAACAATGGAAGGAGGGTTTTAGCACACAACTTTTGTCTAGCCCGCCAATAGTCGGGATCAACAAGTTCTGGTTGGAGTATGAGGAACGAGCGGCAGGCGAAATGGGCTTTGCGTTGTCACAAATTATACGAAATGCGCTGCTAGAATCAGATGCGAATAGGCGGCTGGCCGGCAGAAAATTGCTTTTAGATTACCTTAAACTTGATGTCATACCTAAAATACCTCAGGAAGTAAAATCATACGTAGAGATTTTTTATAAAAGCAAAAAAGTAACACCAAAAGAATGTCTTATGACGCTTAATTGGTTTGCAAATTTGTTTGCAGATTGTTTAAGATTGTATGCTCCTTGCAAAACAGAGGAAGAAAAATCAGCGGCTTCTGCAGCAATTTACAAAAGCTGGTATTTCGTTAAAAAACCAGAGATAGATTATACTTTGTATCTCGCATCAAAAGTTGAACCTAAAGAGTTAGAAATTTCTCGCACAATTAGGTGTCTTTTTGATGAACACTGGAACATTCGGAAAAAATTACCTTACGAAGAACTGATAGCTACAAAGAGCTTTGAGCCCGCGCACTAAAAAGACATTCGTATACTCAAGTAAACAAAACAAAAGCTTTTTATACTCGCTAATCTGGAGTTTAATCATGGCAAAAAGAGTTGGTTGCCTTCATCAGTAGGAATCTTTTTTCTAGCTCAAATAATATTTTAAGTGGTGATTGTCTTCATCTATCCAGATGTAAGAATATGGCGGCTGTGGTCTAGTGGTATGATTGGGGCCTGTGGAGCTCTAGAACCGAGTTCGATTCTCGGCAGCCGCCCCTTAGTTTTAGAGGTGAATTGAAATGAAAACAAATGAATTAGAAAAAAGAATAGAGAAAGGAGCCGAGAAGGGCGAACAAACGCGCGATTGCCTTCATTGCTAAGTATTTGTTACTAGTAGATACTTCGCAAGGTGGCAAAACCTGGAGCATATCAAAGGAACTTTGCGAAAGAGTTCTGGCAAAGAATATAGGTATTTCTTATGAAACTGAAGACAAGAAATATGCAGAATGTAGATTGTCGCCAGAGCAGATCAGGCAAGTAATTGATACGGAAGCAGAAGGAATCGAAGACAAATTGGCAGGAGCAAAAGACTGCTTATTTGTAAAAGATTTAACTGGTAAAGGAATAAACCCATTTGAAGAGCCAGAAAAAGCAGAAGAAGAACTTCGCAAGAGAAGCGAACGGAAAACATTGCTGGCTTCTATGGGTATCGGTAGCGGTTACGATTCCCACGGCAATCCCAGAAGTTCTGGATACAGTTCAAATACCTATGGAGGAAGGCACTAGTGCCTTCTCTCCAGGGAGAGCAAAATGAATAAAAAGTCAGAATTAGAGAAGGAAGACATGGCTAAGATTAATCTTGAAACCGTTAGGGGAATGAGAGATTTCCTTCCCGAAGATGAACTTCTCCGGCAGGAACTGCTAGAAAAAATCAAAAAAGTCCTTGAAACCTATGGTTTTTCCCCTTGGAATGCTCCTGTTTTGGAATATGAAGCCTTGCTGAAAGAAAAAAGCGTTGAAAGCAAATTGATATTCAAATTCAAAGATCAGGGCGGAAGAGACGTTGTAATGAGGCCTGAAAAGACGCCGTCTCTTGCAAGAATCATTGGTTCTAATCCAAATCTCCCGAAACCACTGAAACTCTATAATATAGATAGAGTCTGGCGCTATGACCGGCCTCAAAGAGGTCGTTATAGGGAGTTTACGCAATGCGATATCGATATTATTGGGGTTGCAAATTCGATGGCTGATGCTGAATTGCTGGCTTGCACGTCAGCTGTTTTGAGAGCAATCGGTTTAGAGAAGTTTACTTTCAGGATTAATTCAAGAGCTTTGATGAATGAATTATTGGAAAATGCAGGCGTATCAAAAAAACAAGTTAAAAGAACTCTTAGAATCATAGATAAAATTGACAAAATAGGTGCAGATGAAGTTGCAAAAGAGCTCCGAAAGCTGCTTTCGTCGGAGTCAGTTAACGACCTTATGACCTTAATGAAAGCTCGCGGAAGCTGGTATACAATTTCCAAAGCAATAAAGATTTGTGATAAAACTAGAGAACCCATCGAGCAATTTTTAGTGTGCTTGGAAGATTTTGGAATAAAAAATATTATTTTCGATTTAAGCTTAGTAAGAGGTTTGGATTACTACACGGGACTTGTTTTTGAGGTTGACGCCGGGGAAGACGTAGGAAGTGTTGCTGGCGGCGGCAGATACGATAAACTAATCGGAGTCTATTCAGGACAAGATGTTCCGGCAACTGGATTGGCAATAGGTTTTGAGAGACTTCTGGAAGTCTTGAATGCAAAGAAAGTCAAAACAAAAACGAAGGTTTACATAATTCCCATAAAAATTACAAGCAAAGCGGTTGAAATTGCTGAAAAATTCAGGAAAGCAGGCATAAACACTGATTTGGATCTTGCTGGCAGAGATTTGAGAAAGAATTTGGATTATGCAAACAAGATGGAGATTCCTTTTGTAGTGTTTGTTGGCGAGAAAGAGCTCTCACAGGGCAAAATCAAGCTCAGAAACATGCAAAACGGCTCAGAAGACCTGCTAAAAGTGGAAGAAGCAATTGAGAATCTGAAGAGGCACTAACCCAGTTTTATTATTTTAGAAATTGTAACTAAAATGGCCCCTTTGGCAGGAAAACCTTTGTTTTCAGGCAATTCTTCAACAAACTTTTTCCATTTGCCACTTGAAAAATATTCGGAAGTTCCAAGGAGTTTATAGCCCGGCTCATCATTATGCCAAACAGCTAAACAAACATCATTATTTTTCTCAAGATTCTCCTTTGTTTGCTTCATGTAGTTATCAGTAATAAGAACTTGATTTTTAGAAACAACCTTGACGCTAGTAACAGCGATTACATTCGGCTTTCCATCCTGGCACGTAGTTGCAAATGCAACAGGATTTTCTTCAATGGTTTTCTTGGCTTCGGAAGTTATCATTTTATTTTCTTGACTTTATCAACATCGTAGACTTCGTTAATATCAACTGCCAGTGCAGCTTTTGGCTTCGGAGTGCCCTTTATATTTCTTGCAATGGCGAGATCAAAATATTTCCCCGAAGCGTGAATGGTGCCTTTTCCGCTTATCCTATAGTATTCGTTATTATATTTAGTAATCAAGACAACATCTGGATTTTCTCTTATGTTTTTCAAACTTTTTTTCATTTGGCAAACACTAATTAGGATTTTATCGTCAACTATTCCTTTGCAAATCACAAATATGGCGTGTGGTTTGCCATCTTTAGAGCTAGTAGCTAAAACAAGTTCCTGCCCTTCCTTTAATGCATCTTTCCAAGTCATTTTATTCAACAAATATGCCTGGCTTGCCAGGCTTTGCCTTACCAGCTTTGTTCTCTGGATCGTATTTGCTCTTATCGTTGACTGCAAATACCTGCACTTTTGCATTGAATTCTTTTGCTAAAAATTCCTGAGCTTGCTTGTGTCTCTCAAGCTCTGGCGGAATCACATACAAATAGATTGCTTTTATCGATGGTTTGTTTACGATCCTTAGAATATTTCTAATATCATCAGATAATTTTGACATTGCCGCTTCAGCCTGCTCAGCCTTCGCATCTATTTTCTTCTCATCAACTTTAGGCCAATCTGCTTCTGCGATAAAGCCTTTCTTGCCTAATTTCTGCCAAAGCTCTTCCGCTACGTGCGGCGCAAATGGAGCTAGTAATTTAAGCCAGGTTTCAAGTACCGTTTTTGCGGTTTTAGAATTATTTCCTCCGCGTCTTTCATACCAGCTTACATCTTTCAAAAATTCAAACAGTGCAAGGTCTACTGCCTTGCGAAGATCAAATTTATCCATAGCCTCTGTTGTCAGTTTTATTTTTGTGTTTAATTTGGAAATAAGCCAGTCATCAACACCGGATTTTTTGGTTCCCTTAAACTTTGAAAGGCTTTCAAACGTTGAAACCAGTCTTTCGACCTGCTTTCTGTAGCTCATTGCTGTGTCGTCATTCCACTCAGCATCTTCAAATGCTGAAACGCCGTGCGAATAATACAATCGCAAGCCGTCCACAGTGAATTTTTCTATGGCGCCAGGTATGGGTTGTGCTCCGCCTTTGGATTTAGAGATCTTGCCGCCCTCGCCAGTTATCCACCAGTTTACAAAAATGCCCTTTGGCCAGAATTTTTTGTCAAGAATTGCAACGTGATTCATAACAAAAGGCGGGAAATGGACTGTTTGGTGCTCTTTGCCTCCCAAGTTTACATCTAAGGGATAGAAATACTCAAATTCTTCCCTGATTTGTTTCCAAACAGGTTTTTTTGGCTTGCCTTTTCCCAGGAAAACATAATCAAAAAATTCTTCAGTCATTTCAGCAGGTTTGATTTTCTTAGAATTTGCAAATTTAGAAACAATGTAGTAAGCAGGATATAATGTAGAATCGGAGATAGGCTCTATGATCCATTTTTCATCAAAAGGAAATTTAGTGCCCAGCCAGTTTCCCAATCTTACGCAGGCTCTGTCCTGGAACCAGTCTATTGCGCCCGGCAGATTCCGGTAATACTCAGCTGGATAGACATTCATGGTTTTTGCATGCTCTTTTGATTTTTCCTTCCAGGCTTTGTCTGAATAGCGAATAAACCACTGGTCAGAAATTTTTTGGATGTAAACTTTTACACCACATCTGCAAACTACTTCTTCTGTTAAATCATAAAACACATCTGCGAGGCTTTGTTTCGTCAAATCAGCACCGATTTTTTCTTTCGCTTCCGCTACAGGCAGGCCAGCATACTTGCCGGCAGTTTTTCTCATTACGCCGGTATGGAATCCAACTTTGTAAATTTCAGCGGTTGCCTCTTCTAGGGCAGGGTCTGTTTGTGATTTTATGCCTAGTTTTTTGCAAATTTCTTCGGCAGGAAATTCTCCGTAACCTTTCGATTCGATGATTGGTATGGATTTTACGTTATCAAGTTGATATTTTTTAGATAATACCTTATTTTTCTTTAAATCTTCAAGTGCAATCCAGTCATAAGGCGCGTCTGATGGAACTGATGTCACGACACCAGTGCCAAAAGTCATGGAAACAAATTCCGCAGGTAATATCGGTATTTCCCTGTCTATTCCTGGAGCACGGACTTTCTTGCCTAATAACTCGGATGCAGAAATTTTGCCAATCACTTTTACATTAGATTTCTGTCTTGAAATTTTTTCTGCGAATTCGTGGCTGGCAATCCAGGTCTCATTGCCAACCTGAATTTTTTCGTATTCCGCAGTTGGATTGACCCAAAGATTTGTCTGACCAAAAACGGTTTCTGGCCTCAAGGTAGCTGCAACTAAATACGAATCACCAAATTTGAATTTTAAAATCGTAAATCCCACTTTTTCAGCCTGCCCACCTTTTGAAATATCAGTTTCACTAGGATCGACAGCAACAGGCCCGTGTACTGGACAAGCAGGTGCAAAATACTCACCTGTTCTTAACAAACCAAGTTGTTTTAATTTTCTGAATTGCCATTGTATGAACTTATTGTAATCTGGGAAAGTCGTAGCTGTAAATCTGCTCCAGTCCGAAATAAATCCGAATTTTTTCCAATTCTCAACGAATTTTTTGTTAAAGAAATCAACAACTTTGTATGGATCTGTAAGATGCTTTAGTTCTTCATCCGTTGTCCCATTTCTTTTCAGGTAATCAATCCAGTTTTTATCGCCTTTTTGTACTTTTTGTGAAAAAGCTATTGCAAGATTTCCTGAAGCGTGGACTCCGACAGGGAACAATACGCTGAAATTTTGCATTCGCTTGTATCTTGAAATTATATCGGTGTAAGCATAGCCTTTCATGTGGCCAACATGCAGGAATCCGGAGACACCAGGATATGCAAAAATCATAAAGAATTTTTCTTTTTTCTTGTCAACTTTGGCTTCACCTAGTTTTGCCTTTTCCCAGGCTTTTTGCCACTTTTGCTCTACTTTCTGAAAATCCATTATCTTTTGACTCCAACATACCACTTTGCAGGCCACTTTTTCTTTAGCATATAGATGCCTGATTTTAATTTCTTAAAAAGCTTGCTTGGCGGCTTATAATAGTACCCAAATAGGGCAAGTACTGCACCTTTGTTCATCTGTGCTGCGACTTTTTTCCAAAGCGCAGGCATTTCTTCTTCTTCGAAATAGCCAGATTCCGCAAACGAGTAAACGCTTGTAATTAAATCAAAGTTTTCTTTAAAGTTCATATCTCTGATGCTGGCCTTGACAAACCTGCAATTTTTTAGCAGAGGTTTTTTCTTTGCTTTTGCAAGCATGCCCGCTGAATAATCCAACAGAGTTAAATTTTTGTAACCAGCTTTTATCAGAACCTCAGAGGAGATGCCAGTGCCAGCTCCCAAATCAAGCACGTTCGCTGTTTTAGGTGCCTTTATTTTTTGGGCTAAAAATCTGGTTGCAGGTGCGTTGTTTTTCACAATTCGCACGTCATATATTTTTGAAAATTCATCATAAAATTTTTTTAGTTCGTCTTTAGTATAATCTGCTGGCAGGAAAATATCGTATTTTGGGCTAATCCAGAATCTGTAAATAACTCGTCTACCATTTACAAGCGTCAGTAAAAAGCCAGTGCTCTTTGGTATGCCCGTAGCTTTTATCCACGCGGGCCGGCCTTTGCTTGTTTTATCGTAAGTTATCCTTACCGGCGAGAAACCTTTTTTCCTGATGTAGATTCTGTGAACTTTGATATCAAATAGTGCCATAGAATTGTTTATAAAATGCAATTTAAATCTCTTACCAATGCCCCTGTAGCTCAGCCTGGACAGAGCGACAGCCTTCTAAGCTGTAGGCCGAGGGTTCGAATCCCTTCGGGGGCGTTCAAACTTTGGTTAGGTTTATGGAACATTATGTGGCTGCAGCAAAGGGGAAAGCGAAGCTAGCTACACTTAACGCCTTGCGCACATTAAAGCCACAGGCAAGCGGGCAAGTAGTAATAAAACCAAATTTGGTTTACGATGTCAAAGCTAATGGTGTTACAACAGATGTTAGTGTAATAGAAGGGATTGTGCAATATTTTCACGGCAAAAATGACATAGTAATTGCAGAAGGTTCTTGTGATTGCGACACATTCGAATTATTTGACGAGTTTGGTTACTCCAAACTTGCTGATAAATATGGGATAAAGCTCGTTGATTTGAATAAAGATAAATTCCAAAAGGTTAAGCTTTATGACAAATCTTTGGGCGTTGCTAAGACTGTTCTTAATGCAGATTATTTAGTGTCTGCACCAGTGCTAAAAACACACGAATACATGACAATTTCTGTATGTGTAAAAAACCTAATGGGTTGTCTGGAAAGAAAACTTAGGGAAAAAGTTACTTTTGATTCGACTAAAGAAGACATACACTTGGAGCTTAGTGCTCTGCAGGATGTTGCAGAAATGTCGCACGAAGCAGGCCATAGAGAAAGAGTCTTCTTTCCGAAAGACAGGCTTAGCGATTATTGGTCTGCGCAAGGCAAATTTGAGCAAAGGCTAGTTGCTTTGTACAGAGCATTGGCGCCAAAGCTAGGCGTAATCGACGCTACAG
>Ga0315289_10000152_pt1 | contig 110988 bp, 83 predicted proteins | sample YL17G11_40_MG_FD_203452 | JGI IMG/M metagenome (GOLD analysis project Ga0315289, IMG submission 203452) | Sediment microbial communities from Yellowstone Lake, YNP, Wyoming, USA - YL17G11_40 | ecosystem: Environmental > Aquatic > Freshwater > Lake > Sediment | place: USA: Wyoming | collected... | reverse complement strand
TCAAATGCGATATACTGCATCTTGTTCCGCCTCCTTTGGAAGGTTGACCGCACCTTCTATTATGACGCACACGGCCGCGCCGTGCACGTCCGAGGCGGAGCGCTTTCATACCAATCAGAATGACATCTTCCGGGGCGCTTGCGCCGGTCGCGAGCAATTATGAGACGGCCACGGGAGAGCGACCCCCACGTCAGATGTGCTCGCTACGTCGCCGACTCAGAAACCTGCGCACGCCTCGGCGATGCGCCTGCCGTACGCCCGACAAGCCTCCAGGTCTTGCGCCCCGGGCTTGCCCTCGCAGATGACGCCGCCCTCTACCACCTTCATGCCGTGAATCTCCAGCGCCCACGTCAGCGCTTGCAGCGCGAACTCGGCATCGCGGCGCCCGCCGCCCGAAGTGAAAACCCCGCCGGGCTTGCCCGCCAGCTGCCGATAGACCACGATTGACTCATCCACCAGCTTTTTCGTTTGCCACGACATGTTGCCGAAGTAGGTGGGGGAACCCACGACGATGGCGTCAAGATCAGGCCATTGCTTGGGGTCGGCCTGCTCGACGCGCTGCAAAGTCACTTGCGCCCCTGCCGCCTGGCAGCCCTCGGCCACCGCGCGCGCCATGGCCTCCGTGTTGCCGCTGCCGCTGAAGTAGAAGACACCGACGCTTGCCATCATTGCCTCCTGTCGCGACGATAATCTAACCGAGATTATGCGTACGGGGTTCACTGGGCGCGGGGTCGCCCGCCGTCGCTGAAGCTATGGCGGGCAGGCCCGACCCCGCGAAACGCGGCCCGCCAGAGGCGGGTCAACCTCAGAGCCTGCCCCTTCGCTATGCTCAGGGCAAGCTCTGATCTGTCCTGAGCGTAGCCGAAGGGCGAGGCCGCGCCCGGTTGGAGCGTTCACCCGCCAGGTGAATGCTTCAGACTGCCGACGCATAATCCCGGTCTAACTAAATATGGAAGTGAATGGTTAGCAGCAGTTAACGAATTCTCCTCGCTCTCGTCGTGATAGTGAAGGGCGGTAGAAGCGCCGGGCTCCAGGCGGGCCTCGGCCAGGCTCAGGTTGCGAATCGGCATCTGATCGGGGTGAACAATCTCTCGCACCAGGCTGCCATCCTTGGTGCGATATGCCTTGACCTCCTGGCGACTCACGATGTTCATGCTCCGCGCCTCCTAGCCGACCTTCGGCGCCTTACATCCCTCGCCGATCACGCTCCCTCACGCCCGCAGCGCCAGCGCTCGCCAATGCCCCAGCGGGACAATTCTTCCAGGAAAACGTGATGAGTCAAATCGAGATGAATCGGAGTAATGGAGATCATGTCGGCGGCGAGCGCACCGACGTCGGTGTCGGCATCGGCCTCCTCGCTGTAAAGGTCGCCGCCGAGCCAGTAGTAAGGTCGCCCGCGAGGATCGAAGCGCTTCTCCACCCGGCTCTGATAGCGGCGGTGGCCCTGGCGGGTGACGGCGACGCCGGCGATGGCTGAGGGCTCAAGATCCGGGACGTTGACGTTCAGGAACGTGTCGCGCGGGAGGCCCTTCGCGCTGATCATCTGCGCGAGATGGGCTGCGAAGCCGGCGGCGGTGTCGAAGCTGGAGATCTCGAACGATGCGACGGAAATGGCAAAGGCGTTGAGCCCAAGGATGGCCGCCTCCATCGCCGCCGAAACAGTGCCGGAGTAAGTCAGGTCCTCGCCGAGATTGGGCCCCTGGTTGATGCCCGAGATAACCAGCTCGGGGCGCGGATCGAGGCTGCTCATGCCCAGCACGACGCAGTCGGAGGGCGTGCCATTGGTGCTGAAACCGGTGATGCCGCCGGGCAGCGCGACTTGCTGCATTCGCAGGGGCTTGTGCAACGTTATGGCGTGCCCAATCGCGCTGCGAGGCCGATCGGGGGCGATCGCTGTCACCTCGCCTACCTGGCACAGGTGCTGGGCGAGGGCGATCAGGCCTTCGTCATGAATGCCGTCGTCGTTTGTAATCAGGATGCGCAAATGCGGCCTCCCTGGTCATTGGGGGTGACGGCCGGCGGCAGGGCTGGGATTGATGTCGAACGCCCCGGCGCTCAGCCCGCCAGGTCATTTTCGGCGCCGCGCCGCCTTTCCCTGCGCAAGCTGACGAGCGCGCTTGCCCGCCGCGCTGCGGGGCCGCGGTACGCTCGCGCGGTCATCAATGTCATCCATGAATGCGCCGCCGATATGTGGAATAACAGATCAGGAGGGATGCGTAGATAGCGATGGGTCGTTGAGAGTACTGGCGTGTGATCCCTCCCTTAGCCTCCACCGGAAGGGCAGAGGAACGAGCGTCCTCTGCCCTTCAATTTTCCGCCCCGCCCCCGCGTCGCGCTTCTTCAATTCCTGATCCGCGGCCGGCGCGATTATCGCGCGGCCTGCGGCCGGGACGACCGGGGTCCCACAAAGCTGTCTCCGCGGCCATACGGTTTATGCTATAATCGCCGCTGGCCCAAGGGTGTGTCGCGAGTGTCTTGGGGTTTCGGACAGCGACTCCTCCCCCTTCCAGGGGGAGGAAGAAGGTGGGGGTAGGAAGTCTGCGGACGTTCACCCTCACCCCGCCTCTCCCTGAGAGGGAGAGGGGTGACCGCTTCCGACGCTCACGCCGAGGATTGTCGAACACACCCCGCCGTTTATCCCATGAAACCACCAACACCGATGCTCGAGGAGGACATCCTACCTTACGTCACCAAGCCCGCACGTTACACTAACCGCGAGTGGAACGCCATCCGCAAGCCCCGCGACGGGGCGACCATGCGCGCCGCGCTCGTATTTCCCGACGCATACGAGGCAGGGATGAGCCATCTTGGCCTGCGCATCCTCTACCACGTCCTAAACCAGCAAACGGAGTGCGTCGCCGAGCGTGCGTTCAGCCCCTGGGTTGACATGGAGCGCGAGATGCGCGGCGCGGGCTTGCCTTTGTGCTCGCTCGAGTCGGGCGCGCCGCTCGCTGATTTTGACCTCATCGGGATAACCCTGCCCTATGAGTTGAACTACACCAATGTCCTCAATGTCCTGGACCTCGCCGGGCTGCCGCTCAAGTCCCTGGAGCGCGATCAGCGCCATCCATTGGTCATCGGCGGCGGGGTAGGCGCCGCCAATCCCGAGCCCCTCGCCGACTACATGGACGCGTTCCTGTGGGGCGAGGGGGAAGAGGCGATGCTCGAGCTGGCGGAGGCGGCCACGGAGGCCCGATCATCAGACCGCGAGGCGCTGCTGCGCGATCTCGCGCGCATCGAAGGGGTTTATGTACCCCGATTCTACGAGCCGCAATGGGCGGACGGGCGTTTCGCGGGCATGAGTTCAAAGCCTGGCGTGCCGGCGACAATCAAGCGTCGGGTGGTGGCGGACCTCGACGCCGCCCCCTTTCCGGCGCGACAGGTCGTGCCTTTCGTAGAGACCGTGCACGACCGGCTGACGCTCGAGATTCTGCGGGGGTGCCGGCGCGAGTGCCGCTTCTGCCAGGCCGGCCCCTGCTATCGGCCGCCGCGCGAGCGCTCGGCCGATACGGTGCTGCGGCTGGCGGAGGAAGGCCTGCGCGCCACCGGGTATGACGAGATCTCGCTCTTGGGGTTCAACAGCCCCGACCATTCCCAGATCGAGGAAATCGTCGAGCGGCTGGCTGAGCGCTACGGCGACGAGCGCGTCAGCATCAGCCTGCCATCGCTGCGCATAGACACGTTCTCGGTGCGCCTGGCGCAGAAGCTGCGGATAGTGCGGCGGACGGGGCTGACCTTCGCCCCGGAAGCGGGCACCCAGCGCCTGCGCGATGCGCTGGGAAAGCCGGTGACCGAGGACGACCTGTTCGCGGCGGCCGGCGCTGCCTTTGAAGCAGGTTGGAATGGGGTCAAGCTTTATTTCATGATTGGCCTGCGCGGCGAAACGGCCGAGGATGTCGAGGCCATCGCGGACCTGGTGCTGCGGCTGCGCCAGGCCGGGCGCGAGATTCTCGGCCAGCAGCGGCGAGGGCGCTTGCGCATTGCGGTGAGCGTGAACGTGTTCGTGCCCAAACCGCACACCCCGATGCAGTGGTGCCCGCAGGATGCGCCGGAGTCCCTCGCGGACAAGGTGAATCACCTGCGGCAAAGGTTGCAGATCAAGGGCGTGCAGCTCAGCTACCCCAACCTTGCCGCGTCGCGCCTGGAGGCGGCGCTGGCGCGCGGCGATCGCCGCCTGGGTGAGGTCATCGAGCGGGCATGGCGCGCCGGCTGCCGGTTCGACGCCTGGGACGAGCAGTTCAAGCCTGATCTGTGGCGCGAAGCGTTCGCGAGTGCTGGAGTCAACCAGGCCGATTACGCCAACGCTGTGATGGATCTCGATTCACCGCTGCCGTGGGATCATCTCGACAGCGGGGTTAAGAAGGATGCTTTGCGGCGCCAGGGGGCGCTGGTCGCGGAGACCGGCGCGGGAACGGTGTAAAGTCGTAGGGGCGGTTCCCTTCGGCTACGCTCAGGGCAAGCCTTCGACTCGGCTCAGAGCCAGCCCTGAGCAGAGCGAAGGGACAGGTCGCGAACCGCCCCTACCAGATGCACCCTCACCCGGCCCCGACATGTCGGGGCCGACCCGCCATAGGCGGGTAAACCTCTCCCTGAATGGGAGAGGCGTATAAGAAAGACGCTTGTCCCATGCAGCAAATCTTCTGCCGCTTCGCCAAGGGCGCGGCGGTCAAGTACATATCCCATCTCGACCTGATGCGGGCGCTGGAGCGCGGGATGCGGCGGGCGCGGCTTCCGCTTGCCTACAGCCAGGGCTTCAACCCGCGGCCGCGGGTGTCCTACGCCTCGGCGCTGTCGGTGGGGCACACCAGTGAGGCCGAGCTGGTGGCCATCGGACTGTCGCAGCCCATGGATCCGACCGAACTGCGCCAGGCGCTGAATGCGAGCCTGCCCGAGGGCTTGCAGATCCTCCAGGCCTGGATCACGCCGCCACATCAGCCCAAGACCGGGCTCGGTGAGATAGACACCGCGGAGTACGCCGTGACCATCGAGGGCGCGCTGGAGGGGGTTGACCTGGAGAAGCAAGCCGCGGAGTTCATGGGCCGGGATGAGGCCTGGATAAGGCGCGTTCGCGACAAGGGCGCGAAAGACTTGGATCTGCGCCCCCTGGTGGGGGCGGTGACCGTGGCTCGCGCCGACGCGCAGCAAGCGGAGCTTCACCTGCGGCTGCGCACCGGAAGCTCTGGCGGGGCGCGAGCGGAGGAAGTGCTGGCGGCGCTGGGCATTTCGGGGCGCGGTTTTCGGGTGCGCATTCATCGCAGTGCACTCTACGCCAGCGGCTCGTCGGGCCGGGCGGCGCGCCAGAAGCTGCGCCGGCTATTGAGCGCCCCTCAGAAAGGGCGGCGCGGAAAGACAGGGAGTTAGCAGATGCCTGAGAAAACCACCACCCCTTCGCGGCGCAAGACGCCTAAGGACAAGCCGGCGGCAAAGCCCGCACGATCGGACTCGCGAGTCAGCAAAGAGATCCTGGTCAACGCGGGCGATCTGGAGACGCGAGTCGCGATCCTCGAGAACGGCGAGCTCGCCGAGTTGTACGTCGAGCGTGAGCCGCGCATCGTCGGCAATATCTACAAGGGCAAGATCGTCAACATCGTGCGCGGGATGGACGCCGCGTTTGCTGACATCGGCACCGTGCGCAACGCGTTCCTCAGCGTTGACGACGTCATCCTGGGCCCGGGCGAGGAGGAGGAGCTCGGCCCCGCCGCCGAGCGGCAGCGCGGGAGCATCACGGAGATGCTCAAGGCCGGGCAGGAGGTCATGCTCCAGGTGGTGCGCGGCCCCATGGGCTCCAAGGGCCCGCGGGTGAGTACGCGCCTGGCGCTGCCGGGGCGCTACCTGGTGCTGCTCATGAGTGAAGGCACCTATGTCGGCATCTCGCGCAAGATCGAAAAGGAGGCCGAGCGCCAGCGTCTGCGCGCCGTCGCCGAGCGCCTGCGCCCGCCGCACCATGGGCTCATCGTGCGCACCGAGGCGGAAGGCAAGGGAATCAAGCTGCTCAAGCAGGACTTGGACTACCTGATGAACCTCGCCCGCCGCCTCCAGGCCAAGGCCCGCGAGGTCACGGCCCCCGCCCTGCTCCACGAAGACCTGCCGCTGATCAGCCGCGTGATCCGCGACACCGTCAGCCGGCAGGTGAAACGCCTGGTCGTTGACGCGCCTGAGGTGCACGAGGATGTGCTCGAGATCGTCGAAATGACCGCGCCGCAGCTCAAGCAGCGCGTCACCCTTTACAGCGACAAGCTGCCGCTGTTCGCCGCCCACGGCATTGAGGAGGAGATCGAGCGCCTGCTGCGGCGCCGGGTGTGGCTCGGCACCGGCGGCTACATCAGCATTGATGAGACCGAGGCGCTGACCACGATAGACGTCAACTCCGGCCGCTACACCGCCACCGGCGGCCTGGAGGAGACTATCCTGCGCACCAACCTTCAGGCCGCCGAGGAGGTGGCGCGCCAACTCCGGCTGCGCGACATCGGCGGCATCATCGTCATAGACTTCATAGACATGGACAAAGCCACGCATCGCACCCGCGTTATGGAGGCCTTCGAAGCCGCCCTGCGCCGCGACCGCGCCAAGACCAAGACCATGCACCTGAGCCCGCTGGGGCTGGTGGAGATGACTCGCAAGCGAACCAGCGGCAGCTTGCTCAAGCTGTTGACCGATGACTGCCCCTGCTGCACTGGCACCGGCAGGGTGCGCTCGGCGCTCACCGTCGCCCTTGGCGCAGAGCGCGAGCTTGCCCGGCGCACGGTCCAGGAACGCGCCGACGCCTTTGTCGTGCGCGCCCACCGCGAGGTCGCCACGATTCTCGTCGGCTACGCGGGTGAGCGGGCACAGCAGACCGAGAAGACTGTCGGCCGTCCCATCTACATCCGCACCACTGCCGACGCCAATGTGGAGCGCGTCGAGATCGCCGCCACCGATACGCGCCAAGTCGGGCAGCAAATCACGATCCTCAAGCCCGGGGACGTCGTCGCCGCGCGCATCATCTCGCAAGACGCCGGCGACCTGGCGCTCGCCGAAGCCAGCGGTTATCTCATCGGCGTGGAGACGGACAAGGAGATCGCCGCCGCCGAGGTCGAGGTGCGCATCAAGGAGGTGCACAATTCATTCGCACGCGCCCAGTTGGCCGCAAAGCGCGCCGTCCCCGGCGCGCCGCGCCGCCGACGCCCGCGGCGCCGCCCCAAGGCCGCGCCCAAACCGGAATAGGAGTCCTTGATGCCCGCTGCCGATCTCGGAATAGAATACATGGGAGTGCGCCTCGGCAATCCCTTGGTCGTGGCCTCCGCCGGGATCACTGAAACCGTGGACCGGCTGCGCAGCGCCGAGGACGCTGGGGCGGGCGGGGCGGTGATGAAGTCGTGGTTCGAGACTGATCGCGCGCGCCGGTCTCCGACCCCGCGGTTCCGCATGCTGAGACGAGGATTCCCTGGCTTCCGCTCCACCACGCTTTACTCCTTCGAGCAGGCGAGCGGATTCGACCTTGAGCGCTACGCCGAGGAGGTGCGCCGAGCCAAGGAGGCGCTGGAGATGCCGGTATTCGCCAGCGCCAACTGCGTCAGCGATGCGGGCTGGGTCGCGTGGTCGCGAGCGATGGAACAGGCGGGGGCGGACGGGTTGGAGCTCAATGTGAGCTGCCCGTTCGGTCCGCAAATGCTGGGACAGACCGTGGTGGCGGACGACATGCAGCGCGTAACCGCGCTGGTCAAGGCGGCGGTGCGGACGCCGGCGGCAACCAAGATGACGCCCCAACTGGCGAACCCCGTGGCCGCGGCGAAGGCGATCGAGGCTGCCGGCGCCGACGCGCTCGTGATGTTCAATCGTTTTACCGGTCTCGATATTGACCTGGAGCGAGAGCGCCCCATCATGCATGGCTCCTACGCTGGGCACGGGGGCGCGTGGATGTTGCAGTACATCTTGCGCTGGATCAGCGCGACGTACCCGGAGATCTCCATCCCCATCGCATCGAGCGGCGGAGTTGCCGATGGTGAGGATGTCGCGAAGCTCATTCTGTGCGGCGCCACCGTGGTCGAGACGTGCGCCGCGGTGGTGCTTGGTGGGTGGGAAGTCATTCCGAAGCTGCTGCGCGGGCTGGCCCAATTCATGGAAACGAAGGGTTACTCTTCGCCCAGTGATTTCCGCGGCAAGGCGTGCGGCCAGATCCTCGACGCCGAAGAGGTGGACCGTCGCCGGCTCGCGGTTGCTCGAATAGACGACGCATCGTGCACCGCGTGCGGGCTCTGCGAGCGCATCTGCATTTATCAGGCCGCGCGCCCGGGCGACGAAAAGTATGCGATCGTAACCGATATTTGCGCCGGCTGCGGCCTCTGCGAGCAGGTCTGCCCGGCCCGCGCCATAACCCTGGCGCCCACCGCAGGCGCATGACACCGCCGTTTCGGCAGCGGCCGCTGAAGGCCCCGTTTGGCAACCCCAGGGCGAATCGCGCTTCCCCAACGTAGCTGCCGCGGCCTCGAGGGCGCATGAACCTCCGCAGGTCGCGCCCACACCGGGTGTGTTCAATTTCAGTGGGTGTGGGACGGAGCCGCGCGGTCGAACCGGGCGCGGCTTCCCGCCTGCGGCGGGCAAGCGCTGAAGTTCACTCGCCTCTGGCGAGCCGCGAATCGCGGGGTCAGCCTGCCCGCCATAGCCGTCGCGGCGACGGCGGGGCGACCCCGCGCCCAGTGCACTCCCCGGTCGGCGTTGAGCACGGAGTTGAACTGCGATACCCACGCTCCGCGAACACATCCCCCACACACTAACGTTTGACACCCCGGTCAAGCATGGGTATACTAACCTGGCGCCCGAGGGGGGAGCAAGCATCATGCGCATCGTGGATTTGTCATTCCCAATCTCCCATGGCATGTTCCGGTTTCCGCGCGACTATCACCCCGAAGTAGGCATCGAGGTCACAGGGACCTATCAGAGGGACCGCTGTCAAGTCCGCCGGCTGACTCTGGGGACGCATACCGGTACCCATATTGATGCTCCCCGGCACTTCTTCGCACAGGGCATCGCGATAGATGCGGTGCCCCTGGAAATGCTTATCACGCCCGCGGTGGTCTTCGATGCGCCTGGTGAGCCGGGAAGCATTATCGGGCAGCAGCACGTGCCAGCCTCGGAGCTGCGGAGCGGCGAGACCGCGGTGATTCGCACCGGCTGGTGGCGCCGATGGGGCAAGGACTTCTACGAGAATCCGCCCCGGCTTGACGCGGCGGCCGCCTCTGCGCTGCTGGATGCCGGGGCCGTGAGTATCGCCGTGGACTTTCCGCTGGGGGCGGACATTCATGAGTTGGTTCTGGGCTGCGGGAAGCTGCTGGTGGAGAATCTGTGCCGGCTCGATGAGTTGGCGGCCCGCCGGTTCTGGCTGGCGGCGCTGCCTCTCAAGATCACCGACGGCGATGGCGCCCCCGCCCGCGTAGCAGCAGTAGAACTGGAAACATGAGCCATCGCGACCGATACCGCGGACGGCGCCGACCCCGAAGGCGTCCCCCCAAGGGCGCGATCCGGCCGCTGCCGCCGATTGACCTGCTGACCCCGCCCCCGCAGGAGCCCGAGGTCGAGGCTTCGCCCGACGGGGAGTTGGCCAGCAAGCCCATGTCCGCCGAGCCGTCCGAGCCCAAATCGCCGCCCGTGGCGACCGTCGAGGCCCGGCCGGCGGCGACCCCGCTGGCCCTGAGCCCCGATTTCTGGCTTGTGATGGCGCTTCTGGCGTTGGCCGCCGCCTCCTTCCTGCCGACACTGAGCGCCGAGTTCGTGTGGGACGACTACGCCCTCATCGTTGACAACCCGCTGGTGCGCCGCTTCGCCGACATCGCCGCCATATTCAGCCGGCCGTTCCTGGCAGCTCGGCCGAACGCCTATCATCCGCTAGTCACACTCACTTACCTCACCGACTTCCAGGTCTGGCGCCTCAATCCCGTCGGCTACCACACGACGAACCTCACGCTTCACCTTGTCGCTACGCTGCTCGTTTTCGCCGTCGCGACGCAGTTGCTGCGGCGGCGCGACATGGCCTTCGCCGCCGGCGCCATATTCGCGGCGCACCCGCTGCACGCGCAGGCAGTTGCGTGGATCGCCGGTCGCCCACAGCCGCTGGCCACCTGCCTGGCGCTCTTCGCCTTTCTCGCTTACAGCTACTATGTGCAGTCTTTCGAGGACACCTCCAACCCGCGTCGCCGCGCCCCGGTTTACTACTGGCTCGGCGTCACCGCCTTCACCCTGGGGCTGTTCGCCCATGCCTCAGTCGCAGCCCTGCTCGTGCTCTTGCCGCTCTACGAGCTAACGCTCGCGCGACAGCGCCTCAGCGCCCACAAGCGAGCCTGGTTGCTGCTTCCTTACCTGGGCTTCGTCGCGGGCGGGGCGCTTTATCTCATCGCACGCTGGTGGGCACTGGGGTATCAACTCGCGCCGGGGCTCGCTGTGACCGCCTGGCCCGCCCACTTATACACCATCCCGCTGTGGGCGGTGCGCGCCTTGGAGCTGCTCATTCTGCCGGTGCGCTCGCAGCCGTACTACCCGGTCGCGCTGCTGGACACTCCACTGCGGCTCGACTTCCTGACCGCGGCGGCGGCGCTGGTGGTCATGATTACGCTTGCGGTTCGGGCCAGCACCCGCTCACCGGTGATGGCGTTTGCGGCCTGGTGGACCTTCCTGACCCTGGTCCCGGTGCTCAACTTCATTCCGCTGTCCGCGCCCCAGTTCGCGGAACGCGATCTCTATCTTCCGTCGGTCGGCGTCGCTATCATCCTGGGCTGGGCGGTGATCAGCGCGACGACATTCGCCGCGGCGCGAGGGCGCAGATGGATGCGCGCACTCATAATCGTGGTCTTCGCCGCTGCAATCGGCCTGGGGATTGGCGCGTCACGGCAGCGGGCGCTCTGGTATCGCGACGAGGCGACCCTGTTCACGCAGATGGTGCGCTCCGAACCGGGCTCCGCGCTGGCGCACTTCAACCTGGGCGGCGCGTATCTGGTCCGCGGCAATACCGAGGCAGCAATCAGGGAGTATCGGCGGGCAATCGAGCTTCGGCCCACCGCTGGGACATACCATAACCTGGGCAACGCCTATATGGCGGCGGGGTTGTATGAAGAGGCGGCGCAAGCATACCGCAGCGCGCTGCTGGTGGAGCCTCACTCGCAGGCGAGCGCCCAAGGGCTGAGGATGGCGCTTGAGGCGCAGCGCACCAGACTGAAACCCAGCGCCGGCCAGCCCGCGCAGCCGACGAGAGACTCGTCGTAGGCCCGCCAGCTCCTTACCGAGCCTGCGGTGCCAGCGGCGCGAGCTACCGGGGACGTCGGCAACGCCTCCCTCAGGAGGTTGCCGTCGGCACGCCGAGCCTGCGCAGGGCTTGCTGCGCCGCCCATCGCTCATCACCCTGCGCCGTCGCCGCCATCTCGCGCAAGCGCGCCACCGCCGACTTGTCTCCGATCTTGCCCAGGGTCACCGCCGCCCATTCGCGAACCGGCGCCGCCTCGCTTCGGGTTGCCTGGAGCAGCCGCGCCACTGGTGCTCTCGACATCTGGGCGAGGGCGTCGCTCGCGAACTGCTCCTTCACCGGCTGCGGATTGCCGAACATGGAGATAAGCGGCTCGACCGCGGGCTGACCAACGGCAGCAAGCGAGCGCATGGCAGCGTCGGCAACCCGCCAGTCGGCGTCATCAAACGCCGCCAGCAGTAGCGGCACCGCGGCTGCGTTACCCGTCCATCCCAACGCGCTGGCGGCGGCCACGCGCACCTTCACATCGGGATCGCGCAGCGCAGCCGCCAGCGCCGGCACCGATTCGGGTGCGCCGGTGAACCGCAGGCCCTGAGCCGCAGCCCGACGCACGTAGACCGAATCGCTTGCTAGCGCCGCGGTAAGCATGGGCGCCGCCGCGCGGCCAATGCGCTGGAGCGCCCACACCGCCCGATCGTGGAATTGCGTCTCCGGGTCGCGCAGTTCCACCAGCAGCGGCGCCACCCCCCGCACGTCCTCCATTGCTCCCAGGGCGGTGGCGGCATCAATGCGCAGGTCGCGGTCCTTCAGATGGGGGATGACGTTCGGCGCCGCGCGCGCATCAGCGATGAGCCCCAGCGCGATGATCGCGGTGCGCCGCAGCCCTTTCAGCCGCAGCGCATCAATCGCCACCGCGACCGCGCGCCGTTCCTTGACCTCGCCCAGGACCTTGATCGCGATCCCGCGCAGGTCTTTGTCCTTGCTCCACGCCGCCCTCAGCAGCGGCGCGATCCCGGTGCCGCCAATCTTGCCCAACGCGATCGCCGCCTGCTGCCGCCGATCCTTGTTCCTCAGCGCTTTCGTCAGAGCCGGCACCGCGGGCTCACCGATCATGGCGAATGCTTTGACCGCAGCTTCCTTGGCGCGATCATCGCCCTCTTGCAGCACCGGCAGCAGATAGGTAATGCTCTTCGCGCCTAGCCGGCCCGTGGCCCGCGACGCCGCCCGCTGTGGGAGATCCTCGGGGTCCTTGATGAGGGCCACGAGTTGTTTCATCGCCGCTTCAACTGACTGCTTCGAGGTCGCCTGGCGGACGACCAGCGCGAGCGCCGCCGCCGCATGCGCCCGGCGCTCCTCCGGCTGCGCGGGCAGCGAATCCTCGAGCACTCCGCGTTCCAGCAGAATCCGCGCCGCGTATTCCTGAACCTTGGGGTGCTTGCTGTCGAGGTCACGGATCAGCTTTTGCGTTCCGGCGTAGCGAACCCAGAGCACCGCGATGAGCGCGACCACGATCACCCCGACCACGATGTACCACGTGCGACTGCGCTTCTGTTCCATCGGACTCCTCTGGCGGAATTGCCTGAGCCTGATTTCGACGCACGCCCGCGGCCGCCCTGCCCCGCGCCACGCGCAACCAGGCTGCCGCGATGATACCGGGCGGCCGCCCTGCCTACCGGCCGCGCGCGACTCCACCTCAAGTCACGCCTATCGGGCTCGCCCTAGAACAACCGCCCCTGGCTCCTGGCGTCACTCGCTGCGATCTCGCCCAAGTGCTCGTAGGCGGGCGCGGTGGCCTGCCTGCCGCGCGGCGTGCGGTTAATGAAACCGATCTTGAGCAGGAACGGTTCGATCATCTCCTCCAGGGTATCGGTCTCCTCGTTGAGGGTGGCGGCGATCGCCTCCATGCCCACGGGGCCGCCGTTGTATTGGCGGATGATGGTGGTGAGGAACTTGCGGTCGAGGCTATCGAGGCCGCGCTCATCCACCCCCAGCTTGCGCAGGGCCTCATCCGCGACCTCGCGGTCAACGATGCCATCGCGGCGCACCTGCGCGTAGTCGCGGACCCGCCGCAGCAAGCGGTTGGCGATGCGCGGCGTGCCGCGTGCGCGGCGCGCGATCTCGTGCGCGCCCTGCGCTTCGACCTCGATGGCGAGGATTCTCGCCGAACGCTGCACGATTTGCAGCAGCGCGTCCTCGGGATAGAAGTCGAGGTGATGGAAGATGCCGAAGCGCTCGCGCAGGGGCGCGGAGATGAGACCGGTGCGGGTGGTGGCGCCGATGATGCAGCAGGGGTGGATGGGGATCTTGATGCTTCGCGCATAGGGCCCCTTGTCTTGCACGAAGTCAACGACGAAGTCCTCCATCGCCCCGTAGAGGTACTCCTCGACCACGCGCGGCAGGCGATGGATTTCGTCAATGAAAAGCACGCCGCGCGGCTCGAGGTTGGTGAGGATGCCGATGAGGTCGCCGGGGCGCTCCAGCGCCGGCCCCGAGGTGCCAACGATGGCTGCGCCCATCTCGGCGGCGATGATCTGGGCGAGGGTGGTCTTGCCCAGCCCCGGAGGCCCGTAGAACAGAACGTGGTCGAGCGGCTCGCTGCGCCCCTTGGCGGCCTCGATCGCGATGGCCAAGTTCTCCTTGACGTGATCCTGGTCTATAAACTCTGCGAGCGTCGTCGGGCGCAAGCGGACGGAATAGGACTCCTCGCCTGGCAGCTCCTCGCCTGGCAGCTCGTCGCCGCTCAAGATCCGCTCGCGGATGGGTTTCCCCTTTTTCACGCCTGGTTACCTGGCATCTGCGCTGAAACGCGCGACCCCCGGGCTATGCCGCGACGAACCTGTCATTCTGAGCCTCTTCGCTCGCGTCATTCTGAGTGGCTAGGCCCCCATTACTTCGGGGCCGCCACGGCGGTCGCGAAACGACCTAGCCGCGATAGCGAAGAATCTTGCTATGGCAAGACGCTTCGCGGAGTTTACCCTGAGCGAAGTCGAAGGGCTGGGGGTGACATTCTCATGGCGGTGGCCCCTCATCCCGGCTTCGCCCGCTTCTTGTAGCTCAGGTTGAGCAGCTCCTCCACCGTCTCCGGGCGCTCGCCGTCGGCAACCGCGCGCTCGACCATCTGCCTGGCCTCGGCGCGCGAATGACCCACCTGCATCAGAAGCTCGATCGCCTCGCGCTGGAGGTCCTCGGGCAAAACCTGCGGCGCCGTGCCGGCCTCGCCCGCCGATTCGTCGCGGATAAGGCAGAACCTGCCCGCCTTGCCCTGGAGCTTGGCCACGATCTCCTTGGCTTTGCGCGCCCCGATCCCCGGCAGACCTTGCAGCACCCGCAGGTCGCCGTCCTCGATGGCCTGCGCGATCCGGCTCACGGGCAGCCCCAGGGCGCGCACCGCCGAGCGCGGGCCGATGCTGGCGACGGTGATGAATTGCTGGAAGAAATCGCGCTCCAGCTCGCTGCGAAAGCCGATGAGCACCGGCGTTGCCCGCGAGCGCTCCACGTGGAGATACTCGTAGGTCACCAGGTCGAGGTGCTCCCCCTCCTGCGCGGGTAGGGAGCGCAACACTCCGGCTGGGATGAGAACCTCGTAACCGATCCCGTTGACGCCGAGGATGACGCCGTAAGGCTTGCGTTCAATCACGCGGCCGCTCAAACGCGAGATCATCGGCGCGCCCTCCGCCCACGGGTCGGGGTCGGCTCCTGGCGCCGCGTACGCGGCGCCATCGCAGCCGAGGCTACTTCGCCCTGCGACTCGTGCTTCGCAGCGAAGCGCCGCTTCGCAGAGTAGCAAGCTGGGCTACGAAGCCCGCGAAGCAGGGGCGGCTGTGCCACATTATTGAGACACGGCGACAGCTTGACTGGGTGCCCAGCCTTGAGCGGCGCGGCCAGTCGCAGCCGCCCGGCGTGACACAGCGCCAGAGCGAGGGCGTCATAGATATGGTCATCGCCGCGCGCGCTAGAGATGCCCAGCCTGCGGCACACCATCTCGCGCACCTGGCGGCCGCTGGCGCGCCCGTTGCCGGTCAGGGCGCGCCGCACTTCCGATGCCGCATAGTGAACCAGCGGCAGCGCGAGGTCTCCCGCCGCCAAGCAGATCACGCCCCGCGCATGCGCCATGAGAATCGCAGTGCCCGGGTGGCGGTACTTGGAATAGACCTCCTCGATGACCATCACCTCGGGGCGCCATTCCTCGAGCACTTCGGCGACGGAACGGTGGATCTGGCAGAGCCGTTCCGCAAGCTCCCGGCCGTCCGGCCGTATCACCCCCGCCTCGGCCAGACGCTCGCGACCAGCGGTCAAGTCAATTATCCCGTAGCCGCTGGCCGCCAGCCCCGGATCTATGCCCAACACGCGCACAATTCAGCACCCGGTGACAGGAGGCCGCGCCCCCTGCGGCCGCACCCTCGCCCAAAGAGCGCCAGCCCTTCGCGCGGTCAGGCGCGCCCGCCATAGCTCTAGCGACCGCGAGCGACCGCGCGCCCGGCATTGGCCCGCCCCGCTTTCTGCGTCCGTATTATAGCAGCGCGCGCGATGAGCGTAAAGCAAACGCCGCCTACCGCCGCCTACGGCAGCTCGCGGCCCTCCTGGATCGCGCTGCGGTAAGGGGCGACGCGGTGGTCAATGATCTGCGCGAATCTCTCCGCCACTTCTCGCGCGGGAAGCTCCGGCGCCTCGCGGCCGTACGCCTGCACCGCGTCGCGCCGGGCGTTGTATGGCTGCATCGGGTAGCCCTTGGATGCGACATAGAGCTTACCCGCGATCGCGCCGGAGACCTCAAGGCTGCCCAGCTCCTTCAGCGTCTCGTTGACCTGCTGCTGCGCGGCGCGCGCGCGGTCCATGCGGCCGGCCTTGAAGTGATAGCCGACCGCGTAAATCATCTCCGGGTGCGTGTTGCAGCCGCCGCCGATGACCCCGACCGCCCCCTGTTCCAGTCCGTCGAGGTAGAAGTGCTCGGCGCCCGCAATCATGCCGAAGCCGGTGGCGGCGACGCTCTTGCAGATGGGGTCGAACACCGCATGGTCGGTGGTCGAGAGTTTCATGCCGCCGATCCGCGGCAGCCGCAGCAGCCGGCGCATGAGGTCCGAAGTCATGCAGTACTCGGGCAGCATTCCCGGCGGCTGGTAGATGACGATCGGAATGCGGATGGCGTCATTGACCGCTTTATAGTATTTGAAGATGGTCTCGTGAAGCGGCGCCCCAGGTTCTGCCGGCAAGGCCGACGGCAAGACGAGGACAACCGCATCCGCGCCGCGTTCCTGTGCGTACTGCGATAGGGCCACTGCCTGCTCGGTGTAGCGCGCCGGGTCGGGGCGGTGCTCGGGGTTGCCGTCAAACTCCCCCGCGCAGCCCGCGAGGACGCCGATTTCGCCCCCCGCCTCCCCTACCACGGCATCAACGAACTGCCGCGTCTCCTCGACGGTGAAGGCGTACATCTCCCCCACCCCGGAGCGGGCGAAAACGGAACTGACGCACTTGCGGCTCTTAAGCCACCTAACCATGTTGCGTGCCCCGGCCAGATCGAGGCTGCCGTCCGCTTGCCGGGGCGTGAACATGGGGGTGATGACGCCGGTGAGGAATGCCGGTGGGCAAGCCTGTGAACCGCTCATGCGCTATCCTCCCTTGGTCGCTCCCGTCGACAGCGCGCGTAGATCAATGAACAGTCTGTCGATGGGCGTATCCGGCAAGGCGGGCTCCATGTTCTCATGCTAGGAATTCCTGCCGAAAATCATCCCTTCTCGTCCACAGTACAGGATCGACTTCATAGTTGCGCAGCGCGTCCAAGACAGCGCTTGGCACTTCGCGGTCTGCGTCATTGAGCACCGCGTAGGCGCGCGAGGCCGGCGGCCTGACTTCCCTCGTGTCGATCCAGGCAAATGCCACGGCTTCCGCGGTATCTCGGTTGGGACGATTGATGGTCCGAACGATGCGTTCAGGTCGGGCTGGGGACTTGGGGATCACGAAATCAAACAGGTGATCGTAACCACTCTTGCCGGTGAATTTCACCTTGGGCGTGTACCGCACTTGAAGTAAATCAAGCCACACGACGACGTCCTCGTAGAATAAGCTAGCTACCATTGGGACCGCCAGGTAGAAGAGGTCGTTCAGGGCGAGCATAGCTTGAACCAAATTGTGCTTGCGAAGAGCGAAATTGTCCTTTGAAGCATGAACCTGTAACGCGCCGTTGTTGAGCTGAACCCCGAAGCCGTTGAGGGTCATTTTGAGGAGCGCCTGCCTCTTATCACTGTCCAGACTGCAACCCGACTGCTCCAAGTCCTGGAGCACATACCCGTCATCGGTTAGGAGGTATCCGGCATTCTGACGCTTAGCGTATATCTGCAAGTAATCGTTATGCCGATCGAGATATGGCGTGGTGATCTCGATCCAGTCGTTCAGCTGCCGCAACGTGGTCTTATCTTTGAGCCATGCCAGGTACCGATCCAGCAGGGCTTGGATCTCGTCGATCATGTGAATAGCCCCCTCCGAATCATTGGCGGCTGAGTGATGTTGCAGTAGCGCATGAAATCCTGGAGCGTATGCCAGAAGTCGTCGGCATTGGGAAACTCTTTCAGCGGGAGGGGCACAGCCCATTTGTCGCCGAAACCTTCGCGGTATATGTGCAGGTGAGGGCTAGCGATCTCTTCGCCATCGGGGTTTCGATGCGGCTGACCGCCGAAGTCGAGCCTGACGAGCACGACGACCTGTCGGGCGCGGTTCTGGTATGTGCCTTTGAGCAAGTCAATGCGCCCTCGGCTGACATCGAGCAGGAAGTTCTCACGCCGATCAAACGAGGTCAGCGGGACGCAGATCGAGCCGCCCAGGGCTGGGTAGTCCCAGGCATCGTCGTTCACGCTAACCTTAGCTACTGCGATCAAGGCATCCGCCTCCGCCTGGGTCAGGTTAATCTCAGCCATTGTGTGATTCCGTAGGCATTTCTGTGACCAGGCTGCATGGGGTTCCGTTGGCAGGGGTCTCACTGCCAGACCCCCCCTCGCCCGGCAAGTCTTGGATTCTGGGTTCCGCCGATGGAGGCCTACGCGGCCACAGCCCAGTATCTTCTACGGCAGGGCAATCGCCCCTTCGACCTTTTACAGAACCTTCTCGCTCAACCGCCAGGTCCATTCGGCGACCTCCGAGGTTTTCAGGCGCTCATAGCCGATGACGAAGGTCTCGAAATCATCGCCGATGGGATCCTTCCATTTCGCGGGAATGCCCGAGGCGCCGCCAATGACCCCCATAATCGCGGCGGTCTGGCCGGCGCTGCAATCGGTGTCCAGGCCGCACATGGCGGTAATGCAGGTGGAGCGCTCGAAATCGCCCTTGCCGAAAAGCAGCCCGATAACGACGGCGCAAATGGCCGGGAAGGCGTGAACCGGATGGTAGCGGCCGGCGTGGCTGTGCTCGGCTTTCTCCCACGCCTCTAGCCAGGAGCTTGATTCGTCGCACCAGGCGATGGAATCGCGCACCACCTCGGCGAAGCGCGAGCGCGCGGGCACGAAACCGAGGCCCAGCTCCAGCAGCCGCCGGGGATCGCTTTCGACAAATGCGGCGGCAACCAGCGCCGCGTCGTACAGTTCGCCGTAAACGCCGTTGCGCTCGCTGGAGACGATGGCGTCGCGATAGGCGTATTCCACCGCATCGGCGGGGCGGCCCGGGCAGAGCAGACCCCAGACCTCGCCTCGCATCTGGCCGCCGATCCACTCTCGATAAGGGTTATCTGTGAGCGCGGAGTCGGGCGGCATGATCCCGCGCTTGAGGTTCTCGATGGCGATCCTTTCCGCGGTGTAGGAGGTGGGTATCCGCTCTACCCATTCGAGGCCGAGGTCGCGCGCGGCAAAGTCGCGCCCTTTCCGCTCCACCACGTGCAGGGCGACGATTTCGTAGGCGGTGTCGTCGTTGAGGGTGCTGGGGGGCTTGGTGACGTAATCGGTGATCTCGCCATAGGTCTGGGCGATGCGCTGACGCGTCCAGCCCTCAAAGGGCCCGCCCAGAGCGCCCCCGATGTTTTTGCCCAGCCAGCCGCCGTGAATGCGGTCGCGGATGACGGCCTCATTTGAGACGAGGGCCGGCGACCAGGCAGGGGCGAGCTGTTGCGCCCTGATGGCGTCCAAGTCCGGCGGTTCCAAATAAGGCCAATCCGGGCGGATGGGGCAGTGGCGCACCGCCTCGCGAGCTTCGGCCGAAAGGCGCAGCGCGCAATGAGCGTTGTCCGCCTCCAGCGCTTGCCGCGCCTCGCGCGCCAGCCTCTCAGGCGCGGTCGCATCGCGGCCGAGCTCGCGCTCCGCGGTTATCATCTCATCGCAAAAGTTCAGCAGCTCGCGCGCCTCGTCATCGCGGGATCGTTTCTCCGGCATCGCGTCACCTCCACAGAGAGCTTCTGGGTGTATCAGCAGCGCCCCTGCCAGGTATGGTTTGACACCACGTAAAGCGGAGGGTAGAATCGGAATGGAGCCATCGCTATGGCACGGACGGAAGGGGATGAGCTCCCTCTTAGGAAGCCGATGAACCACAAAGATGAGCAGCTCTCGGTGTTGGAGCGCGCGCAAGCGGCGCTGCGCCAGGCTGATCCCGAGCGGGTCGCGGCGCTGAGCGGAGCGCGGCTCGAGCGCCGGGAGAGCGCATCGTATTTTATCGTGCGCCTGCTGAACGTGACGCTCGAAATGAGCCATCCGGGGCTGGAAGTTCGGCGCGCCGATGGCAAGTCGTGCGCGGAATGGCAAGGGCATCTGCTAACCTATTACCTGTCAATGGCCGACGGCGTCCGGCCGGCCGGCAAGTGGGTCGCGCTGCGCGATTTGCCCGACGGCATGTTCTACCAGACGGCTTACCAGGGCTACAGCGGCGGCGACCTGGTTCGCGCTTTCGGCAACAATGTGGAAGCCTTCCGACAAGCCTGCCGCGCGCTGGGCAGCGAGCCGCTGAATACGGGTGATGCCGGATACCGCTTCCTGGTTCTGCCGCGGGTGTGGCTGGCGGCGATCTACTGGCTGGGCGAGGAGATCATTCCGCCTTCGGCGCGCGTGCTTTTCGATGCCTCGATCAAACACTACCTGCCGACCGATAGCTGCGCCGCGCTCGGGGGGTGGCTTAGCGACCGAATCATAGAGAAACATCGGAGCGACTGAAAGCCGATGGCCCGCGTTCTGCTCGTCAACTCCAACCTGATGAAGCCGCCCATCGCCCCCATTGGGCTGGACTATATCGCCGGGCATCTTGACGCGGCGGGGCATGAGGTCGAGCTGCTCGACCTCTGTTTCGAGGATGATTGGGAGGCGGCGATCCGGGGCCGGCTTTCGCGCGCGCCCGAGTCGCACATTATAGGCATCACTCTGCGCAACACCGATGACTGCTACTGCGCCAGCCTCCAGTCGTTTCTGCCCCAGTTCCGCGACATCGTCGGCGCACTGCAAGCCCAAGCCGGGGAGGCTCTGCTGGTCGTCGGCGGGGTCGGCTTTTCGCTGATGCCGCGCGCAATCCTGGACCAGCTTCCGCGCTGCGTGGGTATCGTCGGTGACGGCGAAGCGGCGCTCGCCGAGCTCGCGGCCGCGGTTGATCGCGGCGAGGACGCCGCTGCGGTGCCTGGAATCGCCACGCGCACATCGCAAGGTGAATGGCGTCTGGGGCGGTCGGCTCATGGGGCGCTGCCGAGGATAGCTGCGTCAAGATCGTTGGTGGACAATCGGCGCTATTTCCTGGAAGGCGGCCAGGGCGGCATCGAGACCAAGCGCGGGTGCGCGGGCCGCTGCATCTACTGCGCGGACCCGGTGGCGAAAGGGCGGAGCTATCGCCTGCGCCCACCGGCTGAGGTTGCCGATGAGGCCGAAAGCCTGCTGGCGCAGGGCGTGGATTGCCTGCATACATGTGACAGCGAATTCAATCTGCCGCCGGAGCACGCGCTTGCGGTCTGCCAGGAGTTCATCCGGCGCGGGTTGGGCGAGCGACTGCGGTGGTACGCCTATTGCTCGCCCGGGGCGATGACGCGCGAGCTGGCCGGCGCGATGCGGCGAGCCGGGTGCGTTGGCATCAACTTCGGCGCCGACAGCGGCTGCGATGTGATGCTCAAGCGGCTGCGCCGCGATTTCACCGCGGCGGATATCGAGCGAACCGCGAATATCTGCCGCGAGGCCGGCATCACCTTCATGTGCGACCTGCTGCTGGGCGGGCCGGGTGAGACGCGCGCGACCGCGGAGCAGACGATTCGCCTGATGCAGCGGATCGAGCCGCATGCGGTCGGTGTAGCAATCGGTCTGCGCATATACCCGGGCACTGAGCTGGCGCGCATCGTCGCCGCCGAGGGCGTCAGCCCTGATAACCCGAACCTGGTGGGAGAGGCGGGCGACAACCTCGATTTCGCGTGGCCGGTCTTCTACCGCGCGGCGGCGCTAGGAGAGGATTATGCTGACGCCCTGCACGACCGGCTGCGCAGCGATCCGCGTTTTTTCCTCGGCGGCAGCCGCGATGAGACCGATTACAATTACAGCGCCAACGATGCGCTCGCAGCGGCGATCAAGGCGGGCGCCCGAGGGGCGTATTGGGATATCCTCAGGAAGGCCCGGGTCGGCGGCGGGTAAACGGGCGCTCAGGCCTGCCCGCCATAGCTTTGGCGACGGCGGGCGATCCCGCGCCCATCATCGTCAGAACTTCGCCCCGAGTTGCCCGCTCAGGGTTTGCGCCCGGTAGCTGTAGCCCGTATCGCTGGAGTCGCTCGCAATGCGGCGCCAGTCAACGACGAAGTTGAGGCCCCGCGTCAATGCGATCTGCCAGCCAAACGCGAGTGCACTGCGGCGGTTGCCGCCGGGATACCCCGAATTGCTGCTCTCCTCCCACTCGGCGAACGCCTGGTGGCGATCACTGACCGGGTAAGTTATGCGCGCCCTTAAGCTGGAATTAGCCATGCTCTGCGCGGCCAGGGAGCCGTAGTCGCCGTAGCCATAGGATGTTCCCGCGGCATCCCCTGTCGCGGGCGAGCCGAGCGCGCCATAACCGCTGCCGAAGTTGCCGGTGGCAGCGCCTCTCATGTGGCTGTAGCTCAGGTCGAGCTTGAGGCCGCTGCCGAACGGGCCGATGGTGGCGCCGAGCGATGAGATATCGTTTGCAGAGCGACCGCTTGCGCCAAAGCAGGTCAGGTTCTGGCGCATGTATTGGCCGACAAGGGAGAGCGACCTCGCAGCCTGCCACAGGAACCCGCCGGTATAAGCGTCGGCGTCGCTGTTCGTGCTATACCCGCCCTGGCTCATCTGGCGGTCGTAGGCCAGATTGAGCGACAGGTTGGGCGAAGGACTGTGGCGCAGGTTGATTGTCTGGCTGCGGCTGGCGTAGCCGGAGACCGAGCGACCATCGGCGCTCACCGTCGCCCCGGAGGAGTTGGCCCGATAACCGAGGCTGATCGAGAGCTTCGAGTTCGGCGCATACTCGACCGCCATGCGCGAACTGTCGGCGTTGGTTTCTGCGCCTCCCATGAGCGACATCGCGCTGCTGGCCAGATCGCAAGCCACATTCAGCCTTGACGTGGGACGATACCACGCGCTCAGCGCGGCTCCCCGGCCGCGGCCGGAATAAGCGCCGGAGAAGGCCAGGGGATCGAGAGTCGGGTGACCGTAAGACGATCCCTGGTATGGAGACACCGGCGCCTCGCCTTCCCGCGCATTGAAGCTCTGGCGGTAAGTGGCCTTGACGCCGTAAACCTCTCCTTGGTAGCCAAGCGTAACAATCTGACTCCCGCTGCGCTCGGTCAACGGGTTGGCGCCTGCGCCCTTCAGCCCAGACCACGAACCAAGATATGAGAGGGTCGGCCAGCCGGGGCGGCTGAACTCGAGGCTGAGGTCGCGGCTGCGATCCCGCACCAGCAAGTCCGCCGCATCGCCATACTGGAAGTAGGGCCGGCGGTAATCGCGCATGCCGGCGGAAATGCGCAGCCCCGCGGCCGGCTGAAAGCCCAGGGTCCAGTCGTAGCCGCTGCGCACGGTCTTGTAGCCGGCGGATTCGAACGGGGTGAAAGCCGCGGCGGCGCTGCGTAGATTGGCCGAGAGTGACAGCCGCTCCCATTCGCCGCGAGCGCCCAGGGCCAGCGCGCCGCCGGACGAGCCAGCCGCCCCTGCGCCTCCGGCGCTGCGGGCCATCTCCGCATCCAGGTTGAGGTGGCGGCCGGCGGCATAATGCGCATCCAGCCCCACCAGGGAGCGATCGGGGCTGGCGGACTCGGCGGCGGCAGCAACCTGGTATGTAACAATGACGAAGACGCCGGCCGGCACAGGCGTCAGGAAGAAGATCGCGCCCGTGGCGTAGTCCATGCGATAATCGCGGCCCGCGACCTGCAAGATTCCGTCGAGGCGGACGCGCTCGCTGCCTGGCACAATGGGCCGGTAAGTCAGGGTGAAGGGGCCCGGGGTGTTGTTGCCTTGCCAGCGATCTTCCCTGACCGCGGCCGACGAACTGCTGGCGGCGCGCCGGTCAAGCGTGAGGTAGGTGGCGCCCAAACGCAGAGCAGACGAAACCGGGTACAGGGCGCGCAGCCCTATGAGCGAACCGGAGGCGCCGCCGGGGGCGTCGTACTCGTAGCTGACTGCGATGCGCGAGGTCGGGGAGACGATGAGCGTGGGAGCGAACTGGATGAGACCCACCTGGTAATCAATGCTGTAGTCGGCGCCGCGCTGCATGCGACGCCCATCTATCTCGACCACCTCGGAGGCGTCAATCACCGGGCTCGCCGCCAGGTAATAGGGGCCGGATGAATTGCGGCCATAGATCAGATCGGTTCGCACCGCTGGTTTCGATTGCGAGGCGACCAGCGTCAGCGCGCCGCGGGGGAGCTTGGTCTCCACCTGGAGGCCCCGCAGGCTGCGCTGGAAAGCAGCGAGCTGGGCGCCGTCGAAGAGCACCGAGAGATCGCCGGCCTTGACCACGGCATCGCTGCCGTCGAAGGTGAATGTAAGGCGCTGCCGGGTCGGGGCGTAGGGGCCGCGAGCGATGGCAGCGTCCAAGCGAAGGCCGGGCAGCAGCTCGCCGCGCACGACCAGATCGGTGCGATGCTCGAAACGAGAGGCGAGGGAATAATCTTCCCAGCGATAGGCGCCCCTCGTCGCTGCGCTCCCGGAGACCTGCTGAGCGCGAAACGTCAGGGTGTCCTGACCCATAACAGAGAGCGAGGCAGGGCCGAGCCGCAGCTCTGCGGCCCAGACGCAAGCAGGGAGGGCTATCGTCACTAGCAGCACGGCCCCCGCGAGCATCGCGAGCGCGACGTTTCGCCTTGCTCTCACCGTTATCCGAGTTGCCTCCACTGCGACGCCCATCAACATCCACGTGTATCTTCGTCGGCGGCGATTGACGCGGGCGCCGCCGGGTGTTGCATTCCGCCTAGCGCGTCAGGATGATAGTCCGCATGCCCTTGACCGCCTGGCCCTCGTCGGTCACCGCCGAAATCGCGCACAGGTAAGGGCCACTGGACATCATGCGACCCGAGGAGTCAGCGCCATCCCAACTGATGAGGTTGGCGCCGGCCGCAGCGCTGGCCCCGCGCGCCAGGGTCTTCACCAGCTGGCCGGCAAGGGTGCGCACCTCGATATCCACTGCGGCTGGACTGGAGAGATCATAGGAGATAGTCATGCCCGAGGCGCGAGCGGCGATTTGCTGCAAGTTGCTAACCTGGAGTCGCGCCCATGGGGTGGAATCCACCTCGATCTGGAAGCGCCGCTCTCCGGCCTGAGCGCCGGTGTTGAAGACGTAGGAGCTGGTGGTGCGCATATACTGGCGGCGCTGGGCATCCTGATCCACCAGCATCAGACGGTAGCGGTCGGGGACATCCGAGAGATCAGGCCAGGTCAGGATCACCTGTGCATTGGGGACATCCGAGCGCACCACGAAATCCCACGTCACCTTTCCCGCGACCGGCGGCTTGAAATCGGTCGCCAGGTCAGCGGCGGCGGCGCGGCCCTCGCTGAAGCTCAGATCAACGTATGGCGACACCGACGGCGGGCTCTGCAAGTTGCTGCGCGAGGTGGCGCCGGCGGCACCGTCAACGCCCATGTAGTTGAAGCTGTCACAGAGATCCCCGGTGCGGGCAATCAGCTGCACCTTCCACTGGGGTGACGAGGTGACGCTGCGAGCGATGACGTCGGCTGCCGCGGTCGTCCCCGGCGGCGGGATCACCAGCTCGCACGGCATCAGCGCGCGCACCCAGCAAGCGTGCCACACAGGCAGGACCTGGTCCGCGCCCGGATAGGCAACGTCGAGCAGCACGTACTGCCTCGCGGTCGAGTCATAGCTCCACGCGTAGGGGCGGATCCAGCCGTACTGGGCGGCAGCCTGGAGCGACAGCGTCTGGCCGCCGCGACGCACCTGCATCGTCCCCCATTCGATGTCACCGCAGAAAGGATTTCCGACCATGTTCCAGCCGGCCCGTAGGGGCACGACGAAGGGCGACTGCTCACCCGCCGGCGCGCCTGGCTGGCGCAATGCGAGCTCAGCGCCGTCATCAATCGCCAGCCAGACCCCGGTGCCCGGCGCCAAATTCGGGAAGCCGGAGCTCTGACCGTAGTACACATAACTCCCGCCCGTGGTATCCGGCACCCAGCGGGCGAGCTTGAGGCCGGAGGTGCCGAAGACGGCAGCCGGATCGGGATTCTGGAATTGGAACGGAACGGCGAGCAGGTAAAGCCCTGCCTGCCAGGACCTTGTTGCCGGCATGCGAGTCTCGACGGTGGCGACCGAGGAGCTTGAGCCGAGGGCGATGCCTGGGATCAACTCGGTGGCGCGGCCGGTGGCGGTGACCAGCAGGTCGTAAGTGCCTGCTGCCAGACCGGTGAGGGCGTAATCGCCATTGGCGTCGGTGGTGGTGGTGGCGGCGGCGCGCGTTGCCTGCGTCGCGTCCACGCGGGCGCTTTTCACCGGCGCTCCCGCTTCGTCAAGCACGCGGCCCTTGATGGCATAGCGCTGGGAGACGGTGAGGTTCGCCGGGTTCGATTGCAGCATGTGCTCACCGTCTTGCGCCTGAAAGGTGACGGTCGCGGTGTTGGATATGATGCTCTCGGCGGCGAGGGCGCCGCCCGAAATGACGATGGCAGCGAGCATCACTACCGCCGCGAGTAATGTGTTCCGCTCCTCTCGCCTCATACGCATCTCGTCAACCCTTTGTCAGCGTGTGCCCTGCGCCTCACGCAAGGACAAGCGAATCCAACCCGGGCGTTCTCTCCCGGGGCCCCGCGCGCGGGGCCCCGGGATGCTCGCCAGCTTGCCAGCTGCTACTTCACGGTTGCGTCGAAGGTGATGGTGCCACTCGCTGCGGCAGCGACAGTGCCGAGGTTGATGGTGATGACACCCGAAGCCACGGTGACGTTGTCGGCGTCAGCGGCATCGGTCTTAGCCGCGCCATTGACCTTGACGCTGTTAGCGACGTAGTTGACCGCAGCGGGAATCGTGTCTCTGATCACCACACTGGTTGCCGAGACGGCGCCGGTGTTGCCATAGGTGATGGTGTAGCGGATGGCATCGCCGGGCGCTGCTTGCGCCTTGTCCACACTCTTGGTCAGGGTCATGGACGCGGCCTTGACGGTGGTCGAGAAGACGCAAGTCGCCTTCTTGGCGGCGTCAAACTGGGAGGTCGCGGTGAGAGTCGTCGTGTCCACCGCGCCGGCGGCGGCGCCGCTGGGCACGGTCGCAGCGACGAAGCACTTGAAGGACGCTTCCGCGGCGAGACTGCCGGTGCTTGCGGCAACGTTGGTCTCGCCGGACTGATGCACGCCGTCATTGGCGGTGCCGCCGCCGGCGCCGTCGTCCTTGTACATCGCAACGGTCCACGCGGGGCTGCTGGCCGAGGAGGCGGCCAGACCGAAGATGTCGGCGCCATTGCCCTTGTTGGTCACCGTGACCGCGTAATAGACGACCTCGGCGGCCTGAGCATCGGCCGCGCCGGAGGACGGCGCGCCCTGCACCGCCGCGACCTGGCTCACTGTGACCGAGGCGGTGTTGGATGTGACCGTGGGCTGCGCCTGGCCGCTGGAGTTGTTGTAGTCGAGGGCGGCGGTGTTGGGGATGGCGGTGCCGGCGGCAGTGCCCTGCGCGAGAGCTGGAGCGCCCGCGAGCCCCGCGGCAAGGAACGCGACGACCAACAACGGTGCGCCGCGGCGCAATACTGACAACCAACGCATTTCGTTCACCTCCTGAGACTCAAGGCCCCTGGTGAACACCCTGCCGAGCGACGACCCTGGTTTGTGCCAGGGCGCAACTCGGCGCCACCGTGCTGGCGGTGAACGAACTGCTATGAGTGCTGCTTTTTGTGGTATCGATGCAAACTGCCTCCGGCAGCGATTGCCAGAGGCAGTTCAGCGGACTACGACCGGAACACGACATTAGCTGATCTGTGCTGTTTGGCAACCCGGCTGACTACGTGAGTCCCGTGGCTTTGCGTCCCCTCCTCGCGAAGGGTTTGCCTTTATCAACCAGCCATAGTGGACCAGTTATCTACTCTCCAGGGTAACCTCCGTGCCGGTATCGCCGGCTATTTCATTATTCCATATTCGCTGCGCTGATTAACGGGGGATCGCGAGCAGCGGCAACGCGAAGGCGAAGTAAGCACGGAAGCCGCAGAGTCGGGACTACGGCGCCGCCGCTTTGATGAGCAGCACCTCCCCGGGCTCCGGCAACGCGGCGGCCTCGAAGCCGGGGGGGGCCGCGCGCGCGGCGTATATACGCTGCCACATCAGGGCCGGTTCCGCCGCGGGGTAGGTGGGGAGCAGCGTCGAGAGATATATCGCGTCAATGCCGATCTTGCGATCCACCGCCTCGAAATCCTTGGGCTCGAGCGGCAGCCACACCGCAGCGCGCTTCGCGTACCACGCAACGGCCCACGGCGCATCAGTGACAACTACCGCTTTCTCGGGCAGCGCTTGCTGAAGGTGCTCGAGGTTGCGTCTGCTGGAAATGGCTTTGGGCTGCGGCAGCGCCCACGAGACCAAAGCCGGGTACGCGGAGATAGCGACGAAGACTGCGACCGCCCCCGCCCGCCAGCGCAGCGCGGGAATCCATTCCCGCGCCAGGATCATGAAATAGCCGGCGCACAGCGCGACGATCAGCGGAACGAGGACGAAGAAGAGCTCGGCGCTCGGATTGTGCACCGCGCCGACCACGCCCAAGAAGACGAGAAGGAGAAGCGCCACTTTGCGCACCAGGTTCTGCCGCGGCGCGGCGAGCGGCCGCATCATCGCCACCACGAAGAAGCCCACAACGTAGAGCCCCACCAGCGGCGGTATGGTGCGATAGCCGGACGCGAGCCCCAGGATCGCCTTCATCAGGACCTGTCGCGGCTCGGCTGCGAGGAGCTGCCAAAGGTTAAGGGCAGAGGGGTCGGCGGCCCGAAAGAGGCTGTGGCCGGGATGGGCGCCGGTGAACATGGCAATCAGGTAGCGCTCGAGGGTGAAGAAGGGATCGCGCGCGACGAGGAGATTGCGCACCCACCATGGGATCATGATCGCGATGAGGCCGGCGGCGAACCAACCGAGGTGGCGCCGGCGGCTCTCGCTGTGGGCATAGTAGGCGGCAGCCAGCGCCGGGACGATAAGCGCCAGGGTCATGTATTCGGTGAGCCAGCACAGGCCGAGCACGGCCCCCGCGGCGAGGCTGCGTCTGCTCGAGCCGCGGTTGGTGTAAAGCAAATAAACGACCAGCGTCAACAGGAACGCCCACAGGGTGACGTGCAGGCCCGATACGGCGTACCCCAGCGCGAGGGCGTTGAGAGCAAAGAGGACGGCGGCGAGAATGCCAGCGCCCCGATCAAATACCTTCGAGGCTAATAGATAGATGAGCATGAATGTCGCGATGAAGAAGCAGGCGGAAACGCCGGCCACGACCTCATCGCTCTCCGGCAAGATTTCGAAGACCATGCCCAGCAGCAGCGGATAAAGGGGCGCGTGCAGAATCTCGGGGGCGGGCACCCGCGGATAGAGCGCCACTTCGACTGGCCGCAGGAAGGTGGTGACAAAGCCGTGCCCCGCCGCCAGATGCCGGCCAAGCTGAGCGAAGTTCATTGACTCGCTCAGGTAAAGACCGTCGAAGGCGCGCAAGAACTGCAACACCAGCGCCCCTGCGCCCACAGCGATCCAGAGGAAGTTGAGGACGAAGCGACGGCTCCACGCCTCGATGCGATCCGGACGCCGGGTCACGATCTCATCCGCGCTATCGCCGTTGCTTTCGGACGGCTGTCTGCTCGCCTGCTCGGTAAATGGTTGCTCGCTAGCCACACTGCCGCCTTTCCGGCAAGCGCTCGCTGGGGCCGGCTCAGATACTGAGGGCGCTGACCAAGGAGGGGTGCAGAAGTCGGAGCAGATCAATGCCCCGTCGCGTCGCCGCGCTGGGGTCGGACTCGACCGGCACCGTAAGTCGTACCAGGGCCCCAACCGCGCGCTGGCGATGGGCGCGGTCCCAGGCCAGGTATGCCTGGTGGGCCACCCAGCTTGCGGTGGCGCGGTGATGACCCGCCAGGTAGTAGTAGAGAACGACCGCCTCCGCCCCCTCGCGATTCAGCAGAAAACGATTCACCGTGATCGGCCCGCCGCCGAGAGGCCGGAATTGCAGACGCGACTTGTCGGTGATGTTCCAGCCCCCGCCGAGCAAGCAGAACCCAGGGGAATGGAAGGTGGTCTTGCGATGGCCGCAGATGATCGCGAGGTGCGCCGGCAGCCCGTCAGCGCCAACGTACTCGCGGTTAAGATATGCGTCGGGCCGAAGCATGTTCAGGGTCACGCGGTCGAACGGGCCGAGATCGCGGCCGCGCCAGTCGGCGATGCGCAGCGGGATTCTCTCCATCGGCAGCGCGATGCTGGATCCCGGGGCGGGCCGCACCACCCACAGCGCGAGCTGCGCCCCGAGCAGCACCGCCAACATGCCGAGACATCGCTTATCGAGGCTGCGCATCCGCAACCACCTTCCTGCTCTCGCCGAGGATGCCGCGCAGCCCCAGCGCGCGCCCGATTAGCAGCAGCCCACCCAGCGCGAAGACGAACACCAGCACGCCGGAAGCGCCGTGAAAGAATCCCTCCGCGGCGTGGGCGCCGGCGAAAGTCGCGATCAGGAGAATGGCGAAGATGCGACCGATGTTCGCGGCCAGGGCGACTGGCGCCCCCAGGGCGAAGAGCGCGGCCCGCCGCCACATTTGGCCGCGCGCCAGGTATGCCATCAGCGCCGCCAGCGCCATCAGCGCCACCAGCGCTTTCATGCCGCTGCACGGGACGGCGACTGTGAACGAGTAATGAGCGAGATGAATGTCAACGCCGCTGCGCGCGACCGGAATGCCAACTAGCCCGGTCAGCATCGTCGCGTATTTCGCCGACAGAAGCTGCATGGGGAAGCTGATGAACTCCACGAGCAAGTCCGGCCACGGCACCATGAATAGCAGAAACGCGCAGGGGAATGCCAGCACCCGCAAAACACCCCAGCCCCCGAAGTAAAGCACCTGCGCCCCGATCATGAGCACCAGCGATAATGGGGGGGCGAATTCAATCTCCATCCAACTGCCGGCGATGTAGATCGCGACCGCAAGCGCGGCCCCTGCCAGGCCGGCGGCCCCGGACACAGCCGAGGGCGGCTGTGCCACATAGACGGCGGCAATCTGGTCGCGGCGCAGCCAGGCCAGGTAGGCAGCGATGGGCAGGATGAGAAAGCCGTGGGAGGCGTTATCCTGGGTCGCCCAGGAATGCACCATATCTGCAATCGCCGGCGCGTAGAGCCACCCGCCGGCAGCAATCACTGCCAGGGCCGATATGGGGAATGACTTCGGGCGGGTGATGGCCACCGTCATTGACAAACACCTGCCGCTACCTGCCTGACAAGACCCGTGGAGAGGTCGCAGCAAGAAGCGTGCCAGGCACGGGACGGGTCGCACCGCGGGGCGCGCAGAACGCGCCATCGGCGACACCATAGCCCCCTTCCTGCCCGTTGTCAACAGAAGTAGATAACCTGCCCCCATTTTCTAGTCCTCGCAGGATACTACGTCGTCGGTACCGAAGCAAATCGCGTAGCAGTGGGCAAAGCGACGATTCCATGTGCGAGATCGTCCGTGTAGCCTAGTCGGCTGCCGCGGGGAGTGACACAATGCCGTTCTTCTTCCCTGGCTCGATTCTCCTCATCGCGGGTTTATCCGTACGCTCGGCAAGTGGGAAGTGAGGACATGGCTCGACCGCGCAGACGTGTGCCAAGGGATACTGCCAACAGGCTGCTGACGGAAGCACTCTTCAGGTGCTGCCTCTGCCCGCAGCATACCGCCATCACCATTGAGAAGCACCATGTCCTGCCTATCAGCGAAGACGGTGACAGCTCCGAGGACAATCTCATAGCGGTATGTGGTAGCTGCCACGACGCGATCCACCTTGCGCGGGACGCAGGACGCCAGATCTACACGCCAGAGCAATTGGCAATGTGCAAGCGGCGTTGGGTCGACCAATGCTGGGAAGCCGGTAGCAGCCAGAAACAGCGGGGTTTGACTGAGTCGTCCAGTGATGCGCCTGGCACTGCCTCCAGAACTCGGGCACCCATCGCCCGTTTCCTGGCCGAGATCGGCATGCCAGGTCAGGAGAGTGAACCGCGATCACGATTCCTGCACCTGCCTGACCTGTATCTCAAGCCAAAAGAGTACGACAGGATACTCAGCATCCTCGAAGAGCAGCATGCTGTAATCGTGGTGGGCGAGCCCCACATGGGCAAGACGTACACTGCCCTGCGGATCCTCTGGGAGCACTTCCTCAAAGGCCGCCGGGTGGTCTTCATGACACGTGATGTTCTCGCTGCGGAGTTGCACCGGTGCAGCGGCTCCGTTGATGAATTCGCGTCGCGCCAGCTGCACGAGGACTGCACCCTCTGCCTCGACGACCCCTTCGGGGAGACGGAGTACCGCCCCCTGGGACCCATCCAAAAGGATCTGCTGCGCCTCTTACACGCGGCGCGCCAACGACAGCGGTGCGCTGTCATCATCACAACTCGTCTGGGCATACTCGGGGAGGCGCTCAATCACCTCGAGGGCGCCGATTCGCTCGGGGCAAACCTCCGCGCGGAGATCCGCGTTCACACCTCCTACTCACAGCCGGTCCTGCGCGAGGTCCTGCGCAGATATGTGCGCCTGTACGAGCCGCCCTGGGCTGGTGATCGGGTACTGCGTAAGCGTATCGTCGAGCAAGCGCCGAAGCTCTTCGAAGCCCCGCACAACATCGAGGTATTCGTCCGCATGTCGGTAGCCCTTTCTGGAGACGAAGACCTGCTCGCGTTTGCCCGGCGTTGCCGGCAAGTTCTACCGGCCATCCGCGATTGGATCAATCATCTGAGTGTGGAGGAGCAAGCCGCGCTGTTGGTCATCCGCCATTTCTCCGAGGTGCGGTTCCTCGGATCGCTTAGCATCTCCCTGGGGGAGGCTGATGGCCTTGCCCTAATCCATGCCGCGATGGTGTCCGGCAGTAGGTCTGTCCGACACGACCGGCAGGCCGCCGCGTGCTGGGAGGAGACGGTCGAAGGTCTGCGGGACGTGGTAGTCGCGTTGGCAAATCCCCGTTTCGCCAAGCGGACACTTGCGCTCGTACATCCCATTTACACTGAAGCGTTGGATGCCGCCGTCGACACCAAGCCGGGGGTGCGCGCACTACTGATGGCGGGTTTCGAGTACGGCACAGCACGCGAGGACCCGTTCTTCCGCGCTTCTCTTGGGGCGGCGCTTGCCCAATTTGCCCACCACCTAGGCGATTCTGCGCTGCCCCTGCTGCGGGCCTACGCAAGCGCGCGATGGCCTGGCGTTCGCTCCTATATAGCAGGGGAACTGGCCGGCAACACCAGTTGGTCGCTGCCAGGACACTTGGCGTTGCTTGACGAGTTCGCCGCTGATGGGGACCAACGCGTGCGGGAGGAGGTAGCCGCAGCGCTGGGGATGCGGTGCCCGGACATCGACCCGCACCGACGCGAGACACTCGTCGGGTTGGCTGGCGATACAGCGCCTGCGGTCCGAGCGAAACTGGCCCTGCAATTGGGGCAGAGGTACCCAGCTCTTAACGACTTCTTGCGTGCGGTGGCCCGCCGCCTCGCGGGAGACCCGGCGGCGACCGTCAGGCAGGAGTTGTCACAGGGAGTCGCCGCGGCGTATGCGACGGTGGATGAGCAAGGGCGCGAGCTCGTTGCAAGGCTCCTGGGGGACTCCGCAGCACCGGTACGAGCGGGGATCGCAACGGGCCTAGCCTTCGAGTACGCTTCGCTTGATGAGCCGGGGCGCGCAATGGTGAGGGGCCTCAGCGGCGATGCACGGTCCTCGGTCCGGTCTGAAGTCGCGAGCGGACTTGCCAATAGGTGTGAGAAACTGGATGCCGCCGGGTGGATCATGCTTGGGAGCCTAGCGGCGGATGGAAGCCCATCTGTAAAGAGCGCAGTTGCCACAGGTCTGGCCTCAACGTATCGCTGGCTGAACCGGCCCGGGCGCGCTCTTCTGCACGCTCTCTGCGCCGACCCGGCGGCGAGCGTACGGGAGGCGGTAGCTGATGGTCTGGCCTCCGACTATGCGGATCTTCCACGTACGGCTCGTGTCGCTATCGCGGCTTTGGCGCGTGATCGCAGTGTCCGCGTCAGAGTCACAGTGGCCGACGGGCTAGCGCACGCCTACCAACGGCTTGATGCAGTAGGCAGAGACATAGTCCTCGCTCTGTCCCACGACCATGATGCACGAGTGCGAGCGGAGGTGGCGGGCGGCCTATCCCGATCCTACAGCGATCTGGATCCTATGGGTAGGCTCGCGGTTGATCACCTCCTGGAAGACCGGGCCGTGTCGGTGCGCAAGGGGCTTGCATCCGGGCTGGCATTCGGCTTCCCTGACGGAGACCCCGTATGCCTGCGCCTTCTACACGGTCTGTCCAAAGACCGAGCGGCAGCGGTGCGAGCTGAACTGGGCAGGTCCTTGGGCGTTGCCCATGCGTATCGCAACGCTGACCTTAGGGATCTCGTATACCGCCTGCGCGATGACAGCTCCCCGAGGGTCCGGGCGCACCTGCTTGAGGGTCTCCGCACCCATCCGTGGGACATGGGTGAAGAAGCGCGCAGCTTGATCGAGGCTCTCGATCAGTGAGAGCCAGCCGAGGCGGAGATGTCTTCGCCGGTTCAGCTACCCCTACCGGCGCCAGTACTCCAGCAGGTCGCCGGCAGTGCGCTCGAAGGGGATCAGCGGTTGCCACCCGGTGCGGGCGCGAAGTTTGCCGTAATCACCCTGGAGCACGGGGACGTCGGAGGGGCGTATGCGCGCCGGGTCGTGCTCGATTCTCGCCTTTACCGTGGAGAGGCCGAGCAGGGTCTCGAGCACCTCGCGTATCGTGCGCGACCGGCCGGAGCAGAGGTTGTAGACCTCACCTGGTTCGCCCTGCCGCAGCGCAAGCACGTAGCCGCGCACAATGTCGCGGACATCGGAGAAGTCGCGCCGGGCATCGAGATTGCCGACGCGAATCACCGGCTCCTGGCGCCCTTTCTCGATGTCGGTGATCTGCTTGGCGAAGTTGGAGGTGACAAAGACGGCGCCCCGGCGCGGCCCGGTGTGGTTGAAGGCGCGGGTGCGGATGATGGGCAGGCCGTAGGTCATGAAGTACTGGTAGCCGAGCAGGTCCTGGCCGACCTTGCTCACGCCATAGGGGCTCAGGGGGCGCAGGGGGTTATTCTCCGTGATGGGCAGCTCGTCTTGATAGACCATGCCGTACTCCTCGGAGGAGCCGGCGATGTGGATGCGCGGCTTGGCGCCCAGCTCGCGCACCGCCTCCAGCAGATGCACCTGGCCGATGATGTTGGTCTCCAGGGTCTCGGAGGGGGCGCGCCAGGAGGTGGGGACGAAACTCTGGGCGGCGAGGTGGTAGATCTCCTCGGGGCGGACATCGAAGATGACTTTCTTGACCGAAGCGCCGTCGCGGATGTCGCACTCGACAAGTTCAATGCGTCCCTCGAGGTGGTCAATATTGGAGGTGTCGCTGCGCCAGCGGGCGGTGCCAAAGACCTCGCTGCCCTGTTCGAGCAAGTGCTCGGCGAGGTGGGATCCGACGAAACCGGTTAACCCTGTGATAAGCGAACGCACGACGGCGCTCCCTCTATGGATTTGCGGGGCGGCGCGTCAGCGCCGCGCGACCCAGGTGCGCAAGCCTTCCCAATCGAAGCGACACGGCAGTAGTTGATAGCCGGCGACCTTGATCTTCTCCTCGACCTGGCGGCGGCGGCTGGTTTCGCACAAGACGGTGACACTGCCTCCCCCACCCGCGCCATTGATTTTGAAGCCGATGGCACCTGTGAGCCGCGCCACCTCCTCGATTTCCTCGATGCGGTCGGTGGTGATGCCCGGGTGCAGGGCTTTCTGGGCGCTGTTATTGAGATTCATGATTTCGGCGAAGGCCGCGAAGTCGCCCTTCCACAGGGCGGAGGCGGCGAGTTGGGGCGTGGTCTTCAGGGTGTCCATCGCTTTGCGGGTGGCAGGATTGCCGGCCTGGTAATCAGCGATAACCTTCTCATGCACTTCGCTCGACAAATGCCGCTCCCCGGTATAAACGAGCGCCAGGCGGCTCTCCAACTCCCAGGCGATCTCGGGGCTGAGGCGCACCGGCGAGGTGGTGACGCGCGGGTAGGGGTCAATGGTGTGGTACGAGATCCCGCCCACCGCCGCCGCGACCTGATCCTGCACTCCGCTCTGGATGCCCAGCTCCTTGGTCTCCAGCTCGTGGGCCAGGCGGCCGATCTGCTCCGGGCGATAGTACTCACCGGTGAGCATGCTCAAGGCGCCGATGAGGGCGACCGAGATCGCCGCCGAGGAGCCAGTGCCGCAGCCGGCGGGGACGTCGGCATAGACATGGGCGTCGAGCTTGTCTATGCCCATGACATTGACTGCGGCCTTGAGCAGGTCGTGTTTGCCGTTATAGGGCTCGGCCCCGGGCTCGGCGATGTCAATGATCTCCCCGAAATCCTGAGCGATGATGCTGACGCCGGGGCGCGCGCGGGTGGCGATGATGACCTGGGCGTAGAGGCTGACGGCGAAGTTGAGGACGTATCCGGAGCCGGCGAACCAGGTGTCGGTCCAGCCGCCGAAATCGAGAACTCTATTTGGCGCTTGAGCCTTGACGATCATGGTACAGACAACCGCGGAAGAGGACTGGCAATCGCGCAGGCGAGGCGCCTCAGCCGCCGACTTCCGCCCTCCTCGTCATTCGCGCAAAGCCGGGGTGACTCCTGCTGCCGAAGTGTCCTGCGGACCGGCCAATATGTGCGCCTCCTGCTACTGCCGCGACTCCGCGCGGCGCCGGCCAACTTTGCCCGCGAAGGCTGACACCGCACGGGCGATGCTCGAACGCAATTCCTCAAAGGCACCGCCCCAGAATCCAAACGCTGCCCCAAAGTGGATCGCGGCATAAGCCAGCGGCAGCAGCGGCAGATAACGGAACCCTCGCATCATGCTCGCCCGCACGGAGGCGGCGGTGATGAGCGCCGCATACGCGCCCGCCATGAGCAGCGGCGCAGCCCAGGGCAGCCATCCCCAGCCCGCCGCGCCCAGCGACGCAATTCCCGCAAGAACTGCAATCGCCGGCGCCGCCTGGGAGACGTGGAACGCGCGCCGCTGCAAGCGCAGAAGGCGATAGCGCCAGTACGCATAGCGCTTCAGTTGCTTGAAGAGCGCCCACAGCGATCCCCGCGGGTGGTAGTAACAGAGAAGCGATGGATCGCTCCACGTGCCCATGCCCGCCTGTTCCAGACGGCAGTTGAACTCGACGTCCTCGCAGGCGCCGAAGCCCTCGTTGAAAAGGTCAATGCGGTCGAAGACCTCGCGGCGGTAGATGATGCCGATGCTCAAGGGGCTCACGGCGCCGCGCTCGGAGCTATAGCGCGGTGAGATCAGGTTATGCCCGAGCCAGGAGGTGCGGGCGGCGCCGATGACGCGCTGAACGTAGGAATCGGTGGGAATGAACAGCTCCACCGGGCGCCCCAGGCAGTCGGCGCCGGTATCCGCGAACAGGCGCTGCGCGTTGCGCAAGAAATCGGGGTTCACGAATGAATGGCAATCCACGATGGCGATGAAACGCCCGCGGGCGGCGCGGATGCCCACGTTGCGGGCGGCCGATGGTATCAGCCGAGGGTTATCGAGCAAGCGGATATTGGGATGCTGCGCAGCCAGGCGCGCAACAATATCGCGGCTGGCGTCTGTGGAGCGCCCATCCACGACCAGGATCTCGATGCGCTCGGGCGGATAATTCTGGCGGACGAGGGACTCTAGTGTCTCCGCGACATAGCGCTCCTCATTGCGCATGGGCACAATGAGGGAGAAGTCACAGGTCAGTTCGGGCTTCAGGTTGTGGTCAGCGCATTGATCGTTCATCAACCAGCTTCCGTTACCCGCCCACGCTCACCGGCGCACGACGAGATTGCGCGGCGGCGGCCATCTCAATGATGTCGAGAAACTTACGCGCGGCATAATCCCACGAGCAGCTCTGAGCTACATAAGTGCGCGCACTCTCCCCGAGCCGGCGGCGCAGCTCGCTATCGCGCAGCACTTGGAGCACGCTGCGGGCAAAGTCATCCGGCGTGTCGGCGATCAAAGCCTCGCGTCCCGCGCGCAGCGGCAGCCCCTCAACGCCGATGGTGGTCGAGACCACCACTTTGCCCATCGCCATCGCTTCGTAGATCTTGATGCGCGTGCCGCCGCCGACCCGCAGCGGCACCACGACCACATCGGCGCGCGCGACATATGGACGCACATCCTCGACCAACCCGGTGACGTTAATCCCGGGCACCGACTCAGCGATCCGCACGATGTCCGGCGGCGCCGACCGTCCGACCACTGTCAAGCACACATTTGGCTCCTCGCGGCGCACCCGCGGCAGAATCTCGGCAACGAAGTAACGCACTGCGTCCTGATTGGGCATCCAGTCCATGGAGCCGACAAAGACGATGCCTCCGCCGGCCCCAGGGCGTGGGGCGAAGTGGTCGAGATCCACGCCGGTCGGCACCACCGACACCGCACGAGCGGCGAAATCGCGGAGCATGGCGTCGGCGTCCACATCGGAGACTGCGATGCACTGATCATAGGTGGAGCACGCGAGGCGCTCGAACTGCGCGAGCCGCTGGCGCTGCAAGTTGAAATAGGCGCGGCGCAAAGGCGAGGTCTCGGTGGCGACGTAGCGCTCCCAGATGCGAGTCTCGAGGTTATGCTGGAAGAGCAAGCGCGGGCGGGTTTCAAGATGCAACGTGTTGATGGCGGGGAACAGGAAATCGCAGATCAGGGCATCAAAGCGTTCGCGGCGCTCGAGCTGTGCCAGCACCCCCCGCATCCGCCGCGAGACATGCTTACCCACCACATAGGGCAGTCGCGACCCCAGGTTTAGGGCCAGCTCGGCATAGAATGCGGGCGTGCCCTTGGCGGTCTCAGCCCACGGCACCTGGATCAGCCGCCCCGCCCATGCCCGCGTCTCCTCAAGCGCGCGCTCGCTGACACCAGATGGCACCAGCGCCACCATGGTCACGTCGTGGCACCGCGTCAGCAAGCGCAGCGTGTTGAGGGTGCGGATCTTGCCCCCGGTGTCAGTCGGGAACGGCAGCCCGGCAGCGATCAGCAGCACTCTCACGCCGCGAAATCCTCCGCGCGCACCGCCACCAAATCCGAGACCGGCAGCGACCGATCATAACCGGTGCCGAGGTAGAATACCCCCGGCGGGAGCTGAATCTGGGCGCGATCGTACAGCCGCCAGCCGTCGAAAAAGATGGCGGGAGCGCGCATCGTCGCGAGCAGGCGGAGCAGCGGCAGTTGCGCGTACTGGGGATGATTGTTCATTATCACCGCGGCGTCCACCCCGGCGAATCCCTGCTCCAGGCTGCACGGCTCGGCCCCGGCCTGGATGATGGCGTTGCGCGGCACCAGCGGGTCGTGGCCGCGCACCTGGTATCCCAATGCCGCCATCTCGCGCACCAGGGTAACGGCGCATGAGCCGCGGGTATCCGTGGTCTCCGGCAGGCCCTTGAACGCCAGGCCCATGACGAAGACGCGCGACCGATCCGCCAGCTTGCCGAGTGAGCGCAGATGGGTATGGAGACGCCGCGCGATGCGCGCCGCGGCTTCTTCATTGACCCGGCGGCCAGCTTCGATCAGCAGCGGCGGATAGCCGCTGCGGCGCGCCGCAACGGCGAGCAGATACGGATCCTTGGTCAGGCACGGCCCCCCGACCCCGGGGCTGGGCAGGGGCACATTGTTGCGCGCATAATCGCGGTTAGCGGCGGCGATGGCCTCGATCGCATCCACGCCGCAGGCCTCGCAGATCGCGGCGATTTCGTTGGCATAGGCAAAGCGGCAATCGCGATAGGTGTTGTCTATCGTCTTCACGATTTCCGCGGTCTCAAGGGAGGATACCTGGATAACCCTTGGGCTGATGGGTGAGAAGATGGCGGCGGCGCGGGCGGCGGCCTGGTCGGTGAGCCCGCCGATTATCTGTGGCAGCTCCCGCAGCTCGCGCAGGGCCTTACCCTCGACGGTGCGCTCAGGCGCAAACGCGAGGTCGAAGTCAACCCCGGCGCGGAGCCGCGATCCCGACTCCAGGATCGGCAGCGCCAGGTCTCGGGTCATGCCGGGCGCAACGGTCGAACGCAGGATCACGAGATTCCCGCGCGCCAGCATCTGCGCGACGTGCGCGCACGCCTGCTCCAGGGGGCGCACCACGGGGGCGTTATTCTCATCCACCGGGGTGCCGACGCAGATGATGTAGTTATCCGCGGCGCAGTTCGACGGCTCTGCGGTGCAGCGCAGCAATCCCTTGCTCACCACGCCCGCCAGCGCCTCGACCAGCCCCTGCTCGTGAAACGGGCTCTGGCCGGCATTGATCGCGGCAGCAAGCTCCTCGCGCACATCATAACCCACGACCCGGTAGCCGGCCTCGGCCAGCACCGTGCCCAGGGTCACCCCCACGAAGCCCATCCCCAGGATTGCGATATCATCGCGTTTTCGCGTCATGTCCCACCCTACGGCGTTCGCGTCATGTCCTGCGGCCTTGCGGCAAGACTGCCGCCCGCTCCTGCCATGCGGGCGCGGCGGCGGCTGATGTCGCCAGCGTCCGCTGCCACAACTGAAAGTTGAGCACTCGCCAGAGCTGATCGCTCCAGTCGGCGCGGCGGTCCAGGTGCTCCTGGATCATGGCCTCCAGGCGCGGCACGTTGAACAGGCCCTCGCGCCTGACGCTGTCATCGAGCAGCACCTCGCGGTGCCATGGCGCAAGCTCCTCGCGCAGCCAGCGCGCGAGGGGCACCGGGAAGCCCATCTTCTTGCGCCGGATGATTTGCTCCGGCAGCAGGCCGCGCATGGCGCGCTTGAGGATGCGCTTGCCGGCCAGGCCCCGCAGCTTCAGCGACTGCGGCAGCGCGGCGGCAAACTCCGCCAGGTGATGATCGAGGAACGGCACGCGGCTCTCCACCGACGCGGCCATGCTCATGCGATCCTGCTTCATCAGCAGCTCTTCGAGGTAGGTCTTGATGTCCAGGTATTGCATCGCCGCCAGCGCATCGCGCCCATTATCGCCCGCCAGATAATCGAGGGTGGCGCGGTAGGGCGAGATGGCGCCCAACTCCGCTGCGGCGTCGGGATGAAGCACCGCCTCCAGCGACCGCCCGTGGAAGAAGCTCAGGAAATTGGCGATGTAGAGCTGCTCCAGATTCGCGGGCGCGGCCAAGAAGGTGCGCTCCAGTTTGCGCTTGACGCCATCGGTGTCGGGCCGGCGCAGAACGGCATCGCGGATCATCGCGCGCACCGGCGCGGGAACAGCGCGCTCGTAGAGCCGCCCCAGGCGCAGGTTCCACGCGGTTATACCGTAGCGGTCATAGCCGGCGAGCAGCTCGTCGCTGCCCTCGCCGGTGAGCACGACCTTGACGTGCGCCTGCGCCAGCTTGGCGCAGAAGTAGAGCGCAACGCTGGAGGGAAACGCGATGGGCTTATCCTCGTGCCAGATCAGGCGCGCCAGCTCCCGGCGCAGGTCGGCGGCGCTCATGATGATCTCGCGATGGTCGGTGCCGAGGTGCTGCGCCACTGCGCGGGCGTAGCTCAGCTCGCTGGCGCGCGGATCATCGTAGCCCACGGAGAAGGTCTTGATGCGCTCAGGGATCTGCCGCGCCATGAACGCGACCACGGCGCTCGAATCCACGCCACCGCTCAGGAAAGCGCCCAGGGGAACATCGCTCATCAGCCGCAAAGTGACCGATTGCTGCAACAGCGCCCGGAACTCTTCGCATAGCTCGTCGTCGCGGCGGTGGTTGTTGGCGGGCGCGGGGGCAGGAAAATCCCAGTAGCGACGCAACTCGAAGCGATTCGCGTCAACCAGAAGGGTGTGGCCGGCAGGCAGCTTGCGCACACCCGCGAGCAGCGTTTCATCGCCAGCCAGATATCCCAGCGCGAGCTGCTCGACGATCTTGTCGCGGCGCAGGCGCGGCTCGATTTCGCCGCTCGCGAGGAGCGCCTTGATCTCGCTGCCGAAGATCAGGGAGCCGCCGCAATCAGCGTAGTAAAGGGGCTTGACGCCAAAGCGGTCGCGCGCCATGAAAAGCTGTCGCCGGGGCTCGTCCCAGATCGCGAAGGCGAACATGCCCCGGAAGCGCTGCACGCACTGTGGTCCGTATTCCTCGTAGGCGTGGAGAATGGTCTCGGAGTCGGAGTTGGTGCGATAGACGTGGCCGGCGCGCTCGAGGTCGCGGCGCAGGTCGCGGTGGTTATAGACCTCGCCATTGTACACCAGCCAGCAGGTGGCACCCTCGTTGGCGAGGGGCTGATGCCCCCCGGCGAGGTCAATGATGCTCAACCGGCGGTGGCCGAGGCCGACGGGACCATCGCAGTAGACCCCGCGATCATCGGGGCCGCGGTGGGCCATGGTGTCGGCCATGGCCAGCACGACCTCGGCCGCAACGGGGGCGTGACCTCGGTATCGGAATATGCCCGCAATCCCGCACATAAAGCGCCGACCATGGCTACGGACGCGCGCGTGCTCGCGCACATCCGGTCATCTATCACTTGCCGGAGCAAGTTGCGTGCCACATCGCGACCGCGACGCGGACACCGCGCCGCCTCGCCGCCAAGGAGCAAACATCGGCCCGGCGGAATCGGACACTTGCGCCCGGAGCGGCTGCCGGTCAGTCCGCCCGGGACCGCGCGCAACGCCCGCCTGCGCGCTAACCCCCTATCCTGAGGCCGTTGTCCGTGCACTCGAAAGCCACCGAACGCCCATTTAGCGTCACCTGACTGGCTGGCCAGCCGAGATAGACCGCGCCTGATGCCGAGCCCCACAAGGACACCGAATCTCTGTCCCGCGCGATGTGAAGATGCTCGGCCCGCGCCGGCAGGCTCAGCAACAGTTCACCGCGGCGAGACAGAAAAGTGGCGCCGCACAAAGAGATGGAGATGACCTCTCCACAGGGATCCTCCCTGATACAAGCGGCGCGGGCATCGGAGGCGTAGGGCCCGAACACCCTTTCGCGCCGATCGGCCGGGGCGAGCAGAATGCAGTCACGGCGGCCCTGCCATTGCACGGCAAGGGCCTGCGCCGCGGGGAAGCTCTCGGGATTTCCGAGGGCGGTAACGATGGGCTCGCCCTGGCCGGCGCCAGGGGCGATGAGTGCTGCCGCGGCGGCCGGGAGCTGCGCGCGAAGCGAATAGCACAACGCGGGGGCCGCCGCTTTGTGCTCGAAGGCCTCCGACACCCAGCCCTGGATGGGATCGCTGGCGCCCTTGACGATCCGCGCATCAGCGCCTGCCGCCACCGGAACGATCATCAGCGGCCCCCCCGGTGTTTCCGCCGAGCAGCGCCCCGCGTCGTCAAGCCTCGCGTCGCACGGCGGGAAATGGAACCACCACTCCAGTTCATGCGCGCCGTGGCCCGCGATGACGTCGGCGACAATCCAGTAATCGGGCTTGACGTAGAGCACGCGCCGCGTATGACGGACCCCGCCGGCGCGGCGATGATGGTGGTAGTCTCCTTCTGCGAAGTCAAAGCCCGGGTTGCTACAGGACTGCCGGCGGCGTACGCTGCCCACAGCTCGCCAGGCGAAAGGCCCGTTAGGCTGGGCCTGCCCGCGGCCATCAATCAACACCGTGTTGTGAGCGCTGGTGCCGCGGAAGAAGTGGCGCCACGCGCGCGGCCCGCTATATGTATAAGTGCCGGGATCAACCAGCATTGGGCCCTTGCTGCTGCACATCTGGAGGCTCAGGGCGTCCGCGTGATTGTGGGCCGATTCGCTGTCGACGCATTGACCACAGTCGAAGGCCAGGCGGCAGCCGCGGTCATTGCGCATGATTGTGAGCCCGACGCCGGCAAACGTCGCCGAGCGAGCGGGCGGCCGGCTGGCGGGAAGCCTGTCATAGCTTGCGAGCGCCTCCGCTCCCAGCAGCCACAGCACCGCCTCTGCGGGCCCGGATCCCTCGGGCTTGAGGTCAGCACGCGCGAGAATCGCTGCGCCCAAGGCCATGGTGTCGCGCAAATCCCGCCAAGGCAAGTGGGCGAGCCGCAGCAACTGGCCGCCGTCCTCATCGCCCATGGAGATGGCGGCTCCATTGCCGGCCCCCAGCGCGGCCAGGCATTCAAGCATTTGCTGCACCCGTGTCAGGATTGGACGCGGCAGGGGCTGGCCGGCGCGCGCGCACAAGAGCAGCGCGTGCAAGTACATGTCGGTGGCAAAGCGGTGGTACCAGGTAGCGTGCTCGAAATGGAAGCCATCGGATAGGAACTGGCGCCGCGCCTCACGGATGAGGAGGCGCCGCCCGAGCGCGAACCAGCGGCGCGCATCTGACAGCTCCGGCAGCGCGGCCCCCAGGTAAAGCAGCCCCAGGGCTTCTCCGAGCAGATGCGTATTGGGCGAATAGGTATAGGACAGGTGGCTGGCGATGCGCTCTCCAGCCTGGCGCAGCGCGGCGACGATTTGCGCGTTGACCCGCGGGCTCAGAGCCTCCGATGAGAGCAGCAGCGAGTGGACCCACAGCCACGTGACGGCCCGCAGCGCGACCTCGAGCGCGCTGGTCCAGTTGGGCCCCAAAAGATATGGGTTCTGCGCCAGCCACGAGCGCATCTGCGCTACAATCTCGTCAGCATAGCGCCGATCGCCGGTGAGGCGATGGGCGCGCGCGAGGTCGAGCAGATGCTGGTGGCGATTGAGCTCCCACAGCACGCGGAGGTTGCCGACGGCAGCGCTGTCAAGATCTATGTCGGCCCAGAAGTCGAGGGGGCAGACGGTTCCTGTGAGCGGCTCGCGAAGCCAGTTGATGTCGGCCCCCGTCTCAACTTCGAGCGCACCAAAGAGGGTAAAGCGATGGGCGAGCGCACGATCGGCTGCGGCGATGCCGGCCGCGGTCGTTTCGCTAAGCCGCGAGCGAGCTGCGCTGATGGTGGCGTCGAGATTAGCGATGGCGGGCAGCAGCGGCGCCCGGCGCCTCATCAGGTCGAGCAGCAGTTGTTCCGCGCGGCCGGTGTCGCCGCGAGCAGCGGCATCGCGAATCTCTCGCAGAGCGGCGCCGTGGCGGCCCAGTCGCGCCCACAAGTCGCCGGTTCCCGCAGGCCGGCGCGCGCGGCGGCGCTCGCGACGAACACGCCCGATCTGGAGCAACCGGTCAAGCGCTCCGGCAGGACCGGCGCGGGCTGCCTTGCGCACCAGCGTGCGCAGCCCAATGTGCTCGCGGTCGAGCGGGGGCGCCGGGCTCTCTTCCGGGAGCGGCCCGTATATCGGCCGCCGCGCACCGTAGACCTTGGCCCACTGGTCGCGCAAGGCTTCCCAAGCGTGGGCCGCAACTACATCGCGCCCTCCCTGCACCAGGCGCCGCGCCAATTCGTGGTCACCAATAACCTCACAGGCATGCTCCCCCAACGAGCGGTGGTCGCCGATTGAAGCCAGCATGCCGGTCTCGCCGTGCCTTACAAGATCCGCGATCCCGCCGGCCGCGGTGGAGACCACCGGCACGCCACACGCAAACGCCTCCAGAATGGACAGCGGTTGATTGTCAATGCGCGACGAGTTGAGAAACAGCGCCGCCCGCGCGAGATAGCGCGGCACTTCCTCGTGCGGCACCCCGCCGATGAATTCGACCCCGCGCAGGGCCAGACGAGCGGCCAATTGGCGACAGCGCTTCTCGTCGCTGCCGGTGGCGACCAATATCAAGCGCGCATCGGGATAGCGAGCTTGCACCAAGGCGAAGGCGCGCAGGGTGGTAGGGATGTCGTACAGCGGTTCGAGCGCGCGCGTATTGACGACCACCCGTCCCTCGGGCGCGGCGGTGACGCCAGTGGGAACCTCAACGAAATTAGGGACCACCACAGTCGTGGTCCCCGCGCGAAGGAAGATGTCGTGCAGGTAGCGCGAAGGCACGACAAAGACGTCGGCGGTGTTGGCCGCCCACTGCACCAGGCGACGCCAGCGCCGCAAGTGGTCCTGCGCCTCCCCGGTGTGGTAGTTCAGCACCACGCGCTTGCCGAGAATCCGCCCGACCACAACTGCGGGCAGCGGCTCGAGCAAGAAGCTGAGGTAGGCAGCGGCAATGGCGTGGATGACGTCGGCCCACAATGCGGCGCGTATCAGGCGCGCCAGGTAAGCCGCAAAGCGCAGCATGGTGCGTAGATAGCGGATTCGATCTATTGATTGCGGCAGCCACGAGGGCAGGGTGTCGGTGGCGACCGCGCGCGCCTCAATGCCGGCGGTGGGAAGGTAACGCAACATGAGCTTGATGACGCCGGCGGTGCCTCCCATGTGCCAGGGGGCGGGACCGACGAGAGCCACGCGCAGCGGACGCTGACGTTTCATGGCTGCTCGACCACCGCCGACTCCGCGGCCGCCGCATGGCTCGCCGCGGTCGCATCGCCTCCCGCCGCCAGCGCCCGATATAGTGCGATGTAGCGCTCAGCGGCGCGCGCGAGGCCGAAATCAGCCTGGGCCCGCGCCCGCGCCGCGCGGCCGAGGTTGGCGGCGAGCGCGCGATCGCGATGAAGCTCGAGCATGGCCTCCGCAAGTGCTCGCGCATCGGCGGCAGGAACGAGCAGCGCGCTATGCCGATCGCGCACCGCCTCGGCGTTGGCGCCGATGGCGGTGGCCACGATGGGGCGGCCCGCCGCCATCGCCTCCAGCAGCGCGTTGGACAGCCCCTCGGAAAGGGAGGGCTGAACATAGACATCCAGGCAAGGGAGAACCGCCGCAATGTTGTCGCGATAACCTAGAAAAGTGACGCGGTCAGCCAGGTTGAGGTCGTGCGCCTGCTTTTCCAGGCGCGCGCGCAGCGGGCCGTCGCCGGCCACGATAAAGCGCATGTCCGGGGCCCGAGGCGCGACGATGGCGGCGGCGTTGAGGAAATACTCCAGACCTTTTACGGGGTCAAGCCTTCCCACGGTGGCAACGCGAAAGCCGCAGGGCAGGCCGGTTGCATCGGGGTGGGCGAAACACTGCTCCAGGCGCTCGAGATCCACGCCGTTGTGGATCGCGACCACTCGCTGCGGCGGGATGCCAGCGGCGCGCAGCAGCGCCTCGCGCAGATCAAGCGATGGCGTGGTGAAGGTGGCGCCGGCGCGAGCGATAAGGTGATAGGCCCATAGCCGGCGCCGCCGGTCGAAATCATAGGCGCGGCCGCGGACACTGGCCACCGCCGGGATGCCGGTCAGCTTCGCCGCGAGCGCACCACAGAGGTTCATCTGGAACAGGTACGCCTGGATGACATCGCTGCCATGAGCCCGCACCAGGCGCGTTATCTCGCGCGTCCAGTGAAGACACGCAAGCTTGCCGCTGCGGGCCGACAGCGAGTGAGCAGCAATGCCGCGGCGCTCAAGCTCCCGCATGAGCCAGCCGTCGCCGGGCGCAGCTACCATGACCTTATGACCGAGCGCGGCCACCTGTGAGGCCTGCAACGCGATCTGGGCCTCAGCGCCCCCGTGGCCGCAGTTGTCAATCAGGTAGAGGATGGACAGCGAACGGTGGCTCATGGGTTAATGCTCTCGCGCATCCGGCGCAAGGGACCGCGAATGCATCTGTACCTCGGAGGCTAGCGGCGATTCGCCGGTCCCGGCGCGACGGCGGCGGCGCAGCTCCCGCGCGCGCGCCAGCAGATCGTCCAGGCCCGCCATGCGCAGAACGAAACGGGGCCACGGCTCCCAGGCGAACGACGCCCGCGGGATGGCATAGAGGTCACAACCCGGTTGAGCCAGACCGCCCATGGTCGAGAAAGCGATGCTATATCCCGCCGCCGCCGCCATTTGCTGGCACGCCTCGGTGAAGTCTTCCTTGCGGCCGTTCGGATAGCTGAAAACCGTGATCGGTATGCCCAGCTCGCGCTCCAGCTCCTGGCGCGATCCGCGTATCTCCGCCTCGGCCTCCGGTTCTTCCATGCGCGAGAGTATTGGATGGCTCACGCTGTGGGCGCCGATGGCAACCAGGGCATCGCGCGCCAGTTGGCGCAGCTCCTCCCAGTCTAACATCTTGCGGCGCCGATCGCGCGGCGGGCCGGCGCGGTCACACAGCTCGCGCACCGCGCGCCGCCGCTCGCGATCGGGCAGGCGCTTGAGCTCCGCGATGAGCGCCTCGGCAGCAGCGGCCCGCGACGCTGCATCACCCAGCTTCAATCGCGCCGGCGAAAGGGGCAGTGTCACCGTCGCAAACAGCGCCCGCTGAATCGCCTCGCGCACTTCATCGGTCCAGAGACCGCGCTCGCCCACGGTGCCGGTGGTGACGCAGAGGACGACGGGTATGGCGTGTTCTCGCAGGATGGGATACGCCAACCGGGCGAAGCTGCGATAACCATCATCAAAGGTAAGCATCACGGGCAGGTCGTGGTCGGTCGCTGCGCCGCGTAGGCGAGAGACCGCCTGCTCGATGCTCAGAAAGCCATAGTGGCGCTTGATGTGCCGCAGGCGGCGCTCGAACTCGGCGGCAGTGAGTGCGCCCGGGGCGCCTGCGCTCTCCGATTCGAGCGCCCGAATGTCGTGGCAGTAGAGGACGCGCACCGCGCCGGGAAATGTGCGGCGGGCCAGCCATCGCACCAGGCGCGCGCCGCCGCAGCAGCAGAATGCGGCGGTCAGCAGATTCTTGGCGGCGCGTGCTGCGGCCACGCCAGCCCTCGCAACCCAAGTCTTCATGTTAGCAGCCGCCGGCGCGCCGCGGCCGCCACATCGCGACCAAAGATCAGGTTGACAGCGATGAACGGTGATGGGTCGTCAACCGCGGCGGGCGCGAAGACGCGACATCCGATGAGCGAGCGCAGCCACGACCCCAGAGACATCTCGCCGGCGCGCAGGTAACCGAGCGCCGCCCAGCAATCGCGGTCGAGCTGCACCCAATGGACCCCGGCGCGATAGGTATCATGCGGCGGCAGCGGCAAGCCCATCGCATCGGCGTAGGCGAGATACGCGAGATCGAGACCGCACTCTGCCGCAAAGCCGTCCCACAGGCCGAAACGCGTATTGATCTCGATCAACTTGAAGACGCCGTCCCGCGGATCGAGCTTGAACTCGACGCCGCCGCACCCCTTGTAAGCCAATCTCCGCAGCAGCCCGGTGCCGAGGTCAATCAGCTCTGGGGCGCGGACGCTCTCGACGTAGGTGCCTTTGCCAAAGTGGGGCGGCTCGGTCCTGAGCTTGCGGCCGACGAACGCCGCCAGCGGCTGAGAGTGCTGGTCGAGATACGCCGCCAGATAGTAGAGATTGCTGTCAGGCCCGGGTATCACCTCCTGCACCACGACTTCGCTGCCCGGCCTGACCACCTTGCCCACCTGCGCCAGCTCCGCGGGCGACCGGATCTCAATCGCTTTCTGCGCCACGCCGACCATCGCCGGCCGCGAGTGCTCCCAATCGCGAGAGAGGTTGGGCTTGATGATGCACGGATAAGAGAGCCGCGAGGCGAACCGCGCCAAATCTGCGCCGGCCCGCGCGAGGTAGGTGGCGGGCAGGGCCACGCCGTTTCCGTTGCACAGCGACCACAGGCCGAACTTGCTCACCAGACCTTCGGTGACCGCGGGGTCGGGCATCAGGAAGCGATAGCTGGCGGACAGCTCGCTGCGATGGCGCGAAACAAAGAGGACGTAGTCGTCGTTCAGCGGCATCAACAGCGGCCGCGTGGCCAGCCGCGCGCCCAGCCGCAGCAGGAGATCGAGCAAACACTCGTCGCTGCGCGACTGCGGGAACGCGGTGCATAGGTAGCGCGACCGGCAGCCCCAGGTGCGACGCCAGTCAACCGCGATGACACGGATACCACGGCGGCCAAGGCTGCGGGCGATATCGAGGCCTGGCAAGCCGACACCCAGCAGCACCGTCGGAACCCGTTCCTGCGGTGGTGTTGTCGGGCCCATCATATCGCCTTCCCCCTGTGCCTTCTCGCCCCCGAGGCGGCGGGCGCATCCGCGGTGTGGCCGAGGGACGCCTGGGCGCAGCGGCGCGCGGCCTTCGCGGCGCGGTAAAGCGTCCTAGCGCCGAGCAGAGCGCCGCCCACCAGCCCCGGCACCAGCCGGTGGAGGCTGTGCTGTAACCGAGAGCGAGAGAGGACGGCCGGATCGCGGCCCCCCAGTTGCCCCGTTAGCTGGCCGCTGAGCCATGCCTGCTCGAAGGCCCACACCGCGCGCCGCAGCAGTCCCCAGGTGCCGCCCAAGTCGCGCCAATCGAAATCAGAGCGCACACGCGGGTTCACGGCGTCCAGCAGGATCGCCGGCAGCAGGCCCGGCTGCGCGGCCACACATATCAAGTCGCGGCCGACATATCTCACCGCCACGCCTGTGCGGTAGCCCAACTGCGGCTCGATTGGGCGTGCGGCGGCCAACTGGCAGCACACATCAACCAGATCCACGCCGGCGGCGCGCGCCACATCTATGCCGGCGGGCAAGCGCGGGTCCAGCTCCATGAGCTTGAACCGGCCGTCCCGCTGGTCGCGCTTGAAATCCGCCTTGGCTGGGCCGTGCCACGCCAGTGCATCGAAGATTCGCTCCACCTGGGCGTCGAGCTGCGGCTCGTCAACCGTGACGGCTTTGGCGAGGACTCCGCCGGCCAGCGGAAACTGGCGCAGCTTGCGGTGCGAGCAGATCGCAACCAGCCGCCCGCGATCATAGACGACCTGGGTGAGGTAATCATCGCCGGGTATAAACTCCTGCACCATCGGCCGGCCCATGCCTTTCATCGCGGCGATCTCCCGGTACGCATGGCGCAGCTCATCGGCATTATTGGTGTATCGCACATGGGCGCCACCGGCGCCCATGTCAGCCTTCACCACCAGCGGAAAACCCATTTCGCCAGCCGCCGCGTCGAGATCGGCCGAGTCGCGGGGCGAGACAGTGCGGGGCATGGGGACGCCGAGGCCGGCGGCAAAGCGCGCGGCGGTCACCTTGTTACGTGCGATCTCGACCGATTGCGCCGGCGGCAGCAGAAACTCCGGGCGCGAGGGCAGTTCACCGCGGATGCGCGATATGACGCCTATAATCCGGTCATCACATGCGAAGCCGATGTCAAAATCGCGCGCCCGCAGCAGCGAGAGCACGAAGTCAGCATACAACTGCTCATCCGCGGGCAAGGGCGAGATCACGTGCTCGTGGCACCAGCGCGAGCGCATGGCCGGCGTCTCCGCGGGCGCAGCGAGCACCGCGTAATGCCCCATGCGGCCCAGTGCCCGCACAATGGAGAGGGCCGCGCTGTAATTGCTATCCTCGAGAACGAGCGCCTTCATCGGGATCGCGCCGCGTGGTCGGCATTTGGCGTCGTGCTGCCGACCACTTCGTGTTTCTTGAGCGGCCCTTCGTCGCCCGTTGAGTGGCGCACCCTGGCGCCGCGGGCCAGCGCGGCCCCGGCACCGCGGCGCGCCAATCTCGCGGCGCGGTAAAGCACTCCCACCGCGCGCAACCCGCCAACGACGGGAAGCAGCAGCGCACGATGCGCCTGGCGCCGCGCGCGGGACCTGCGCACGCCCATCGGGCAGCCATTGCGGTCGCCCGTTAGCTGGCCCTGGGCCCACGCATCCTCGAAAGCCCACTTGGCCCGCCACATCAGCCCCAGGCTGCCGCGCAAGTCGCGCCAATCGAAATTGGAGCGGATGCGCCGATCCAACGCGTCGAAGACGAAGCTTGGCAGCAAGGCGGGCTGGGCGGCGAGGCACAACATGTCGCGACAGACATACCTTACACGGATGCCCTTGGCGTACTCCAGGCTCGGCTCGACTCGTTCGCCGGATACCATGCGGCAGCCCATCTCGATCATGTCCACGCCCGCGGCGGCGGGAATGTCAATGCTGGCGGAGATGCGCGGATCGAGCTCCATGAGCTTGAAGCGACCATCTCGCTGGTCGCGCTTGAAATCGGCTTTTGCCGGGCCGTGCCAGCGCAGCGCGGAGAAAATGCGCATGGCCAGGCGGTCGAGCTCGGGTTCGTGGACGGTGATTCCCCGTGCGGTGATGCCGCCGGAAACAGGAAAATGACGTTCCTTCAGGTGAGAGCAGATGGCCACCAGTTCGCCGCGATCGTAGAGGACGTGGGTCAGATAGACGTCACCGGGGATAAACTCCTGCGCCATCGGCTGGCCGACGCGGGGGCACGCTGCGGTCTCCTGGTACGCCCGCCGCAATTCGTCCAGATTCGCGGCATAGCGGACGTGGGCGCCGCCGGAACCCTTGTCGCCCTTGATCACCAAGGGAAAGCCCAATTCGCGCACCGCCCAGCTAATCTCGCGCGAGCCGTGAATTGCGATAGTGCGCGGGGTCGGCAGTCCCAGGTCAGCGGCAAACCGCTGGGAGCACAGTTTGCTGATCGCGATCGCTAGCGATTCCGCCGGCGGCAGCAAGAAATCAGGTCGCGGCGGCAGCTGCGCGCGCATACCCGATATGATCCCGATAACACTATCGGTGCACGCAAACCCGATGTCGTAAGCCTCCTCGTTGAGCAGCGAGGACACGAAGTCCGCGTAGCGCGGCTGATCGGAGGCCCACGGCGCGGTGAGAGCTCGGGCGCACCAGCGCGAGAGCGAGCCCGGCGTGCTCCACGGAGCAGCAACGTCGGCGACGTGCCCGCGAGCGCCGAGCGCGCGCACGATGGCCAGGGCCGCGGTGTAGTTCTGATCCTCCAGGACAAGCGCCCTCACTTGGAACGCACCAGCCCTTTGCGGGGGATATCGGAGCGGCTCTGACGTGCATCCAGCCACTGCTTGAGCGCCATCGCCGGAGGCCACCGCCGCAGCCGGGGCCTGACCTCGAATCTCAGCCAGTGGCCAAAGGCCTGACCGAGACCGGGGCCGGCAACGCAGAGACAAGCGTGCCTGCGAACCCCAGTGGCCCAGTGGGTTTTGTGTTCTTCGTTCATGCCGAGCATGTCATACTCGGCGGCGCCTGAGGCCAGCGCGTGGCGGACCATGGACGCCCTCAGGACATGCCCGGGGGAATGTCCACGAGATGCCGGCCGATACCCGTTCTTGAGGTCGTACATGACGTGACGGTAGAGCAGGTCATACGCGAAAGCGATGGGCTGCCCGCGCGCCTCGAGGATCCCGATGCGCAGCCAGCCGCGCAGGGCGGCGATCTCGGCGAAGCGCCGGTAAAACTCCCACACGGTCTGTGATGAAGCGATGGAGCTGCCCTCGGCGTGCTGCCAGGTCGTCAAGGCTACCTCGCGGCAGGCATGGAGAGCCTGCTCCAGGGTCTCGCGGTCGCTGTAAACGATCGTCCTGGCGCACCCGCGGTCGAGCAATTTGCGCTCATGCCGAAGGAGGTGCTTGCGGAAGCTGGGGCTCATCCTGCCAAGAATCGTCTCCCAGTCTGCGCCCTCGAGGGTGGTATACGGCGATATCAGGCTCGGCACAAAGCCGCAGCGCAGGCGCGACCTGCGGCACGCGACCGGGGCGAGCGCATGGGCGCTCGAATCCTCTGGCATGTAGTCGAAGGTCATGCGCTCCCATGCCAGGTCGGCGTGACCGAGGTAGTCGAAAACCGCCTCCATCGCCGCCGGCCGCTCGTCGGCCAGGATGAAGTTCGCACGCATCGAATAGGCGTTGGCGAGGAAGCGGATATGCGCCTGCCGACGCCCCCCGTTAGGCTCCCGCGCGACCATGAGCGGAGCCAGCGCGATGGGCTCCTCTCCGCGCCGCACGACCAGCGCCAACAGGTCGCCGTCGCCGCCGAAGCACTGCCACCAGGTCGTAAGCCACTCGAAAGTCAGGAAGACGGTGTCGGCGTCGCTGCGCACGAGCAGCGGGTTCCAGATCGGCTCCAGGTCCAGCCATGCGTCGTAGCTGGTTATGGGATCAATGCGCAGATGGGACATGGTCTTCGCCTCCTTGTGCCCTATCTCGCAGTTTGCGCAACCAGGCGCGGGTGCGCGCTGGAAGCATCGCCTTGATCCGCCGCTTCTGCTCCTGCCACCACACCGGCGCCACCAGCAGCCGCCCGCGCGCCCCGGGGCGCGCGATCATGACCCGCAGGGTGCGTCGGCTGCGGTCGGCCCACGCGCGCTTGTAGCTGTGCCCGCCCTTGAGTAGGTCGAGCTCCCTAGTGCCCTCGACGATGGCGTCCTGTATCACGAGCGACTTCAGCACCATGCCCGGGCTGTGGCGCTGCCATTCCGGGTCAAAGCCGCTCTGGTAGTAGTAGAGCTTGTCGCCATAGCGGTAGCCATACCAGGCGGCGATGACCCGGCCGTCCACCTCGAGGCCGAAGAGCCGCAGCCATCCGCGCGCTGCAAAGCGCTCGGCCACGCGGTGGTGAAACTCCACATAGCCCGCGTCTGAGAAGCCGTAACGTTCGGCGCGGCCGCTCCAGCGCGCCCGGTGCAATCGCGCCAGCTCGTCCATGCCCCTGCGCGTGTCCCCGGCAACGTGCCAACGCACCAGGCGCGCGCCGAACTGGTCGAGCATGCGCCGCGTCCGCCGGCGCAGGTTGTAGCGCATGTTGCTGCTGAGGTTGCCCTCGTAGTCCTCCCAGCGAGCGGGCAGGAGGACGTAAGGGCACTCGGCCCAGGCGGCCGCAGTCCAGCAGCAGATGCCCGCGCCGCCATCCTCCGCAAGCCATTCGACCAGCGGCGAATCCTCGGGCACATCGCGCAGGTCAAGCACCGGCGCAGGCCCGTGCTTCAGAGCGTGCTCCAGCAGGGCCGGTGCGGCCACTCGCTCATACCCTCGCCGCATGATAAACGAGAGGTAATCGGGGCTCACCGAATCCCCGGATCCCAGCAACAGCAGTCCGCGCTGACGAGCCCTGCAATCGGGCCGCCAGCGATACAGGGGCGCGATTCCGACCAGCTCATCGCCATCATAGGCGGCGACCGCCGCTGGCTCCTTGGTCGCGCCAAAGGCCTGCCACCACGTCTCGACCCAATCCCAGGTCAGGAAGACGTTGTCAGACGCGCTGCCGCGGCACAAGTCATCCCAGCGCTCGCCGATCCTGGCGAATCCGGGGAGATCGTCAATCGTCAGCGTCCGCAGCGTATCGGCCATCGGAGACTCATGCAGCGCAAACGGGCGCCTCCGGCCCCCAAGTGCGCCCCTGGCCCGGCGCCCCTTTGCGGGACCGGGTTCCCTATACGGATCCTGCTGTCAACTCCATCCGCAGCAAGATACGTGCCAGTATGGTTACGCGTATCATACGCCTGGCGCCGAGCGATGCGCGACGGCGCTCCGTCGGCGCTATGGGCGGCGTTTGAGCGACGAAAGCGCCCCGAAACGATCACCGTCCAGTGGGCAGCAGGAGGGCGCAAGCGGGGTGCGCGCGAGCCCAAGAACGCAGCGCGGCCTAGGACTCCGGCTCGGGTTCGACAGCCGCGACCGGGCTGGCGGCGGCGGTCGCCTGGGCTTCCCTGAGATAAACGACGGTGAGGGCGGCGATGAGATAGTAGGTGAAGCGGAAAAGGTTGTGCCCGGAGATGCCTGCAATCAACAGGCTGAGCAGACTTCCGCCGAGCGCGATGAGCATGAGATACGCGTGGCCGCGTCTGGCGCTCAACCGGTTCAGAAGACGCCGCGCCCGAACCTGGTTGCGCACGACGAGCGCCATGAAGGTCGTGAAGGCAATCAGGCCCAGCAGCCCGATCTCCGCGATAACCTGGTAGAAGAGACTGTGGGAGTCAAGGTAGCTTGGCACAGAGGCGGGAGAGTAAAGGTCCCCGTGGGCGGCCATGAAGCCACCGACGCCAACGCCCAGCAGGGGCCGATCGGCAAACATCTTGCGCGCCGCGGCCCACGCTTGCAGTCGCCCCAGCGCCGAGGCATCTTGCTCGTAACGAGCGATGCTAAGTATGCGGTCACGGTTGTCCTGGGGCATGGCGAGCCACACTAGTGCTGCGACGGCCGCCAGCATTCCCAACACGAGGATGCGCCGCCGGGAATTGAGCACCACGTACAGCGCCACCCCCGCCAGCGCGAGCACCCCGGCGCGCGAAGCGGTGAATACGACGCCCCACACGGCGACCAGCACCAGGCTCACCGCCACGAGCTTGAGCAGGCGGCTGCGCTCGGCAAGCGCGAGGTACGCCATGATCGGAGTCGCGGAGGCGAGCAGGGAGGCCAGCGCATTGGGCTCGCCAAGCAGGGTATTGGGGCCAGTGGCCCGGTACATGTTCTGTGCGAAGGTGACGGAGGAACCCGTCAGATAGCCGTGCACTGCCCATGCCGCATGCCAGCCCACGATGGCGGCAAACAACCACAACAAGTGGCGCGCCTGCCTCTGCCCGCGCACCAGGTAGAGGATCAGGAAATAAGCCAAAACAATCTTCGCGAACTCAATCGCCGAGGCCAGGCTCACGTATCTCCAGTGGGCGGTCGCCACGGAGGCAAACATGACGCCCAGGAGCGCGAGCAGGGCCAGGCTCTGGCTGTCGGCGCTGATGAGAGGCGGCGCCTCGGCGACGCCGATGCGGCTGCGCCGTCGAAGCTCCCGGATCACTTGCAGCATCGCCACCGAGCCCAGCAGAACCAACCCGGCCAGGCGCTGAACGTGGGCCGCGCCCAGCGTCGGAAACATCTCGCCGGGGCGGATGTACTCAATGGCCAGGTAGCCAAGGAGGCCGACATAGGGACTGCGCAATATGATCGCGACCGCTGCCAGCCCAAGCGTCGCGGCGCCGATCCAAAAAGGGCCAACAAGCAGGATGGCCAGACCGAGGGCGATAGCGAGGCCCCCAACCAGCGGCGCCAATGCGCTGCTGCTGAGGGGGGTGCGAACTGCAACGACACCGCCAGGACGTGATATGGCCATGAGCGTCGGCCTTCGATGGGTCTCCGCAGGGCTTTTGGAGATATCCCGCCCAGGAGGGTGCAGCAAGTCTTGTGCCAGCTGCTTTCGCGCGCGGCGTCACGCGCGACGGCATCGGCACTTCAGGTGTACCGGGCGGCGAGCCGGGTCGCGCCACGCGGGGACAGACGGCTGGGCACCGGCTTCAGCCGGCGCGCCGTGCCTCAGTCCACGCGCACCTGGAACTCAATGGTGCCGCTTGCGCCCGCCGCCAAGCTGCCCAGGGAGATGACCAGCGACCCGCTCTGATAGGGATCAGGGGTGATCGGCTGGCCGTTATGCTTGGCGCTGCCGGCCACATAGGTCGTGGCAGCCGCGATCTTATCCGTAATCACGACGTTCTTGATCGTACCGCCCGTGTCATTGGAATAGGTGATGGTGTAGGTAATGATGCCGGAGGGCACGGTGGAGGTGGGGCTCGCCTGCTTACGCAGGGTAATGCCCCCGGCACCGCCGGCAAGGAAGAGCACGACCTGCTTGCTCGCATCTACCGTCACCGTGGTGCTGGCGGTAGAGTATCCCGTCTTGGTTGCGGTAACAGTATGGGGCGTGAAGTTGACGTCGCCAGTGTTAGCCTCTGTGTACTGCTGGACCGCCGGGCGCACCGTGCCGTCCGCTGCCGTCAGGCCGCTGAAGACGAGGGCGCTGTTGCGGTCGCGAATCTCCACCGTCGCGCCCGACAGCGGCTGGGAGCTCTGGTCCTGCACCAAGACCTGCAAGTACCACGAGACGTAGAGCGTGCCGGCGGGCGATCCGTAGTGCACGGACTGAAGACTTGCGCCGTTGCTGCCAGTGGTGTCCAACAAGGTATGGGGGCCGGTGCCTCCCCACAGGTTAATGGTCTCGAAACCGGGATTGGGGTTGTCGCCTTTGACGAACCGGTTCGAGCGCAGTTCGGTGGAGCCCACAATGGGTTCGCAAGCCTGGAAGACGTAAACGTTGCTTTTGATGATGTTGTTGCGAACAACGTTGCCGGCGCCGGTTCGCGCTATGCTCATGCACAGTCGATTGATGTTCATGTCGCCATTATAGCGACAGTCGAAGGTGTTGTTGTAGATCTCATTGTAGGTCGGCTGGCCCGCCGACGCGTCCTCATCTGGGCCGTCGCCCATTCTGAACGCCATCAACTCATTGTTAACCACGCTGCGGACGATGACTGTGTTGTCATAGAGCTTGTTGTAGTTGCCACCATGCCGGAGGCGGAGACCGTAAACCCGGTTCCATTCTCCCGGCTGGTCCTCGCTCAGGTCGAGGTCATTGCTGTAAACCTGGTTGTAGTTGCTGCCATATTGGAGCACGATGCCCATGCCCCTGGGGGTCGAGATGTGGTTGTGGTGAATCAGGCAATGCTCGATCGCCAAGGTGCGCACCGCGTAGGAGGCCTTGGCATTGACCGCCGGCGCGGTGTGGTGGATCTGGTTCTCGTAGATCTGCGCCCACTTGGTGTGGTCCAGCCAGATGCCGGTCTGGGAGCCGTTGATGGTATTGCTGCGGATGACCGCGGGGGTTGTCGCGGTCCCGAAGTCCCCGTCAGCCAAGTGAATCGCCGCACATCCTTCGTCTATGTTCTCCACTATATTGGAGGTGTTCAGGACGTTACCATATACTTGCATCCCCAATCCGGACCCGATGAGCCGGATGCCCTCGGAGACGCCGCTGTGGGTGTTCACCGTCAGGTCGTGAATGATCGGCCCCGCCGTATGCGCGACGTAGCGGCTATAGACCCCGTAACAGCGGGAGGCGCCGTTACTCGCCGCCTGGGTCAGGGTCCCGTTCTTCACCTCGCAGTTGACCCCCGCCTTGCCGGTGCCGCTATCCCAGTCGGGTGCGATGTAAACGCCGAAAGCCTGGGCTCCTGCGGTGCCATAGGTAATGGTATGCCCGCCCAAGTCAAGCACGACATTGGCGGCGCCGATGACCAAGGCGGTCCCGGCACAGGAGAAATTCTGGTTCACGACGTAGGTCTCGCCATTGCGATCGAGCACCGCGGGTCCGTTCAGATAGACGACCGACCACGCGGGCATTGCGGCCACCACCAGCAGCGTGACGCCCATGATGACGCTCCACCATGCGCGCCCGGTAACGTGCGGAACGGGTGTTCTCATGAGACGACCTCCAGCATCTGACGACCGGCAATTCCTGGCAGTTATCGCCGTGAGTTATATTCCACGAATCGCTCCCATAACCTGCTGCCCAGGCTGTGGGGCACCAAAAGCATCGAATCTTCACTCGCGAGCATCAAGCAGAACGTATTCGGAAGCGGCGCAATCACGCGGCGCGCGGAGCTGTACAGGGGGAAAAGCTGAGAGCAACAACCCGGCGCGCGGACTGGCGGCATTAGCGCGGCCTGCAACCGGCCGCGCGACATGTGGCTCAGGCCGGCGGCGCGGTCAGGTCCTCCGAGAGCGCGGTGGGCACGTTGCAGACACAGAAATGGCACTTGCCCCCCGGCCCTCTCGGTATCTCCTGAACCAGCTCGCGGCTGAAGGTAACGCCCGCTCCCATGAGATCGCGGAGTTTGCGCTCCAGGTGGTCGAGGTCGGCGGAAGCGAAGGCGGGTCCCGGCACCACCCTGATCAAGACGTGCTCGCGTCGGTCCTGCACGAACTGCACGTGCTCCAAGCCCGGGCGCTGCGCGATCACAACCGTCAGGTAGGCGGCGGAGACCATGGTGCCCCCGGGGGTCACCAGAAAATCACTAATGCGCCCGGCGAGCATCTGCATCAGGGGCAGGCTGCGACCGCAGTCACAGCAGCGATCGCTAAGCACGCCGCTGTCCCCAATGCAATAGCGGATCATCGGCATCCCGTAGTTGAGAAGATCGGTGACTACGATCTGCCCTGGCTCGCCCGGCGCCGCCGGGGCCCCGTCCGCCACCATCTCCACCAGGAGGCTATCGGCGGCGATGTGCAGGCCCTGATGGCGCTCGCATTCGCTCGCAATCATCCCGACCTCGCGCGCGCCGTAACGATCAAAGACGGGGGCCCCCAAGCCCTGCTCAATGACCCGCCGCTGGTGCGGCTGAAGCAGCTCCGCGCTGGTGATGACGGCCTTGGGCGGCGGGACTTTGATGCCCTGCGCGAGCAGGAACTTGGCGAAGAGATAAGCTGCCCCCGAGTAGGCGACGATGAGGGCTGGACGCCACCTCGCAAGGTGGGCCGCAAACCTGCTCATGCTGATGTCGTCGAGCGCCGCCGCGTCCAAGAAAGTATGACGTCGCACAAAGCGGCTGTTGAGCCGCCAGCGGAGGCTAGTGAGCGGGCCCAGATCCCGGAGCGCCCCCCAGATGTATGATGAGCGCTCACCGATTCTCCACCCCGTCCACTGGTCGTGGCGGTAGGCCACTCCCATGCGCGCGTCGCCGCGCCGCCGGTCGCGGTAGAAGGTCAGGGCCGAACCCGTGGACCCGCCGGTGTGGTCGCGTCGCAGCTCCTCCAGCCGGTAGTTGTCCGCCACCAGATCCGCCAGGTTGGCGCTGAGGTTCTGCTTGCTCAGCGTCGGCAGCTTGCGCAGGTCATCGAGATCTCGTATCGCGGCGGGCGTGATGCCGGCTTCCCGGAACTGGCGGCGGTAGTAAGCGGTATGATCGTATGCATGGCGCAGCAATGCTTGCAGATGGCGCAGCTGAAGCTCGCGCAGGTCCGCTGGTGACAGGTACTGCGTCCGTTCGAACTCGCGCAGATACCAAGTGAAGCGCCGATGGCCCTCTTTCCAGCGAACCGCAGGCAGTAGAATGCTTCGAGCAATTGGTGCGTACAAATCCATCGTGGTTCTCTCGACTACGAACTCTTATAGTCGCGGCGTCGGCTCGCGACCGTGCGCACCGGAAAGGGCCGACCTCGACCGCGATTTGAGCGTGCCGCCGCCGATAAGCACCCGCGCGCGCCCCCCGCACGAGCGAACAACGCGCCGCCCAAGGCGCGACACCGTCCGCGCCGCCTCCCGCCAGCAGGCGGGGCAATAGCTTGCTAACAGTAGGGGATACGCCGCCGCGTTCAAGGGGTGGTGGCGGATCGCCGCCTTGACGTTGGATCTCGCTTCCCCAGGGCGCCGCTCATACAGATCCTGGAGACCATGCTTGAGAAAGAGACGGGAAGCCACGCGTCGGCGCCAGGCGGCTACCTCGGGATATAGGGCGCAGATATGGTCGAGATTGGCCATCACCGCGCGGCGCATCGCATCGCGATCTCGCGCGAGGTTGGACCCGTGACGGCGATGCCGGGCCAGCGCGTGAGGCAGGCGGGCAAGCGCAAAACAGCGCCCCACCCGAAGCCACAGATTGAAGTCCTCCACGCGACGCAACGACTCATCAAACATCCCCACCAGGTCAAGACACTTGCGGCGCAGCATGACGGTGGAAGTGGCCACGTAGTTGCGATGATGCAGGAACAATTCTGTGAACGCGGCGCCCGCAGCAAACTGCATGACCCTCTCCCCGGCGCGCCGAGGCGGCTGGTCGCCGGTCGCCCCGGGGCGGCGGCGATCATTGTCTTCCATCGCCTGCGTACGCCCGCACACCAACCCGACCTCCGGATGTTCGACAAGATACGACACCTGGAGCGCGGTCTTGTGGGGCAACCAAACGTCGTCAGCGTCGAGGAATGCGATGAGCTGACCCCGGGAGGCCATGATTCCCGTGTTGCGCGCGGCGGAGGGTCCGCCTTGATTGCGCCGCACGTAGCGGAGCCGGTCGCGCAGCGGCTCGATCAGCTGCCGGGTGCCATCGGTCGAGCCGTCGTCCACGACGATCAGCTCGAAGTTGTCGTAGGTTTGGGCGAGCGCGCTCTCGATCGCCTCCAGCAAGTAGTGGCCGTAGTTGTGGGTGGGGATGATGAAGCTCACGAGCGGGCCGCCGACCGCCGACGCGCCGGCAGCGGAGTTGGGCGAGGATTCAGCGGTCCCAGGTTTCACGCGCCAATCACCTCGCCGGCCTTGGAACGCAGGGCGCTCAACCCCCGCGCGAGGATACGACTGATCGCCCTCGTCTCATCCTTATGAAAGAATCCAAGAACGAGCAACAGCGCCGGGTATGCGGCGGCGCAGGCGGTAGCGGCGATCAGGCGCAGCGCGAGCACTCGCGGCGGGAAGAGCATGATCACCGCGGCGATCGCGATCGCGGCGCCAACGGCCTTGGCCAACCGCACGGGTTCACATGGGATCGGGTATACCCGGTAGGTCACCGCGTAGTTGATGATCGCCAGCGCCAGGAACGAGAACGTGGTCGCCATCGCCGCGCCAATGATGCCGAAGCGCGGCAAGAGCGCGAAGTTAAGCGCGATGTTACACCCGGCGGCGGCGGCGTTCAGCGGCAGCGTCAACTCGGTGCGCTGGCTCAGCATCAGCCCCAGGCGCGCGGTGTTGGACATGCCGTAGAACACGTATCCCAGCGCCACCCACGGCACGACCCACTGCGCCCCGAAGTAGTCGGGGGCGGTCATCAGGCGCACAATATCGCGGCTGAATGCCGAGAGCCCAACGAAGACCAGCAGCCCGGCGACGGCATGGTAAGTGAGGATGCGCGAGTAGATCTGCTTGGCGTCCGGGCGCCGCTCGATGGCATAGGAGTAGGGTTCGTAGGCGAGCCCGAAGGGGTCGTTGACCAGCATGCCGACGAGCATGCCGAGGCGATAGCCAACCGCATAAGTGCCGACATCGGCGGCGCTGTAGTAGTGCGCCAGGATAAAGCGGTCGGCGAAATGGAGAACGAAAACCGGCAGGCCGCCGATGGACAGGGGCAAGCCAAAGCGGAGCATGAGAACGATTGCCTGCCGCGATACACTGAGGCCAGTTTCGCGCAGCGTCTTGGTCACAAGCAGGAGCCAGGTGCCGCCAGTGACGATCGCGCTGCTGTAGATAATGCCCGCGACCCCCAGGTGCAGCACCGCCACGAAGTAGACGTTGAGGCTCACCGCGGCGGCAAGGCGCGCAATGTTGATCGCGGTGTACCAGCCGCTTTGCTCCTTGGCGCGCATGTGGGACAGGGGCGTCTGGATGCCGGCATCGAGCCATGCGCTGAGCATTATGATGGCAAAGAGATGCCCGTAGCCCGGCTGCTTGGTGAGCAGTTGCGACAGCGGCCCCGATGCGGCGACAAACGCGCCGGTCAGCAATAGCCCCCAGCAACCCGAGAAGAGTAAGGCGCTGGTGACAACCTGGTGCTTGTAAGCGCGGTCGTCGCGCAGCGCATAGATGCGCATCATCGCGCGGGGGATGGCGAGGAAGATGAAGATGCCCAGGAACTCGCCCCCGCGGTTCATCAGCTCATAGACGCCGTAGTCGCCGCTCCTGATGAAGTGCGTGTAGAGCGGCAGCATCAGGAACGATACCATCGGCCTGGCGGCGATCCCCAGGCCGTAAACGATGGCGTGCTTGAGCACACTCGCCGGCCCTTTCGAGTGCAGGCCCGGCGCCGGCTGCGCGGCGATGACTGCCTCCGCGGGCTGCGACTCTTGCCCGGCGATCTCGCGCTCTCGGATCATGTTGCCATTATCGGTAAGCGATGTCGCGCTAATCGCGCGCTGCGGCTGGCGGCGCTCACCTCGCGGCACCGCGGTCGCCCCCCAGCCGCGAAAACGTGCTTGCAACTGCTAGCGGTCACTCGCTTGCGCCGGCTGCGACAGCCGCGTGAGAGTTCGCCCCATCGCCCGGCGCCAGTTGCCGCGCCGAGATGAGATACGGTTTGACCAGATAATCCCGGTATTGTGACGGATTACCCGTCTTCCCCGCCTCCGCCGCCTTGGCTATGTTGTAGGCCTCGCGCGCGGTCACGTAGTGCAGAACGTAGCGAGCTCCATCGTTATAGTGCGATTCGAGATATGAGAATATCTGATCGGCCTCGCCCCCGACCACGATCGGCCATGCCGCGCGCTTCGCCCCGTGTACCCAGGTCTTGACAAAGACCCACTCCGGCCGCCCGCGGACATGGACCCCAGCCCGCACCCAGTTGTCAACCCGCTGCGGGGTCGGCAGGTTCGTCGGTTCAGTATCGGCGGGGTCAATCGCCGGGTAGAAGATGTGGCGCCAGTCACCGAAATCAACCACTAGCGGGCCGCAGAAGATGAGCAGGCCGCGATGCCTCTTGCCGACCTCCATTTCGGCGCCGCCGGCCAGGTAAGATCCTGGTTGTGTCGGATCATCCACGGCATAGTACAAGCGGTTGAGCATTGAAGGCTGCGATTTCCGCTCCAGCGACGGGAACGTGAAATCAGCGAAACATCCTTGCTCCTGGAGCAAGGTCATTTCACTGTTCACCCCGCAGAAATAGTCACCGCGCGAGTTGTCGAGGCTCAAGTTGCCGTGGATGAAGGCAAAGGCCTGCCCGGGCGGCTGCTGCGGGGTCAGCGCCCCCGCGGCGCCGAAGTCTCGCTTGGCCTTTTCCAGTTTGCTCTTCAGCGAAGCGTAGGTGTCATAGCCATGATGCAAATGCAGCTCAACCTCGCCGTACCCCGCCCGGCAGAGTTTCGCCAGGTCAGCCATTTGCGAACGACGGAATTGGTCCGCGGGATAGAACCACGTGTGCTGCGGCGCCCGGCCGTCGCTATCGCGGTGCGCCGCGGCGAGTCTTGCGTAGCGTTCGGCCCAGGCGGAAACCAGGCCCGTCCCGTTGCCGGGCTCGAAATGATCCGCGGTCAAGAACATGATGTGGACCGGCGCCGTCGCTGACCCTTCCCCGCGGCGAGCCCATGCCCACGCCGCATAGCCGGGAAGCCAGCGGTCCATACCCTTAGCGTGCCCCTTGTATGCGACGACGCTCAGTGGCAGCACCATGACGCCAAGCAGGGTCAAAATCGGCAGCCGTACGGCGCCCAGCGACCTGAACACCCGTTCCTCCTGTAAGCTCCTCGGGCGGCGCCGACCGGCGGCGCCTGCCCACGTCAATGGCACCGGTTAGCCCGCGCGGATCACCCGGCGAAGCCGGCGGCCTGCGCCGCCTCCACCGTCTCGCGCAGCCCTTGCTCGAAGGCCACACGCGGCTGGTAGCGCAGCACTTGCGCCGCGGCATTGGTGTCCGCCAGCGAATCCTTGACATCGCCCGGGCGCGGCGGATCGTGGTGAACCCGCGCCTCGCGCCCGGTTATGTCCGCGAGCAAGCGCACCACCGTGTTAAGCGAGATGCGCCGCCCGCCGGCGATGTTGAACACCCGGCTGGCAGCGTCCGGCGCCTTGGCCGCTAGCAGGTTCGCCTCGACCACATTGGCGACGTAGGTGAAGTCCCGCGTTTGCTCGCCATCACCGTAGACGGTGATCTCGCCGCCATCGAGCAGCGCGCGCGCAAACTTGGCGATGGCGGCGGCGTATTGCGAATTGGGGTCCTGCCGGGGCCCGAAGACGTTGAAGTAGCGCAGCGCAACGGTTTCGAGCCCGTAGATTTCGCAGAACACGCGACAGTAATGCTCGCCTGTGAGTTTGCTTACAGCATAGGGCGACTTGGGCGCCGGCGGCATGTCCTCGCGCTTGGGCAGAATGGGCGTGTCCCCGTAGACCGAGGAAGAGGAGGCAAAGACGACGCGCTTGACGCCCTCGTCCCGGGCCGCGACGAGGACATTGAGCGTGCCCTCGGTGTTGACCTGATGCGTGGTTATCGGGTCCGCCACCGAGCGCGGCACCGACGGCAGGGCACCCTGGTGGAGCACGTAGTCCGCGCCGCGCACCGCCTCCCGCACCGTCACCAGATCGCGCAGGTCGCCCTCGATCAGGCGCAGCTCGCGCTCCAGGTGGCGCAGATTCTCCCGACGCCCGGTGGCGAAGTTGTCCAGCACGGTGACCGCCTCGCCGCGTCGCAGCAGTTCCTCGCAGATGTGGGATCCAATGAAACCGGCGCCGCCGGTGATCAGGTATCGGCTCATGGTTTGATGCCGGCCCTCAGCTTTCGTGGACTCCGTTCCTGCGTCCGCCGGCCTCATTGGCCGGCGCAGAGCAGCAGCACGCGAACGGTATGGAGCATTATTCGTAGGTCGAGGCCCACTGACTGGTGATAGACATACACCCAGTCGTACTTAAGCTTGGTGTAGACGTCGCTGTCATAGCCGCCGCGAACTTGGGCGAGGCCGGTGATCCCCGGCTTGACGGTCAGGCGCTTGGCGTAGCCCGGTACCTTGTCAACAAACTCGCGGGTGAACTCGGGACGCTCAGGCCGCGGCCCCACCACACTCATATCGCCGCGCAGCACGTTGACAAACTGGGGCAGCTCGTCGAGCCGGGTGACGCGCAGAATCCGCCCCAGCGGAGTCACGCGCTCGTCATAGGGGTCCGCCAGCTTGGGTCCGGTGTGGCGCTCGGCGTCCGCCACCATGGTGCGCAGCTTGTAGATGGTGAACTCCTTGCCGCGCAGCCCGACTCGCCGCTGGCAGAAGAAAGCGGGGCCGCGCGAGGTCGCCTTCACCAGCAACGAGAGAAGGGCGATGAGGGGCGCGCTGATCGTGAGCGCGGCCAGGCTGAACCCAATGTCGGAGATCCGCTTCGCCAGATAGAAAGCGGCGCCCGGCCGTTCGCCGTTCACGGCGACCAGCGGGATGTCGGCGATATGACGCAAGCGCAGACCCGGCGCCATCGCATCGCGCATCCCCAGCGCACAGATGACGCGCACTCGTTCCTCCTGGCCCGCGGCAACCAGTTGATTGATGAGCATCTCATGCCAGCTTGGGGCGTGAGCGACGATGATCTCATCCACCGCGTGGCGCGTGACCAGAGAGCCAATATCGCGGGTCGCGCCCAGAATGGGGATGCCGTCCCAGGAGGCGGTGCCCGGCTGGTCGTCAACGAAGCCAACGATATCGCAGCGCAGTTCGGGGTGTCGCAGCAGCGCCTGCGCCAGCTCGCGCCCCCGGGCCCCGGCGCCCACGATGAGCACGCGCGTGGCGCCGGCGCCGCCCGCCCCCTCAAGCGAGGCCGCGCGGGGCCAGAAGGCGCGGGCGCCGGTGCGCACCGCGCCGGCGCGGGCGGTGACAGCCAATGCCGAGGCCACCGCTGCCACCAGGATGAGGGCCGCGAGGGCAATGGCGGGCACCGCAGGCAGTGCCCCCATCAGCCAGATCAAGATTGGTGTCGTCTCTACCATCGGTTCGTAGGTATCTGTGTCTCACTGGTAGGCGAGAGAGCGGTCGCGCAAGATGAAATCCTCAGCAGTCAGCCCGTAGCAAGGCAAGCTCTCGCGGCAATGATCAAGGTAGGTTGCCATGGGGGTGAACTCGAAATCGCGCAGCAGCCGCCGAAGCTTGCCCTCGGTGGACTGTAGGTTGCCGTAGCAGCGCAGGCGCAGCGGCCAGGGCAAAGGCAAGCGCGGCTGATCCGGGTCCAGTTCCCAGGGATGCAAGTAGACGATCGCGGCGTGGCCGTGGCGGTTAATGCGCTTGATAAAGCGGGCGACCACGGCGTAGGGCAGAAGCCGGAAGTAGGCCCCGCCCGAGAACCCGATCTTTCGCCCCAGGCAACGCATGGTGGAGATTGGAAACTCGACGAACGAGCTGTGGCCGTTGATGGCCACGCGAAAAGGATAATCGGGGGACTCGGGGATGCCGTAGCGATCGTGGCGGATGGGGAAGATGCTCGAATCGTACTCAAAGCCATGCTGCTCGAGCAATTCCAGCGCCCACAGGCTGCGGCGAACGACGGAGAAGGAGGCGGCGCGGTATCCGCGCGCTGGGCGCCCTGTGATCGCGGTTACCAGGCCCTGGCAATGCTCGAGCTCCCAAGCGAACTGCACCGGCGTCTGCTCGTACACCAGTTGGTGATGGTACCCGTGGATCGCGACCTCATGACCGCAGCGGGCGATCTCGCGCACCAGCCGTTCGTTGCGCTCAGCATTCCAGCCCAGGACAAAGAAGGTCGCCTTGACCCCAGCCTCCTCCAGGATGGCAAGCAGCCGGTAGGTGCTGGCATCGAGCCGGTTCTCGCAGTCTTGCCACCGCTCGCGACCGATGAAGCGGTCGAGGTTCGAAACCTGGAACCAGTCCTCCAAGTCTATGGTCAGTATGTTCGCCATGTCCTTGCGCATCTTCAATTGGCGCTAGTGCTTGCGACCAGCGCCGCTTGGATCATTTAGCAATGTCAACGAGCAACAACCGTGCCACGGGTGGTCCCCAGCCGCTGCCCATCATCACATCCGCTCAATTCTCGTTGCTCGAGGCGCAGTCCACCGGGCTGTCGGCTGCTGCCTGCGCATCACGCCCAGCGTCATCATCGGCTTCGGCGCGCGAACTCGCGGGCAGCGCGGGAGGCGCCGATGGCCCCAGGGCCGGTTTCGGCGAGTAGTAGTGCGAGTGGAAATAAAAGGTATCGACGGTCTCGGGCGCGACATCGTTGAGCACCACGCCGATGATGTTGGCGTGAGCCTTGTTCAGCAGCGCGCTGACCTGGAGCTGGCTGCCGCGCAGGGGCTGACGGGCGCGTACCACCATGAATGCGCCGTCGGTGATGGAGGCGATAATGGCGGCATCGCTAAACGCGATCGCGGAGGGAGTATCGAAAAGCACGAAATCCGCGTGCTGCCGCAGCTCGGCAATCAGGGCGCGCATGCGATTGGAGCTGATAAGGTTGGAGGGATTGTGCGCGACGGGCCCCGCCGCCAGCAGCCGAAGGTTGGGCACGTGAGTCTCTTGCAGCGCCTCCGCCAGTTCGGTGCCGTCGGCGAGCACGCTGGTCAGGCCCACCAGGTTGGGGAGGCCGAAGATGCGGTGCAGGGATGGTCGGCGCAGGTCGGCGTCCACCAGGATGACGCGGCGGTCCGCTTCCGCGAGGGAGATGGCGAGATTGGCGATGGTGGTGGTGCCGCCCTGGCCGGGCTTGGGGGTCACCACGCACAGGGTTTGCAGGGGCTGGTCCTCGCAGGTGAAGAGCAAATCGGTGCGCAGGAACCGATAGGCCTCGGCATAGGGCGAGTGAGGCCAGGCCTGGGTGACCAGGGGCAGCTCGCGGGCGGGCACGCCCTCCATGCCGGGGATGATGCCGGTGACTGGCAATTGCAGCAAGCGCATGACGTCATCGGTGGTGTTCACCCGATCGTCGAGGACATCGAGAGCGATGGCGAGACCGAAGGCGAAGGCGACGCTGAGGATCAACCCCAGCGCGAGAAGCTGCGCCGGCGACGGGCCCTTGGTGACCGGCCCCTGGGCGGTGCGAGCGAGATCCACGACTTGAATCGCGCCGGCGCCAGTGGACACTTTCTCATCTATGCGCGCCTGGTCCACCGTCGTCTTGAGGCGGCGATAAGTATCCTCCGCGATGCGGTACTCCCGGGTCAGGGCCGCCAGCTCGACACCGCGCGAGGAGGCCTGGGCGTACTGGCCGCGCTCGCGGGCGGCGACCTGGTTCATCGCCTGAAGCCGGGCCGCGAGGGCGGCTTTGCGGGACTCCAAATCGGCAACCTGACTGGCGAGCTGATCGTACAACGGATTGCGGGCGATCGTACGATGCTTGACGACGCGCCCCATCTCGCTCGAAAGGCGGCGGCGCAGGTCGTCCACCTGCGCGCGCAAGGCGATAACCGCGGGGTGCTTTTCGGTGTGGACCGCGAGTTCGGCCGCGAGCTTGCTTTCCAGGTCCAGCAGGTCGGCCTGGAGCTTGGAGACCGCCGGGTTATCAGTGGTGCCTTCCTCGGTCAGGATTGTGGGCGGTTCCCGGTCCAGGCGCGCGCGCGCCGCGGCGGCGTGAGCGCTGGTTTCGCGCAGATCGGCCTCGGTGGTATCGCGGTCGTGCTCAGTCGGTGAGACAGCAGGTTCAGCGGCGGTCAGATCGGAGCCAGCGCCCCCGCTCGCCGCACGGTACTGGGCGAGCCGAGCCTGCACGCGCTCCAGGTCGCGCTGAGAGGCGGTCAGCTCGCGCTCGAGTAGAACCCGGTTGTTGACAGCGTCGCTGTGGCTCAGTTCCCGGTAGAAATCGGCGAAGGCCTGCGCGACCGCGTTGGCGATGCGAATGCTTCGCTGGGCGTCCTTGTCGAGCGCGGTGATCCTCATGATGGCGGTCTTGGGGAGCGTGTCCACCATTACGCGCCGCGCCAGGCTCGCCGGCGCCTCCGATGAATTCATGGCGGCGGCGGCGCGCGCCGCTACCGCCTGGCTCTGGGCGAGGTAGATGAGGTTGGCGAGCCGCTCCCCGCGGGCCTCGGGATTGTAGCTGCGCTCGACGTCCGCGGGAGCGTTGCCGGCGATCATCGGCCGTTGCAGCACCTGATCCGACGGCATCACCAGCGCGGCGGCCCGGTAATAGCGCGGCATAACCAGGCAGCCCGTCCCCACCACCGCCATGGTCGAGGCGATGACGGCCGCCATTAACCATTTGCGCCGGATCGCGGCGCGGTAGAACCTCCAGAAATCGGCGAGTGTCATATCAGCGATGTCCTCGTTCGTTGTTGGATGCGGCGTTCTCTGCCGCTCCAAGCCGACGTCATGACCGGCGGCATTACCACAGGAGATACATGAACGGCGCCAGCACCGACGCCGCGCGCTCCAGGAACGTCCGACCGCCGGTGCGCGGAGTGCGCACCGGCACAAAAAGCGCATCGCCCGCCTTGACCTCAATGTTGCTGCGGAAGTCGCCTTCCATCACCAGCTTGCGCAGGTCCACGGGAACGCGCACCGCCTGACCTGAGCCGGCAGGAGTCCGCAGCAGGAAGGCTTGATCCAACTGGGCAAACTCGGTCACCCCTCCGGCCACAGCGATGGCGTCCAGCAATCGCGCGCCGGACTGAACGAAGTAGGGACCCGGGGTCTTGACTCCACCCAGCACATAGACCTGGGTGGTAAACCCCGGAATGACAAGGGTGTCGCCCGGGTTCAGGATGGGCGCGCTGGCCATCGCCTGAGGAGTCAGCAGGGCCGCCAGGTCTATGACCTGGGCCTGCCCGCCGGCCGGCCTCAGCACCGCTTGCTGGAGGTTCGCCCCAGGCAGGAACCCGCCCGCCTTGGCGACCAGATCCCACGGGGTGACCGTGCCCGTGATCTCGTAGGCGCCCGGACGCACGACCTGGCCCAGGACCTGGCACGCGTTCGGGGGTTGCTTCAGTAGCGCGACGATGACGTGATCGCCCGAGGACAGCAGCGGGTTCTGCGTCTCATCGCCTTGCTCGAGGAAGCGCTTGAAGTCCATGACCTGCGGCTTGTCCCCGGAACGAACCAGAGAAATCCGCGACAGGTCCGCCTCGGGTCCCGCGCCCCCACCTGCGGCCAGCGCTTCGGCGAGGCGGCTGTCAAAAGGTACCGGGTAGATACCAGGGGATTTGACCTCACCGCTGACCGCCACTTCGAGCGGGGCGCGCGCGGCGATATCCACGGTGACCTGGGGATCCTTGATGTATTGTGCCAAGCGCTCGGTAAGCAGGCGAGTCAGATCCGCCGTCGTGCATCCTTCGACCTTGATCTCTCCGGCGAGCGGAAGCGCGATCATGCCGTCTTCGCTGACCACCATCTTGCCGGACATCTTATCCTCGCCAAGCACGGAGATGTTGAGCGTGTCGCCCGGGCGCACCATGACCGGCTGTGCCAGAGCCGCGCCCGCGACAATCGCCGCCACGGACAGGGCGATCCCGATTCTCACCAGTGATCCTCCTAGGGTTGCTTCAACCCTGCGGGGAGCAAGAAGTGTGCCAATAATGCTCACCACATCGGACGCTGTGCTGGCCGCGAGGAGCAAAGCCCGGGCCGCATACAGACATTCGCCCCGCGAGCCGCAGCAGGAGGCCGTAGAACAAGCGCTCCCTGGACCGAGCGCGGCGCGGACCTGTGAATTGGCGGAGCAGAATGCCGTGGAAAAGTCTCACGAAGCTGTTGACAAGCGGCGAATCTGGAGTATAATACCAAGCGCCAGTTCCGTCACAAACCAATACGCCGGCTCCATTCAGAGCAAGCATCAAAGAACCATCCGCACTCGGCCGCGACGCGTGCAGTCAGGCGACTGTCCGTTGCGGCTTCTCTGTCCGCCCGCTATCCGGCTCGTCTCACTTGGCGAGTGAGTTACGGCTGGAAATTGCAGCAAGAGACATGCCAGGGAAGCTGGGACCGCGTCAAACTGGCCTTGGTCTGGTTGGCATGTCGGGGAGGCCGCGAGGAGAACTCATACTTTAGTCCTAGCCCTCTCTGTGCGCAGACACCGCTCTAACTAGACCATGGGCCAATTGCTGGCGCGTGGTGGCGATGCTACGATTAGCCTGGCGCTCCCCAGGCGAATCCGGGATTCAGGTGGACCGATGTCTGCAACCGATTCGGGCTCTCGTAGCGTAGGCGAAAGGCGTCGCCGCGGTCATGCCGGCCGGGGTCCGCGCCGCGGCCGGCCTATCGTCCGCCTGAGCGGGATCGAGGAGGCGCTTCAAAGCGACGAGGCATCGGCGCTTGCTCGCGCCGCCCGGCAACTTAGCCGCCTGCTCCAGTGCGCCGTGGCCATAACCCGGCGCGAAGGCTGCGATGGGGCAACCATCGTGGCCAATGAACGACCGGCAGAATTCGAAAACCCCCTTGAGCCTCTCTTTCTCCGTCGCATCGCTGAGCGGTTCGCCTCACGATCTCGCGCCCTGAGCTTGATCGGCAACGATCAGGGCGACACTGACGGGTTGCCGCCGGGCCACCACTATCTCGGCCTCCCCGCGCCCCGCGGCATCGGCGCCCAACATGCGCTCCACTTACTCCGCGCCTCCCCCTTCTCTGAGACCCAAAGGCGGGTTGCCCGGATCGCCGCAGACCGGATCGGCGCGTGGGCAACCGGAGCAAGTGCAGTCATGTCATGGCCTGCCGACGGGCCGGATGCCGCCTCGTCGGGGCCAGCGCCCGAGGCGGGAGGGGTGGCGATCGAGCAGCTGTTGAGCGACGCCATGCGAGCCGCGGCTGAGACCCTGAGCGCCGACACTTGCTCGTTAATGGTGATGGACGAAGCAGAGGGCAGCCTGGTCGTGGACACGGCCTATGGATTGGCCGACGGCATTGTTCGAGATCCGGGGCGCCGGCCTGGTGAGGGAATCGCCGGGTACGTTATGTCTCTGGGGCAGCCAGTTATCCTCAATGACCCGCTCCAGGACCCGCGTCTGCAAGGGATCGCTATTGAGCCTCGCCCTCATATCAGGTGCTCGATCTGTGTTCCCATCGAACTCCGTGAGGGGCTGCGGGGCGTGGTGAGCTTCAATCGCACCGAGAACGCCGAGCCCTTTACCCAGGATGATCTGCGCCTGGCGTGCACGGTGGCGTCGCAGCTTGGGCCATGCGTCGCCAACGCCCGCCTCTATCAGCAGGCGGCAGCGCGGCTGGGGGAGATGACCGCCATCAGCCGCATGGCCGAATACGTGACCCCGGCCATGGATGTTCAACGAGTAGCCGAGCTCCTGGCCACCAGCATCGCGCAGGCGGTCGGGATTGCGCGCTGCCGGCTTTACCTGGGTCAGGCGGAAGACCTCAAGCTGGTTGCGTGGCCCGCATACCCGCCAGACCCCGACCGGCCCCATGAAACTGCAACGGAAAAAGCTGCGCTCCGCCAGGCGGCCGCCCAACTGCGTCCGGTCGTAATCGCCGCCCGCGAACCTGGCCCGGATAGGGGCGGCGACGGCGCCAAGCCTTCGCGCAAGCCCATTGCTGCGCTGCCAATAATGTGCGGCGGCCGCTGTCTTGGCGTGTTCTGCGCCGATCTCGAGGACAATCCGTCACTGGCCGAGCTCAACCTGGGACTGCTGGAGAGGGTGCTGGCCCGCGCTGGCGTGGCGCTCGATAACGCCGCCACCCACCAGCGTCTGCGCGAGAACGTGGACGATTTCTACCGGCTCTACGACAGCGTGCAAAGGCTGAACACAGGCTTTGACCCCCACGAGGTTCTGAAGCAGACGGCGCACGAGGTGAAGCTCCTCACCGGGTGCCGGCGGGTTGGGTTGGTGCCGTTGAGCCCTGCGCTGGAGGCGCTGTCCGCCCAAGGGGAGCGGAGTGCATCAATACTGCGCCTCGCCCCTGAAAGCGCTGCCATGCGCGCCGCGCAGAGCGTGACCACGCCGCTGCTAGTGAGCGGAGAGGAGAGCGCGACCTCTGCGGAGATGACGGAGCTGGCTTCCCAGGTGCGCCGGTTCGCGAGCAACGGCTTCGCCTTGGTCATACCGCTGGCGCATGAGCAGGGCAGCCTGGGCCTGGTCGTGGGCTGGCGTTTTGCGCGCGAGCCGCGAAAGCGAGAAATATCGCTGGCGGCAGGATTGTGCGCGCATGGGGCGGCGCTGCTGCGCAAGGCGATAGATTATGAGGCCGCGATCAACAAGCGCTCGCTGGAGCTGTCGGCCCTCTATCGGCTCTGCGAGGAGATCAGCGCGGCGACGAGCTTCGAGGCCGCGCTGCGTTCGGTGCTGGAGATTGCGCACTCGATGGTGGACTGCGATGAGGGCCTGGTCTTCATCTGGAGCGCGGAGAGCGGCCGCCTGGAGCTGGCGGCGAGCCGGGGGGTGGATTTCGAGGCGATAAAGGAGCAGGCGCCCCAGGCCCAGCCCGGCAACATGTATCAGTGGGTGTTTACGGAGGGCAAAGCATTTATCTCCACCGATATCGGCCAGTTTGGGGGAGACGGCAGCCCCGGCGGGCAGGTGCTGCGGTCGGCGATGGCGGTGCCCCTGGTGGTCGGCAATGCGGCGATCGGCGTGCTGGCGATCCACAGCGCGCGCCCTCGCGCCTACACGGAGGAGCATGTAAAGGTGTTCTCCATTGTCGCTTCCCAGGCCGCGGCGATCTACCGCGCGCTGCAATCGCTGGGCAGCCTGAGCCGCTACACCGACAACATCCTGCAAAGCATCGTGGCGGGTGTCATCGGTCTCGACCGGACGGGACGCATTGTCATCTGGAGCCCGGCGGCGGAGCGAATCTTCAACCGCACCGCCCGCGATGCGGTGGGGGCTAGTCTCGTAAGCCTCGGTCGCGAGATCGGGCGCGAGCAGGGCAGTTGTGTGGAGCGACCGGTGGAATCGCTGGCGCTAGTGGCGCGGCGAGTTCTAGCCCACGGCGAGCCAGTGCTGGAGCAAGAGCTGCGATTGGAGCGCGACGGCGCGCCGCCACGCACGCTGCTCGCGGAATGCACGCCCCTGCGCGGCGCCGACGCGGAGCTGGTGGGAGCGGTGCTACTGGTCGAGGACATCACCGAGCGCAAGCGGATGCAAGATCGCATGCGCCAGATGAGCCAGCTTGCGGCGGTCGGCCACCTCGCAGCAAATGTCGCGCACGAAATCCGCAACCCCTTGAGCGCGATCAAGACCGCAGCGCAGTTTCTGAGCACCGAGTATGCCGCGGACGGGCTGATCGCCCAGTTCTCCGGCATCATCAACGAGGAGTGCGACCGCCTTGGCAAGGTGGCGACGGATTTCCTCACCTACGCGCGCCCCAACGAGCCGGCGCTGGAGCGCATATCGCTGGCCGCGGTGGTGGGGGGCGCGCTCGCCGCGACCGCGGCAGAGACGGCGCAGCGCAGCATCAGCATCAATTGGCGCGCCCCCAGAGCGCTGCCGAAAGTCTGGGGCGATGCCGAGGCGCTGCGGCAGGTGTTGGTGAACCTGATTCTCAACGCCGCCCAAGCCATCGGCAGCGACGGGGAGATCACCGTCACCCTTGGCGCTACGGGCGCGGGCGCCGATGGACGCGCGTTGGAGGCGGTGGTCAGTGACACCGGGCCGGGCATCGCGGAAGAGAATATTGAGCGCATCTGGACGCCCTTCTTCAGCACCAGGGCCAAGGGCACCGGCCTCGGCCTCTCGATTGTGCGCAAGACGGTTGAAGCGCACGGCGGCCAGGTATGGGCGGAGGGCGGTCGCAGCGGCGGGGCAGCGTTCCGCATGCGCCTGCCGCTGGATGGCGGCACCCGCGCGCGCCAGGCCGGCGCGTGCGCGCCGGCCAGCATCAGGAGCGGCCGGCAGTGGCGGCAACTTGACCTGTTCGCAGAGTATTCTGCGCAGCCCGACGACGGGGACCAGATGGCGCGGGCTGCGCGTTAAGGAGCGCAATTATGAAAGAGCCGGCGCGGATCCTAGTGGTTGATGACGAGCCGAACATATGCCAGGTGCTGTCAGCGGTGCTGCGCAAAGACGGGCACGAGGTCGAGGTCAGCCGGGATGGCGAAGAGGCACTGGCGCTGCTGGAGCGGACCCCGGTTGATCTGCTGATCACCGACGTCATCATGAATAACGTGAGCGGGGTCGAGCTGTTGCAGCGGGTGCAGGCGGCAAGCCCGCAGACGCCGGTGGTGATGATGACGGCGTACGGAACGATCAAGAGCGCGGTGGACGCGATCAAGCTCGGCGCCTTCGATTACCTGGCCAAGCCGTTCGACATGGACCAGATGAAGTCGGTGGTGCGCAAGGCGCTGGCACAGCGGCGGGAGCTGCGGGCCCAGGAGCGGCTCGGGCGCGCGCCGGCGGAGGGAGACGGCGGCGCCCTGGAAAGCATCGTCGGACGCGGCGAATGGCTGGCGCGGGTGCGCAATATGATTAGCAAAGTGGCGCGCAGCCGCGCCAACGTCCTGCTTCGCGGCGAGAGCGGCACCGGCAAGGAGCTCGTCGCCCGGGCAGTGCACGCCAACAGCAGCCGCGCCGATCGGCCTTTCATCGCGGTGGCATGCGCCGCGTTGAGCTCTGACCTGCTGGAAAGCGAACTTTTCGGTCACGAGAAAGGGGCCTTCACCGGCGCCATCGCGCAGAAGCCTGGGCGTTTCGAGCTGGCGGACGGCGGCACGCTGTTCCTGGACGAGATCGGTGACATCAGCATGAACTTGCAGCTCAAGCTGCTGCGGGCGATCCAGGAACGCGAATTCGACCGCGTGGGGGGCACCAAGACGGTGCAGGTGGATGTGCGCTTGATCGCCGCCACCAACCGCGATCTCGAGGCCGCAGTCAACTCGGGCGCTTTTCGCGAGGACCTTTACTACCGGCTTCAAGTCGTCGAGATCTACCTGCCGCCGCTGCGCGAGCGCGCCGAGGACGTGCCCGACCTGGCGCGCCACTTCCTCGAGATTTATAACCGCGAGAACGGCAAGCGGCTGACCCAGGTGCCGGCGGAGGTGCTCGAGATGCTCATGGAGTATAGCTGGCCCGGCAATGTACGGGAGCTGGAGAACGCCATCGAGCACGCAGTGGTGATGGCGGACGAGGAGGCCCAGACACTGGAGCTGGAGCTGTTGCCGCCCTCGATCATCAGCCGCAATGGCCAGCAGACCGCAGCGGCGCGCAACAGCATCGCGGCCGAGCTGCACCAAGCTGGGGAACAAAGAGCCCGCGAGATTGTCGCGGCGGCGGGGGCCAAGCATGGATACGACCTCAGCAAGGTAGCGGGGGCGCTGGAGATTACGGAGCGCGCCGCGGCCTACTACCTGGCCAAGTACGAACTGGGCAAGCCCCGACGGCCGGCGCGTCGCAAGGCAGGCGGCAACCGGGCTCGCGGGAGCCGCGGCCGGGTGCCCGGCGACAAAATTGGGGTGGCCGGCGGGCGACCATAGAGCGTCGTGGCACGATTCTTGCAGGCGTGGTAGGCATTAGAGTCCGGCTCTATCTCACCTGTGGGAAGCGTGCCATGACTGAAATGCCGCGCCGCGTGCTGGTTGCGGACTCGGACTACGGGTTTGCACAACGTCTGCGGGTCGAGTTGGAGGCGCGCGGGCACGTCGTCGAGATCGTAAGCGACGGGCTGAGCGCCATCAACATGCTCAAGACGCGTCCGTTCGACGGTGTGGTCGTGGACACCGACCTCATGACAATGGGCGGGCTGCAAGTGCTGGAAACGATGATGCAGATGGATCGCGCGCTGCCCGTGGTGGTGACGAGCGCGCGCGACGAGCAGGGGCTCGAACGTCAGGTGAAGCAGGCTGGGGCGCAAGCGTGTATCAGCAAGCCCTGTTCGCCAGGGGAGGTGGTTGATGCGCTGCTGCGGGCCGCGCGCGTGGGGGTGGGCCGCAGCCCGCGCCGACGGCCATCGGTGACGCTGGCGTCGCCTGAGCCAGGGCACGCGCTGCTGATCGAATGCCCCGGCGGCCAGGTGCAGGGAAGGTTATCGAGCAAGCTGCTGGCCAAGCATCCGGCGTCGCTGGCGGTGGCGGCTCCGCGCCGCGACCGAGAGCCGGTGTCGTTGCCATTCGGCGCGCGGGTGATGGTGGGGTTTCCGATGCCCGATGGTTGGTATCAGTTTGAGACCTCGGTGCTGGGAGCCACCAGCTATGGTGGTCAGCCGGCGGTGCTGCTTGCCCAGCCAAAGCTGGTGAGCCATATCCAACGGCGACGTTATGCGCGTTCGCGGGGCGCGTTCAGCGTGGAGCTGAAGGGCGAGCAAGCGATGGCGCCGGGTGTAGGGCAAGACGCCGGCGAGGGCGGGATCCGCGTCTTGACCGAGAGCGCGCTGCCGGTGGGCGCGCAGGTGCTGTGCCGCGTCGAGGCCGCGGCATCCGGTCAAAGGCTCACGCTCTCGGGCACTGTAATCTGGATCCAAGAGTTGCGCGATAACGGTCACCGCTACCGCACGGGCATACAGTTCAGGGCGCTCTCTTCGGCGGAGCGCAAGCGGCTACGGGCGTGGATGGAGCGCCTTGGCCAACCCCAGCAGGACGCCGCAGGGTCACATCGCGGCTTCAATTCCGGCCTCTCGGCCATCATCTGACGGGGGCCGGCGATGTCACGAGTTGCATGAGATACGAGCAGCGAGGCAGACAGGTCGCGCGACAGAAGATGGGCGCGAAGCTCATCGCTGCGGGGCGTATCTTGGAGATGTCTTCGCCGGAACTGCTCGATCGCATCGAGCAGGAACTCGCCACCAACCCGGCGCTGGAGTTGGCGGAGGCATCGGTTTGCCCGGTCTGTCGCTCCTCCTTGCGGGCCGGCGCGTGCCTCAACTGCGGTTTGGGCGGTGGCGAACGCCAGCAGTCCGAGGCGCTTGCGCAATACCTCGCCGAGCCTCCCCTGCCTCGGCCGCGGGCGGAAGCGCCCGAGGAAGATGTGGAGGAGCCGTACCTGCGGGCGGAAACGCCCTTCACCCTGCAAGAACACTTGCGCTTGCAGGCGCGCGCTTCGCTGCCGGCCGCTGACTACGACATCGCCGACTATCTGATCGCCAACATCAATGATCGCGGGCTGTTGGAATGCGATGTGGGGGAAGCCGCGCGCGATCTGGGGGTGCCCGGGGAGCGGGTAAGCGCGGTGCTGGCGTCGGTGCAGGGATTCGAGCCGGCAGGCGTGGGGGCGCGCACCCCGCAGCAAGCGCTGCTAATACAACTCGAGCAGTTGCAGGAGGAGAACGGCGGCGGCAACGGATGCGTGGAGCGGGTCCTGCGCGACCACTTTCAGGAACTGGCGACCCAATCGTACACCAAGATTGCCCGCGCGCTAGGCGTCAGCCGCCAAGAGGTGGAGGCGGCGGCGGCCTTTATCCGCTCGAACCTCGACCCCTACCCGGGGCGGCAGTTCCGCGCTTTCTGGCAGAGCCAGCCAAAGAACCCGCAGGCGATACCGCGCCCCGACGTTATCATCAGCCGCCGGGTGGATCAGTACGCGGTCGAGGTGGTGGAGTCATCGGACTTCCTGCTGCGCATCAGCGAGTCGTACCGGGAGCTGCAACGGGCGCTGGTCGGTCAGAAGCGCGGGTGGGTGCAGCCCGACTGGAGGCAAGCGATCGAGGCCGTCAAGCGCGCGGACTGGTTTATCCAGAGCATCAAGATGCGCCGGCGCACGTTGCAGACGGTGACGGAGGCCATCGTCGAGCTGCAACAGCCGTTCCTTGACACCGGGCAGGAGGAGAAGCTGAGGCCGCTGACCCAGGCGAAACTGGCGCAGATCGTCCATAAGCACGAGTCAACCATCAGCCGAGCGCTGGCCAGCAAGTTCGTGCTGCTGCCGCCGCCGGCGAGCCGCATCGTCAGCTACGACCGCTTCTTCACCCCGTCGCTCAGCGCCAAGAGCGTGATCAGCCAGTTGGTGCAGCGCGAGAGCCCCTACCGGCCGCTCACCGATCGGCAGATTTGCCAGGTGCTGGCAAGCCGCGGCATCAAGGTCGCGCGGCGCACGGTCGCCAAGTATCGCCTGGCGCTCAACATCCCCTCCTCGGAGCAGCGCGGGCGGCGCTAGCAGCCCCCGTCGCCCTTGAGTTCGCTGCAAGTTAGTGCCTGCGCCGAGCTTTGGGACTTTTCACAGCCCGCGGTGCGAGCCTCATGTTGTTCTCGCGCACCCCAGGGTATCATACAGGTAACAGGGTTTTTGTATTACCGCAGGGCACCGTCTTGGGCAGATCGAGCGCAAAAACCCCGTCTCGAAGAGTCTTGAGCATCCTCCGGTAATGCCCAGAACTGTATAGAACCATGACCCGGGAAATCCAACCCGTCAAAGTCAACGAGGTGGCGTGCAAGTCCATCCTGAGCAAGTCGGAATTGTCGGACTGGACGATCAACTGCTACGCCGGATGCGAGCACGGCTGCCGCTACTGCTACGCGCGGTTCATCAAGCGCTTCACACATCACCGGGAGCCGTGGGGGACCTTCGTTGACGCGCGGATCAACGCGCCGCAGGTGCTGGAGCATCAGATCAAACGGGCCAAGCGCGGGCGGGTAATCCTGAGTTCTGTATGCGATGGGTGGCAACCGCTGGAGGAGAAGTACAGCCTGAGCCGCGAGTGCGTGCGCATCCTGATTGAGAACCGTTGGCCGGTGGGGATTCTCACCAAGAGCGCGCTGGTGAGCCGCGACTTCGACCTCCTGGAGGGGGGCGAGGTGGATCTCGGCGCGACGGTCTCCATCCGCGATGAGCGCATACGGCGCGTCGTCGAACCGGAGGCCTCGCCGACCCAAGAGCGCCTGGAAACACTCGCCGAAGCGGCCAGGCGCGGCATCGAGATCTGGGCCTTCGTGGGACCGTTTATGCCGGGGCTGAATGACGACGAGGGGAACATCGCCTGGCTGATGGAATGGATGGCGCGGCTGCCGGTGACGCACTTCTACGTTGACCGGCTCAACTTCCGCCCCGGGGTGGCCTCATCGGTGCGACAGATGCTGGAGGGCCATTTCCCGCACCTGGTGGAGCGCTACCGGGAGATCGAGACCGATGACCGCGCATCGCAGGAATTCGAGCAAGCCCTTTACTCCCGGGTGCGCAAGCTTGCGGGCCGCTGCGGCGTCGAAGCCAAGCTGCGCGGCTGCGGGTAAAGCGCACCATCCGCAAGCGGAACCCTACCAGTTAGGGCAGGAGGCCCGTAGGCCCGCCGTCGGCGGGCCGGGGTGGCGGTCGCAAAGGGACCTCGCCACAAGCTCCTGCCCTACGGTCTCACCGGCGTGAGCAGCGCGCATCCCGGCCTCACGCCGTCGCCACTCGACACCACCCCATGACACCAGTTCCGGCCCACCTCATCTGCTCCCGAAAACGTGCAGCCACTCCAGCAGCAGGAACTGGAGCCGGTCTATGAGCAGCGACACGCGCCCCATGACGGTGTTGCCGAAGATGGCGCCGAAAGCAACCATCAGCAGCCAGCGGCCGAGGCGCGCGCTGCCCTTGACCAGCGGGTGGCGCTGCTCGAAGGAGAAGAAGAAATAGCTCATGACGGTGATGAGGGTGACGAAGAAGATGAGGTTATTGAAGCGGATATACGGCGCGGTCGAGGCCCACAAGGGCTTGAAGGAGGCGGTCATCTGCGGGGCGAGCATGGTGACAAAACCGACCACGCTAAGGCCGGCCACAAGGCCCATGAAGATGCCGACCGCGAGGCGATTCATCCACGACCAGCGCTTGGAGTAAACGGTGTAGAACATGGTGCCCATCAGGAGCGCAAAGACCCAGTACCACTTGCCCTCCTTGACTACCGGCACCCACCATTTGGGTTGCAGCACCTGGGTGATGATGATGGAGAAGCCGTAGCCTGTCGCGAGGCCGATGAAGATATGCTCGAAGAAGCGAAAGACCACGTTCTCCCGATAAAGGATGGAGTAAATGGCGAGGGTGCAGATGGCGGCCAGCCACACGCCCAAGTCGCGCGCGAACAGGTGATGGCGAAAGCCGAGAGCGGCGACGGCCGCGAGCGCTACAAGCCAGATCAGCCCCCTGGCGATCGCCGGCGTCCGGTTCACGCGCTGAGCCTCCTGCGCGGCGTCTCGCCGTCCCTCGACGCTGCTCGGGACGGCCCGGAGCCTGCCTGCCCTGAGCCTGCCGAATGGGTCGAAGGGCCGCGCCGCCGCGCGCGGAAATAGAGCACATTGCCGAGGATGATGAGCGCAATCATCAACATGTGCGCGGATGACTGGGCGGGCATGCGCTTGAGGGCATCGCCCTCATAGCCCACCAGTTTCTCGTACTCCGCCGCCCCCGCTAAGCCCTTGAGCAGGCCCACGATCTGGCCGGCATCGAGGTAGGGGAAAGACTCGGGCGCCATGACGCCGGTGCAGGCGTGGCCCAGCGGGGTCCGGTATATCCCGTAGATGAAGCGGACGTAGGTGGATAAGGTATCAGCGGGCGCGATGTCAACGATCAGGCCCACGTCGTGGATGGTCTTGACGCCGCGCATGGCAGGGATTCGCGCCAGCGGCGTGTGAAACATGTCCTCCTTGATCACGCCGGGGATGTTCTTGGCCCAGGCGCGGATCATGTTGGCCTGGCCGGTCTTGAAACCCCAGTTGACCCAGTCCCTGCCGTAGCATCGGCCATATTCGGGAGCTACCCGCCTCGCGATCTGCTCCGCGAGCAACGGCCCGGGGGGGAAATTCCAGCCGAAGATCGCGAAGCGCTTGCCCCGCTTGAAGCAGTGGCGGACCAGGGCCTCGGTCTGCGGCCCGTTTTCTCCGCGCGTGCCCGCCTCCCAGTTGCACGACAGGACGATGATCTTGTCCGGGGGCACCTTCTCCATCGCCTGATAGAGGCTCCGTGCCGGTTTGCTGACGTACATGACCGCCTTGACCCTGACCACGATGAAGAGCGCAGTCGCGGTCGCCAGCAGCAGCCAGATAATGCGGCGGGACCAGAATTGCCAGTCGCGTTCCACCTAGAGCTCCTGCTCGAAGAATGCGCCGCGCTCGAGGTTGAGCCAGATGCGCAGCGACATGGCGACGCTTCCCACGAGGATGCCGAAGCCGACGGCGCGCAGGCCCGCCATGCTGACGATGCCGAGCGTCCAGTTGGCCATCGCCTCCATGCGCAGATTGGACAGCGGGCCGCTCAGGGGCAGCCAATGGGTGAGCCACATCCCCAGCGGCACCTGACCCAACATGCAGATGAAGGCCGCGATCATCATGAACGCGGCCTCTGCCGAGCGGATGCGGAAAGCGCGAAAGGCCGCGGTCGCCATGTAAAACGCAAGCACGGAGAACAGCGTCGCGTTCAACGGCACGTACATGTCGTTGAAGAGGTATTCGTGCACCTGCCGCGCGGTGACCGTGAAGTTGCGCATCCCCAGGAAATCGCGCACCACGACCTTGGCCGCCGGCGCGTAAGCCTGCAAGAGGCCGAAGACCGCCATCGCGATGAAGGCGATGAAGAAGGCGATGCTGTTGTAGTAGCCTTGGCGCCGGGCCGCGATGTTCTTGCCATGGACCAGGCTGAGGCTGAAGGCGGCCAGGAAGAAGGTGAACCCGGAGATCACCGAGTACGCGTCGCCCACGGTGAAGATCATCGGGGAAAAGGGATTGGTGTAATGGTACTTTGCGCGCCAGAAGAAGAGCACGCTCCTCGCGGGCAAGTAGAATTCCAGGATATAGAAGAGGCCGGCGGTGAAGGTGGCGATGATCACGACGCGCTTCTTGACGGCGGCGGGCAGACGGTGGAGCGCGAACATCAAGCCGGCCCAAAGCACGACCGACCCCGCAATGGCGCCGTAGAGAGCGCCGCCGTGCACCGGCCGAAACACTGGCGACAGCAGATGGGTGAGCCACCACAGCAATGCCGCTGCCGCAAGGCCGCCGCCGACGTGGATGCCTATGATAATCGCCCACCGCCGCGCTCGCACCTAATCGCCTTTCTCCCCCGGTCACCCGCCCGGGTTGAGCATGCGCGCCAGCCACTCGCTGATGGCGTGAAGGGGCATGCCCTTCGCCGCCGTGATGGTCCCGACGACGGCCATGAGCATGAGCAGCGCCTTTCCGATATCCTGGCCCACCAGGCTGCCGAGCAAGGTCGGCTCGCGCGTGAGGTAGGCGCTGGCAGCGTAGAACTCGTCGCCGATGATGGTGTAATCGCAAGCGGCGAGGAAGAACGGTATCTGAGTGGTCGCCGGCGTCCCGGCGATCTGGATGGCGCCGACCTCCTGGCCGCTCTCGGCGAGAAGCAGCGACTCCGCGTAGAAGTACCCGAAAAAGAAGGTCGAGGCCACGCGCTCCCGGTTGATCAGGCCCATGACCCCGGCGGCGTAGGCGAACTGCTCACCTGACAGGAAACGAATGTCGTCGGAGCGGAAAGCATCAGGTTTGCCCTCCGCGGCATAGGCCTCGCGCACCAGTTGCTCGGCGATAGCGAAGACGACCGGATCCACGGCGGGCACAATGAGCCGGTTGTCGTAGCGCGCGGCGAGGCGGGCGACATATTGGGCGATCGCCAGCCCCTGAAGCGTATCTATGTCAACCCCGACGAGGCCGGTCGAGAAGAGCAGCGGGCGGCCCATCTCCGTCGCCCGGCCGACCGCTTCGTCGATCGCCGACAGGCCCGGGATGCGGCGAATGAAGAGGGCCTTCCCGCCGCGGGCGGAGAGAATGGCGTAAAGGATGATGGCGCCGATGACCCCGGTGAGGGCGGCGTGCAGGCCGTTTGCATGTTCCAGGCTCATGGCATCACTCGTGTTTGCCGCGCGAGGCGCGCTCCTGGGCCAAAGCCTCGATGCGCTGAATGAGCATATCCAACGAATCCTCGGAATCGAGTATGCGAGAGAGGGCTTCGAGATCGGCGGGGGGGATGAAGCTGCCGAGCAGGGGCAGCGCCATCAGCATCCCCTGGCCGACCAGGAACGTCAGCGGCCGGTTGGATTCCAGCAGGAGCACGGCGGGTGTCTCCAGCCGGCGTTCGACGATGATGCCGGCGATGCGCTCGATGACGCGGTCTCGCAGCTCGGCCTCGCGCGGGCCGATCTCGGACGCCTTCATGAGGACCCGCCCTGCTGAAGGTACCGGCGGATCGCGGCGAGCGCTACCTCGCCCTCATCGCCCAGCCATAGATAGATGCCGCGGTATGCTTCCAGTCGCGAGGGCCGCGACAGCGGGCTCAGCTTGACGCCGTGGGCGTCGCGATAGCAGCGCTTGACCTCGGCCCACCTCAGGTGACGCGCGGACCAGAAGCTGCGACACGACACGCCATCGGGACCGATGCAGTAATGGATAGGCAGCAAGAATTCGGCGACGGACGAGAGGATGAGAATGCCGACCGCCGCGGCGGCAAGCGGGTGAAGCCAAAGTGAATACGCGACGGCAGCGCTCGCAACCACCGCCAAGATGACCGCGGCCGCGCGTCGCGGGTTGCGGCGCGCCAGGTGGACACGCCATCGTATAGGAGCGTCAAGCCGCGGGTCGGAGGGTGCGGATTGCAGCATCGTTGTTTCCGCCGCCACAACTTACGCCGCGCACAGGCCAAATCCTGCTGGCCGGCGAGGCGCGCTACCGAGGCGCGGCGCCGCGACGCCGCGCGCCACACCAGATGATCAACACGGTCACGACCACCGCGGCCGCGGCTCCGGCGATGTCGGCAATCCAGTCGCGAACATCTGCCGTTCTTCCGGGCACCAGGCGCTGATGAAATTCGTCGGAGACGCCGTAGAGGGCGCAGATGACGATGCCGAGCGCCGCCGCCGCGCCCGCGCCAAGCGGGGCGGCTGCCCGCCACAGCAGCGCGCCGAGGACAGCGTAAACGGCGAAATGGGCGATCTTGTCCGGTATCTCGATGCCGGCCGGGGCCGGGCCGGGCCTGCTGGAGAGCCAGAAGATAACCGCCATCCACACCACCGCCGGAACCCAGCGAATCGCATTCCTCACTCGACCGCCTCGGCCCGCATCAAGTCGGAGATCAGGCATTGTACGTGTGCGTCAAAGCCTGGCCCTTCTCATAGGCCTCTCGCAGCTTCTCATAGTTGCGGCGCAGGGCTGTGAGCTCTTCGGTCGGCGCGTCAGGCTGCTCCAGCGCCTGGTACAAGATGGCGCCCTCGGCGTCACGCGGCACCGGAAGTTGCATGAGGTGGCACACCGTGGGCGCGATGTCGGTGAGCCCCGCGCTGCGCTCCAGGCGATATCCTCGCTTGATACCCGGACCATGCAGTATGAGCAGCGGCCTGAGGGAACCCTGGCTGAAGCTCGCGGTGGTGAGCTGCTGGCCATGTTGCCCACCGAATGCAGGCTCCACCGCGTAAACGACATCGCCAACCATCTCGCCGTAGAGCCCGATGATGCGGGCGTCTTCCCGCCTGAGCGCCATCGTTACCGCCCGTCGCCCGGTCTCCGGGTCGCGGTAACCAAGGAGCGCCTGGATCGCGGCCTCGCGCACCTGCTCATATTCCTCGCCCGGGGCGACAATGCCCTGCGGATCACGCCCCTTGAGGTTGACGTAGATATAGCAGGAGCGCTGGGCGACTGCGCGCGTCTGCGACCAGTCAACCACCCTGGCGCCATCGCTTTCCTTCATCACCGTTAGGCCCGCATCTTGCAGGATCTTCGGCACCGGCACGTGGCGCCCGGACGCCTTTGCGCCGTGATCGGAGACGATGACGGCCAACACGTCATCGCCGGCGGCAGCGAGCACACGCCCGATCATGTGATCGAGGCTCGCGTAAACGCCGCGAATGATCTCCTGGCATTGGGCGCGTTCCGTGGCATTAGGGTTGGTGGCAGGATCGGCCTTGGTAGCCAACGCGTGGTAAAGCCAGTCGGTAGCGTGCGCGTGCATGAATAGCAGGTGCCACCGCTCTTCGCGCATCAGCTTTTCGGCGCAGGCGGCGTACCACTGGTGCTGGAGATCCTGCACCTGGACGAAGGTCTCACCGTCAACCCAGCCCAGGTTGTAAGCCTCGAAGGCCCCACCGGGCAGGGGCAAGCCGGGCAAACCTTGCAAGCGCTCGCTGAGGCCATCGGGATAGGTGTAGAAGCGCTGGTCACACAGCGCGGTGAAATAGAGCCGCAGCTCGCTGCCATCGGGCGCCAGCCGGAGCAACTTGACCCGGAACACCGCCTCCTTTGTCCCCTCAGTGGTCTGGAAGTCATCGCTCAGGTTGCCGCTCCACTCACCTGACGATAAGGCGCAGAGAGCGCGGGCCGCATCCTTGGTGTTGGCCAGCATGACCCGCTCAAAGCCATTCCCGCAGTCAAGCGCGCACAGGCGCCACGTTTTGGGCTCAACCGGATGCAGCGGCTTGCGAAAATCACTCATGACCACATCCGCCTCGAGCGCGTGCTCGTGTGGCGGAAGGTTCTGCCAGCCGCTCGCCGGGCGCAGCTCCAGTCGAATGGTGGTGCCCGGCAGCTCGTCGGTGGTCGCGACGGCATCGCCGGCAATGCTGCAAGGATCGGCCCAGGCGCCGCCGATGCGCCACTCGTTGACGCTCAAGCCGTGGCCTGCGACCTGCAAGCCGTCGTGCAAGGTGGAGGGGTAGGTCGTGGGGTAGTTGATGATGATGCTGCGCTTGCCTACGCGCTCAGCCGCATTCCACAGGTACTCAGCGCGGCAGTCCTCGGTGGTGAAGGCCTGGTGGGTCTGGTCAAGGGGATCGCCTGGCCGGTGGACGTGGAAGCAAGTTATGCCATGGGTTCCGTCCCAGGCGCCGGTGACGATGGCAGTCCAGTTGGGCGGGGTAATGGTGGGAAACGGCGCCATGGCGTTGACGCAGAACGTTCCGCCCTCGATCAGAGAATGCAGGGTTGGGAGCAGTCCCTGCGCGGCGTACTCCTCGACTCTTTCCACGATGGGCGCGTCGAGGCCGATGAGGACGAGCCTCTGCGGGCGTTTCGAAACAGGCATCGGAAGCCTCCGGTTGGTTTGCTGTGTCTGAGGCTTTCGCGCCCGGAGGGGGATTCTCCTCGTGCCGCTTGCGTGCGGGTTGGTCGCGCGCAGAGGGGCGAGCAGCATAAGCCGCTTGCCCCTCCCCTACCAACGCATCCTCGCCTGAAGCACCCGCCGCTGCGACGCCGCCTGTCCTGAGCGGAGTCGAAGGGAAGCCGATCAGAGGCCCAACGCCTCGCGCATATATGTCCGGCTCTCGGTGATGGACTGCGCTACGTTCTTGTCGGTGCGATCCTGCTCGCAGACGATCCATTCGGGGTTGGTGGCCAGCGCCGCCTTGACCGCCGCCTTGAGGTCCACCTGCCCCTGGCCAAGCTCCTTGAACTCGCCCGGCCCCCCGTCCTTGAAGTGATAGTAAGGGGCGCGCTTGGCATAGCGGGCGATGAACTCCGCCGGCCGCTCGCCGCCAATGTGAACCCAGTACACGTCAATGCACAGCTTCACCAGCTCCGGGTCCGTCAGCTCGGCCAAGCGGTGGATGCCCTTAACGCCGTTGAAGGCCTCGAACTCCCAGTTGTGATTGTGATAGCAGAAGACGATTCCGGCCTCCTTGCAGCGACGGCCGACCTCGTCGAACACCGGCGCCGTCTTCTCGAAGCGCTCGATGCCCTCGCCCTCGGCGACGCCCGAGCAGATCAGATAGCGCGCGCCCATCTCCTTCAGGTAGGCGATGTTGGCGTCGGTGCGCGCGGGCGACATCGCGTCACCAAACCCGCTGTGCACGCCGGCGACGGCGAGGCCGTTCTGCGAGATTAGCCGCTTAACCGCCTGCTGATCATCGCCGAGCTGAAGCGGGCTGCCGCCCTCGATGCCCTCGTAGCCGGCCTGCTTGATCTCGCGCAGCACACCAACCGGATCCTGCGCCGGCCGCCCACCGTAGATGATGAGCTGAAGTCCAACCCTCGGTTTGGCCATGAACACCTCCCTGCATAAGTGGAACGTAGGACAATTCCGTCAGTGTCAGGCGATTCCTGCTGCGAGCGCCGAGAAGCTTTGGGGCCATCGGCAGACGCGCGCCCGGCACGGGCTCGCCCTAAGTCTTCGCCTGCGCCATGAGCTTGCGGAAAGCGGCCTCGTCAAGGATGGTAACGCCGAGCTCGCGGGCCTTCTGATACTTCGATCCGGGGGACTCGCCGACGACCACGTAATCGGTCTTCTTGCTGACACTCGAAGCGGCGCGGGCCCCCAGCGAGCGCACCAACTCCTCTGCCCCCTCGCGGGTGTATCCCGTAAGCTCACCAGTGAAGACGAAGGCCTTGCCCGATAGCGCGCCTGCTGCGGCTGCCGCGGCAGCGGGCTTGCGCGGCGGGGGCGCGACACCCGCCCCGCGCAGCTTCTGGATGAGACGCTTGGTCTGATCCTGTCGAAAGAATGTGGCGATGCTCTGGGCGATCACCGGCCCGATGCCTTCGATCTCGGCGAGCCTTTCTGCGGGCACCCGGGCAATCTCCTCCAGGCTCGCGAAGTCAGCGGCAAGGACATCGGCGACGTGCTCGCCGACGTGGGGGATGCCGAGCGCGTTGAGCAGCCGATCCAATGGGCGCTGCTTGCTGGCTTCGATCGCCGCAAGCAGGTTGGAGGCGGATTTCTCGCCCATGCGCTCCAGTGACATCAACCGCTGCTTGGTGAGAGAATACGTGTCAGCCGGGTCGGCGACCAGGCGGCGCTCGACCAACTGGTCAACCAGCGCCTCCCCCAGGCCCTCGATATCCATGCCGCCGCGCGCGCCAAAGTGAAAGATGCGCTGCTTGAGCTGCGCGGGGCAAGCGATTCCGGTGCAGCGCGTCACCGCCTCCCCAGGCAAGCGCTCGGCCTCGGCGCCGCAGACCGGGCAGGTGCGGGGCATCTGGAACGGCTGCTCCTTGCCGGTGCGCTTGCTGGTTACCACCGCCACCACCTCGGGGATGACCTCGCCCGCCTTGCGGATGACGACGGTGTCGCCGATGCGGACATCCTTTCGCCGCACCTCGTCCTCGTTGTGAAGCGTGGCGCGGCTCACGGTCGAGCCGCTCACGGTAACGGGATCCATGATCGCCACCGGAGTCATCGCCCCGGTGCGCCCGACTGAGACGATGATGTCGCGCACCACCGTGGTCTCCTGCTCCGGCGGGTACTTGAAGGCGATGGCCCAGCGCGGGCTGCGCGCGACATAACCGAGCCGCTCCTGAAGGGCGATCGCATTCACCTTGGCGACGACGCCGTCAATCTGATAAGGCAGGTCGTGCTTCTTCTCACCCCACCGGTCACAGTACGCGATGACCTGCTCGACGTCTTTGCATACCTCGGCATCAGGACTGGCCCTGAAGCCACAGGCGCGCAGGAACTCCAGGCCCTCCCAGTGGGTGTCGAACCGCTTGCCCTCGGCGGCTCCCAGGCCGTGGGCGATCATGTCGAGTTTGCGCCTGGCGGTGATGCGGCTGTCGAGCTGGCGCACCGAGCCGGCAGCAGCATTACGCGGATTGGCGAAAAGCGGCTCGCCCGCCTTTTCCCGTTCGGCGTTGATGCGCTGGAACTCCTCGCGCGAGAGGTAAACCTCACCGCGAACCTCGAGCCGCGATGGGGGGCGCGCGCCAGCGAGCAGCCGCAGCGGGATGCTCTTGACGGTGCGCAGATTCTGGGCGATGTTTTCGCCGCGCACACCATCACCCCGCGTCGCGCCGACGACGAGCACGCCGTCCTCGTAGGCCAGGCTCACCGCGAGGCCATCTACCTTGAGCTCGGCGACATATTCAATCGGGGCCGTCTCCGCCATGTCGAGCATGCGCTTGATGCGCCGGTCGAAGGCCGCCAACTCGTCGGTGCCGAAAGCGTTGCCCAGGCTCAGCATCGGAGTGCGATGCTCAACCGTGCCGAACTCCTGGGCCGGCTGGGCGCCCACGCGCTGGGTCGGCGAATCGAGGGTAATCAGTTCCGGATGCGCCGCCTCGATCTCCTGAAGCTCGCGCATGAGGCGGTCGTATTCGGCGTCGGAGATCTGCGGCCGGTCGAGGACGTAGTAGAGGTGGTTGTGGCGGTTGATCTCGCGGCGCAGCCACGCTGCGCGCGTCGCCAGACCCTTGTTCCTGCTTTTGCCAGGCACGGCTTCAGGCCTCCGGCTCCAGAGTGCGTTCGGGGGCGTATTCGTCGGACCGGGGCGACATCCTGCGTCGCTGGCGAGTTGGGGGTAAGACAAACGGGGGGGCAGCGTACCTCAGGCGGAGCAAGACGGGTGGCCCGGGCCGTCTCGCCGGATCGTGCGCCGAGCGCGACGTGGTGACCACGAACCAAGCGGCGGATCATCATGACTCGTGTCAGCGGGGTAGCGCGGGGATGCTCGAGGCCTCCGTCTGATGTGTTACTTCGTCGCGGGATCTGCGGGGCCCTGCCTCGAGGCATCAGGCCCCGCGCGAACCGAGTCCAGTTGGAGGATCCAAACGCCGGGCAGGTTATGGCTGAAGGGGCCGCCGGACAAAGCGATCTTATCGCCGCGCGGTGAAAGCTCCCAGTAGCCGAGAGACTGGAGTTTCGTCAGGCGGCGTACGCTGCCGTCCTGCGGCGAAACCTGCCACAAGTTGCTTTTGCCGGCTCGTGGCTGCCCGGCTCGGGGACACCGCAAGAGGACAAGCCGCACTACCACGCGTCCGCACGCCTGCTGCATGTCGCTGCAAACGCCTGGCAGAAGCCGCGAGGACCACGCCACATGATCGCCCCCCGGATTGATAACCCCCATGCGGCTTGCCTCATTTTCCCCAGTTCGCACAGACTGCGTAAGCAGTATGCGACCGTCCGGCAGCCAGCACAAGAGCCCGATATGGCCGGTGCTGATGAGACGCGCCGTCATCCTTTTTAGGTCCGCAATCCACAGCCCACGACACGGCCAGCGCTGAAACTTGTACTTGGCCGGGCGATACGTATGCCATCGCAGCGCACTGAACCGTGAATCCGGCGACCATTGCCCGCGGTCCATCCACTGGGGCTTTGCCGGCGCGGGCACGTCCACGATCGCGCCGGTTTCCGCATCCACGACACGGTTCTGGATCAGCTCCTGGAAGCGCCCATGCACGCTGTAGAGAACACTTCGACCGTCCGGCGACCACGACTCGGGCCTGGTCGGGCCGACGACAAGGCGTTTGCCTAAACGCCCGCGGGCGAGGTCAAACGTCCATATGCCAAACTCGTTAATGGCGCGCCCCTTCTTGACGCGGAAGCTCAGGGTGCTGACCGCGATGCCGGAGCTGCCAGGCCGAGAGCGCAGAGCAAGCGGGTTCAGGCCCTGCGGCATGCGAGTAACTCTGGGATTGGTGCCATCCGCCGAGATCACGCCTAGACACCACATGGTTCCCGGGAAGATCTCTGGGGCTGCGCCAACGATGTTGAGCGCGTCCCATGTGTGCGCAAGCAAATCTAGGCGTTGTGGCGAGTCGTCACAAGTGAACAGAAGACGTTTCCCGTCGCTCGACCAATCGGCGGCATCTATGGGCGGACCCAGCAACTGCCGAAGGGTGCCGCCGGCCTGGACGATTGGAGCATGCGTCGGCGGCGGCAAGCGAGGGGCACGATAGCGAGGGTAGAGGCGAACCGCCGCAACAATGAAAAGGCACTCCACGCCCAGGGCGAGGCCGACCCAGATGGCGACGCGGCAGGTGGAGCGTCGAGCACCCTGCGGGCCGGGGACCCGTGGGGTGGTGATATTAGTCGCTGGCTCTTCCAGGCGACTGTCCATAGCCCGGATTCCCTTGGATCGAGCGTTCGCCGGCTACCACAATGACTTCTGCGTGCGGGGAAGCGCGGCCGGATGTAGGGACATCGTTCGTGCCGCCCGCCAGCGCAGATGCGAGGTGCGTGCCGCAGCATCAGTCCCAAGACTGTCGCGGGCACGGGGCCGAGATCCATTCGCTTTGCTCAGCAGGATCTTCGGTTCGCGATGACATCTTCTGGGAGACAGGGCAACGCCAACGCGGCTCAGTCCAGGATGGCTGGGCCGTATGGTTGGCAGGCGGGGGCGCCTGCCCTACCACGGTCAGGTTTGGGCAGGAGGCCCCCTAAGCCCGCCGTCGCCGGGCCGGGGTGGCGGTCGCGAAGCGACCTAGCCGCAAGCTCCCTACCGCTGCTACTCCCACACGCCCTGGGGGCGCACGACGAGCTTCACCGGGTAGTTGCTTCCGGCCTCGGGTATGGTACGGACCTGCAACTGCCGATGTCCGCGTGCAGGGATGGTCATCGCAAACAGCCGCTCCGACTCGCCATAGCGCAGGAGGCCGGTCTCGTAGATTTGGCCTTCGATCATCACCACCCCCCGGGCCAGCCCGCCGCCCGGCATCAGCGCAAGCTCGACCCGGGCGGGAGCCGAAGTCGGATTCTCGATGTCGAAAGTTATATCATAAAAGACACCGTAATCTCCGTCGAGCAGCTCGCGGCCAGTGGAGCTCAGGACCTGCTTGTCGCCGATGGTCGCAAACGCCCACTGCGAGCCGATGGTGTAAGGGACCTCGAAGCGCTTGTGGGGCTCGGCGAAGACCCAGGTGGAGATGTGTTCCGGCGGCGTCGCTGCTGTCGGCGTCAGCAGGGAGGCGCTCGGCGGGCGCAGCCGTACCGCCACTCGCAGCTCGCCATCGCCCAGAACGCGCACTTCGGTCAAGCCGCTGATGACCTGCCCGGGCTTGAGGAGCTGGGCGCTGCTGGTATAGGCGCAGCCCCCGGGGATGGATACGACGTAGCCCACATCGTCCGCTTGCCGCTGCAAGAAATCGCGCGCAGCCTTGTGCCCCACGAACACTTCGTCGTTACTGGGGCCGCCGCTCGCCTCGACGATCTGCACGCGCACCGGGCGGTCCCCGGGGTTGAGCAACTCCACCGCCAGCTCACCCTCGACACCGGTGGCATTGACGTGGTGATACAGCAGGCGCGCCGGATGGCCGGCCGGGACGCGCCCCTGATACCACATGCCCCACGCGGGCAGGCGCTCGGGGCGGTTGCTCACCATCAGCACCTGCGTCTCCGATGCCGGCACCGGCTCATTGACTACCCGTACCTGCAACGTGGCTGACACCGGGATATACCCCGGTCCTGCCACCGTCACGCGCATCGTCACCGCGGCGACACCGCCGGGCGTGACGTAAGGCATGCTGGCGATCATGTCAATGATGACCGCCGAGGCCCCGGGTTCAGCCTCGATGGTATAGTAGAGGGCCGCAGATGCCGCTCGTCTAATGACTTCCGCCGGCGCGATGCGCCCGGTCACTGTCGCTTCCGCGGTCGCCGCGACGCGGCCTGCGTATTTCATAACTCGCACGGGCAAGGTGAGTTTCGCCGTGCCGATGTCAAGCACCACCTGAGCTTGCCCTACCGACACCCCGGTAAGGAAGAGCAGGCGCGGAGATCCGGCGCCGGGACATTCGGCCCGGACGATCTGCGAGTCCACGGCCACCCGAATCTGCTGCGTCGAGCCGCGCAGGAAGACGACGCGCCGCTCCCCCACGGGCACGATTTGAGAGTCAACCGAGGCCGCGAGGTAAGGGCGAGCGAACACCTCGCGAATGCGCTGCGCCCACTGCCTGGCGAGCGCCTCGCGCGAGGAATGCAAGGCCGCGGCCATGGCGCGATCAACCAGAAGGATGCGCTGCTTGCCAGCGAATATCGCGTAGCCGCCCTTCTCCTGCTGCACGGAGATGGCATCGGGTCGCGTGCCCGCTATTGCCGCGGCCCGAAGCGCCTGGGCCGCTTGCTTGGCTGCGCTTGCGGCGGACCAGTGCTTGCTGCGAATCGTCATCAGCCGTGCGCCGTTGACGTTAACCGCCCCGCCGGGCTTGCCGCCGGACAGCGCCTCCAAGCTGAAATTGAGGGTGCTCAAGCCATCGGCGAGTATGGGAGTGCTGACCGCGCCCAGCGCGAGCGCTATCAGACTGGCGCAGGTCATGATTCGCGTCACGATGGGCTGCACGCGATGTTTAATGCGCACGGCTTCCGTTGCTACGGGAGACACAGCAGCTCCTACCCCTTGTTTTTCCATCGCCCGGCTGTTTCTTTTGACTGGCCCGAAGTTTTCTGATAGACTCAATGTGTACGCCATTGAGGCGAGTTCTTCCTTTTACCGTGACGCCGGTGACCCCCGGATCCAGCATTCTCAAAGCCCTCAATGACCCCCAGCGCGAGGCGGTCGAGCACGGCGAAGGCCCGCTGCTCATCTTCGCCGGCGCGGGCAGCGGCAAGACGCGCGTCCTGACCCACCGCATGGCGCACCTCATCAAGCGCCGCGGGGTCCCCGCCGACCGCATCCTCGCCGTCACCTTCACCAACAAGGCGGCCGGCGAGATGAAGGAGCGCATCGCCCGCCTCATCGGCGGCGTGCGCTGGGGCATGTGGGTCGGCACCTTCCACAGCGTCTGCGCGCGCATCCTGCGCGACCATGCCGAGCACATCGCCCGCAGCGCCGGCTTCGCCATCTTCGACGAAGGCGACCAGATGACCCTCATCAAGGAGGTGCTCAAAGACCTCGGGATCAACCCCGAGATGATGCCGCCCGGGCGCGTGCTCAACTCCATAAGCGCCGCCAAGAACGAGCTCATCAGCGCGCGGGAGTATGACCGCACTGCGATGGATGTCCAAGGCCCCAGAGCCACAGACCCGTACCGGCTCACCGTCGCCCGTGCCTACACCCTGTACCAGCAGCGGCTGGAGGACAATAATGCGCTGGATTTCGACGACCTCATCATGTTCGCGGTGCGCCTATTCGAGGAACATGCCGAGGTGCTCGCGGACTACCAGGAGAAGTTCCGGCATCTCCTGGTGGACGAGTTCCAGGACATCAATTACGCGCAGTATCGCTTCGTCCAGATGCTCGCCCAGCGGCACCGCAACCTGGCGGTGGTGGGTGATGACGACCAATCCATCTACGGCTGGCGCGGCGCCGACATGCGCATTATCCTGCGGTTCGAGCGGGACTACCCGGAGGCCAAGGTCGTTAAGCTGGAGCAGAACTATCGCTCCACGCCCAATATCCTCGACGCCGCCTACCACGTGATCTCGCGCAACCTGTCGCGCAAAGAGAAGCGGCTGTGGACGCAGAAGGACTCCGGGGCGCCCATCGCCGTGTATCAGGCGGCGGATGAGCACCAGGAGGCGATCTTCATCGCCAACACCATCGAGGAGCTGATGCAGACGGAGCGGCGGCGTCATTCGGATTTCGCGGTGCTCTACCGCATCAACGCGCAGTCACGCGTATTCGAGAAGATATTCATCAGCCTCGGCATCCCCTACCGCATCATCGGCGGCATGCGGTTTTACGAGCGCAAGGAGATCAAGGACATCCTGTGCTACCTGCGCGTGATCGTTAATCCCTTCGACAGCGTCAGCCTCCGGCGCATCGTCAACACGCCGCCCAGAGGCATCGGCGATGTCACCCTGCGGCAGCTCGAATCAATCGCCCGCGAGCGCGGCATGGATCGGCTACAGGTTGCGCTCAACGCGAAGTCCCTCGACCTGCCCCAGCGCTCGCAAGAGTCGGTGGCGGCCTTCGGGCGTCTCATGGCGGGGCTCATGGAGAAGGCGGCTGCGTCCTCGCTGACCGAGTTGGTAGCCGAAATGATCGAAGCCTCCGGGTATCGAGAATGGCTGACCAGCGAGGGCACGGTGCAGGCGCGCACCCGGCTGGAGAACGTGGAGGAGCTGCTGTCGGCGACGCGGGAATTCGAGGCCCAAGGCGAGAACCCCACGCCCGCGGGATTCCTGGAGCAAGTCGCCCTGCTCACGGCGCAGGACGATCTCAAGGAGGCCGCGGAGGCGGTGCCGCTCATGACCCTGCACACCGCGAAGGGGCTGGAGTTCCCGGTGGTGTTCATCGTCGGCATGGAGGAGGGACTGTTTCCCCTTGCGCGGGCCATTGAGAGCGACAACCCCGACGAACTGGAGGAGGAGCGGCGCCTCTGCTACGTCGGGATGACGCGGGCAAAGGAGCGGCTGTACCTGACCCTGGCCAGCTACCGGTTCATGTACGGCGCGGGCCGGCCCACGGCGCCATCGCGGTTCCTGGGCGACGTTCCTGAGGAGCTGGTGGAAGGGGTCCTGGCGGCTCGTCCGCGGGCGATCACCTGGACCTCGGCCAACAGCGCGGGAGCGCAGGAGGCGCGCGAGATCGTGGCCCAGCACGCGGGCTCGGCGGCGACATTCAAGCCTGGCGACCGGGTGCGCCACGAGGCGTTCGGCGAGGGGATGGTGGTAAGCTGTGAGTCGAAAGACGGCAAGGCGCGCGTCACCGTGGCCTTCCCCAAGCAAGGGGTCAAGAAGCTGGACCTCGACTACGCGCCCCTGCAAAAGGTGGAGTGAGCCATGCGCGCGCGGCGTGAGAAAGCGCGGCCCGCGCTGGTCGCGAGAAAGGGGTGGGCCGTCGCCGCGATGCTTGCGGCGGCCCTGGCCTTGCCCGTCACAGCGTCGGAAGAAAAGCCCGTCGAAACCAGGCGCTTCATCGTTTATCCTGAATCCGCGGCCACGCGAAGCCAGGCGAAATGGGTCGCCGGGCTTGCCGAGCGCGCTTTCGGTCGCGTGACCGGCGATCTCGGATACGTCCCCACCGAGCGCATTGCCATCCTGGTGTACGGCCAACCCGAGGGCTTCCTCGAGCAAGGCGCACCGCCGCAGGCCGTGGGCACCGTTAGCGCGCCGCACAACGTAATTCGCATAGACCTGTGGGCAGCGCAGGAGGACCTGTACGCGGTGGTGGCGCACGAGACAGCGCACGTGGTGCTGGCGCGAGCGCTGCGCGCCGATGTTGCCAAGTGCCCGCGCTGGTTCAACGAGGGCGTGGCGACGTGGGTTTCGCGGATCTGGTCGCCCGATGATGATGCGAAAGCGGCGGAGCTGGCACCGGCAGGACACGCGGCCGCGCCTGACGCGCTCAATGCCCGGTTCGCGGCTGCGCGCGAGCAAGATCTTCGCGACGCCTATTTGCAGAGCGCGGCGATGGTCGAGGCGCTTACACGCCTGGCAGGGCCAGAGGTCATCGCCCGCCTGCTCAAGGTTTTGCCGAGTGTACCCGATTTCGATGCCGCCCTGCAGCGGGTCGTGGGGCTCAACCAGGCACAACTGTATCACCGCTGGCTGCGAATGTCCGGCGGGCGCGCGCGCTGGCCGCGGTGGCCCGATGTCGGCGCTGACATGGCGTCCTACATCTTGGTGACGCTGCTTTGCATCATCCTCGGCTTTCGCATTTGGCGGCAGCGCCGCCGCTGGCACCAGCAGCGGCAGGAGGATGAAGGTTTGACCCCGGAAGAGATCGAGAGGGCACGCGAGATTGAAAGTCATTATGATTCGGACCACCAGGAGCTGGCTTGAGATGGGTCGGCGTACGGTCTCGCTAGTGGCGAAGATAGCGGCGATCGCTGGCGTCGCGCTTAGCTTCTGGCGAGGCGCGGCCTGGGGCGCGTCACCAGCGGTCGAGGGCGAGCTGCTGTGGAAGGCGCAGCGCTTTGAGCGCGCGATGCAGGAGCGCCATGTCAGGGACGGCGGGCTGGTCAGCGGGGCGGTGCGCATACCGTTCAAGTCCGAGCCGGAGGAGGCTGATGAGAACGGCGCGTACCTCACCGGCGCCTACCTCGCTGCGCTCTCGTTCCGATTCGCAGCCACGGGTGAGCCCGCGGCGCAGGAGCAGGCCCTCGGTTGCTTTCGCTGCTTGCAGAAGTTGGTTGCCCTAACCGGACAAAGCGGCCTGCTCGCGCGCTGGTATAAGAAGGCAGCGCGTCCTTCCCCCAGTGAACGCGTCGGCTGGCTGGCCGGCGACTGGCACCAGTCGGGGGAGCACCGCTGGCTTGGCAACGTCAGTGCGGATCAGTATTGTGGCGCGCTATTCGGCCTCGCGGTGTACCACCAGCTTGCGGCGCCACCCGAAGTGCGACCACAGGTGGAGTCATTGGTGGGCGACATGGTCGGCAGAATCCTGGACGCGGGGATGGTCATTACCGACCTCGATGGCAAGCCGACCGACTGGAGCGACATGTCGCCGCGGACGCTGCAAGAGCCGATGTACGCGTTAATGGGGCTGGGGTTCTTGCGCATCGGGGCGCAGGTCTCGCGCCAGGAGCGGTTCGCGCGCGAGTATGACCGCCTGCTCAATGAATGCGGTTACGCGGCGCGCGCGATACCGGTAAATCGAGAGGCATCGGACTGGAACTTCTCCGATGACGTGATGGCGTGGGAGATGCTGTACCATTTGCTGCTGCTCGAGCAGCGGCCGGAGCAACGCGCAAAGTTGGAGACCGCCGCCGGCGCGGCTTGGGCGCTGGTGAAGGGACAGAAGCGCGCCCTCCTGGACATCGTGCGCTCGATTACAGCGCGCGACAAGGCGCTCGGCGAAGCTGCGATTCACCAGCTATTCTTGATGCCCGCCGAAAAGACAGAAGCCGAGCGCCAGCGGCGGTCAGATCCGCCCGCCGACCTCAACCTGCGCCCCGCAAGCTGGTTTGAGTGGACCGATGATCCTTACTTGTCCATCGTCGGCACCGAATACGCGGGCGTAGATTATCTCCTTGCATACTGGATGGCGCGCCACCACGGGCTGGTGGGCGGGGGGCAAGAGCCACGCTGAGCGGCGCGCTGGTTCCCGCCGGGGCGCGCCGCTGAGGCCGAAACCGGAAGTCCAGCGCCCTGGGCTTCGCTCACGACAAACACCAGGCTCCGTTATCTCCTCTACACCCGCTCCTTTGCCGGCGGCAGGGGGGCGAAGGGTTGATGCGGCTCGGCCTGATACCAGTAGGCGACACTCGCATAATCATTGCCCTGGTCATTGGCGTGACCGTGCTCGATGGTCACGCGAATGGACTTCTGGAAATGCACCGGGTCCTCGATGTGGAATCGGTACAGGCTCCATTTGCCTGACCAGCCAATGACATCCTTGCCCAGCGAAACCCCGGTGTAAGGCCCCGAATACTCCCCGCTGGGGAAGCCCCACGCCTCGCAGAAATAATCCTCGGTGCCGGTGCCGTGGAGCGACGGCGGCCACTGCTCGCCGTCAATGAAAATCATGTCATCGCCCTCGCCGAACCAGGTGTAGTTCTGGTGATAGGCGTTGAAATTATTCACGCTGAGAACGCAGCCGACGTAGTGGCCGCGGCCTTCGGCTTCAAGGATGACGTAGTTCTCCTTGCCCGTGAGGTTGATCTCCTCCTGCCCGGAGGCGAACTCCACCTTCTGGCACGGGAACTCCTGGTGGTAGCAGGCGTGGAAGCGGCCCTGGTTGTCGGCGAGCGCGTCGTAGAGCTCGTGATCAATGTAGTAGTAGAATGCGCCCACCTTGCCCTCCGACTGATTCTCGACGGTGATGAGGGCGCGTTGGGCGAAGGGCATGGGGAAATAGCAGTTCATCCCGGCATTGCGCCCCCAACCGGGGCCCTTGATCATGGTCAGCGGCAGGGAGGTGAAGTGGTTCGTCAGCGCGTGGCCGACGCCAAAGAAATCGCCGACCGGCACCTCGACGCTGGGCGCCGGCTCGTGGTCCCAGAACATGCGCAGCACGACCTTGCGCAGGTAGTTTTGGTCCTCGGCGCCGATGGTGAACCAGATGTGGCGGATTGCGCCCGGGCCCGCGATGTCGGCGAGGGTCGCGGTTTGGCCGGGCTCGACGGGGATGGCATCGGCGTTGCCGCCGGTCTTGTCATACGACGAGACGCGCTTGCTGCGGCAGTCGCGCAGCGTCGCGAGCCCAGCCAACGGGCTGTGGGGTATCAACTTCTGACTTTCGGGCATAATGTTTATCCTCCTTAGGTATGCATCACGTTGTGCGCCATTAGGCGCGGAGCGCTCGCTAATCCACCCACTCGCTGGACATGATTCCGGTCGCCTTCGTCAGTGGCAGCTTGACCGGTTTGCCCGAGCGCGCCGATTGATAAGCCGCCTCAGCCAGCTCCACGGCCTTGCGCCCCTCGATGCCGGGAATGGTCACCGGCATGTCATCGAGCACCGCGTCCACCCACTCGCGCACCTCGCGCGTTACCGGCTCCTCGACCTTGATCTCTTTGTCCAGGACGCTGGTGGGCTGCTCCCCAAAAGCGCCGTGCCACAGCGTCCCGGGCAGCCCGGGGCCACTGCGATAGAAGATGGCGCCCTGCCGGCACTGCACCTTGCACGACGACTCGCCGATAGCCGAGGCGAAGCTGGAATGCAGGTGCCCCATCGCGCCGCTCTCGAATTCCACCAGCGCGAAAACCTGGTCGGGGCTCAGCATGGTCTCGGCCAGGTAGCGCCGCGCACGAGCGCAGACGCTTTTGGCATCGCCGCAGACCTGGCCCATGAGATCGAACTCGTGGGAATTCACCTCCATCAGGATGCCACCTGATTGGACATGGCTCAGGCGCCAACCGCAGGCCAGGCGTCCATAGCCACCCCCGATGCGCGTGACGCTGATCGCGATGGGTTCGCCGTATCTGCCCGAGCGCGCCAGCTCGATGGTCATGCACTGCATTGGCAGGTAGCGCAGCACCTGCCCCATCTGGAACTTCACGCCCGCTTTCTCCACCGCCGCAATCATCGCGTCGCAGTCGGAGACATTGGTCGCCATCGGTTTTTCGCAGAATATGTGCTTGCCCGCCCGGGCGGCGCGCACCACGCCGTCGCGGTGCAGGTAGGGCGGGGTGGCGATGATGACGCCGCCGATGTCGTCACGCGCCAGCACCTGCTCGCCGTCGTCGGCGTAGGCCTGGGCGCCAAGATCTTTGCCCACCTTTTCCGCGGCCTCCGGGTTCACATCAGCCGCCGCCACAATCTCCGCCCGCTCCAGGCCCGCGCAGGCGCGCGCCAGCGAGGCGCCCATGGAGCCGGAGCCGATCAATCCCACGCGCAGTTTCTCCACAATTGCCCTCCGCAAACGAATTGACGCGCATATTCGACCGGCGGGTATCGAGACCTCTTGGCGCTAAGGAGCCGATAGAACTGCAACGGGCCGGTGTCGGCCCGCCTGACGTAACGGGGGAAAGGGCATCGCCCTTCTACAAACTGGCCCCGCCGCGCTGCCGCTGGAACCACGCCCAGCTCCGCGTTTGGGAGAGCGCGCGCCTGAGGCGCATGCATGATTCGCAGCGCCAGCAGTGCTCATCCCCGCCGCGATAGCAGCTCCACACCAGGTCGAGGGGCGCGCCGATCGCGCGCCCCAGGCGCACGATGCCCGGCTTATCCAAGTCCTGGGTGTAGCTGACAAGCTGGGGGCGGCGCAGGGTCGAGAAGCGCAGGGCGCGATTGACCGCGCGAACGAATTGCGGGCTGTTATCGGGGAAAGTCGCGCCCTCCTCGGCATTGAAGCCGGCCACCATGAGGTCGCAATCCAGTGCCTCGGCGAAAGCCGCCGCAATGTTAACGAAGACGCCGTTGCGGTTCGGCACCCAGACCGCGAGGGCGGTTTGCTCGGCGGCGGCAGTGTCGAGGTCCTCGGGAGCTGGCTGAGGAATTGCTCCTTCATCCACGGTAAGCGCCGAGCGGCTGATGCGCCGCAGCCACGGCAGAGCCACGACTTGATGGCGCACCTTCAAGCGTTCGCACATGGCCCGCGCGGCTGCGATCTCGCGCGCGGCGGCGAGCTGGCCGTAGTCAAAAGTGAGGGCGCGCACAACCTCGGTTTCCTGCTGTGCGCGCCGAAGATTGACTGCGGAATCGAGGCCCGCCGAAAGAAGGATGATGCTTCGCGGGCGGGTCATGGCGGCGTCAAGGCTCGCTGTAGCTAGCGGCGGATTTGGCGCTTTCGTACACCGTGACCTTGACGGGCCGCACGCTGCGCGCGCCCAAGTCGGGAGCTGCGGTCAGCGCGACTTTCACGAAGTCGAAAATCTGACGGGCGATGTTCTCACTGGTCGGGTTCTGGGCGGCGAAGGCGGGAAGGTCGTTGAGATGCTTGTGATCCAGCTCGCAGACGAAGGATTCACAGATGCGCTTGATCTCGCGAAAGTCGAGGAGCATGCCGCGGTCGTCGAGCTTTTCTCCCGCGATGTGGATGACAACGCGATAATTGTGTCCGTGCAACTGGGCGCACGGCCCCTCGTAACCCGCAAGCGAATGAGCGGCGGAGAACTCGGCCTCGACGGCAAGCTCGTACGTCGGCGCAGGGGTCTTGCCGGGGCGGCGCGGCCGGGCCTCGGCTAGCGCCGGCTTTCCGCCGAGCTGGCTGACGATCTCACGGCGCACACGGTCAAAGTCAACCTCCATCGAGCGCAGCAGGCGCGCGGCCTGTCCCTCGCCTTCGCGGATGAGACCGAGCAGGATGTGTTCGGTGTCTATGTAGTTGGGCAAGCCCAGGCGCGGGTTGAGTTCGCTCGCCTCCTCCATCGCAAGCTCCAGCACACGCTTGGCCTTTGGGCTCCAGTTCGTGGGCGCTTTGGCGCTGACACGTTCTTCTTGGAAACCGAGCTGACGTTGAATCTCCTGGCGCGTCCGGCCCAACGTGATCCCCAGCCGCTCCAGCACGCGCGCGGCGATGCCGTCGCCTTCGCGCAGCAGCCCGAGCAGCATGTGCTCGGTGCCGACGGTGCTGCCGCCCAGCTTGCGCGCCTCTTCCTGCGCGTGCTGCACGACGCGCGTAGCCGGCCCGGTGAACCGCTGCCACATGTCAGGCTCCGACATCCGCCTCTTCCTCCGAATTGCTGCCGCTTATAGCCGGCGGCCGCGGGCTTTACTCGCGCCTGGCGTCGGCGCGCTTGGCGACCTAGCCGCCAAGCGTGGTCCGCCCGAGGACGGCTGCCAGACATCGGCTCAGGCCGCGCCGGGCTCGTCCTTCTCGGCGGGGGTCTCACATTCAACCGCTTGCCCGTGCTCGACATCGTGGGCGTGCTCGGCGATCAGCTCCGCATGTTCCTTGACATCGAGTCCCTTGCCGGTGGTCTTTTTGAGGTAGTTGTCAATGGCTTTGTGCAGCGCCTCCTCGGCCAGCACCGAGCAGTGCATCTTGATCGGCGGCAGCCCGCCCAGCGCCTCCGCCACCGCCTTATTCGTGATCTCCAGCGCCTCCTGGATCGTTTTGCCTTTCACCAACTCGGTAGCCATGCTGCTGGTGGCGATGGCGGCGCCGCAGCCAAAGGTCTTGAACTTGGCGTCCACGATGCGCCCGTCCGAGACCTTGATGTACATGCGCATGATGTCGCCGCAAACCGGGTTGCCGACATCGCCGATGCCATCGGCGTCAGGTATCTCCCCGACGTTGCGCGGGTTAGCGAAGTGCTCCATTACCTTGGTGCTATATTGCATCGTCATCTCCACCGCGCCGACATCGCGCGGATCAAGTGTTCGACTTTTCTCAGTATATTACGGGGACGGGGCGGCGTCAATGACCGCAGGGGCGCGCCGGGGGACGAACGGAAAACCGAGCGCTCGCGTGGATCGCCCGCAAGGATTATCCCATCTCGCCGTAGTGGTAGAGGACGAGGGTGGCGGCCACGAGCCCGGCGGTCTCGGATCTCAGGACGCGCGGGCCAAGCGAAACGATGCGCGCGCGCGCGGCGGCGAATCGGGCGATCTCCTCCGGCGAGAAACCACCCTCGGGGCCGATGACGATGGCGACGGATTGCGAGCGCCCCGCGGCGCCGAGCGCGCTTCGGAGGGACTCCGCGGCGCCGTGGTGCGGCACCAGCGCAAGATCGCAGGATGCGAGCCGAGGGATGGCCAAATCCGCAGTCACCGGCTCGGCGACCGGCACCAGCCACGCGCGCCCCGACTGCTCGACGGCATGGAGCGCGATCTTGCGCCATCGCGCGAGCTTCGTCCCCTCCCCGCTTGCGCGAGCGACAGTGCGGCGGGTGATGAGCGGCACAATTTCGGCAACGCCGATTTCGACGCATTTCTGGATGACGCGCTCCATGGCATCGCCGCGAGGCACCGACTGAAGAAGGGTCACCCTGACCTGGGGCTCGGGGACCGGCCCTACCTGGCGCTCAATCCTCAGCATCGCCTGGGTGCGATCGGCGGTCTGGATGGTGGTCTCGTATTCACTGCCGCGCCCGTCAAAGATGCGCAGCCTATCCCCGCGGCCCAGGCGCAGCACCCGCGTGGCGCGGTGATGCTGTTCGCCGGTGAGCGCGACGGTTTCCCCTGCGATGTTTTCAACCAGCAGGCGGTGCATTCCCACCAACTTCCCAGACCATGGTCACCCAGTGGTCCCGCTCCCGCGACTCACGCAGGGTCATGCCAGCATGAGCCACGGCGTCACGCACCGCCGCCGCCTGATCCGCGGCGATGCCCGAGGCGATGAAAACGCCGCCCGGCCGCAGGTGCGCGGCGGCGGCCGGCGCCAGTTCCGTAATCTGGGCCGCGGTCAGATTCGCGACGATGATGTCCGCGCGGCCGCGCACACATCGCAAGCCACTGCCGCACGTGATGGCGACGGATTCGGCGGTACGGTTAAGCGCGACGTTGTCAGCGGCGATGCGGGCCGCCAGCTCGTCAACCTCAATCGCCACCACGCGGCGCGCGCCGAGCTTCGCCGCCGCGATTGAGAGTATGCCGCTGCCGGCCCCGATGTCGAAGACGACCTCGCCGCCGCGCACCAGCCGCGCCAGAGCATCCAGGCATCCCCGGGTCGTGGCGTGGTGGCCGGTGCCGAACGCCATGCCCGGATCCAGTTCCACCACCACTTCGCCAGGCGCGGGAACGTAATCCTTCCACGTCGGCTTGACAGCGAGCCGCGGCGTCACCCTAACTACGTCCAGACCCGCCTTCCACGCCTCTTCCCACCCGCGGGAGCAGATGCGGCGCGTAGTTATGCTTGCGCGCCCAACCTCGAGGCCCGCCTCTCGCAATGCCTGCAAGCGCTCTCTGACCCGCGCCAGGAAGCGCCCAACCTCCGGCTCTCCTGGGAGGTATGCGATCAGCCACACCTGCGAACCTGCGACGCGCTCCTCCACCCCCCGCGCCATTGAGAGGAGCACATCCATGATCCCCGGCGCGGCTTCGGGCGCGATCTTCACGGTCAACTTGGTCCACGCAGGCTGGCGCTTGTTACCCGGCATAGTGAGTCAAGCCGCAGAGCGAGCGGCTCGCTCTGGGTAATTGTGCAAGAGGGAGCCGATCACCTGTGCGACGAAATCACTGGTTGCTGGCTGAAGACATGCCTTCATTGCCCGTAGAAAGCCGCAACCTCGCCGGCGGGGTCATCCACGACTTCCCCTACCGGCTGCCGGGGCGCAAGTGCCCGCATGCGGGGCTTATTTCACTGGCCGACGCGGGCGGGTGCGCTTTCTGCTGTCCGATGTGTTATGCTCGCGCCTACCCCTGGAGCGTCAGCGACCGCATCGCGCTCCACGCGGATGCGCCGCAGAAGCTCGAGCGGGAGCTCTCACGCGCGCGGATCGTGCCGCCGCTGCACCTCAGCCAGGTGATTGATTGCCTGCAGCCGGCGCCCGAGGTCCGCGCACTGACCAAAGCCGCCGTCGCCGTCATCATGCGCCACCGGGTGAGCTTCTCAATTCTGACCAAGAGCGCCGATGGCCCGCGCGAATTGATCCGCGACATGCCCGATCTCGCGGACTATCCCTTCTGGCGGCTCGCGTTGACCATCGAAGCCCCGCCGCACAAGCAGTCGGTGACCAGCCCCGGCGCCTCGGCAATCCAAGAACGCCTCGACACCCTCGCCCAGATGGCCTCGCGCGGCATCGCCGTTGGCGCGCGCACCGATCCCTTCATCGTGGGCCTAGTCGAACCCGAAGAGCAATTGTGGCTGCTGGATCAGATCGCGCAAGCCGGCGCGAAACATGTTATCTCCGCTGCCGGCTTCTTCAATCGCCTTTCGATGAACCGGCTGCTGGAGGCGATTCGCGGCAGCCGTTGGTCGCATCTCGCCGAGCGCGTCGCCGCGGCTTACGGCGCCACCCCCGAGCGCCTGGCGCGAGGCGACCGCGGCCGCCCATTCCGCCTGACGCAAGCCCAACTGGTCGCGCTCCACAGGTGGCTGCGAGCTGAGGCCGAAGCCCGCGGCATGACCTATTCGGTATGCCTCGAGCTGCCGCGAGCGCACGACTCGCCAGGCCTCAAGCACTGTGAGGCGTCATCGCGGGAACATGTGCACGTGCGCCGCGATGGCCGCCTTGAGCCTCTGCCGTGCGCCGGCGATTGCCTGCGATATTGCCCCGATCCCGATGACCCGCCGTGCGGCGAGCCGCGGATGCTGAGCGAGTACCCGCTGCGGCGCTCGACGATGGGGATCGCGAGCCCAAGGCGCGCCAGCGGCCAGCCCGGGCTTTTCCGCCAAGGCTGACTCAGTCAACCGGGAAGAGAATACGAATGGCCTCCACCTCCTCCAGCGCCGTCATCGCCCACTCGGGCAGGGGGGCGTTGACGCTGGCGCCGAGGCTCAGATGCGGCATCGCCCGCCACTCACCGCCGATCTGCACCTCGACCAGGAACCGCCCCAGCAGGCGCTCCTGCCAATCATCCGCGTAAAGATCCGCCTGGTCATACCTGGGCCGCAGGTAGCGCAAGAAGAGCGGCGCCACCCCCTCCCACGATGGGTCGCGCGCATCCAGCGGCCCGACCACCATCCACTGCGTCAGGCGCCGGACGTACTTGGTCTCCGGGCTCATGGCGTGGTTGGCGGGGACAATCTGGAATCCGCCGATTTCGCCCACCAGGGAGGTCGAGATATCAATCACCCCCGGGTGGTTGGCGCGGATGCGGCCAATGCCGGCATAGAGCCCACCCGCGAATCTGCCGATGCCGATCACCGGTCGCAGCACTTCGCCGATTGCCTTGCGGCCGCCGTCCGGATACTCGATATAGATCAAGCCGCCGAAGCGATTCTCGAACACGAGCTGGGAAGGGTATTGCTTGGGGCGGCGGATGGAAATAACTAGCACGTCTCCTTGCGCCGGGACATAATCCGGCGGCAGAGGCACAGGCTCCCCACTTCGTTCGATGAAAACGGGATTGCCGACCAAGGGAGAGTAGTCGCCGCCGAAGATCGTCACCCCGGCGGAGATATCAGTGAAAACGGTCGCGCCAGGGGTCGTCGCCTCCTCGAACGGTTGGGGCGAGCCCGGCGCGAATTCGCGCGGGGCCAGCGAGAGCGTAATGCCGCGATCTTCCTCGCGGTTCACCCCGACCTTGATGTGAATGGCGTTAACGGCTGTCGCGGCCACGGTTGCGCAGGGCGCCCAGATGCTCGCCGTGAAGCTGCGGCGATCCACTGTCTCCGCCGGGCGCAACACGGTTCCGATCTGGCGCCAGGCGCCGTTGTCACTCACTGCGATGACGCCGCCGGGGGAGTTCTCGATTCGGATGCGGGCGATTTCCTCGGCCTCGGCCAGGTTCTCGGCCAGCACCTCAGGCGATGGCCCGTGCGCTCCCGCGATAACCGCATGGGCGGGGGGCGGGGCGAGCACGCTGCCTAGTGCCGCCAGGCCGGTGGCAGCCAGCCACAGCACGCGGGCCAGGCCTCCAGCGCGGCGCGGCGGCAGGGCCGCGCGAATGCGCTGCCACGCCGATACCCGGCGGTCGCCCCCGCGCCAACTGCTCACTTTGCAATTTCGGCGAAACCTGCTATACTGCATGGCGGTCTTGATCGTTCGTCCTGTCATCCGAGGATAACATGGGAGCTCCCCGCGAGATTGTAACCTGCAACTGCGGCCACCAGATCGGCACCAAGGAGATCCTGCAAACCAGTCTCTATCTCAGCCTGCTGGGGCCAAGCTTCGTTTACGTGCGTTTCCGCTGCGGCCGCTGCAAGCGCGTCGGCGAGCAGCTCGTGCGCGAGGAGAAATGGAACCAGGGCATGCTTCGCCCCGAGGGGCCCTCCCTGTCCACCGAGGAGCGGCGCCGATTCGAGGCCCTGGGCCCCATTACCCCCGCGGAGAAAATAGACTTTCATTATGCGTTGGAGACCCTGGGCACGGGCTCTACGCCTCAGCGCCGCAGATAGCAGCCGGCGTCGCTTCTGGTCCCGATGTGAGGCGGGCGCTGCGCTAGCGTCCAAGCGCAAGGCGCTCGCCCAAGAGCTCCGGCAGCACCGCCCTTGCCAGTTTCTCCTGCACGCGCTCCACCGGATAGGCGACGCGCTTAACCTTTAACTCGCGCCGCGTAGTGTCATAAATCCCGAAGCTGGCCATGGGATTGCCGTCGCGCGGCTGGCCAACGCTGCCGCAGTTCGCGATATAGCTGACACCCCGGCTAAACCTCAACTCTCCCCCTTGTGACCACGACCGGCGCTCAATGTGCGCCGCCCCGTGGGGGTGCGCGTAGTATTCCGCGACGTGCGTATGACCGATGAGACACACCGGCGTGATCATCTCCGCGAACACTCCGCGCGCCTCATTCTCCGAGGTCACGTAGTCCATGGGCTGAGGCAGCGCGCCGTGCACCAGGGTCAGGGAGTTCTCCATCTCCATCAGCGGCAGCGAGAGCAGGTAGCCGCGGCTCGCCGGGGTCAGGCGTTCCTGGGTCCAGACGATGGCCTCGCGCGCGTACCAGTTAAACCAGTTGATGTCATAGTTGCCGACGCAGGCGAGATCGTGGTTGCCGACCACGCACTTGAGGCCGGGCAGCGCGCGCACCGCCTCGATGCATTCATTCGGATCCGGGCCATAGCCGACGATGTCGCCGAGGCAGATGAAAGCGTCAACTTCCTTCAGGCGCTTGAGCACCGCCTGCAATGCCTCAAGGTTAGCGTGGATATCGGAGATTATGCCGTATCGCATGGGCCCGAGCTTGCCGGGCGGTGGTCGGCCCTCAGCTGCGGCTGCAAGCCGCGCCCGATGGCAGACCCCTTGCTTGTGCTATACCCTCGGAGATGATTTCCGCACCTCGTGCCGCCTTTCCTGCGTCGGCCGCGGTTGGGGGCGCCCGTGCCGCTGTCTTGCAGGGTGGCGCTTCTCATGCGGCGAAAAGACTACCATGAAACCGCGGATTGACGCGGATAAACGCGGATGAGGGATGGGAAGACTTGAGTCGTCGAACGCGGTCTTCCCTCAGTCCATATCGGCGTCAATCGGCGGTTTCAATGAAACGGCGACAAGGCGGTGGGAGCCCTCGATGCTTGCACTTTCAGAGGTTAAAGGGCGGCGGTCACGCTGGTCGGCTGCCCGGACGTTAGCCGCGCTGCTGGCGGCGGGGTTGGCATGGGTCATGGCCGGTCCCGTTCCTGCGTCCGCGGATCTGCCGCTGCTCGATATTGTGCCGAAATCGGTGCGGCAGGGAGATTGCGTCTTCGTCATCGTGCGCCCCGGAGCGGTCGCGCCCGCTACCGGCGAGTGTCGGTGGCTTGGGAAGACTTACACGCTTTTCGCCGCAGGTGACGGCTATCGCACCATACTGCCGGTGTCGCCGGATGCGCCGAGCGGGCTGCACAGCGCGGTCGTGGTGCTGAAGGACAAGGCGGGCGAGACGAGGGAGACGAGCCTGCCGGTGACCATCATCAAGCGCGCGTTCGGGGCGCAGAAACTGCAGATGAAGAAGGAGACCAGCCGGCTTTACACCGACCCTTCGGCCGAGCAGGAAGGAAAGACAATTCGCGCGGCGCTGTCACAGATCAGCGATGAACAGCTATGGCAGGGGCCCTTCGCGTGGCCGGTCAAGGGTAAAGTGAAAACCAGCTTCGGCGTCGCGCGAACCATCAACGGCGCCATCCAGTATCGTCACCGCGGCCTCGACCTCTCCGCGCCCGCGGGGACTGCCGTCTTTGCGGCCGCGGGGGGCGTGGTGAGGCTGGTGCGCGCAGATTTCAAGCTTCACGGCAAGACCATCGTGCTTGACCACGGGCAGGGAGTGGGCTCGCTGTATCTGCATCTGTCGGAGATTCTGGTCAAGGAAGGGCAGCGCGTGACGCGGGGCGAGCCCATCGGCCGCGTCGGGGCCACCGGCGCTGCCACCGGCCCGCATCTGCATTGGGGCACATATGTCGCGGGCGAAGCGACGGACCCGCAGTTCTGGATCAATCTGCCGCCGGCCGGGCGGTAGTGGTTTAACCGCGGATTAACGCAGATGGACGCAGACGGCTAGGTCGCCTTGCGACCGCCGTGGCGGCCATTCGGCCTAGCCATTGGAATCGGGGTAGGGGCACAGCTCTTCGACTCCGCTCAGGATAAACATGCTGTGCCCCTAGTGCCGGATGTCGGCGTCTATCGGCGTCTATCGGCGGTTCTTTTTGCATCCAAGGGATACGGCGGCTGCGCCCAGGAGCTCCGTTTTGAGGGTATAGGCACGAGCACACACGCCTCGGGGGAATGGCGAATGGCGGTGGCGGACGGTTTGTAGGGGTCGGGCTCCGTCCCGACCCGTTATGCGGGCGGATGTGCGGACGGGCCGATCAGGCTACTTCGCCCTGCGTAGCTGGGCTACGACGCCTTCGTCCGCCGAAGCGGAACTACGTCGCCCGCGAAGGCGGAAGCCCGCGAAGCAGGGAGAGGTTGTTGCACAATTCAGTCGCGCAGACTCGCATACCTCCGCGCATGTCATTCAGAGCGCAGCGCGGAGCGCGAGCGACGGCGCGAAGCCGAAGAATCTTGCCTTGGAGGCAGCCTATAACTGGCGTCATGCCAATTACGCAACAGCCTCAGGACATCGGCCCCTACGTGATGACGCACGTTCGGCGCCGGTCGGCCCGACCTCCGTAAAAACGGAGCTCCAGACGGTTATCATAAGACGGTCTCCTCCCGTAGATGGCGAAACCGAGTGCGTCTGCCAAACCATCTCTGAGGAGGAGACCAAAATGAACTATGTGGGACTGGATGTGCACAAGGCTTTTTCGAGCATG
>Ga0315289_10000151_pt1 | contig 111325 bp, 167 predicted proteins | sample YL17G11_40_MG_FD_203452 | JGI IMG/M metagenome (GOLD analysis project Ga0315289, IMG submission 203452) | Sediment microbial communities from Yellowstone Lake, YNP, Wyoming, USA - YL17G11_40 | ecosystem: Environmental > Aquatic > Freshwater > Lake > Sediment | place: USA: Wyoming | collected... | reverse complement strand
GATATAACTGTACGTTAGGGTAGTTGTCCTTCACTTCGTTCCAGTGCTCCCCGATCTCTGTATCGGACTTTCCTAGCATTCTCCCACATAAATCGTGCATTGGCTTCTTACGATCTTGCTCCTTCTCAGAGGCTCTCTTCGCGACTCGCAATATTTCAGCTTCACCTTCGTCTAACATATGAGCGACTTCTCGCTCTTTTGACTTCTTGTAGTCTTCTTCTACTATTGCATCAATGCACTTGACGACATAGCATCTAGGATCCTTGATCTTTGGATAGTGAGATTCCATATGCTTCTTGAAGTCGTTCCCACACATCTTGATCCCAATCCCATCATTGTAGGGATACGTGGCTGTTTCGAATCCGCAAAGATTGCACTTCATTATTAGCGAGACATTCTGAGTGTAATTTTCATGGTTCTTCGTCAATTCTCTCACCACACTCTGCGAAGTCAAGCGCTGTTGCGTGACCTCCTCCGGACTTCCATCCACAGTAGCACATTGCAAGACCTTTATGATCGTAGCACTTGTCACAAACGTCTGCTCCACAATATGCTGAGAAGTGGTAATGTCCTTTACCACATACTCTGCAGAGCCCTTGATCTATTGCTTCGAGTTTTGCACGACGTTCATCTTGTCGGATCATCCTTGCAAGTTCCTTCTCATCTTCTCTCATGATTGCATCTCTCTGTTATTGCGGAACATCCGCATCCTGCGATCATGTGGTTCTACGAACAGAGTTTGATGATGTATCTCAAGTCTTTCTCGGATCCGCTCAGTGTGTTCCATGTATGCAGGGATATCTTCTCTTGGAACTCGCATCAAGACTCGTTCTAGCTCGAACTCTGCTCGCTCCAACTGGTGTTCTTTCCTAACTACCTTCTCGAACGCTTGGATTGCAATAGCAGTCCATGCTCCATACTCTCTCATCTTTCCTGCCTCCTCCAATCTTGCTAGCAAATCTAGCCAACACTTCCAACACATCTCGTCTCCAGCGACGCAGTTTGGTTCATGGATTTCGTCTGCTTCTTCATCGTAGATGTAGAGTGGTCCTCCGCAGTGTTGGCATTTCTGTTCTTCGTTCATTGCAAATCCTCTTCTTTGAGTCCTGCTTGGAGCATATACTCTCGGGCTTCATCTTTGGGAACAATCCTCAATGCGAGGTACGAACCCAACACATTTGCAAATACCATGGAGACTTGTTCTGCTGGGATTGAGCATCTGAGTTTTGTTTCGTACAAGGATCTTCCAGTTTCGTCTTCAGAATGTGGGATGAACATAGATCCATCCACAACAGTCGTGACGATAATGCTCCCTTCGAAGTCTTGCTTCTCTGCCCCAACTATCAGTGTTTCTGCGACTTTCTTTTTTGCCATATTTCTCTCTCCATTGAGCTACTGTTGTAAGGTAGAAGTAACTTCGAAACCCCTCTTACTTTGAAGTGGGATACCTATGAAAGGCATACTTTGCAGTTACCTCAAATTTCTCACAGTAGTTCAAAGATCTAGACCTTCTAAGAGCTTAAGGATTTTGTCTCTGATATGGTCCAGAAGTTCTGACTTTTTCACCCAAATCCCAAAACTCTCTACAACCTCCTCGTCCTTTATCTTGACGCTCAGCGTGATCGTCACGCACTTGAAGTTGAGACTTTCGCTGACTTGATCTTCCATGTTATACCTCTGCTGCAATCTTCTTGGGTGGATTCAAAAGGAAACTCGTAGTCAAGTCCCCATGTTGTTTCTTTAACTCAATGATCATTGGAGTGAGCGAAAGGATCTCTCCTGCGATTGACTCCAATTTCCAGGCTTGACCAGAGTCAAATCCTGCTTTCGATCTGAAATCCCCGTGTGTCCTAACAGTAGAGACTGCATTAGAGAATCCCCAGATTGATTCAGCTTCCACGTGCTCCAAGATCTGCCTCTGTAGATAGTCTCCTATGTCCACGCGAGAGTCGTACGCTGCGAGGATTGCCTCCATTTCAGTTTTCTTCAAGCGGGAGTTCACTGCCTTGTCAATCGTAGGCTTGAATTGCTGAACTCCATGCTGCATCTCTTTGAAGGGTTCAATGAACTGCTCAGCCTTCACATCGGAGTGCAGAGTATGGATTTTCTTTGCTGACATCTCCTTTAACCCATCTGGGATCTTCACTTCGAGTCTGTTGATCTTGATCCCAAACCAATCTGAAACTGGTTGCCAGATTTTCGCCCAGTTGAGACAAGGTACCTTTCCCATCAATGGGTGAATAGTCTGAAGTCGCATGAAGATCTGTATCGAACAATGCCCGAAGCCTTTATTTGATCCTGCATCTACGCTAAGGAATGGTGCAACATACTCCGATTTCACAGGGATTCTGTAGGACCAGACTGCGTCTCCGTGGTGGACTTGTGGGACTTTTCCGAAGACTTCTTCGATCGCCTTCTGGACTTCAGCGTGGATCTTTGTTGGAGCGATCTGCTTATGCCTTACGCTCACGACGTTGATGAACTCGTCGCCATCGTACAAGAACACTAGTTCCCGTTCGCTTTCCTGCGCTGCAGCAGTTAAGACTTTGGAGATCTGTCCAGAGCCAAGCTTCAAGATATCCCCTGCTCTTTTGTAGTCTGTGAACTTTTTGTAGAAACGTAACATTCTCCATTGCACCCTAGCGTCCCTCAGTCGTTCCTTAGTTCCTTCCTGGGTGAGTACATCGAAGTACCTACCTCCTTTGTCTTGCCCCACTGAAACTGCAGTGGGAGTCACGATCTTTTGTTTATACAATTCTATTGCTCTTGCCATGTGTTTCCCTCTTTTGCCTGAAAAGATTTTCGCACGAAATGCAATATCCGATTGCATTCAACTTTCTGTCGATTGATCCACATTTGATACAGTGTGGAACTGTACTTACTTCTGCGCGTTGAGGTTTTTGTATATGCAGACGAGCATCTCGCTGTTGTCTACGCTCAAGAAAATCAATTACTTTATTGCCATACCCGCATCTGCTGCATCTTCCTCCAATGAGGAGAGAGTGGCAGCTAGGACAAAATCCCATTTGTTCAACCTCCAACGGGGAATGGGAACTTTGGCAGAGGCAATTCCTTGTCTGGATAACGGAGATTGTGTCGACACACTTCTGCCGCATCATGCTCCCATTCTTTCTCAAGCTTTGCCTCTCGCTTAGTCATTGCTCGACCAAGATTTGCAGAGTAGATTCCACTATTCCGCTCTTCTGGAGGAACAAAGTTGGAATCTACATTGAAGCTGTCCAATGCTAATTGTCTACCTGTATCTCTTTTCTTCTTATGTTTCATGCTAGTCCCTCTGCGATGGACTAACCTGGATATAGAGAGGGGCTGGAAGAGAGTTCCAGACCAAGAAAAGACCAGCAATTCGGGGGATCCTTTCTCGATGTCGCTATATCCAAGTTAATCGTTTATGGTCATTCCTGTAGCAGTATATATATGTATTCAACGGTAAAAAGTTTTTGAGGAGCAGGCCGTATGGCCTGCTTCCTCGTCGAGTTCACACCTTTAGCTTCCATCTCTGCTTGATGTTGTCCAAGGCAGCCTCGACTTCTTTCTTTTCGGCGCCACTTACAGTGGCAGCGAATTGCTTCAGCCATCCGTAAAGCAGGATCTTCTTCTTCCTCGTGATTTTTCCCTGCCACGAGATGGCCTTAGGCTCCTTCTTCTCCTTCTTGGCTGCTTTCTTGCCTTTTGGCATTTTTTGTTCCTCCTTTTCCTTTTTATTGTTCCTGGCAATTGTCTTCTCGATCTCTCGCTGATCTCCCTTTATGTAAGCCTCACAAAGTCGCGTCAAGTGGTAGAAAATGTCCCACACTTTTATCCTCGCACGTTCAAACTCTGCAGGAAGTCCTTCTGATTCAGAAAGTTTCTCAATCAGTTCTTCAGCGTACTCTTTCTCCCTCCCAACTTTCTGCATAGCATGATATGCGAAGTCGCGTCTTTGTTGCCAGGTGAGTTCGTCCCACATAGGGAATATCTCGCGGCGCATATCGTCGTCCATGGTTTCCTCCTCATGTGTCCAGCAATGTTACGATCTCAACTTTCCCTTCTCCGAAGATCCTAGAGAGCGTAGAGTACAGTGTCTTCCCTTCTGAAGTAAGATCCTCATACTTTGCCATGAAGTACTCATGCTCGTAATCGTTCCAGAGAGCTTCACATGTCGCTCCAATCAGGATCGCAGCTGCAACTTGTGTATCATCCTCCCAGTCTTTGTTGAAGCACACATCTGGTTGTTGCCAGATGATACTCCCCACAGATGGGATCCTTGGCTCTGCTTTTACTACGAAGTAGAACTCCATGCCCCCTTCGCCTGTATCCTTCCACAGCTCTCCACTCGGCAATTGCACTAACGACTCCATCTCTTTCTCCTCCTTTGACAAATACTATAGATGTTTTGATCCAATTTCGTCATTTGGATGACTCATTGCTCGATGTTACTCATTCTATGGGTTCGTATGTGCAACATTCCCTGCAGATCAAGACTGGGAGAAATGTCTCATCGTTCTCGAACGAGATTACTGCTGCTTCGATCTCGCCTTCTCCACAGTTGTCGCACACTTGTCCTTCTATTACGATATTTGTTTTCTTCTTTGGCACTTTAATCTCCTCCTAACTTTAGTCTTCTCCTGTACTCTGAGTTGTAGCTTAGAGCTATCAAGATATATGATCTTTCCGCAAATCTTTCCTTCATAATTAGGAACTAGTGCAATGAGACACCTCTGCTCTATGAAGGACTTTAGTTGTGCTGAGGTAAAACCTAATCCTTTTACTTCTACCCCAGTTCCATCTGCAGTAAGGTCTGGAACACCATTACCAACTTTAGTGTTTACAATAACTTTCTTCCCAAGAGATTCTAGTTCAATCTTCACTGCTCTCTCGGTAGCAGTTAGTGGATGTGGTTTCACTAAATCAAAGCATTTCGAACAATACTTAGAGATTCTAGACTTGTTAGTCTTTGAGATTGGGAAACTTGACTTAGGGAGAACTACTCCGCACTTTCGGCATTTTCGAAACCCTCGTGGACTTTTAGTCGGATGGTACTTGTTGCTGCCCATATATCTCACTATTCTAGACTCTTAGTTCTTTTTCTCCTAGGAGTTGTCCTATTGTTGCCTTAAGTGACAAAGAGATGAACATATAATCATATTAATCTCCTCCTCGATCTTCATAGGCGACAATCTGGCAACTTCTAGCATAATGACCTCCTTATGGATGCATAGCTCGGATTCGATTGGATTCAACCAGCTGCTGAAATCTAAGATCTTCGTCTCCTCCACTACGTTGGAAGTTCTGCAACCTGACCAACTTCACTTTAGTCATATCCCCAGTTTTGATTGCCTCAGATATATCAAATACTGGACAAGTGTCACAAGTTGTATGTGGATGGTACGGGCCTCCAGTTGCGCATGCCTGACAACTCTGTTCTTCTGCCATTTTCTTCATCTCTTTCTCTTGCGGAACTTACATCTCTTGTATTGCTGTGAATCGTGTTCACAATAGCCTGGGTGAAAGTTTAGGCAGCACGTTGCTTGATCGCAGATGGTTCCTTTGTTTACCATTTAACTTCTCACCGATACCCTGCGTTCCGAATCATCCTCACAAGCAGACGTAGATCGTGGTCTGTGATGCTGACTTGTGTCTTGATCTTCCCCTTTACGAGAATCTTGACCCAATGCCCATCTCTAGGACGAGATTCTATTTCGAGAATTGCATCTTCAGGGATCAACTCTCCACTACGATCACTATACCGAACTGCTTCTGCTGGAATTCTTATCGAGCCATACATCTTCTATACCTCCTCGAACTTCTTCACTTTCACCTCACAGTCTCCTGTGAGATTACGGACTGCGAGAAGCATCTTTCTCTTGAGACATCCTCCGCAGACATTGGCGATGTAAGGATTGCAATCTGGGATGTCAATCCGCTGAACGAATATCGTATACTCTGCTTTATCTGGCTTCCGTTCATGGAGCTCCTTACACGCTTCACAGTTCATTCCCACATCACGTCCTCGACATCTGCCTGGAAGTTCTTTCGACTACCTCTGAATTTGTCTATCGCCTTTCTCTTCGCTTCTGCTGCAGACTTTGCTCCGAGCATGTATTCGTCTGTGTATTTGATATCGACAGACACTCTGTAGATCTTCATCTTTTTCCTCCTATGGTCGAAAGTTGTTCTGCTTTCTCGAAGTTGCTTCGCAAGAGTAGCGATCTTGGCATCCTGTGCACTCCTCAGTCGCGTAGTTGTTATCCCCAAACGAACTGCAAGGTTCACTTCTCACTGCATCATAAACTTCATCTGAAGTAAATCCTTCGCAATCGTCACACTCTCGAAGTTCTTGTGGGAGTTCGCAGTACTTCTCACAGTAACTATTCTTCATTGAATCAGCCTCATTCTTCTTTCGTCAGTGATACATGACTCTGGATGTGGTCAATAAGATTTTTGAAATCTCTGCAGTCAAAAGTATCTACAGCATTGAGATCAATGAGGATCTTCATTGCATTCTCCATCTTACGAATTTCTATATCTCTCAATTTTGCATCGATCATTTAGATCTCCTTCTTCGAAGCTGCAGTTAGCACTGTGATTGCACAGGGTCTACAGACAAAGCAGATATTGTTCATCATGTAGAGTTCTTTGACTACAACCAGTTCTCGCTCGACTTTCCCACATCTTGGACATTCTAGATTCTTGACATTGTCTATGTCAAATACTCGGATGTTGCTACTCGGCATCTTCTTCCTCCTCGATCTCTGTGTCCTCTTCGATCTCATCGATGGTGTCTTGCATATTCGTCATCGATCCCCCGAGCCACTCGTTATCTTTGTCAAGTGCCCCTTCGATATGAGCGATCCAGTAGGATCTGGCACGCTCGTATCTAACATCTCGATCTGTCACAGATGCAATGATGTGCTTGGCTTCATCTACGAGATGCTTAATCTCCTCCTTGATCTCTCCTAGACGATTTACAGCTTCTACGACCTCCTTCTTGTCCTTACTCTTCAGCATCTTCCTTGTCTCCGATGAACTCAACGATCAGACGCTTGACTCTCTTTCCCCAAGTTCCTTCGTCAGAATATTCGAGGTAGACTGGATATTCTCCATCCCCATACCCAGTTGAACACACTGCAGAAAGCCCACAGTAGTTCCGCCCAAGGATCCCGCCCTGATCTTTGGATTGTGTTGAACTGCACGCTCCTGGATACGTGTACGGGTACTTCCCATCCTTATCAGGTTGGAGTTCTTTCCCTGTGATGTACTCCTCTGGCTTCCACTCGTGGAGATAGCACGGATCTCCAACCATCATCTGTCCACTATCTACCCCGATACTTCCGATCAGCTTCCTCGTTACACTTCCTCTCACTTTCTCACGTCCTCTACTTCCTCAATAAGAGGTGCTCCACAGACTGGGCAGTTCTTGAACTTCACAGACCCATGGTACTTCCTTCTGCAACTAGAGTTTGTGCAGACTTTAGGCTTTGGTGCACCAGGTAGTTCTGGCATTCAAATCACTCCTTTCTCGTTCTGTAGTAGAAGCGCTTTCCGCATCTTTCACAGACTACAGTGACACCTTCATTGTGTTCTTGAACTATGCTGAGTCTTCCACCACATTTCTTGCATTCTAGATCTATCATTTTCTTCATCCTCTTCTTCTTCAGGGAAAAAGTTTAAGGGAAGGGGTTTCTACTTGCTCAGCAATAGTATTGCTGCAGCAGCTTTGTCCAGCCCTTCCTTTGCATCCTTCAGCAGATTCGATCTCTTGGGATCTGTCTCATCTATGAGCAACTTGCCAAATTTTGATGCAAGTCTCATTTCTCTTTTCCCAAGCTTTCCTAACTTCTCTGCTGTCAGACCTTTCGATTTCTTTGCTTTCTTCTCCTTTGCTGGCTTCTCTTCCACGGAAGCTTCAGCTTTGTCTTCAGTCTTGTCTTTCTTCTTCATGTTCTGGTACCTCCTCTATAGGTTCATCGACTACCTTCGGTAGTTTCTCTAGTCTTCTCCAATGATGACTAGAAATTCCATCTTCAGGACCGTGGTGCCTCTTGTGTAGTTTACAGTAATGCATTGAACTCTCTACGCACACGTACTTCGCCTTGTTCGTGCATCCTGTCGTTTCATTGAGGATTTCTCCACTTGGTAGCAAGTACCTTTTACCTGTTGACACTTGGACTTGGCATCCTCCTCTCCCTTCACTCCGCCTTCTACCCATTTTGGTCACTCCTCTGCTTGTTCTTTATCCACTTGCTCTGAGATATCCATTCTTGGATCCTTCGGATCTTCTCAGACTCTTTACTCGGTTGTGGGTTCGGTGGATACTTCCGCCTTTGTGCAATCAATCTTTCGCTCATTTACTTCCTCCTTCTTTTCAAAAAGATCTTTGGGATTCCTTCCTCTTCGGCAACAATATTCAGGGCATTTAACTCTTGGGCCATGAATACATCCTGTACATCGAGATTCAGCACACAACAGATTCAACCGTCTGTTAGCTTGTATGCGCTGTCTTATGAAGACTTTCTCAGCGCATGGAATACATCGTAGCCTTTTGTGATGTGAACCTGTTATGTCTGTACCACACTCAATGCAAAATTTTCTTTTAGGCAGTTCTTCGACTTGATCCACCTCAATCCTCCTCTGGCAAAATGGATCCTCGAGGTTCATAATCACAGACATCACATTTGATGATGTACAGTTTATCAATGATGTCGTCTGCTTCATCGATATCTCCATCCTCGAGGTTGAGTTCCCCGACGTATTCTGGATACTCTGAATAGTCGTACAGCTCCCAGACGAGTGAACCACACTTGGGGCATTTTAACTTATCTCTCAGTTCTGGAGTCAGTTCTTCTACTGTGGTATAAGCACCACCAGATAGTTGCTCGATGATGTAGTTCGCGATCCATTCTTCTCCCATGGTTATACCACCATTGCGCCTGGGCACTTTGACTTCGTGCAAGAAACACAGTAGCATCTCTTGCAGTACTTCCCCTTGTCTGTGCAAACAAGACCGTCACAGTCCTCAACTTTGCACAGATAGCTCTTGTCAGTCTTCATCTACCACTTTCCTCCTGTTACTTCAACGAACGCTTCGTGGAGCGCACCCTCTACAGTTTGAAGTTCTCCCTTGTTCCAGCCGATTGCTCGGAGCTCTCTCATGAAGTGAGAGAGCGCATCGAGTGTTTGTCCTCTAGTCACAGACCTGTAGGTTTCTGTATTCATGCTTCTCCATACTCCTTTACTTCAACTGCGGATCTCAACGCCTCAAGATCTTCATCGCTAACTATGACAGCGAGAACATCTGGAACTCGAGACTCATTGTAAAATCTGAGAACAACTCTTTTGATCTTATGCTTCTTAGCAACCATCAAAGTTGCTCTACATCCTCTACAACCTTTCTTCAGTTTCCTTCCATTCTGTGTCATGTACAATGGAACATCTTTAGTCTTGGCAACGAAGTACCTGTCGTTGTCTGAATGGTGGTAGCACGTCTGCATTCGCATTGAAAGTTCTGCTCCAGTCATCACTTCGTACTTTTCTCCATACAGTTCTACTGTATATTCTTCCATCTTCGTCACTCTTCTTCTCCGAACTCGTCTATGATCTTCTCGCACAACTCCATAAGGCGCTTCTTTGCCTTCTGCTCATCATCACTCAACTCGTCTCCATCGTCTTCAACCATCGAGTAGTAACAGTCTCTAAGATCGAGTTCAGTGTTCTGGAATCTACAGTAACTCATGTTACCCATTTTCTACACCATCCTCACGTACTCCTCATATCCTGTCTCGTTCAGGATGTCAATCATCCTCTGCTTGTGAAGATCGTTGTACTTCTCATGCCCTACAGAGAGCTGTGTTATCCCTCGATCGCTGAGCTCATCTGCAGCTTGCATATCGGCTTCGTGCATGATATCGTCTGGGTCTGTAAACAACTTCCGCATCTTCATCCCGTCCTGAGTCTTGTGAACACTTGTGGGTCCTTCTCCTTTGCACGGATGAGAGTCATCGCAGCCAAGATCTTCATCACGCGGAGGTCTGAATGGCCATACACCCCGAGGAAATCTTTCTTTTCGAAGAACTTCCTTCTCGTGTGCTCGCAAAGCCACGCTTCGTTCTCAATGTGCATTGACTTGCACGCTTTGTCCCAAAGTACAACCCACTCGTCCCAATCAACGTTGTAGTCAAAGTACTGTGCAGCATCAATTATCTCTGCTGCACTTATGAGGTACTTTGGTGGGATGTTAAATCCCATTAGCTCACACCCTTCATGAACTCGATCCGTTCCTTGTGGATTGCCATCTTCTTCTCCCTCAGCATCTTCCAGTCGTAGCGAACTACGATCATCTTTCCATCTTCGTACACGTTCATCTTCTTCATCATCCTACTTTTCCCAATCTGGGATATCTTCCTTTGTCGCGTGGACGTGCCAAGTACTATCAAGATATACATATAGGAAGCCTTTCTCTTCAGCTTTCTCCAGTTCCTCTTGACAGAACTTGCAAGTCCTATCGCAATCTTGCCTTGCTTCTTCTATTGTGATCTTTCTCGTGCTCATAGTCTTATCCTCCTTTTCAGAGAAGCTTCTACCAGTCCCCGCACATGCATATCGCAATCTTGCATATCCCCAATGAACATGCAGGGCGATACTCCAAGCACGATTCTTTGGTGCAGTCTGTTGGCGCACAATACTGATGCCCTCTAAGATATGCAATTGCTTCTGCAATTTCTTTTGAAGTCATCGATGGTAGTTGAGCCTCTCTGAATCCTTCGATCCACTCGCTCAATTTCCAGGATTCTATTGCCATACTTGCTCCTCTCAGAGTTCGATAAAAAAGAGAGAATGGGTTTACCTACTTAGATAGTACAAGTAGAGTAGCACCCGCGTTCGAGAGCGCTGTCGCGATCGAGCGTAGCTGCTCTGCACGCTTCGGGTCGGTCTCATCGACGAGCATCTTCCCGATCTTCGCTGAGAATCTGATCTCTCTCTTCCCCCACTTGCCAATTTGCTCCTTGGTTATGGGCTTCCTTGCTTTCTTCGGCTTCTCCTTCTTCTCTTCTGCTGCTTCTACCTTCTTTGTTGGCTTCATAGTTTCTACCTCCCACTTTAGGATTGCACCCATTGTGGGCATGTTGGAAAAAGAAAATTGGAAAAGGTTTGCTCCGCACTTTGCTTGGTCGGAAAAGCACAATCCCACAAATGTTCTTGTCGTTCCATAACGTGAACCTTTAGGTAGCACAGTTGTAGATTGTTGCGGTCATCCGGTCGAGTCCCCTCGCTCATCCACTCGACTAGGGGTCACCTCACTTTTCTGCTGTCATCGAAACTGTAGTTCCATATTCTGCGTTGCCCTCCAAGCTCCTTTGAAGGATGCGCAGAAACTACACACTAAATTACAGTTCTCTGCTCTTCCGATGCCCGTCTCGGATATGCGGCGAGGTTCCGTTGCCGCAATGTGCGTGTGGAGCAAACTCATATCGTAGTTCGCTTTTCGGGATTGAGCTCCTTCGAACTCCTTCCTTAGAGATGGATTGCGTATCGTCAATCCCAGAAGGCGTATCGCAGAAACTCCTGGATTCCCCCGTCCTGATTGCACAGGAAGGGTTGATTAGGGATACCCCTCCTCAGTATATATACATTCTCACACATATATAGTAAGACATTCAACATTCTTATTCATTTATTGTAAATCATTTAGCCTGTGAGGTAGAAGTTGCAAAACGTTCATATTTGTATTCGAATTCAATGGTCCTGGCATTCTCTAAGTCACAATTATCTAGGTCAGATATATATTAATAAGAGAATAAGAGTGAATGTATATATCCAAAGACAGGAATGATCCTCTACCCTTGGCTGTACGCCAAGGAAGGAGTGATGCAGAAATGCCGAAGAAGCAGAAGAAGAACGAGATAAGCGTGTGTATGTATTGGAACGGGAAACAGTTTGCTGAATGGCAGAAGACGATTCATGGGAAGAACCATGCAGCGTACGACAGAGTGGACTCACTAGTGATGGACATTGCTGGTGGAGATGCAAAAGACACCAAAGGTGCAAACCTTAGGACCCACATTATCGAACTGTCGGATCCAAAGTGGCAATGGGAAGATGAGGTGCGCATCCACCCACCATTGTTACAAGCCAAACCAGAAGAGGATTAAGCCTCTTCTTCTCTTTTTTGTTTACCTTCGTGCAACTTTTCATTAGAAGTATGAAAATGATGCATTTCATATAGAGGTTTTGTCAATCTATCCAAAAAGAACAAGCCCAGTGACTAGACCTAGTGCATAGAACACTGCAGCAATGACCGCAAAGGTCATTGTGGTTAAGTCCCTTTGGATCTTCTTGAGGTTCTTGTCTATCTGCTGTAGGTTCTTTGAGATCTCTTCCGCCATTTTTACCATCTCCTTTATTTCACTGCTAGGCAATCTCCTTCTGTGTTATATGGATCATATGCATACTCGCAATCTCTGTCAGTTGCGGAGCCACACCCGTCACATGTGATAGACTTGGGAAAGATCTTAAGAGTCTTGAGATACGTAAGCATCTCCTCTCGCTTCCCATCTTTGGATTGGCATAACGAACATCCGTATGTCTGCCCAGGTCCAAGGACTATAGTCCCACTTCCATCATTACATTCTCCAGGTCCCTTGTAGCATTTGCAATCCTTCTCACATGTTGGCATCTAACTCACATCCTCTTCTTTGAAATGAACTCCAAGAGATCGAGACCCACAAGATGGACAGACTCCTCGCCCATGGTCGTAGATTAATTGAGGTCCTATCCAAGTGCAACTCTCGTTCTTGCAAGAATAGAATCCCGGGATTGCATCTAGTTTGATTAGTAGTGTGTCATTTAGCATGGTTTTCATCTTTCTATCTCCTTCCAGTTGTCTATTGCTTTTTGCTTCATAAGATTCCTCCGAAGAATCTGATCAAGGAGTTCTAGTTCTCTGATCCTGCCAGAGAATCGCTGTTTGACTAGTTCTCTTCTTTCTGGAGGTTCTCTGAGTATCGATTTTTCTGTGTGCTTTCTTAGGAATGCAATTCTTGCCTTGATATAGCAGTGAACATCCTTCTTTTCAATAAGCTTATCTAGTATTGCCATCTACTTCACCCGAGAATAAGGAAGTAATCCTAGCCATTCCTTGAACATTTTGTCATCGTAGAATCGTTCTCCAGATTTATGTGCAAGGATCTCCATCCCGCCTTTACGTATCGAGATGAGCCAAGCTTCCCAGATATCTCCTTCTGGTGAATCGTAAGTTTGAGAATACATTCCATAGATCCCATCCTCGACTTTCTCAAAATGCGAATTATGTTTACCAGGATCATAGAACTTACGGTACCCCTTACGATCTCCTTCTTCTTGATATTCTGTACATGTTGCTGCAAGTTCAAAGATTTCTGCTAGTAATTCTACTTCGTTCATCTATGCGACCTCCTGGTTCCCAGGTTGATCATACTTAGCGAACTTCTTGAGATGCTTAGGAACCTGGACATGCATCTGGTTCTGAGATCCAACTATGTATTGCGGATCTCCACTCATGGGATCATGAGACTCTGCGCGGTAGACCTTGTTTATGAGCAATCTCAACTTCATTGTCGTGCCATCACTAAGCTCCAAAACAGTCCATGGTTCGTGCTTCAATTCAAACTCTAGTTCCTCGACTTCTTGCGTAGTCCCATCTGGCATCTGCATCTTTATCTTTACCAATTGCTCACCTCTCTACATCTACCGTTGGTTTGAACCTCTTAACGAACTCTATAGATTTTACTGTGATTGGCTCAGACTTTGAATCACTAATAAGCTTCGCAAGTTTGAGCAAATTCTTCACATCTCTACCACTCAATCTAGGATTATCTTCAACAACTTTTGCGATAACATCTTTGCTGATCCTAACCTCAGCAACTTCAGATAGCACACACCATATTTTTGCTTGATCTGCCTTTGTAGGAATTGCATACTCAATTCGTGCCATACATCTACTTGCTATTGCATCATCAACAAGATCTGCGCGATTTGTGGTGAGGAAAAGGACCCCGTTGTAGTATTCCAACACTCGTAGGAACACTCCGACAATTGCATTTTGAGTAAGATCGTTACCTCGAGAATGGACATAAACGTCAGCTTCGTCAAGAAGGAGTATTGCATTCCACCGCTGTGATCGTGCAAACACTTTAAGGAGTTCGTCCTCGAGTGCATTTGGATCTGTCCCAAGTTGCGAGGCTTGTACTGAGTATAGCGGTCGTGCCATAACTTCTGCATAGACTTCAGCTGTGAGTGTTTTCCCTGTACCAGGAGGTCCTGAGCATAAGACTACTGCACCTCCGCCTTTCCCTGCGACAATATCTTTGAAGATCCCTTTGTTTGCAAGTAACATCTCAACAAGATCTAGAACTTCTCTAGGAAGGACCAACATCTCTCCGAGATCCTTGTTGTAGACATAAGGTGTAAGATAATTCACATGTATTCGTAATCGGAGATGGCGTCTTAGATCGAAGCATGCAAGGAACGGATGTATTGGAACTTCAATCGTTGGAAGTTCTTCAGCATCTTCAATATCAATGTCACCTCGTGTATCTTCTTTATCTGGCTTTCTCCATGTATCCCCATGCTTAGACCAGAACCAGGAATCTATATGGACTTCTCGCCCTCGTTCTTCTTTGTCGTTCTCTTTGAATAGATCTATTACAACTCGGCTCTGTTCCCCATTCTTATCTAGGATGATCCTATTAGTCCTAGAGTGCCACCACCAGTCGTCATGATTTCGTCCTTTATTACCATCGAGATCATCTGTTGCAAAGCCTTTTGCAAAATATTGTTTACCGATCTTATTAACTGTTTCCTTGAACACTGAGATTTCCTGAAGGTAGCTCTTGCGAAGATCTGGAGTCTCAAGATAGAAGTCTTTTCTTGCTAATGCTTCCTCTGGGTAAAGCTTATAACAATCTTCGTCGTAGAATGTGATGTGATCTTCACGGCTCCCACCGAATTCTTCCCAAATGATCCCAATGGAGCAGTAAGCAGGATGATGGTAGTCTCTATCAATTCTTTCTGGGTGATACTCGATTCTGTTAACATAGTAACATAGCCACGCATCTCCGTGTATGTCATTCTTTTTGAACAGTCTATGCCCAGGGGTTCTTCTGACGATCTCAGTGATAATTGAAGTGAAGTTTTCTACATTTCTTGCTCTAGGAGCTCCATCCTCTTTGATGGCCTCAAGCCAAGTCTTAATGTCCTTGACTAAGACTTTCCCTCCCCATGCTTCTTTTGCTAGAGGCTCGACTAACTTCAATAGCTCTTCGCATTCTTTGGTAGTATAATGGCGAAGATTTACAGTTGCATACTTTTTCCATGTGAAGCTATCTTCTTCGATTTCAAACTTGCGAAGCTTGTCTTTCCCAAGTTTATGTGCAATTGCTTCAGGAAGCTTTATCTCCACTTTACTTCACCTCAGTTTTCATTCTTACAATACTCTTGTGACGTTCAACACATTCCTTTACAGATCTCAGATAGACATCTGCCGCGACTTTGATCTGCTGTCTTATAGTCAGTGGTTTTTCTCCTTTGAAATGTGGCTCTGGATACTTGACACAAAGGCAACTTGGGATATCAAGATTACATTTCTCACACCAACAGAACGTTGCATATTCTGACCAATGAAACTTTTCTCCATATTCCCCACAAATCGGGCAAGCATATTGGAGTTCTCCGGGATAGAACAGTGGATTCCCAGGACCTCTGAACCCACAAATTTCTTCAGCAGAAATATTCTTAGAGACCTTCTTGTAGTTGTATACTTCGTAACTATGCCCAGTCCTAACGTTTCGTTCTTTTGGTTTGATCATTCCTTCGCCTTCTTAGAAACGTACTTCTGACGTACGCTGTTATGAATCTGTGTTGCCATCTTTCGACCAATCCCATCTACTTCGCGTAGTTCATCGATATCTGCATTGAAGATGTTCAGTGGAGTCCCAAACACTCCGAGCAATGATTTAGCTTTAGCAGCACCAATATTCTTTATCCCTTGTACTATGAAGACTGGGATATCTTCTTCTCGAATCTTTGGGAGATGCCTCACTTTGAAGTGACGATCAACTTTACCTTTCCCAAGTTTCTTGTTGAGTTGTGCAAGTATATTTGCAGTCTGAGAAACATTTCGCGATGGGATAATTGGGAGCCCATATTCGAGAGCAACTGCAAGCATGATCCCACAGACTTCTGGGAAAGTGAAGTGGCCATATTCATAGCCGCCATACGGATCTCCTTCGAGAATTAGTGCTTGTCGTTCGACTTCGCTATCTGCCATTCTATTAAGCTCTGACCATAGATGCCCAACTCTAGCACTCTTTACCATATCTGGATATGTCTTACGTGTGATGAGTGCATCTTTCTCTTCCCCGAAAATTGCATAGTCCCCTATGGGGATTGCTTGAACTTTAGCTTCATCTCCAAGCATTTCCCTCAGACGTTCTTTGATCTCTGAAGGTTCTGCGCTGTCAATTATAATCATCTGAATTCCTCCAACCTCTTGACCGTCACCGCAGGCATTCCAAGATTGTCTAGAACTGGCTCAAACTGAGTTTTCCAGATATACTCATATCCATGTTGAGAGATCTTTGGGATCTTCTTACCACGGACTGCAATAACGTCGTCCTTCTTATCCCCGATTCTAATGTATGCAACTTTATCTCCACGTTTTACATCTTCACCTTGTGCAATCAGCTTTTTCGCTGCACGAAGATGTGGAGAGTCTACAAGATAGGAATCAACATCTCTTGAAAGCCCCTTATGAATAAGAAGTTTGTCATCGAACCCTCCTGCTAAGAGTTTCTGTTTAACAGTCCTTGTAAAGTCTGCAATCTCAGAGCGACTCTTCTCTTGTAGGATGAGTTTAAGAAGCTCAAGTTGGAATTCTGCAACAGAGACTGGAGTGTCTTTTCGACGTGCTGCAACACCACGAATATAAAGATCACAGCACTCTTGTCCTCCCTGCCAGATCATGATTCCAGCATATTGCTTCTTGGGTCCTGGAGCATACCAACTCGCATAGACTCTGTCAATTTCTAGCGAAATCTGGAAATTCTTGACGTTGTACTTTTCCTTCGCCCAAACTTTAAGATCTGCAGTGATTTCGTCTGCAAGCTTCTGTGACTCCTCGACAATTCCACCTCGCTTGAATTCTGTACGAGACTTGACAAATATCGAATCAGTATCTCCAGCGAGAACAATGAACCCACTCTTCTCTGCAAGCTCCTTAGCTTTCTTGGTAAATGCTTGTCCAAGCAAAGTCACATTTGAGGCAATATCGAGATTGAAGTACCTTGAACTTTGATATCCAATTACCCCATAGAAAGAAAGTAAGATACTCTTCACCCCAAATTGTTGACCAGCACGGATGTGGTATTCTTCAGAATTAGGGATGGCAAGATCTCTAAGCTTCTTGTACTCATTCCTTTTCTTGCCCATGTACTCAACAGCTTCTGCGAGTATAGATTTCGGTTCAGCTTCAAAGGATCCGATAACAGCTTTGATGTCTCCGCTTCCATCCTTCTTGTATGTTTCAGTCCCAATGTTGAAAGTCTTTATCAAAGATGGATATAGTGAACTGAAGTCAAGAGTTGCTACATCCCTATGGACTCCAGGAACCATATCAAAGACTATGCTACCTTCGAATGTCTGCTTTTCATAGTCCTCACTGAAGATCCGTGTTGGGAAAATCAATCTTGGTTGTCTGCGATATGCTAGGTAAAGTACAAGACCATCTACTGCAGTCGAATGGTTAACTCCAGAAGTTGCAGTGTCTGGGTTTATAAGACTTGGAACAGTCGTATGGGTAATGGATGCAATCGAGAAGATGATCCCAATGATGTTGTACTTCTCGTCAAGTTCGTGCAGCAACTTTGCATCTTCGATGTTGTAGATTTCCAACATTGTGCGATTCGTGTTGAAGAGCTCCATGAGTTTAGAGATCCGCATCTCTCCATCTTCATCTGCTGCTTTATTCTTTCCTAATTCATGCTCAGCAACTGTTCCAAGACGATAATCTACAGGCTTACGCCTCTTGCTAAGAAGACGATACACTGGCATCATGTCAACATGAACAACCTTGAACCAGTCGAAGTATATCCCAAGAGCTTTGCATCTATTTCTAAGATAGGGATAATCAAACTTTGCTGAGTTCCATCCAGAAATCACAAGATAGTTTTCAGTAAGTTCAAGGAACTTATGGATTGTTACTTTCTCATCATCGTCTGAGAAACACCAGAACTTTCCAGTCTGATCACAGCCTGCAATAGAGAGAATTCGAGCTTTAGCCTCTTCTGGTTTTGGGAATCCATGCGTTGGATCAACTTCAATATCAAAGTAAAGTATCTTATCTGGAATCTCAACTGAAAGCCCAAGGTCGATCATTACCCTTCTTGGGAATGGAACATCTCCTTCGAATGTGCTTACACCATATGCCAACATTTGTTGCCCAGCTTGGTACGTAGAATTTGGACTAGACATCTCGATTTTAGTTATCGGAGTCCCTCCGTATAGAAGGTCTGTGTCTATCGCTTTGGTGAAAGGATCTATCGTGTGCAAGACTTTGAGGATTTCTTCTGTTGCTGAAGCCTTAGGAATGAAAAAGTATGGATGAAAAGGTAAGTCTATGTTCACAATTTCTTTTTTGCCATCCTTCCATTCTAAAGAACGAAGGATTGGTTTGCCATACCGGGAACTCCAACTTAAATTGTACATTTGGTCCCTCATTGGTAGAAGTCAAGATTTGGCTGTTCCATAATATTACGAATCGCTCGTGCAACTCTGAGGAAGTATAATTCGAATTGCACATTGTTGGAGAAGACATTGAACCCAATCATAGGTATGATTTGGCGCTTATCTTTAGTTACAGATTTTCCTGGAACCCAGTCAACACTTCCGCCGATTACATGGAATGCAGATTCCCCAATTGTGATAATGAGTCTTGGGTTCACCATAGAGATTTCTTGGTCTAAGATCTCTTTGCATAACATTACTTGCCCATGTTGCCCATTACACATGCATTTTGCACATGTTGTGAGCCATACGATTTCTTGCTTCAATCCGAGCAGGCTCAGAAGCTTGTAGTAATATTGAACTCGTTCTTTCCCAAAGACTCGTTCTTCTAGTGTAGCACCAGAAGGAGAAAAAGCATAAGGCGCAGCGATCAGAACTGCGCCATGCGGATTGCCATCGCCAAGAGTCTCAACTCTTGCAATTGGCTTGAAACATCTCTGGCAAGATGAGACAACTTTCTCGAGATGAGGAAAGGCGTTTGGCAAGACTCCACCTACCGTTGACCTGACAGAAGTTCATTCACTCCAGTCTCATCCTTCTCATAGTAGTGTGCACTTCCAACAGTGTGGATGAACTTACCTGGCTTCCTACCAAGCTTGCCTGCGACTTCGTCCCGCAGTGCTACAAGAGCTGCAACGTCGAAAGGAAGAACGTTGAAGACGTCTGACGATCTAGTATATGCTGCTAGATCTACAGCAGTCTCTCTTGGGAAGATCTGGACAACCCCAAGGCAAGGAGGGTCTCCACCTGGATCGAGGTCTGTTGGCCAAACAACAGGTATGATTCCATTCTTTGTCGATGGTTTCTCCTTCATTGTCTGCAGGAGCTTTTCGATTTGTGGGTTGATCCGTTCATGGTAATCATGTCGTAGCTCTGGATGTGAGATATACTTCTCTGCATCGTGAGCACCTGGCCCAAGAACATACCCAACTCCAATATATTCTGTCAAACTCCCTCTTGTCGCAACTGTTTTTGTTCCATAATGTTGGATCTGCTTGAGGCAGTAGACCCATGCACTTCTGAAATCCCGGAATGCTTTCATTTTGCATCACCTGGCTATCAATTGAGGCCAATGCAGTGAGAGTATATTAACATTTCTACAGCTTTCCCGGCTTCTCTTTCTTGCGAATCTTATTGCATCTAATGCAATATGACTCTTCTCCAACTGCTCGTAAATGCTGCACCCCGCACTCACTACATGGTCTTTCTACGATTTCTCTCATATGTTCACCTTAGATTGTTAAAACCTCTAGAGTATTTGACTATTTTCATACTCCTAATGACTCGCTTCATCGTAGTCCTCAAAACCACACTTTCTTTTCAAGTTCGTCCTTGACTTTCTGAGTAAGTCGATCCCAATCATCAGCTTTTGATGGGTTGTATACTGCGAGCATCGGATGTGGCATGCGGACAATTCTACGACCGTTCTTGATCACAAGGCCTCCATCAAGGGGACCTCCTCCTGCGATAATCTTGCACGCAAGGTTCCCAAATGCAACGACATATTGAGGATCAATAATAAGCATCTCTGCATCTAGCAATGCATCACACTTTCTAGAATCTCCAAGTTGCTCATTGACCATAGCACATTTGATACAATTTGTTGTCCATACGCTCTCATACGTCTCCCCGATACCTGCAAGGAAACGCTCGTAGAATGGTCGACTTTTGTTGCCGAATACAATGTTGATCTGACCTGCTGGAAGATGCAATGTAGGGGCTTCGCCTACGCACATGACTCTTGGACTGATATTTCCATGCCCAAGTAAGCACTTTTTTCGCTCTGCAGTAAAGCACAAGCTACATTTCTTGATCTCGTCTTGAAGCTTCTGGACTGCTTCTTCTTTGCTCATCTAACCTCTCTTGAATACATCAAACCATGTTGCAAACAATGCTAGCATGTATCTAGTCCAAGGATCAAGCCCATTGTTGTCAATCTTGTGAGACCCAATCTCATTAAGCATTCGCATATAGAATTCGTTCCCTTGTTCTTCACCAATAATGTACTCCATAGGAGGTTTTGTCTTCAGTGCAACTTTGCGCTTGATGACGGAGTTATACACTTCCTCGTTGTTCATTTTGATGCATTCCATAAGCCACTTTTTGTAAGGATATCGAGTGTGGATCTCCTCCATAGATAGTGAGATCTTATAAAGTGGGATTGTCGCAAATGGCATAGATGCATCAGCTTTGAATGCCTTGGCAAATATGAAGGGTTTCAACCAATAGTAGTTTGGATAAGTCGAAAGTAGTGAGAACAGAAGCTCGTTGGTGAACGAGTTTTGGAATATGTATGGATTCGGAGGTCTTCTAACTTCATCCCCAAAGAGCTTCTGCCAATCATAGATTGAGATTGCATATGGGTTGTAGAATCCTCCTTCCAACATATTGTAGTGGCTGGATATTGACGGTGCGAAGATGTTGTCTCCACCGCAATCTCCCCATACAATCACTTCCCCTGGTTCAGCTTCTGCAGATCCAAAGTATGAGAAGAATAGACTCCCCATGTCGAATGGCACACCAATTGCTCGGATCATAGGTTTTCGATTCTTAATGCACATTTCTTCAGTTACTTGTACAACTGTGAGTTCTACTCCTAAAGAATCGCAGATCTTCTGAGTCATATCGACTTCGTCGATACCAAGTCCTTGTAAAGTGACACATCGCATCTTGCAATCTAGCTTGGCAATACTCGAAGCAAGCCATGCCGAATCTGGTCCACTCCCCATGAGCATGAGAACTCCTTTGCTTGCTTCAAACTTAGGTCTTTCAGATGCTATACCTGCATCGAGTTCTCGCTTAATGAGTTTCAAATCGAATGGGATCGATGTAAGTGATGCACGTACGAGTCCCTGGATCTCTTCAACATTAAAGATCTGCCCAATCGAAACTCCTTCGAAAGGAGTTCGTCCCCAAGGAGGATAGTGGAATGCCAAGACTTCCTTAAAGAACTCAATATCGAGTCCGATGCCTTGCTGTATATCTGGGAAGTACCACAGAGATTCGTTGCTAGTTCGAGTATTGCTACTGACGAACTGAGGTCTGTACATCTTTCTTCTCCTCTGGGACAAGTTGAAGTATCGGCTGCTTCTTCATTTCAGCTAGAGCAAGAAGTGCAGTGATCACAATGTCTTGGAGTTCTTCCTTCGCATCTAGTTCACATTGCCTGAAAAGATATCTCTTGAGCTTTCCAGCTTTTATTGAAAGTCGCTGGATGAGATACGTTGGTCCAAACATCTGGACCCCTTCTCTACCATACTGAGCATACTTCTGCTCGTGTAGAACAAGGCACTCGATAATTGCTTCGTCTAGTCCCTCGTAATGTTCTGAAGTCATCACAAAGTGATTCACTCACTAATATATAAAGTATCCTAGGGCATTCCCAGGATTAAGGTCGGTTGAAGATATCGTCGAAGAATGTTCGCTTCTTGCCCTTCTTTCTTCTCCAGGCCATTTGATCGAGAGTCCTTGCACGGATATCGCTCGCAGTTTCTGAGAGTATCTTCGAGTCTACATCTTCCATGTTTTTCTGTAGTTTCTTGAGTATCGACATTTTGTCACCTCCTACATCGGTCGTATATCCACTGAGTGGCAAAACTTGCAACCACCTTTCGGTCTATGTTTGTACTGAGTGTTGCAACTTGCACACCGATACTTCCACTTGTTTTCAGTCTGCATTAAGACAAAGGTAATCTTCGATCTCTGTATAGCTTTTGTAGGCTTAGTCTTTATCCCAAGTCTAGCAAGAGCATGTCGTGCAGAGTTTCTGAACCAACCTTTCTTTGGCATTGAATTCATCCCAATATCATGAGAAGTGCTGCAATCACAACCCCAAGAGTCAGGAGCCCACCGAGGACTTTGATCCACCACCATGGAGCAAAGATCCCAACGAGAATCCCGAAAATGAGCCCAATCCCGAGTGCAAGACTGGCTTTGAACACAAGCAATCCAATGAGTGCGAGGATTGCGAACATCCCAAGGATGAGCAAGACGAAGAGCACTATTGCAAAAAGTCCTGCAAAGCCATAAGTGGACGAGCCTCTCAATTTTACCATAGTATCCCCTTAGCACATCTATATGAGTCTCCATAGTCCAAATGTGAAAGCAGCGATAATGATCGCAATGCCTATCACTATCCCAAATGTCCCGAACCTTCTGGCAATGAGCACTCCAGCAAGAAGCCCAGCTATCGTGATGATCCCAGAGATCATAACATCTGTAGTGCTTATCTTAACTGGTTCTTGTTCTGGTGGAACTGGTGGCTTCGGTGGAAGTCCTCCGGCTCCTCCTCCACCTGGTGGAGGCTCTTGTCCACCTGGAACAATTGGAGTCTCAACGCCAAAGATTACACTAGAGAATCCAGATCCAAGATTCTGAGTATCGATTGTGTTTGCCTGCAACTTGTAATATCCAGCTTGCGGTGCAGTGAAGGAAATCTTCACGGCCCAAACTGTTCCTGAGAGTGTAGCAGCGTAGAATTGATTCTCTACAATGAATGAGGATATGGACCCATCTGCGGTTGAATATCCAATCGAAACTCTGAACCCAGAAATGTCATTCCCCAATGGATTCTTTGTAGCACTAAGCTGATACAGTAGAACCTCGCCAACATCGAATGGCTGAGAAGTCTCGCCAACATATTGAATGGTAGGCTTCGGTGGGATCTGTGCTGCTGAACCTGTTCGGATCACTACAACCCACTCTGCAGACTGGTCGAATAGCTCATTTCTTAGCACAATCTTCCAATTATTGTTAGCACCTGGTGTTGAATCAAACGAACCAGCTGGGACAAGATATATGACTTCGTAGTTGCTAACTCCGTCGCTAATGCTCATTCTCTTGGCCTCAACACCTTTGTTGTTAAAGATCAGAAGTGTCCAACCTCCCGCGCCTTCAGCAGAATGAGAATAGCCTGTTGTAACTTTGAGAACCATGTTGGTGCCTTCTTGAATAGGTTCTGCTGGAACACTTACCGATCCAATTCCAGATTTTAGTTCAGCTTCGTCTGAAGCATAAATCTTATTGTCATAGCTGTGGCCAATGTATCCTGTGCTACGATCTACCCATCCATAGTAGTCTTTAGCCCAAAGATCTACGTGTATCTTGCCTATGAATGGTCCACTGATCTTCAAGATTGGAGAATCGTACTGTACCCAGGTTGAGCCAGGTTGAGTATTGAATGCTTTTAGTTCAGTGGTATATGGAGCTACATAGTTTGCTCCGTCAACATTAAGCGTTGCAGAGCCACTGCCCTCAAGTGACACAACGAACCAGTAATAAACAAGTGAGTGGTCAAAGATCGGGACTTGGGGATGTGGGTTAGGGTATCCTCCCTTAAACTGGGCATAGGTAACAATCTTTTCACTCAACCCAGGAGATTGCCAGGCTGTAACATAAGACGTAGCATCCAGTGCATCATTAGGAGCTCCAGCTTGAACAGAGCCTCCCATGACCCCACGAATGTTGATACTATGTCCAGTCGTGTCTGGAACAATGCTCAGCTTGAGATACCCGAATCCACCTAGGATCAGGATCCCAAACACCACTATCGCAATTACAATCGCAGTTCCTTTCATCAGATCACATCCCTTTCTATCAAGATCAGAAGCTTCCTCTCAGCCTCTGGCATATTCGAAGATTCAACAGAATCTAAAGGTACTCCTTCTTTGTTACTAACTTCACTCACAAACTTATGTTCTGGAGTTTCTAAGATCCTTCCCCATCTTGCAGTCCTATGCTGAGTTCCATTCTCTTCCCAACAGATGAACCGGAGTTTGAATGTTAGATCTTGTTTGGGATAAAGCCCACAGGTTTCTTGCAAATTTGCTTCGCCTCTTGCTCTGAGTTGTAGTGTGAAGTTGTACTCTGCAGCAAGAAGGCTTTCGAAATACGAATCTGTTCTAAACAAGCTCTTTGATGTCAAGGCTTTAGGAACAGGAGATTTCATCGCATCCACCTCTGTCTGCCATACTCTTCAACTTGATTTTTCAGTTGTTCACACTTGAGAGGTACAACTTCATTATGCTGCTGGACTGCTTGCTCCTCGATTTTCTCAAGGCTTTCGAGGAATTCATCCATCTCCAAGATAACTTTATCTCGGATTCCTTCAGCAGACTCTGAAAGTTTGTTCGCAAGTTTTTTGTTTCCTTCGGTACGAAACAATTCTGAAGTCTCTGCAACATTGTCATAAGTATTTCGCATTTCGTCCCAGGAACCTTTTGTGAATTCGTACCTTTGCTCTAGCTCTGCAAACTGATTCGCGGGATTCTCAGATATTGCAAGAGTTCTAAGCTTATGTAGGATCGGATGCTTATACTTCATCTGTCTAGTCCTAAGACCTCGCGCAGCAAGACTGTGCCGCGCAGGTTGACCAGGCCATCCTTCTTTCTGCTGCATTGGATCCCCTACTTAATGTAGATGTTGAGCTTGCCCGGAAATCGCTTTGACTTCTTGGTCTTAAACTTCGCACCAGGGATGTGCTCTTTGTACATCCTCACAATCTGCGTTGCGTACTTCTTTGGTGCCGCGCCAAAATAGTCGAAGCCCTTTGGGACAGAGCTCTTGCGCTTCTTCTTTGGCATGGTAATTCCAAGATGCTCATTGGCTAGCAATGTATATAAATATACTTCCTAGCTAACGTTCGTTAGCACTTACAACTTCCGTGTAGCATATCCAACTGAGCCATCGTCGTAGTAACGTATGTGGAGTTCTATCCCGTCGCTGTAGCGCCCGGGGAGAGTCACATTCAAAGGAACAGGAAAGTAAATAGTTGAGACTTCAACATTGTGGATATTGTGGTAGGTGAACTTCAAGTCTTCACTAGCATTAAGCAAATCGTGGAACTGCTCAGTTCCGTTAAAGAAGACTTGGACGTCAATTTGATGCCCAGCACGATTCTCAAGAACCAACGCAAATGGCTTCGGGGCTTCTGGTGGAGGAGGCCTATGAGTTAATCCATAGTAGATTATAGACCCCAAGAATGACACAGTAAGGATCAAAATAATAATGGCCAAATCCCCAGCGTCTTTCCTCGGGATCTTTAATCTACGCTGCTTTGAGCTCATTTCTTAGCACCGAACTTAGCTTCGTTCTTCTTCATCTTGGCATCAATCATTGTGTCAAGATCTTTCCCAAGTCCTTCTGCAAGAAGATAAGAGTAGATGACTATGTCTGCGATTTCTTCTGTGATCTCTTCAGTCTTATCAACTCCATCTCGCATCTCTTTCTTGACAAGATTTGCCATCTCTCCGACTTCACCTGCTAATGCAATTGTGAAGTACTGTTTTCCTCTGTTCCACTTGTCTTTCCCAAACCATTTCACCTGATAGCCCATCAACATCTGTTGCATTCCCATGTTGTTTCTCTCCTAGATCTGTCTCGTAAGCTCTTGCCACTTCTTCTCACGTTCTCGCCTGTAGGATTCGAGTTCTGCTTCATGAGCTTTTCTGCGATTAAGTATTCGAGTGTCTCGATTTAAGAACTCCTCCCACATGGCAATACGTTCTTTGTTGATCGTAACTGTGTGTCTCAATTGGATGTCATACCTCGTCCAAAAGTTGAGAAGTCTCTCGTCCAACCAAACTCCAAATCTGTCTAGCAAAATCCCCATCGTCTTCACCTAGATCCAATTTCTTGCAATTATCCCAATGATGACTCCAATTAAAAAGATTGCTATGTCTTTCCAAGGCATTGCAAAGTTTTCAAACATCAGACTTCCTCCTCAACACATTCATAAGGGTCTCAAGGAAAGGTTTTGGTTCAACAATTGGGGCTGAGTTGTTCACTGTGACTGCGATCTTGCATATGTGGCATTCCCACCATTCGTGCGTTCGAACTCCACCTTGCTGCCTAAAGTGATGTTCCATCTGTGCTAAACACTTTGGGCATTTCATAGGTTGTTCAGTCATTTCTTCATCCTCAGGCTTACCCCAACCCAGATCATTCCAATTGTGAATATGATCACAACTGCTGCAATTATGAGCCAAACTTCCACAAACGTATATTCATAGTGATCTCTTGCTAGCACACATGCAACTACGAATGCAGCAGATGTAGTAACAACTCCGAACACAAAGAATATCGATCTCATAACAAGCCCAACTCTCTTCTCAGCTATAGTTGTATTAGTCATACGTCTTTCACTCCACCATCGAAGATTTCAATGTTGACAGACTCTCCAGGCTTCCTTGACCTGTGCTTCTTGAGTGTAACTTTCCTTATTACTCGTTTCTCGTCAGGCACGTTCTCGAGCTTGATGATTGTCTTTCCTAAATATCCAAATGCTCGGCCTCCGATGAAGTCAAGATCTGGCCGGGTTTCACCTTCCTTGCGCATTCCAACTGCAGACATCGTCCAATTTGTACCTATCACTGGGCAGTTGTTGTTGACTGCGATCCCACGAAGCGTCGCAAGCTGTAGATCGAGCTTCCCAGTGTAGGTGCCAACTACTGACATTTTATGTTTCATGTCTGTACGTAGAAAGATCCCGCGGTAGATTGCAGTCATTGCATCTGCGGAGATAAGCAGAGGATTCCATCCGCTTTCTTTGATCTTCGTGTCGAGATGCGCGATGAGATCATGTTGTTCTGAGAATCCAGTTGGCTGGAAGTACTCCGTATGAGTGACAATATCCTCAACGTTAAGCTTGTGATGCTTCCAGATCTGCATTGCACGCTCTGCATCATATCCTCCGTCTACGTCAATGACAATGAATCTATCATCCTTCTCAAGTTCTCCTTCCTTTGCAATATCGCAGATCGGCATATATGCTCCAAGCGTGGTTTTTCCTGTCGAAGTTTCACCGTAGATCTCAGTAAGTATGCCAGATTCAAGTCCACCTGTCAACTCGTCAAGAGCCTTACTGCCAAAGCTATGTTTTTCTCCCATCTTGATCACTTCTCAGGAACTTTTGGCATTTCTACTCTCTTTATGTACTTCTGATATCGTTCTTTAGGGATTTTGCCTTTGACTTCGAGCAGCAGCCCAAGCAAGTGCTTACACATGACTTTTCGAGTTGCATGATCTGTGCACGAGCAAAAGAACTCAGACTCATCAAGATAACACGCATATTCCTTTTCGCCCATAGTGAACTTTGCAGAGATAGTTGCATCATCTATTGCAATAGACCTATAGAGTTCTTTCCCAAACAATTCTTGAGCTTTCTCCCAGCGCTCTTGATGCAATGTCAATTCCTCACTCCTCCAGCAAATCGAAGCGAAATTGCAATACCCACAATGCCAGCCAACAACTCGTTCAGGTGGGATCTTTGTGTCAAGTGCTTCTTGTAGGAGCTTCTTACGTTTTATCATTTCTTTTCGAATAGTCTCAGCAGGCCGCAACTCTACAAGAAAGTCCTTAGCAGCAGGAGTAATAACGTCGATATAGAAGATGTGTGCTTCATCGACTGGATATCCCATTGCTTGGAGCATTACACTATAGTACTCGACTTGAGTGACATAGTGCTCGTTTGGTGAAGATGGGATCTTATTCGAAGTATGCTTCTTGTCCACAAGGCATCCATCTTCGTATTCGTCGACTGTTCCAACGATCCCCTCGTATTCAACTGGCATTTCATGATGCTGCAGGAGTGGAGCTCTGTGTATTGCATTCCCAATCCAAAACCTTATGAGAGTTTGGATATCGTATGCTTGGCCTCCTATGGTAATCCCATAGTACCCACGCCTTACACACTCATAAGTGAGTGCAGTGACGTGGACGCCAGGCGCACGATATCCTACTAGCTTCTCATAGAACCTAGCTAGAACGTCCATGTGTAAACAGCTCCTGGGAATGCTACTTGGCTTCTGGTTTTACGACCATCTTGACAGTCTTGCCATCCACCTGCTGCTCAACAATCTTCAGCCCACACAGATCCGCTGCGATCTCTGGTTCAATCCCAAAGTTCTTCGAGACATTGAGATAGTTGTTGAACTGATCGTATGGCATAGATCCAAAGAACTTGAAGAGCTTGCCAACGAAGCTCTGGATATCTTCTCCAGTTACTTTCTGAGGTTCCTTCTTAGGGGCCTCTTCCTTCTTTGGAGCTTCTTCCTTCTTCGCAGGTTCTTCTTTCTTTGCAGGCTTCTCCTCTTTCTCTTCTGGTTCAGGCTCTGGCTCCTTCTTCTTTTTCTTCTTGGGAGCAGCTTCGCCTTCTTCTCTGCCAGAGACTGTTACGAATTCTCCATCGGATCTCTTGATCGCAACTTTGTACCTTGGCATAGTCTTGCCATAGTACTTCTTCGTCGAGCGTCCGATGAACTCAACATATACAACATCCCCAATCTTAGCTTCTCCGTCTTCGAGCTTGTTCTGAAGAGCCTTGTGCTGTGGGAGTGTGAACTTCTCTCCATCTTTCTGCTGAACAACTGTCACAAGAACTTCTTTCTTCCATTGGTTCATTGTCAGCTCACGCTTGACGATCTTTCCTTTCACCCATTCTCCTTCGTTTTGTGGGATCCAGAATGCACTGTCAAACTTGTCTGGCATTACATGCTTCCGAAATTCCTCAACTTCACTGTCGTCAATATCTTGGTCCATACTTGTCCCTCCTTATTATCTTTCTATAATCTACAGTCCCTTCTTTCTACGTCTCTTTGCTTCTTCCCTCTTTCTGAGCCACGCGTCCCAGATCTCGTCCGCCTTTTCCTTGCTCAAATCTTTCCGGTCTATTGCTTCGCTGAGCTTCTTCCGGACCGTCTCATGATGCTCAACGATAGCAAAGTCATACTTCTTGTCGTCTGGCATAGTGATCAGTGTGTGACTCTCATAAGAGTATAAATAGCTTTCTCAAAAGTAGGAAAGTCACTCGTGCAACAAATTTTTTTGGCGAGAAGAAACGTCGTGGTGCGCCGCGTAGCCTTGGGAGACTGTATGTACCTACAGCCCCAGGCTATATGGGTCTGTATATAGCCTAGTCTTCAGAAGACATGCAGACTAAGACTAGAGGAGGCCAGACAGAGAGACCCTTTAAAAGGCTAATCGAGTACGCGAAGCGACCTCCAAGCTAGCGCCCCCAAAAAACCCCACGGAGAAACATATGTCGGACCACGTCGAATACAACGATGCAACAATCGTTCCATCGAAGTAATGTTTATATACTCACACTCAGATGTCCACACGGGACCAACCATGGCAGATCCTAAAAAGAAGAAGAAGGTAAAGACTCCGCTGGAAGTATGTACGGATTCGGGACTTGTGTGCCCAGTCTGTGGAGAGGAGAAAGGCCACGTCGTCTATAAGGCGAAGCGCGCTTACTACATCCCTCACACAGAAGGCGAGAAACGGATTGTCGCAAAGATCTACCTCAGAAAGAGGATGCCACGAGTCGAAAAGCCAGAGAAAGAGGAAAAGGCGGAAGAATAGACGCCTCCTCTAAACCCTTTACATTCTTTTCATCACACAACTTAGGAAAGAAGTAGAAATCTATTTATATAACCTACTTCAGTCAGTGCTTTTGCCTAAAAGCGAGACGACAGACGCCATGTCTGGAAGTACATCCCAACGAAGACCCAGAAACGGAAACGCAAAAACGCTACGTTCGATCTTCGTCTCGTTTTAGGCCGTAGTCTCCACGACACGGAGGGAGGAGCCAGCAGGGAGACCTGAAGTAGGGGGACCTACAACAAACTTCTTCCAAACTCTAAAAGGGGACCAGGAGCCAATGACCATCGAGCAGCTTCGAGACCTATTTGTCAACAGAAGCGACGTTTATGCTGCTCAAACAGAGCGCGGATTTTCCAAGATCGATCTGGAATTGACCAACGAAGTTTTGGAAAGGCATCTTGCCGGCCAAGTCACTTTGGGAGTCTACCAGCTAAGTGAGAAGAGCGAAGTGAAGTGGATCTGCTTCGACTTTGACGATGAAGAAGCAGAGATGAAGTCACTCGAGATGTTCAAGTATGTCAAGAGCACGAGATTCAGCGATGCCTCGCTCCTTGAGTTTACAGGAGGGAGGGGCTTTCACGTCTGGATCTTCTTCAAGCACCTAGTCCCCGGATGGCAAGGAAGAACCATCGCAAAAAAGCTTGCAGAAGAAGCAGCTGTGCATTGCGAGATCTTTCCCAAACAGGACAAGATAGAGCCTGGCACGTATGGGAATCTCGTGCGTCTTCCACTTGGGATCCACAAAAAGACTGGAAAGAGATCGATATTCGTTGCACCAGCATCGCTTTCAGAAGTCCAACCAACTGAAGTCCCTCTCGAAGAACCTCCAAAAGAGGAAGAATGGAAGCAGAAGAAGCATGACCCCTATCCCTGCTGGAATCGAATGATGCAAGGCGTCGCAGAAGGGACTAGAGACCATGTCGCATTCGCTCTTGCAAGACGCATGAAAGACATGGGGCTGACTGCTCCAATGATTGTAAATGCGCTCAGCGAGTGGAACATGCATAATAAGCCACCACTTACGGAGCAAGAACTTTCTATCAAAGTCCGCAGCGCATTCAAACGTTCATATTCGGTAGGTTGCTCTTCTATACAGCATAACGAGACTCTTGCACAATTCTGCGACAGAGAGCATTGTCCACGCGGAGGAACAACTCCACCAGAGATTTTGCCAGAAGTTGCAGAAGCTGGTAAAGCTCTCCTTGATGACCCTGAGCTTCTTAGGACCGTAAAAGCCCTTTACGATGTCAAGATCGCCGGTGAGGACGACACAAAAGTCCTCCTCTTCTTGCTAGCATTGACCACAAAGACGCATTCGCCACAATTTGTGGTCGTTAAGGGGGAGAGTGCTGCAGGAAAAAGTTGGCTTGTGGATAATGTTCTCGCTCCATTTGCCCTCACCGGCGACCTAATCAAATATTCTCGAGTGACACCACATGCAATGGAATACGAAGATATAGACTTTAGTGGCAAGGTCCTCTTCATCCAGGAACTTTCAGGCATTGAATCCCAGGAGCAATTCCGTGTTTGGAATTCTGAGCATGGATTACGATTGGCGACAGTCTCAGAACATCGCCACGCACAATCTATTGAGATCAAAGGGACTCCTGCATTCTTCACAACCACTACTAAGTATGAACTGGACCCAGAACTTGAGACAAGGACTTGGACGCTATCTCCGTCTGAGAGTGATGAACAGACTCGTAGGATCTTAGAGTACGAAGCGAATAAACGATCTTTCCCAGCTCCAGATGCGAACTTCCAGACCTTAGCAGCAGCAATCAAGATCCTTCAACCGTATCCGATTCTTATCCCCTTTGCGTCTAAACTGAAAGATGCATTTCCGCTGCAAGTCAAGACCCGGAGAGATTTCAAGAAGTTCCTCACTCTTGTAGAAATCATTGCATTCCTGCATCAGCGACAAAGACCAATTGCGCTAATTGGGGAGCAAGAGTTTATTGTTGCAACTCCAGTTGATCTGAGATACGCTCTGGAACTTGGATTGAGGTTTGTGAAGAACACAATCATCAATCTCCCAGATTCTGCTCTTGAGGCATTTGATGTCTGTGTTCAAATGGAGACCTCTGGCAAGGAAATCACAGAAGAGTCGTTTGCAATGCACTGCAGAAGTTCTAAGAAAAAGAAGCTACTCAAGATCCTCTCAAATAGCGGATACTTGTATGTTGACGAAAGTAAAAAGCCACACCGATACCAAGTCCTCACTTCTCCAGACATTATAACTGAATCAAGACTCAGAGAAATATATGCAGAGATCGAGCAAATGCCATTCGAGGAGCTCACAGGGAAATACGCATTGGTGGAAAACCCAGATATTGCATATTTCTGCTCAGTACTTGGGAATGAAAGATCGATCTGGATCCCAAGATCTGGACCAAATAATGTCCCTCCAGAATCTAATGACGACGAAAAGTCTTTTAGCGGAGGTTTGTAAGGAGCTGAAATAATGGGGAACTTAGTGCAGGTAAAACTCGAAGGTGGCCGAGCAGAGGAAAGCAAAATTGGGATAGTCTTTCGCTCCCGTAAGAACTTGCTTCCAGACCCATGTACAATGTGTGCAAAGGAGAGATGCAATGCTCCGCAGTGCTTCGAAAGGGACAGATATAATGCGCGCTGTGGCAAGGATGCAATGTTGGATCGGTATGGCCGAAGTAAGTTTTATCTTAAGTAGGAACATGATATTGATGACTGAAGTTGAAAAAGCACTTGGGGATTATGCCGAGTGGAAGCATAAACTAAGCTCTTATGCCAAGCAAAGATTTAAAGACTCGAGAAATCATCCAAAGTATGGAACGCATCATTCTTCTGAGACTAAAGCTCGAATCCGTTCTGCGCTGTTGGGAAAGAAATTGACTCCAGAACATTGTGCAAATATCGCTTCTGCAACTAAGATTGCATGGTCAACTCCAACAACTCGGCAAAATCTGATTGCAGCAAGGAAGCTTGCAATGGCAAATCTCGATGTTCGAGCAAGGATTAAGAGCTCTGTTCGAGCATTCTGTGAGAATCCTCCATCTGGGTGGAAAGAAGAATGGACACGAAAACGAGTGCAAGGTGAACATAGCTCTCCGAATCGTGGTGAATTAGTAATGTTAAGGCTACTTGAGTCCATTGCCCCAGGAGAGTTCAAATTCAATGGAAACTATCAACTGGGAGTGTGCCTTGATAGGCTAGTTCCAGATTTTGTTAATGTCAATGGGCAAAAGAAAATTATAGAACTATATGGCTCGTGGTCTCACCGTAATGATGACATGGAACGAAAGCCTCAGAGATATGCAAAGCTTGGATACGAATGCTTCATCGTGTGGGATTTTGAACTTAAAGACCAAGTCACATTGAAGAGGAGGCTCAAGAACTACGTGGTCAGCCGCTAACAAACGTTAGCATAGGACTATCATTATATACCTTCCTCTACGATGATCCTATGATGCGTACTGAGTCGCTAGGTTATTCGAGTGGTCGCGCTACTAAGCTCAACTGTATAGTCATAAAACGGAGAGGGAAATATGCCAAAAAGTAAGGGTTGGAAACGTGAGCCAGCGAGACATTCGCTAGCTTCGAAAGGCGTCAAGACAAACTACGCAAAAGGATTCAAACCCATAAAGGTTGGATCGAGGCGTGCAATGTTTAAAGCATTGCGGACATCTGCAGATACGATAGGCGGGAAGTACATAGTGAAGGATCTGCAGAAGATGAAGAAATATTGGACTGCAGTCGATGTCGAGATCAACGAGTCTTCGTCATACTACCAAGGAGTGAAGACGGTCATCGAAGAATTCATAGACGGGATATACCTCAAGCCTTCGAAACATCCTGATGCAAAGAGAAAGATCAAGGAGTGGGCTGAAGAGGAAGAAGCAAGTGAGATCCAGACAGTGTCTCACAAAGGATCTAAAGGCTGGATCCGAATCTGGTGGGATTAGATGGAAATAGTATGGGCTGTAGCGTTGATCAGTTGGATGTGCATACTACTAGTAGTCGTGATATTTGGGCCAGGTTGGACGCGAGGAGTTGCGGGATTAATGAGCTTGGCGACCATGATTGCAGTTGTAATGATGGTTGTGTTGTCTCGGTGAGGTGGAAAAGATGCCAAGAAAAGGTTGGGAAAGAGAACCTGCAAGACACAGTCTCGCAGGTAAAGGCGTCAGGACTAAGTTTCAATCTGCCACTCGCAAGTTGAAAACTATTACGCTCAACGACATCCATAAGCGCGCTATGTCGGAGATTCGAACAAGATGGCATGAGACCCGGCCAATAGTCGAAGAGGCAATAAAATCGATTAAGACCTATGAAGATGAGCAATTGTCAGACGTGGATCAAAGGATCTTGGAGGATCTTGAGAGTGCAGTCCTTGATGTATGCGCAGACTTTGCAATTGATGCAATGCAGAATGACGATGATAAGCTGTTGACTGAAATTGAGAAAGCGTATCCTGAAGCAGTAGATGAAGCAAGAGATATTCTCAGGGATGATGCTCAGAGGTGAGTCGTAGTTCAGGGGATTAAGGATGCCAAAGAAAGGTTGGAGAAAAGAATCTGCGAGGCATGCTCTTGCTGCACAAGGGGTTAAGACTAGAGGCCTCGCTACAATTGTGCGAAGACTCGCGAGAATCAGAACCCCTAATGCTTTCAAGCTGAGTACTGAGGAACATGAAGTGCTCGAGAAATGGCTCGAATGTTATGGATGGGATCACGAAAGCGAAGTACCTCCGCCAAGTCTCATTGAGGATCCACATATCCCGGATACAAAAGACGGAAAATGGGCTATTGCTAGAATGAAGCAAGTGCTCAACTACGGGATCGATTATTCTGAAGAGGAACTTAAAGATCCTGGTGTCACATTTACAACTTCCCAGGAAACTAAGGATTACGACAAAGAAACAAGACGAGACCTTGAAGTCTTGAAAAGCATAAAGAAAAAGTGGCTAGGGTGAAACCGTGAAGAACAAGGGTTGGGAAAAGGAACCTGCGAGACATACTCTAGCAGCGAAAGGCGTAAAGACAAAGCTTGAGAAGGTCTCACGTGGGCTCACAACTACAAGTCTCAAGCAGCTTGAAGCAAAGGTTAAGAATACTTATCAATCAGAGTGGAAAAGGGTGAGGCCGATTTTGAAAGAAGGCAGAGACTTGATTGACTCAGTTCTTGGTTCGAATTCGGCTAACTTTGACTATACAGATTCAGAGAGCTACAAAGAGCTTAGTGTTTCTGACAGAAAGTCTCTCGACGATCTTAACGATGCAGTCGAAGAGATCTGTGTTAACTTTGCACTGATCGCAATCCGCAACGACAATGAGTCCATTGTGAAGGACATTGAAAAGATCGACTCTTGTGCTGGTGAAGCTGCCTACGACATAATCGACCCATATGGAGGAGGAAGCGGTTAGGAGGGTTGTAATATGCCAAGAAGAGGTTGGAAGAACGAACCTGCAAGACATGCTCTTGCGTCGAGAGGCATTAGGACTAAGACTGTGAAGTTCAAGGACCGAGTCGATGAGAAGTTTGAGACCAAGAAGTTTAAGATCGCTATATCAAAATTGAACTCGGTAGCTGCTGGGGTTGAGAAAGGCGTACAGAAATCCTTGCGGCGAGCAAAAGTCGAAAGACATGACCGAGATGAAGCTAAAGAGTCTGATGAAGAAGGAGTAGCTAACTATCACGAAGGAACTATGGAAATGTACGAGCAGGATGCCAAGGACCTGCAGAAGATTGCTAGGCTCGTAAGGAAAGGCAAGCTTGAGCAGGCTTTGGACAAGATCGACAATCTCGATACTGCTGTTAGAGATGAGATCCCAAACTCGTTCTGGAGATTGCCTGGAATCATGGCCTTATACGATGGGCCAGAAGAGGGGTAGATAAGATGCCAAAGAAGGGTTGGAAACATGAACCTGCAAGACACGCACTCGCTGCAAGAGGTGTGAAGACTAACGTCTCGCAGAAGAGATTCACGATCCTAGAAGGCAAGCGGGGATCCGTGGGGGAGATCACACGGATCATGCGGGATGGCACAAGGTACGATGAGGACTATCCCGAGGAAGCCATGAGGAGATACCTTAGGCAATTCATCGATCCGTGGAAGGAGGGTAGTCTCGAGTTCTACAGGTACGAGGGGAGGGAATACGAGATATGGACCTCCCCTGATGGCAAGAAGAAGGCTATCCTGAATAGCAATCCGCTGTATTCGAATAGTGGAAGTACATTCGCCAGCATGACTACCGAGCTCATGATTCGCCATCTGACGGACGCAGCTGAAGAACTCACGAAACATGGGGACTTCGCAAAGTTGATGCCCACATATGGCATGATGAACAAGGAAGAAATGATGCAAGAGTTGACCAAGTACAGGTCAATGACTGAGGATCAAATCTACGAACAAGTAGATGCTGAACATAAGCGCAGAAAGTAAGGATGTGTGAAAAGTATGCCAAAGAAAGGTTGGAGAAGGGAATCAGCTAGACATGCACTTGCATCTAAGGGAGTCCGAACGAAGGCTATTTCGAGAGTCTCACGCACTAAGATCCCGAAGTATGTGAAAGGAAATCCTTTTTCCTACATTGCTGAGGATCCAAAGGAGAATGCTGCTGCAACTGAGTACACTCTCAAGAAGATCAGTCAGGATTGGGACAAGATCGTAAAGCTCGTAGGGAAAAGCAAGGACTATGAGGCAGAGTACGGAGACGACTTGTGGGACTATGTGGAGGTTCTTGCTGAGAAAGTCAGGGATAAGCATGAAGATGCAGCATCTACAGATACTGCTGCGAGAGAAGCAATTTGGACATTCATCATGAAGAAAGCTGGGAAGTATCGCATGTGGGCAAATGAAAGAAACAAAAGCATCGGTGAGAAGATCTTCTAGTGCGAGGTGAAAACGTGGTAAAGCTTAAACTGAAAGGTTGGCAGAGAGAGCCTGCGAGACACTCTCTTGCAGCAAGAGGAGTCAAGACTGCTGCATTGAAGGCAAAGAAGCGAGTGCTGAAGCTCGGTGCAATGTCTGGTGCACCAGGTCAAATCCTCGGAGAACTTGAGTTCGAGTACGAGTTGCTCGAGGACGTCATGAGAGAGTACATCGACGATGCAAATTACTACCTTGCAATGATGGCAGACGGAGCAAGGATGCGTGGGGACAAGCAACTTGGAGAACAAATTGAGACTGGCGTCAATGCAATCTCAGAGGCATACTCGATCGAAGCAGGAGCATTACACGAGAAGCTTGACGATTTCCTCAACAACATCCAGGGAGTCCCAGTTGAACTGTGGGATCGTGCAAATTCACTGAAGATGCGGATGGAACTTGCAAGTGAGGCAATGGGTTGGTTCCCGCCAGAAACCTACATCCGAGAACCAGATCGCTCAAAAGTACTAAAGCAGATCAAAGAGCATTATCCTACATGGAAGGAGTGGAAGTAATGCCGAAGAAGGGTTGGCAAAGAGAGCCAGCAAGACATTCTCTTGCAGCTAAAGGTGTGAAGACACAAACGCCTAAGATGCGACAATTCAGAATGCTCACGGATAAGCAGATCGCAAAGAACACTCGGCAATTCGAGTGGGACGATCTTCTCAATAGCCTTCAAGAGCATGTCCAAGAGATGGATAACTCAACATCTGCATTTCTTGGGCAAGAAGACGAGCGTAAGGAATGGATCAACGAAATGGAGGACTTGATCGATCAGCTTCAGAAGACTCCAGCATTTTCTAAGAATGGATATTCTAAACTTAATAGACTCGAAGAACTCGTTGATGATGCAGACGAAATGGGAGCAATCTATCTTGGAGCAGGTGATGATTACAAGAGAGCGAAGAAGTTTGCGCATAAAGCAATAGATCTTCTACTGAGAGGAGGATAAAACATGCCAAAGAAGGGAGGATGGTTCAAACAACCAGCGAGACATGCGCTAGCTGCGAGAGGTATCAGTTCAATGTGGGCAAAGCGTAAGGCTCAGATCTATGAGCATGATGACGAACTTAGGCGCAAGAAAAGAGCAGAAGGCCGAGCTCGCAGGCTAATTGTAAAAGAGGAAAGCGCGGAGTATGAAAAAGAACGGCATCTCGAGTTTGAACAGCGAAATGCGATTGAGAAAGCTGCAAGAGAAAGAGCTGCTGCTATGCATCCTGAGAACGATCAACTGCTAAAGAACCTGGAGTCAGAAGTTGACAAGTTCATTAAGCAGAACCGGAAGTCCTTTGTTGAACTTCAAAAAGTCGATGCTGATATGGAATCTCTCGAGTACGACGAAGGGAAACTTCGCACGAGTGAAGCAAAAGAGGAACTCAAAGCTGAGTGGGAGCGAATCCACAACATCAGATCTAAGACGTGGGCTGCTGTTGAGAAGAAACTTAACGAAGTTGAAAGGACCATGAAGCAGAAATATGGGCCAGGTTTCGGGGACACAAAAGGTGGAACAAGGCTTGAGAATTCTTCAGACCGGATTAGGAATTTGATTTGGCAGGGGAGGTTGAGAGGATGAAGGGCAAAGGTTGGGAAAAGGAACCTGCGAGACATTCTCTTGCTGCAAGAGGGGTAAGCTCAGTTCTTAGAGATGTCAGGAAAGCAACTGCTCCTTATGCAAAAGAACATACAAGAAGGTTAATAGGGATCAGAGAATCTGAGATAGAAGGTGAAGAAAGAGCTAGACAGATCGTCCCAGAATTCGACAAACAGTTTGGTAGTAAGATCGATAAGCTCTATGCGCAGTACAAAGTTTCTGAACGAGAAATTACTTCGATCTTAAGAGAGTCTGACAAGCTTGACAATGCCCGCCGTAATGCTGAATCAATCCAACAAGATGTAGAATTGAGGAAACTCGAGAAAGAACTAGGGAAGTTATGCAAAGAGCAGTTCATGAAGCTTTGGAACAATGGAGATAAACTATTCAAGGCTATTGATGACTGGTTCGACAAAGTCGAAGGTCCTGGGAATGGATGGGTCTTAAGTGTGAGGATGAACGAGCTGTCTCCAAGATACAAGAAATTCAATGACTTCATGGGAGAACTCGAAGATCTTCCGATGTTTGGAGACTCGATAGTATGAAGAAAGGATGGGCAAGAGAACCTGCACGTCACGGTCTTGCAGCTAAAGGAGTCAAGACAAGAGGTCCACGGCCAATCAAGCACAGTAGAATGCTTAGTCCCCAAAAACATCCACTTGCTTCAAAAGTTGAGAATAAGCTTAACGATCTTGGTCGGAGTTTGCTAGATCTTGGAGCTGATGCAACATTGCTCGTTGACGAGGAACTGCCATTTTGCCCAACATGTGGGACGCTCACTCGAAAAGGAGTTTGCCCAAGATGCAATCCAGAACAGTTCATAGAGGAATATCAATCTCAACGGACTGCTAATGCGAGACTCAAAGTCATAGGACTAAGGACTAGAACTGCCGCTACAGAGCGCTGGTATAAGAAATCTAAGACAAAGAAGCAGATTGCACGAAGGCAGAAGCGCCTCAATCGGATGAAAGAGAGGCTTTTGAAGGCTGAAGGAAAACTCAAAGCAAGGATCAAGAAAGACAAGGAAGTCGGAAAAGCAAGAGTCGCTCGAGCAAAATCCCGTGCAAAGAAACTGCAAGAGGCAGATAGCGATGACTAAGAATGGTGGCTGGCATAGGGAGCCTGCGAGACATGGGCTTGCTGCAAAAGGAGTCAAGACTAGGACTCAGAAAAAAGTCAGTCTTGCGCCAATGTCAAAACGTGCAGCTTGGAATAAGCGGATGTCAGAGCGTTTTAAAGTCGCAAGTGCACATTGGGAAAGATTGAGACCGAAAGCACGAGGACTCGCAATACAGATCACAAGTCTACCTGCAGGAACTCAGCGTGAGAAGCTAGAGCTCGAGTTCGAAAAGTTCATGCGACCTCTCGCAAATGAGATCGACTCAATGTGGGACACTGTTGATGTTGAAGTTCGAGTTGAATCTGAAGAAGCAATAGAATGGATGGAGAAGATCAACAATCTCCACAAGGAGATCACAGAGACTACAAGACAGCAGTTCTGGGTACTGATATATGAATAGAGGTGTCACGAATGGCAAGGAAACAAGGTTGGAAAAGAGAACCTGCAAGACATAGTCTAGCTGCAAGAGGGATTAAGAGCACGATAAAGAGACCTAACTACTTGAAAACAGTATCTTTCTCACACAAAGACAATACGAAATATGCCCAAGACAAGACTGGGTTCCTTGTCGGGTACATGTTGATGATCCCTGTGAAACATCTGCATGACAAGTTTGAGCATCTCACCCCAGGTATGTTCTACGTGAACATCGTGAGATCCCCAGGTGGAGGGTCTGAGATCATAGTTGCGCCATTCATAGATGAAGGGACTGGGTTCTATAGCAATTCTAGATCGGAACCTGGCATAGCACTGCATGTGAACAAAGATATAACTCAAATCACACGCGGGGATGTGGAATCTGCGATAGAGCTCAAGGTTGGTCCAGAAGTCTTACAAGAAGTAAAGAAAACCGGGCTCAATGTCTCAAGCAAGTATTTCCTTATGCCAGGTGATACTGGCATCATAGTAGAGCCAGAGTGGGAAACTAGGCCTGTAGAGACGAAAGATGGCTACAGAGTCCCAGAGATGTTCTTCACAGGATCAAAATTCCGAAGGGTGTCAGGCTTGACTTGGAGCCCAGCAGTTGGCAGGTGGAAGGGGAAGTCCATCTCTAAGTGGGTGAAATCTAAGTTGACGCCAGAAGAAATCACTAGCGAGGAAGTCTTATCTACATTCTTCGAGGGGGTGTAGAAATGGCTAAGAAACCAGTTGGGTGGAGACGAGAATCAGTTAGACATGGACTCGCAGCGAGAGGCATCAAGACTAGGATGAAGATCAAGGTTCATGTGCCAGTAGGATCTGAACCACAGACATTTAAAGACAATATCCTCAAAGGTGCTGCGCGTGAGAAGCTTGGGAACAAGCTTGCAGTCGATAGAATTTTGCATCAACATAAAGTTGGGACTGTAAAAGTTGGTGACGAGCTGAAGGATGAATACGAGGTTGAGATAGAAGGGCATGGGAGGACTTATCCCCGTGGGTATTCTGTCCCGATCAAGAAAGTCCAGGTCAGTGATGCTGAAGTTGACCTAGATCCATTCGTTAAAAGACGCATGGAATCTAAGAGAGACGGTTGGATTGGGGACTATGACGAGTTCACTGACGAATACACTCGATATCGCGAAAGAGCAGAGAAATGGGAACCTGGTCGAAGTTCGCAATATTACGCTTGGAAGGTTGAACAAGGTGTAGCTGACTATGAGAGGACTAAATCTGACGAGGACCTAAGAGGAGTGTCCTTCGACATGCGGGATCTCTTGATGCAAGTCGGCGAATCTGACAAGATCGTCGCTAAGCTTCACAACGCGTATGCTCCACAATCGCAGATTGATAAACTCGAGGAGGCCTCTGAATATTACATAAGTCTAGCTAAGACTGGTGAGAAATATGTCAGAGAGATCATAAGACGCGGAGATACCAAGTTGGACCCTCGCATGGCAAGCTTTGCTCTAGAATTGCTCGAGAATGCAGAAAAGAAGAAACGGTTGTGAGATATGCCAAACAAAGGCTGGAAAAGAGAACCTGCAAGACATGCATTAGCATCGAAGGGAGTATCAACGAGTAATAAGTTGCGAAAGTTTCTCAAACTCCCACTACCGACGAAACCAAAGATTACTGGAACAGCTCACGACTGGGTCGAGCTGAGGTTCAATGGCAGGAATTACGAGCTCACTCCAAAGTACGATTTCATCTTTGACAAGACTGAGGATTCATATGAAGCTTGGCAAAAGGAGATGAAGGAACTCAAGACGATGACTATGGCTCAGATCCGTAGGAAGTATCACGTAACGGAGATTGATTAGATGGCAAAGAAACAAGGGTGGAGAAGAGAACCATCGAGGCATGCACTTGCAGCGAGGGGAGTGAAGACTAAGTCACCAGACCCAAGGAAACTAAAGCGCTATGAGCGGCTTCATGAAAGCAGATTCTTCGACCAACTATTACCACGAGAGAAGCAAATCCAGGTCATGATCAATGCACTAGAATGTTTCAAACGTGTAGATCTCCCAGCAGGGTATGAGGACTCAGACAACTCTGGGACAACTGGGATCTACTGGGAGATGGAGCAGATAACTGATAAGGAACTCAGGAAGCTCAAGAAAGAACTACCTGATTCTATGCCGTTCTGGATAGATGAACCTCCGTATGAGATCGTTAGTGAGAAGTGAGAAAATGAAAAGAAAAGGCTGGCAACGCGAATCTGCAAGGCACGCATTAGCAGCTCGAGGAATCAAAACTACGCTTCCTCTAGTGAGATTGACGACATTGCAAGGTAAGAATCTGCATCCGGATATTAAGAAGGATGTTGGTCTTCCAGAGTGGCGCAAATTTGCTGAGGCTCTGGACAACATCCCCAAAGACCCATTAAAATCTGGGTGGTACGAAAGCCAAGCTAGGATCTTCTTTTCGTTTACTCCAGCGTATCAGAAAATGGCCATGGAGCATTTGGATCTAGACATGGTGGTGTACTTACAAAAAGACGATCAGGAAGGATATTCAAAAGTGCATGAATTCAAGAACATCTTACTCGGGAAACCTCCAGGGACAAAAGAAGAACCGTTCCTAGATACTCGCAAATACTTGAAAGAGGCAGAAGGCATCTACAAAGCTTATAAAGCCCGTGCGATTTCTACAAACGAGCTTGGGGACAGAATCGAGAAACTTGACCATCACTTTAGCGACTATGATTTGACACGGGCAATCCATCACAGAGATTCCCCAAAAGTAATTCAGGAAAGTGCTCGCAGAATAGAGGAGATCATCATGGGCATAGGCTCTGATCTATATTATGATGAGTACGTTGGTAAAGGGGACCCGATATAATCGAGGTAGTTTAGAATGACAAAGAAAGGCTGGAAACAAGAACCTGCAAGGCATGCATTGGCAAGACGCGGGATAAAGACAAGATTCCGAGACAATCTTCATCTGAAACCACTGCATAGAACAACTGAGATCAAGTTGAGGCTTAATGCTGAGGAATCTGAAGCTATGTGGGAAGCTCTTTACGATGAAGCGCATTGGTCTGATTCAGAACCTGCAGAATTCAGAGAACTATCTCAACAACTACTTAATAAACTTCACAACAACAGAAGAAAGCTGATACTCAACAAGAACGAAGCGGAATCATTAGAAAAGATCCTTGTTGACGCAGTCGAAGGACAAGAGTATTTGGGAAAAGCTAAGGATGCAGATTCTGGAGACATGGAGCTTGAGATAGAAGGAAGAGAAAGCCGCAGAAAGATCCTCAAGAGACTTCAAGAACTGAGGGGATGAGCAACATGGCAAAGAGTGGTTGGCAAAGGGAACCGGCAAGACACGCACTTGCAGCAAAAGGAATAAAGACTAAAGCTCAATTGAAGAGTGCTATGATCTCAAACAGGAGACTTGCTCCACGGAAGACAGAATCTCTTAGCGATGCACAGGATGGATATGAGATCCAGCACAACCATGTGAATATTAGGGTAATGCCAAAAGGCAACAAAACAGAGATCTTTGTGACAAATGCGTTCGACTCAGAAGGTTCTATAGATCACGTAGTCGTTGTGGATACTCCGTACGAGGATATCTCAACTGGACAGATCTACTCTGCAGCGAAGAAGCTATATATGTCAGTTCTTGGCATGTGGGAGAGCGGGGAGTATGCCAAGATCGACAAGACTCAGAGCGGGAATATCGGATTCTATCTACAGAGAGAGTCTGAGTCCAAATATGGGGCCAAGTATTCAGATGTAGCTCCTTTCTGGATCAAAATGATGAAAGAAGGGATCCTAGATTTTGATCAGGCTCCTCGCAAAGTGTACCGCTTTAGATTGAGTGAGCTTCGTAAGAAATGGGAGGAAGTATGGAAGACAACACCAGAGGAAAGTTATGATCTCAGATATACAACAGACTGGCAAAATGAGGATTGGTTCGATATTGAGGAGGGATAAAGATGCTTAAGCAAAAAGGTTGGCAGCGTGATCCTGCAAGACATTCGCTTGCTGCAAGAGGTGTAAAGACAAAGGCTAAGTTCGGGAAGAAGATTCTACACCTTCAAGTTCATCCTAAAAACACGATAGTTTTTGATGCAGCAGTTTGGGATGCTGCTAAAGCGCCAGGCTTCATAGGGGTAACTATAACGTTTCCCAAATACGAAGGACATGAGTTCTTGGATGCGTACGACTTGATGATGTTCCACGTTTGGGACGACAATGGTGTTGCGAAGATAGGCGCTATGGACAATATGAATGATGAGATCTTTGATGCAAAGAGCTTGGGGAAACCAATCTTAGAACTTCAAGAATCTGATATTCTCAAATACGTGAAGTGGTACGTTGAGAAGCAACTTAAGAGTGACTATGCTCCTGAGTTAGATTGGGACGAAATGTCAAAGTCCGAAAGAACAAAAGCTAGGAATCTAGGACCCATGCAGGTAACGACTATCGTAGAAGGTGCAGTGGACATCATAAAACGAGGTGAGGTTCATAATCCCTAAAGGTTGGAAGCGCGAATCAGCAAGACATGCTTTGGCCGCTAAAGGACTAAAGACACATAGGAAATACAAGTCTATGTCACACTTAGAGGCACAGAAAGCTTCTGCTATGGTAAATCGCTTTGCAGTCGCTAGTGAAAAGGCAAAGCTTGCCGAAGAACTTGGATATACTACAGTGTACTCTCCAACAACTGACGACGGGCTATATGTTATTGCTAAGCCTGGAAATGCTGCGATGATTGGCAAATCGTTTGTTGAAACAGACGAATTCGAAGCTACAAAAGGCTTTCCAGGCAAGAAGGATTGGGATGAAGAATACGTTGACCATCTTAAAAAGAGAATGGATGTAAATGGAGTCAAGTTTTTCAAGGTTGTGAGGTATGCGAAGAACTTGACAGAATCTGAGAGACAAAGAGTCCTTCAAATAGATAACGACTATGGGGAATGGGAAAAGTGGTTGACTCTGAAAGAACGCCCAAGCCCAATTCGGGAATCGTGGATCCTAGCGACATTTAAAGAGGATTAAGATGGCAAAGAAAGGGTGGGTAAGGGAATCTGCAAGACATGCTCTTGCAGCAAGAGGCTTAAAGACTTCAAGTCCTCAACACCCAGAACGTAAGATCGTGTTCAAGCCATGGAGTACAGATCAATTCGAGCATTGGGAAGATGAGATGACATTCATAGAGGAATACGAAGAGCTCAGGAAGATGCCCAAGACTAAAGAACGTGATAAACTCATGCTCGATCTATTGCATAGGATCACGATCGCACAAGATTATATCCAACTTGGGCTTTCTCGCAGAAACAACAGCATCCTTCATGTTGGGAACTTGACCAATCACACTAATGCGATAATGCTTGCTCTGTCTAGATCTGGTGGGAATATGGACGTCGCAGTTGGCGATGCATACTTGAATGAGAAGATCAACTCGCTGATTCGAGGTCTTCGAGATGCAACTCACGATTACAACTTGATGACTGAGCCTGATGATCGATTGCCGATCCCAAAACTCGTGTGGGATAAGGAAGAAATTGGTCCTATCGATGATGCAGAGAGAAAGAAGTACAGGGACTACTTCCACAAGGAAGGGAGTTCATAGAAGTATGAAAGGTGACAAATACTATAGATGATTTGACCAACTGGGGGGATGAACATGCCAAAGAAAGGCTGGAGTAGGGAACCTGCGAGACATGCTCTTGCAGCTAAGGGAATCAAGACTAAACCCACTTCTCGCAATGTCAAGAGATCGAATTACTATGCACACACCCCGAAGAGAGCGACTTATGAATTTGAATACGTTGTGTCTTGTGATATGGAATGCGATAATTCAGAGGCTGAGGAATTGCATGACGAGTTCCAGAAGGAACTTGCTAGAGCTTGGTGCAAGATAGTTGAGTCAGAATCTGCAACACTTCAAGATTGTGAAACAGGCAGATTCAAGGGTAGTGTATCTATCAAGGAGAAATAGAAATGGCAAAGAAAGGCTGGGAAAGAGAGCCCGCAAGGCATGCATTATCTGCGAAAGGTCTCAAGACTAAATATGGGAAGGCTAGGGGTTTTCGTTCGACTTCTAAATCGGACAGAATCAAGATCTCTTCAATCGAAGAGACTGTACTCTCTATCGCTGACGACATGTGGCAAGATCGCCAAGAAGAGGGAGCTTCAGATATAGCATATAATACAAAGATCAATGTCAACGAAGAAGAAGAGGGGATCTTGGATGAAGTTATAGAAGTGTGGATGGGGGAGATGGTTGAAAAGATGTGGGATTTCCATAATGCAGTGCCAGTAGATCCAGAAGTGCTATATGCTATGGATCAAATTCTTCAATCTGCAGAGCTAGATCGAGGGATATTCTACGAACGGATGGAAGACAATGGATATGATGACAATAGAGCTGACGAAGCACTAGATTCTTTGCGTAAGAAGACGAAGAGATACAAGAAAACTCTCCCTGTTCAGAAGTTTAGAGACGAACTCGAGAAATATTTAGCTCATTCTCGGAAGTGAGGCTAATGCTAAAGAAGAAAGGCTGGAAAGGCGAACGAGCAAGACACGCACTAGCAGGCATGGGGCTTAAGACTCTTAGAACCAAGCAGAAAGTCCGAGTCTCACTACGCTCTGGGGAACATAAGATCCTTTCAATCAAGAATGCTAAGGTTCTAAGTAAGCCACGCGGAGTCGAAGGACAATACCAGTGGATTGAGCTTGAAATGGATATACAGGGTGAAGTCCACATCAGTGAAGCTCAGTCTGTTGGGTATTCACTTGGTATTGACTGGGGCAAGGACCCGATAGATCTTGAGGAATTCAGGTATGGAATGCAAGTTGAACTTGAACATAGTGTTGGAGATACTTCAGTTATTGATCTTGAGCAACCTTACTACAAAGTTGATGAACGCCACGATCTTGAAACCGTAGGGAAGATTGCATTAGCTCACTTGAGGGAATCTCCAGACTACTATCGAGAACTTAGGAAGATGGAGGCAAAGTTCTAATGCTGAGAAAAGGATGGAGAAAGGAACCTGCAAGGCATTCACTTGCAGCAAGAGGGATTGAAACTCGCAAAGGTCGAGATGTGGTTGCATGGCCTCAGACTACAACTGGATTGAGAGAGTTTGATGTGAAATACACTTATCCAGAAGGAACTGTGAAGATTACTTCTGGTTACTCAAGTCGAACTCACAGAGCTGTACTATTCCGCATTGACGCTATCCCTGAGAAAGCTGGACTTGGGAGAAGGGCTATGCTAGATTTCGAGGAGTCAATGAAGGAACTCGGTGCAAAAGTCATTGTCCTCAGCGCTTGGCCAGAAGCTAAGGAATTCTATGAAAAACTTGGGTACCATCTTGACCGCTACATCGCAGAATATGGGCTTTATCGATATTCTAAGGAGCTCAAATGACAATCAAACGTGTAGCCAAGAAAATATACAAAAAGCTCAAACGAGCAGTGAGGAAACCAGTAGGTGGACATCTATGGTTCGAATGAAACAGAAAGGGTGGAGAAAGGAACCAGCACGACATTATCTTGCAGCTCTAGGAGTCAAAACTAATGCGTTCTTCCATAGACCACAAGTCTTGAACAAAAGCGTGTTAGCAGCTAAGGATCAAAAGCTCCAAAGTGCTCTGAAATTTGCACATACACTAGGGTATGATCTCGGGGATCGCGGAGTCCCAGACAATGAAGCGGAACTGAAAGCCACTGAAGACCTACAAGATTTGTGTTCACATGTTGTCGATGGAAAGAAGAAAGTCCTTGGTGAGGAAAGTAAAGTGAAATCGATAATGTGGAATAGTTTCTGGGGTGGCTGGAGAGAAGGCTATCACGAGTATCAAGAACGAGAATGGTGGACTTGAGTAACGATGACAAATAAAGGATGGAGAAGGGAGCCAACTCGGCATTCACTCGCAGCTAAGGGAGTCAAGACTAAGATCCAGTTTAAACATAAGCCCATTCTCAGAACCAAATATGTTCTTGCAGTCAGAGAGGAAAACGAAGAATTTTACAACCCAGTCGGAGGGACTGAGAATCGAGGTGAAGCAACTCGAATGCTCATTGATGCAGAACTCATGGGCAAGAAGAAATATGCGGATATCCAGGTTGTTGAGGATGGAGAATACGAAGTCGCTGGAGAAAGACTGGAGTTTGAAGTTGGTGAAGATGTTACTGCAGATGGATATGGACTTGGGGAAGTCATAGAAGGCACACGAGATAGCAAGTCCGATGAGTGGAAACTACACATCAAATGGAAGAATGGGGTTAACAGTTGGCTACTCGCTAGCAAAGTGAAGGGGGTAGTTGAAGCCGGCAGAAGCTCTCCAACTTACGAGGAGACTAAGTCTGGGAAGTATAAGAGACAGCACAAGTGGTATATAAAAACAGAGGACGGAGTTATCAAATATGTCTAGAAAGGGATGGGAAAGGGAATCAGCAAGACACAAACTGGCAGCATTGGGGATTAAGACTGCAATGCCAAGTGATCCTCTTGGAGGAGTTCGGAGCAAATCTTGGGCTGCAATAAATTCGTCGAAGAAAGTCGTAAGACCAGAGCTCGAGGAGATTCAAGAGTTGATCAACATTGCATTGAGAGACGAAGTTAAGCTCTCAGAAAAGTTCTATGGCCATAAAGATCATCTTCTTCCTTGCGATGACATGGTTGAGAGGGTCTTGATGCCAATGATGAAGAAACGAGGATTCAAAGGAATGCACAGTGAAGTTGGGGAGATGAAGTATCGGCTCCGAGATGGCAATATCGAGAAGGTAAATGGGTCTGAAGGGCATCTATGGCTTGAGTATAAGGACATAATCATTGACCCAACAGCAGATCAATTTGGCTTTCCTAATATTGTACTTAAGTCTAGCAAGATTGGACAAGCGTATGCAAAGGCAAAGAAGGACTTTGACAACTACTGATTACATGTGGAGATTCAAAAAAATGACTAAAGGATGGAAGAGAGACTCTGCAAGACACGCTCTTGCATCAAGAGGAGTAAAGACTTCAGCTCCAAAAATCCATTTGTACAAAAGCGCAGGGCCAAGCGCATTAGATCCTGGGATAGAGAAGTATCTATTGCTAATCAATTCTCATGAAGGGCTGAAAACATATGCATCATGTACTGGGCATAGGATCTATTCTGAAGCCTATATCTCTATACGCGTAAAAGATCGTGCAACTAGGAATAAGTGGATGGACAAACTTGAGAAGTACTTTGACATTGAGTATTGGGATGGTAGCGGGAGAGATAAGTTTGGCTTTGATATCCGGCCTAAAGGGACAGAAGAACATGAACATAATGTCTATCAAAGCCATGGGCAGTATTTCGTTACACATCCAATTGGAGAAGGCGATTCTAATAGCGAATTTTTCAAGAAAGTTAAGATTGCTTTCAGGACGAATGTCCATGACTAAAGGATGGAGAAAAGAACCTGCTCGGCATTCTTTAGCTGCTAGAGGTATCCGAACAATCGGATTTACAGGGACTAGAGCTGGAATGACTAATGCACAAAGGCTCACCTTCAGAAAACTCCTTGTTCTGAATGAAGTGCAAGAGTTCCACCATGGTGGGTGTGTTGGTGCTGATGCTGAAGCTCACAAGATTGCAATGGAGAAAGATATACCAATACATGTTCATCCTTCGAACATCAAAGATAAGTCTGAAATGTGCGAAGATGCAACTGTGAAGTATGTAACTAAATCTCCTCTAGAAAGAAATAGAGAGATCGTAGATTCTGTTGATGAGCTTATTGCTGTTCCTAAAACTGAGCGAGAGCAACTTCGAAGTGGGACTTGGGCTACAATAAGATATGCTAAGAAGAAAGGCGTGCCTATAAAGATCATAGAGCCTGATGGTTCGGTGAAAGAATATGGCTAAAGGCTGGGAAAAGGAATCTGCGAGACATGCTCTAGCTGCAAGGGGTGTAAAGACTGGAAATACTCGGGCCAAGTATACAGCTCAGTCTGCAATTTCTGAGGAATCTCTCAAACTCAAACAAGTCCCAGTCCCTAGGATTCTCTATCATGGCACAGCTGCTTCAAATCTCTCTGAGGTCTTAGAACATGGTCTCAAGGTTGGTCAGGATCCAACATCTTGGACTTTAACTGACAGAAGAATTTACGATACAACTATGAACATTAGCCTCGCAAACTCAATGAGAGACGCTGTATTCTTCTCTGTTGGATCTTCTGGTTGGGGTGGGGATCAAGCTATCCTTGAAATCGATGCCAACATGATCCCAGAAGATTCTAGATTATTCATTGGAAGAAGACCACTCTTTGGGCGTAGAGGCGCATTCGAGTACAAGTTCTACTCGAAATATGGAATTCCTGCAGAGGCTATTAGTCGGGTCCTAGTTAGATCTTTCCCAGCTCAAGGTGGAGCAGTAGAAAAATGGTATACAAGAGAAGATCTCCTTGCTCAGATCAAGACTGGCCAATTTCAAGCTAAGAAAGGCCAGCATCTAGATCTCTTTGACAGGTGATGATTGTGACAAAAGGCTGGAAGAAAGAATCTGCACGACATGCACTCGCAGCTAAGGGTCTAAAGACTCGCAAATCTCGACAAGGGCAAACAATAGTTAAGTTTGGGAAACTTGATTGGGGGATCCGGAGATATCTCAACATCATAAATTCGAATCCTGGACTTAGGACTACAGATTCGTGCTCAGGACTTCATCCAGGCAATGTGGGTGCAAATGTCAGGATCAAGTTTGAAAGTAAAGAACTGTGTGACAAATGGAAGAACAAATTAGTCTATAAGTTCAATGTTAGATACAATCCAGCATGGAGCACTTCTGCAATATGGTTGGAGCCTCTTGAAGGACAAAGTGCTAAGGACTTCTGGACTCAGATTGGTAGGAGTTTCTAAGTATGCCAAAGGGGTGGAAGCGAGAACCAGCTCGGCATTCTCTAGCAGCAAAGGGAGTCAAAACTAGGACAACTAAGTTACAAACCTCACATATTGCAATGGACTCTACCCCCGTACGTGCAGTCTCGCCATTTGAGAATTTCAAGGATGCAATGTTTAGGTTGGTGAACTCAAGTTCAGCTCTAGATCGGGAAGTCCAGTTTACTCTATACTATGATAGCAAGTCTAAAATCAAACCTTACAAAGTTGCTATTGGCGAAGAAGATTATATCGAACCAGCTGAACCTAAGACTGAAGTGTGGGGTGGATTTCATACTCATCCCAATGGGCCTCCTATCCCATCTGAACAAGACATTGCACATGCAATCTTCTCTGGATACAAGGAATTCTGTATCGGGGGTCTTGCATTACGATTTGATCCTCGAAAAGAAGGAGAACAACTCGTAGGTTGGGGTAAAGGCGGAGTTCCAGTAGTGAATTGTTACAAAGTCACAGAGGATATTCGGTGGCAGAATCAATGGTACGACGCGTATCTAAAAGGCACTGCAGATCTCTATGAGCTTAGAAATGGGAAGCACATTTATGCTAGGATTGCGTCGTGGGAGGAAGGAGATGGCAAAACAAGGATGGCATAAGGAACCTGCAAGACATTCGCTTGCTGCAAGAGGTGTGTCGACTAGAGCTACAAGGAAGTCTGCTAAGACTCTCTCAGGTTTTTCATTCGAAGATATTTTGGAAATGACAGAGGACGACGAAGAAACTGGAAGCAAGTGCATAGAAGGGGGTAGAATCGAAGGGTGCAATCACTCGCAGAATGATGCTCGCGTCAAAACTTACTATCGGGTTGAGTGGAAGAACGGCGTTACTGATGTCCAGATCCGGAAGATGAAGCGAGGTGGATATAAAGTCATAGAGCATTGCAATGAGCATCTGACTCCGGATGGCACTGGGATCAGCACGAATGTTTCAACATATCTTCACGCTATTAGGCTTGCTAAGATGTATGCAGACACATTGGGGGATAGATGATGAAAGGATGGCGGAATGAGCCTGCTAGGCATTACTTCGCTGCGAAAGGTATTAGGACTAAGCAAAGACCAAGTCTTAAGACTTTACCACATGCACGTCCTTCTGTTAACCTGAAGGATTATGTACTGAGCTTGGCTTCACAGAATTGGGAAGAGTGGGGCTCAATCTACATCTTTGGCTCTGCTACAGATCCAGAAAAGTGGCAGAAGCACTACAAGGAGTGGCAAGAAGGCAAGAAGATCGATCCGCCAGATATCGATGTTGCGATCCTTGCAGACGAATATGACCTATTCGCAGAGTACGATGATCCAGAAGAAGGAGCCTATGCTGTTGCAGAAGCAGTTGCTGAGGAAGTTGCAGAGATGTTTGAGAGCAAGAAATTCCCTGGAGTCAACGTGGATATTTGGGTTATGGCCGGAGAGAACATTAACTTGAGCCGAGCAGACATGTATGTCGACAATGAGCCTGGGTTAAACAGAGAAGACATGATGGCTGCTGATGAATGGATAGACTTGTTCGCAACCTCGTAGTACTTTTCAATGAAAGTATGAAAGTGGTGCATTTCATATAGAGGTTTTGTCTATCTTACAGTAAGTAGAAGCTGCAGATGATCCCAGCAACAAAGCCTCCAACGATCATTAGGAAGCTCCATGCCATCAACCATCCGAACAACTCTTCGTCGTGTAGATACTGGTTCTCCATTCTTCTCACCTCCGTTCGTCTCCGTGTCGACTCGTAACTGGGCAAGAGATCACATTCTTCATGAGATGCTCCGCCTTCTTCTCTGCGATATCTAGCTCATTTACTTTCCTAAGTTTTCGCACGGCCATAGTTGTCACCCTACGAAGTTATTAATCTTTCCTATCACTTTATCCCAGTCTGAGTAGATTTCATGTTCCCAAATTACAAGTAGTGAATATCCATATTTTGCATAGTGGCTCCGGATCTTGTGAACATCTTCATCTTTGTGAAAGTAATCGCCATTGACATTGATAGCAAGTTTTCTGCCATCGTTGTGGACAAAATCTGGGATTTTCCCGCCAATGACGATAGGACCACATCCATTGTAGGCGAATTCATCTAAACATAGATCGTGCAGTAATGTTCCGATTAAGATTTCCGGACTTGTTGGAGAATTATGAAATGCATTTATGAGTTTTTGTGCATATTCTGGATTTTGCCACAGTGCTTTTGATGCATTGCTTAGTTTTGCTAGAGTCTCTGCTGTGGGGTGTGTGCCATAAAGCGGATTATTTGCACCACGTTTTATAATGCTCATCTTCTCAAGAGTTTTGTCAGAATGATGTTTACCCAAATGTGAATTATGCATTTTCAAGCGATGTTCTATGGAGAAGTGTCCTCTGTACATTGGATTCTTCTTACCAAGTTTAGAATCTCGCATTCTTGCTCGAGTTTCTAGATTTGCCATTCCACACTTCACTGAGAAGCTCATTTGCTTGCGATTTCTTGGATCTGCAAATCTTAGTTTTGCTGCATCACTTTGTTTCTTTGTCATAATCTACTTTCCCCACATTCTAGGCAGATCCATTTTCCATCAGCGTACTTCTTGATCTTACTGCTACAACCAGGACATCTATCAAACGCATCTTCTGTAGGAGTTAGAATGGGGGACTCAACTTTCAGAGTAGGTTCTACAACTATAGGTGTAGATTCTGATGTGAGTAGAGAAGGTAAGCTGCCGGAGGGATTCGCACCCACAATCTGCGAGTTACAGACTCGCTGCTCTTCTGGTTGAGCTACGACAGCAATTTCATGTTTACTTTCCAAACTTTCTTCTGGCTTTTGTGGTTCAGTCTCAACTTCTTGAACTATAATGGGCTCTTCTGATTTTCGTTCCAAAGTTTTCTTGCGAGTATAAGTTTTGCGAGGATGCCTGTCTGGTAAGACTCGGACGATTTGTGATTCAGCACTTCCTTTTAGGGTGATGCCAAATGCTTTCAACACATCACTTTTAGAAGCGTCTATGTAGATTTCTGCGGTACCTAACTTTTCCCAACCCATCAATCCCGTGAGCACAGTGGTGGTTACTTCAGGTCGCGTTGACATCGAGATTGCTGCAGTTGCACGAAGTGAATGTGGATGGAGTTTAGGCATACCGATCAACTTTCCAAAATGTCGGATCCTGTGGTAGACTTGGAACCTCGTAAGCCCGATCTCTTTGTTCCTATCGAACCACGAGGTAAGGTGATCCCATCCTTCACGAGACAACTTCTCAGCCGGCAAGACCCGACTTCCTGCTATGGTCTTAGGCTCCCACACCCCAGGATGCTCCTTGTTTTGCATGCAGATCCTGCAATTGCACTGTTGAGAAGGCGGGATCGAGATCAACCCTTGCTCACGGTCTAACCATTCTCCACGCATGTGTGCGAATTCTGATACTCGCAGGCCGTACTCGCACAGCGCGTAGTACATCACTCTATCTAGCTCAGATTCGAGGATGTGCTGGAAAGATAATTTTCCATCCCGTGAGAGTGCCTGCTCCTTCGCATGTTTAGTGCGTTTCCCGCTTTGCTTCGACATTCAGGTAATACTCCTTAACTTTTGTCTTACCGTCGGCTTTAGTTTCCGTTGTTTCTCTTGATCGAATAATGACTTTCCCACGTTTACGGAGGACTGGGCTAGGATGTTCGCTTGGCATCGTGGTAGCAAGCCAAGGTTTCGGCAATGCTATTACCTTCGCGATGCCCAATGTGTGCAATTGTAGGACTCCTACTTCCTTCTCGAGGTCGGAGCCTAAGGGTGCAATGTTGTCACCTTCGAAGAATGGGTGCAATTCTAGTATGGAACGGGATGTTCGGAATAGGAATCCGTTGAGCTTCTTCCGCTTCTCAGCCTCGATGAAACGTATCCACTGAGCTGGTACAGTTAGCCCGAGCTTCTTAGCTCTCCAGATAGGGAAGATGTTGCGAGTCCAGATTGCGCGATATACGAAGTCGAGGTTCGGTTCGTCTGCCATGCTATACCTCAGGATAGCAGAGACGTTCTGGAATAAGTACTTTTTCCGATCTTGCTCGAGGCTACGAAAGATCCTGAACAAAGTTTGGTAAGTATGTTATACCCTAGACGCTCTCTAGGATTGGGAAAAACACTTTTCCCTTAGTAGTATAACCGTGTGAAAGAACAACGGTATTCCAGACTCAAGATTCTCTAAGAAATCTTAACATTTTCAATGAGCCTGCACAGATCTCTGATCCCCAATGTTGGGGCTCGCGTACGCCCACGATCGCGAGGAACGAGCAACTTATATATTCTGACATTGCGTTGGGTACTTTGAAGAGTTGCTGGTCCCTCCAAAATTCTTCCAGTCGGATTTTTGGGAATCCGACTGCCCCTCTTATTTTCAATCTGCTAACCTCGAGTATGCTAAGTGCCGTTAGAAAAGATATATATAGTACGTGAGAGAATCACTTAATGTTCCTTATGCAGAGTCTTGATGTTTTAGAGAGCTCCAGTATGAAGGAGGGGGACACATGATTGGAGAAGGTTTTCCAGGTGCTCTGACAAAATTCGCAGAAGGTCGAAAGGTCGATGAATCTTATAGGATCTTTAGAGCCCTGGAATCAAAACTAAATGAGATCGTCGCGCAAGAGTTCGAGAAAGTCAAAAATCAACGAGAGGTATTCCAAGTGTTGGAAAATCTCGCATTTAAGCGTTCGATTGAGAACTTAGCATGGTTCAAGGATGATTATATCTGGCAACGCCCACACAAAACTCGTACAACGAAAATCCGGTATGACATTGCTGCAAAATTCAATGAGATCATTAGATATGATGACTTCTTAAAGAGTTTCTTGCCGAATGCAGAACTACTTATGATGATCAATGGCCATAATGGCAAGTTTTGGCAAAACGTGGAAGATGAGATATATGAATGTTGCACGAAGAAGTATTAGCTCGGTATTGCTGCTTATGACTGTACTTTTCATGGGCGTAGCTCTTGCTGCTCCTGTAATATCTCCACCTCAATACTACTTCGTTGATGTTGAACTTTCCAGAACAACTCTCTCCGTTGGACAAACGCTCTTTATCAACGTCACTACTACTGCTCAAAATAACACGACTGCGTTCATCCGCATAAGCAGTCTAGATTCTGGGATAATCTTGTACATGAAGTCTGGGAATGTGAGTAAAAATAGGACCTTCCAAGCTATATTTTCTCCACATAAGCCAGTTGGCTTCGGGGAGTATGCAGCGTATGCTCAAATTGGGAATTCCTCAGCATCGAGGACTTTCACCCTACAACCATCATTGATGGATATGTACGGGGATTTGGATAAGATCCAACAGCACATGGCACAGATTGAGAAGCGGGATGCTTTTGTGACGACCATCATGATGCCATATGGGCTCCTCGTTTGTTCGGTGATTCTCTTTGGAGTATACTTCTTGTGGAGGATCCCGAGTCCAGACAAAGATGTACTAAGAGATTGGTTGCTTACGAAACTGGACATTATGAAGCTGAGGAGGCTCAAGAAGGACTTTAGAGACCTTGACAGATTGGGGTATGAGACTCGTCAGTTCAGAACTGTTGGTGCGAATGAAAAGTTAATGGCATCACTCCGTGCAAAGAAGCAGATTATCATTAATCTTGCAGATTCGATTGGAGTGCGTGAAGAAAAACTCAAGAAGCGTGCAGAACTTGCAGAGAAGTTCCGGCTTGATTTAATAGGTGCTGCAAGAGCCGTTGATTCTGATATTGCAAAGTACGAAGAGGCAACGACTGGCGCAATCAAGGATATTCTGCTTGAAGCTACTCGAGATGAAGAGTATCGGAAAGCTTCACTCGGCCAGGATCAGGATAGGATTGCAGTGATTCGTAGGAAACTGAAAAGTATTGAGGAGTTAGACTAAAATGACAAGTACCTTGAATAAAATCGGACAGAAAGTTCAGGATCACAAGAGATCTACGTTAGAGAAGTCTCTTCGTGGGATCATAGTTGTGAGTCCAATTTTATGGCTGCTGATAAATATCATGGTTCTTGGTCTTGCAATCCTTCTAATGCCCAGTGCAATGATCGTCTCAAATCTGCTTATGGTTTTCTTGTTTGCATTGATCATTAATGGCTGGTTTTGGGCAGGACTACTCACTACGTATCTCTTCAGAGATCAGTCTAAGAAGTTCGAATGCCCAAATTTCTCAGCACCACTTGGAGAGAAAGATGGATTTGTGACATATGTTCCAGCACAAATTGAAAAGGGTAAGATAATTGAGCCACAGTACATCATTCGTAGAATCGGAGGCTTCTCGGCATTTGGACTTCACACTAAAGGGAATGTCATTGTGGCATATCCAGCAGAGTATGAGAAAAATATGCTTGCTGGTGGGATCGTGTGCTTCTGTTGGCTAAGATCGTGTTCAATTGATCAGGTTGCAGAGAACGTCAGGAACTCAATTGTCAGAGAAGGGGTGCTATCGGATCTCTTTACTGCAAGTACAGATATTCGCTTCTCTAGAACAATCTATATCCCAGGACAGCAAGTCCCAGAAGAAACTCACATTGCGTGGGATGTTGGGAGAGATGCATATATTGCAGAAATCAACAGGCTGAAGGCAATGACGCAAGAGAAAGACTACCAACTTGAGTCATATGAGACATCAAGGTCTCGTGAAGCATTTAAACTTCGTCCTGCAGACGATGGATTTAGAGAGAAATACAACGTTCCTCCTGAGAGTGTAGACGAAAAGACTAGACGGCTGTACCAACAGGCTGATGAGGAACTCGATGAGCGGAGAAGGCGGCGTAGAAGCTATTAAGCTCGCTAAGGTTGGAGAGTAAAGCATGCCAATGGACGAACAGTCGTATAACAAAGCTGAAGACGAAGTCTCAGATTTGCAGAATCAGATGAATCCAGAGCGCAGCGAGTGTGTGAGACCGCTTATAATGGACCACGTTCATAGGTATTTGAGAGCAGATGGGATGACTAAGAAGTTCCATGAGCTCGAAGGATTAGTGACATTTTGCACTCCATATATCGAAGATCGGAAGCTTAGAGAGTCGATAGAAGCTGCAATGGAGTCTGAAGATCTCAACATGCCAGACTTCATTAGGAACTATAAGTCTGAAAATCGATCTGGAGTTTCATGGAGTATAGTTCTTGAGGGGGAGTATGCGAGACTACATCCAAAGCTTAGGCGGATCTGGTTCAAGGTGCAAAAAGCTCTGGTTCGACAAGATCTAATCCCATGGTCCCTTACCTATCCAGAGAAGATGTTGGAGTCGGAACTTATGAATGAACTTCTGTCGGATTTACAAGGTTCTCCTGGTGCAGAGCTCAGAGTTGCAGAAGCATCAAAACAGATCCGCTCTGGCGAACCACCTCCATGGGATATAGAAGAGTTCAAGAATTCTATGGCTGAAGCTTCAGATATGCTTAACGAAGAACCTGAAGTCGTAGAAGAGCCTCAAATTGTACCACCAATTGAGTCTAATGCCTCCGAAGAAGCAGAAGAAGTCGAAGAAGTGGAAGAGCCTGATACTAGAGAAGAGAGTCCTGGTGAAACATACGAAGAGATCGATGCAGGCGAGAAAGAAGAAGAGAAGTTCCTTGAAGGAAGCATAGTTGTGCCGGAAACTGAAGTTGACCTTGAAAACTATGTGGCAACTGATGCAGAACTCGATGCTGCAGCAGAAATTTGGAAGAAGAAGCTTCGAGAGAAGAAAAATGCTAAAACCTCTATATGAAAAGAGCTAAACTGAGTACTCTAATGAAAAGTTGCACGAGGATATGCGATGCCAGAAGACTACACGATCGATAAAGCTAGAAGTGCGATGGAAAAATTCCATAGCCGCCTCTACGGATGTAAATCTTACGATGACTATCGAGAATTCGTCATACGTTACTTCTACTCTCAATCTGAGAAGGAAACTTTCCTCAACATTATTGGAATGGCTGAACACTCCAAAAGAGATCTCCCGACATGGGATGCATTTAACAAATTGTTCCGTACCGTTGCATTTAGGGAGTTTGCTAAGAAAATGGGAACTTTCAACTTAGAAACTGTACAACTTGGGTTCCTCCTCATGGTGTGGTGAGCTTGTGGTCGAGATGGAGGAATCTGGGCTATCGAGGCAAGCATCTCGAAGTGGCCAACAGTCAGATTCAATAGAATTAACAAGGATGTTACGGGCACAAGAGAACACTCGAGCCTTATTCAAAGTCCTTACAAGGCCATATAACTCTCCGTCGTATCTCAAATGGATTATTACTCAGACATTCGCAAGTACTACAGATCTACAAGCATGGTTGAAGAGGATTGACGACTACGTCAATGGCAAGATCGAGATCCCTGGTCACTCTGGGTATACCTACAGTGATCCATACCAAGATCAAGCATTCATTACTGAACTTCAGAACACGCTTCTGAAAGAATGGGCAGAGCTCTCTAAGGAGTTTGATGCAACAAGCAGAGTTGCAATGCGAGATTACATCATCAGCGGATTCAAATTGCCATACAAGATCTTGAATCCAACGTTCTTTGTTTCCTGGATCTCTGACGGAAAGCTCTTACTGCTAACTGGTGAGAAAGATAGCGGCAAATCTGACTGGTCTTGCCGTCTTGCTCAAATGGCAATGCCAAGTGGAGTTCGAGTTCTAGGTAACATTGAGATGCGATACGATGTAGCAGGATACACATATTGTAGGAAGTTCTCAGATATGATCCGTCAGATTTGCGATGCTAAGCTTTTGGGCCAGAATAGTCTAGTGATAATAGACGAGGCCGGGCTCGAGTTCGCATCGTACGACGCGACGACGCGTGGGTGGAAGGCATTCGATAAGTTCGCAAAGCTCACGAGAAAGTTCAGGACAAATCAAATCTTCATTATCCAGTATGAGAACCAAGTCCCATTTACGCTCAGGCAACACTACACAGTTTGGCATCACAAGTATGATACTAAGACAGAATGCCGTATCGAGATCCGCTCAGGCCCACACAAGGGGTTCGACTATGTCATAGGTGGGATCCCACGTACAGACTTGCCATATGAAACAGAACACATTGCTGGGATGCTTGTGGATGTGAACATAAGTGATATGCTGCAATTCCTTGAGAGACTTCCGCAACATGCAAACCAGTTTGAAGAGATCCGGAATTATGTGTCCTCAGACAGGGTAATTACAGGAGATGAGTTTTCTCAGCGGGAGAAAGAATTCTTGGCGTATAAATTAAAACGCGTTACTGAGGATAAGCCGGAGACGAAGAAGCTCACGGACAAAGATATTGGTAAGGTCTTGGGGATGAGCACTGCAAAAGTTAGGAAAGTCATTAAAGGTGTTGAAGATTCTTTGAGATGAACGAAACAAATGGCAATCGGAGAGTAATCATAGGTGTCGTAGTTGCTGGAGTTCTCATGTTAGTTGCCTTTATCGGAGGTGCTACTCTTCCTCCAATTAGCAACTCAAATCAACATCGTGGGTGGATAATGGTCGAAATCAGAAACGATAGTACAACAGAGCAAACAGTCGGCGTTCTCATTGTTGGAGATCACTGGGAGACTTGTTCTGATGCCTACACAGTTCTATCAGTCGACGAATCGCTAGTCCTTGGGATCGAAATACGGTGGACAGAAAACAATCACTTCACAGTGACTGCATTTTATAAGAATGCTACTAGCAAATTTGCACATTTGTCTGAAGTTATAGAAGGGATCTCTGGCGAAGTGGTGGATGTCACGCTTGTACTCGGTGGCTGAGTGATAATATCGATGACTCGTTGAGATAGTTTGGAACGACATAGCACAATTTATATATGTGTGAATAGATCCTCTTTTGATGACATCTGCAGAGTCTGAAGTTCGAGAAAGATCGAGGGGTGCTCAGCCTGGGAATACCAATGGGCACGGATGTCTCGGAAAGAAACGCACAGATATGATTGGGAATACTTATGGGAATGTAAATCTTGGACAGAAGCGCACTCTAGATCAATGTGAAAACATCGCAAAAGGAGCAAAGCTTGCGTGGACAGATCCAAAAGTTTGTGAAGCACATCGTGAAGTTATGCTAGGGAATACCAATGCTCTTGGGAATAAACTCTCAGAAGATACGAAGAAGCAGATGAGCAAGAATAACGCGATGAAACGTCCAGAAGTTGCAAGAAAACATGCATTAGCAAATAATCACAACCCATCTTTTGCAGAAGCTCAAGTTGCATCAGTTCTTCATAGAAAGAAGCTTAATCGATTTGAGTACAATGGGCAAGTTGATGCAGGGGTAAGTGTCGATGGCAAGGTCCCAGATTTTGTAGACAAAAAAAGAAAGCTCATCATCGAAGTTCGCGGAGGATACTATCGTAGGGGCTTCAACGAGTTTACAGAGAATCGAGCAAACAAACTCAGTACATATTATGCAAATGGGTATCGAGTTCTCGAACTGTGGGACTATGAGCTCTACTTGGAGTTTGACTACGACAACCTTGCAGATAAGATCACTATGTTTCTCACTCATAGCACTCACATCGCTTGTTAACTCGCTAACAGGACTTAGCGGGATGCCAGATATATATACTATGAATGCAGGTTTTACTACTTGGAGGTGCAAGATAGTGGAACCATCCTTCCCGAAGTACCTGACCAAGGGGTCTGGTGTACTTTTGGCAGTGTTAGCCCCATTCACCATGGCAATGGGATTGGACACCCCGATCGCAGGAGCGCTCACAATGAGCATTCTGATGATCATAGTCGGTGTCATTCTCGTTGTTGGTGCAGTGCTGTGGCTATCAAGACTGGCTGCGGTTCGTCAGATAGGAATGGTCCTGACTGTACTTGCGCTTGCCGTGTTGCTGGTGCTAGTCATTGTACTAGTTATCCAGCCGGCTGAGGTTGCTCCAGCCCCCGAAAGTGGAACCTTTAAGGTACTTTCGGTCGCAGGTTTGGGCAGTGGTTTGTCAAAGGCGAACTACACTACCAGCACGAAGGTCTTCTCGACAGCAGAGAAGGTCAACACGACAGCCAAGTCCATCCTCGGACCAAAGTACTTTACGGCGAACTTCACCGTGCAGAGAACTGACGCTGGGGCAACGACAGATATAAAGACTATATCTGCGTCTGTCGCTCAGGCTCAGGTCACTGACCCGATAAGTGGATTGACGTACTACGTCATTAAGCCGAACACTTATGGCCAGCCGAGCTGCAATTGGACAATGGGGGGAGTCTCCGCAACGTACACCTTGTCAGCTCAGCTCGGTTTGACGCCGTATGCGACTGGTGTGTTCGTGGTCAACTGGACCTGGAACCCATCTGCGTTTACGACATCGAACGTGCTGGCAAATGACATTGTACAGTGCGCGACGATAACCATTGGATCCGAGACGTACACCGTGCAGGCACTCATCTACCTGGTACTGACTTAGGTAGGACGCTTGCAAGGCCATGCGAGAGTTCGTTGAGCGGCAGCTGCGGCTCCACGAGGCAAACTTGGTAGAGGATCTTAGCAGCCTCCGGTCGAAAGGCCGGAGGAAGGGCTTTTTTATCCTCGTACCATGGATGCTTCTAGGAACTGTCTGGCTAAGAGTAAATACCGGATTAGACCCAGGAACTGTGGACTTCTATTTCTCGCTACTTGTTGCGGGAGCTATAAGCCTACTCATCGGTATGTACTACTTGCCAAGTTTTGCGTCAGAACTAGGCTCTCTTAAACTTCTTCCCTTCGTACTTTTCTTCGGAGTTGCTATGGGGTTAGTCTTCATCACGTTTGCTGGAGTCAGTGTCCTTAAGACTGGCGCACTCAGTTCTACGCATCATAACGCTTCAGAGTTTGCAAATTTCCTTGCATTGACTATACTTATCGTTGCCCCAGTTGAGACTCTCGTCTTCCAATTCATACTTCCCAAACTCATGACTTTGACGCTCTATCCATATGGGCTTGCAGCACTAGGTGGAGTTCTCGCACAAGTTGCATTCGGAGGATTCCACTATGTTGCGTACAGTCATAATCTCATTTCTATGGGAGCTGCAATCATACTTGGTGTTGGGTTCTATACAGTTGTAAGATCTTCCGACGTCTGGGGACTAGGTGCTGGTATGGGGCTCCACGCTGGGTGGAATATCTCAGTCACAGTGATTGCAGTTGCGATTGCATCTGGAGTCTGGACTCATATATCGCAGGCTCTAGGAGGAATGCTATGAACAAAGGGAGGTGTAAAACCATGAAACTGGCAAAGGATGAGAGCGGAGCGGGTCTGATGGGGAGCATTGTCATAATGATAGTGCTCTTCCTGATTGTTGCATTGTTTGCAATATATGTCAGCCCACTTGTTGGAATTCTTGCGCTGGTAGGTGTGTTGTGTCTAGTCTTCATGCCTGCAAAGTACAAGATTCCATCGCTAGTGATCCTCGTCATACTCGCTATTGCCTGGTGGATCTTGGCTATGGTGATGTAGATGCGGAAAAGCAGTGACATACGGCACGATACCTACGCACATTTCTGGCAGAGTCCTGCTGGTCTCTTGGGTCTCATAGTTGTCGTTGTCACTGCGATAATCCTTTATTTTATGGGGGCCCTCCTTCTTATCACAGGAAGTGCGTTGCTCCTGATTGGAGCAATGATGCTCCTACAATTTATTCCACCTAAAGGTTGGTTTGGCCTTCTAGGAGGAGTTTCCCTGGCAATCATGGGAATCATCATGTTGGTGTTCAGATGAGCAATCTACTTCAGACTTTCATTGAATCTTCACTTAAGGACATGTTCATACATTACATCCTGCCGATCATTTTCTTCCTGTTTGCACTCGCAACTCTGATCTTTGCACCTATGAGGTGGAGATGGAAGATCCTGTTGGCAATCATCTTTGCTGTCGCAGGAGCAGTCTTACTTGGATGGATCAATATTCCTGGGGTGTCAGTTTGAGGATTGGGAAGTTTATTCTGCTCTTTGCATTTGCTATATTCGGAGTCACATGGACGATTATAATAACTCCGAGTATGATGCAAAGCACGTGGTGGAATGCTCTTAATCCAGTCAAGCAGTATCTTCTGTATAACATCGGGATGTTCTTCATTCTCTCTGTGATGTTCGGGGGATTTGTTACCTTCTTGATCACACAAAGACTTTCACTTATACAAGTCTTTTGGAATGGTCTAGCAGGTTTCTTATTCTTCTCGTTTGTGTTGGACATGTGGCAACCTCCATGGTCAATTTCTCCGCAAGGAGAGTTTCTACTTCCTGCTGGTGCATCTATGGCTGCTACATCTGTTGATTATATGACTGGATGGAGTTTCATGTGGCTTGGTGCACATGGTCCTGTAGTTTATTGGTTGACGTATGCTCTAGTTCCAATCTTTGTAATTGTCTTAACGGTCATACTATTGGGAATGAATAAGTTCTTGAAGGTACTTAGTGAGGCGCTATGATGGAACCATTTACATATGCATGGAGTGGGTCCCCTACTATGGAACATCCTCGAATCCAATGGTGGAAACTCTCTACTGAAACTAAACGAAGAATGAGTATTGCAGCAAAGAAACGATTTGCAGATCCTAAAAATAACACAATGTATGGAGTGCATAGACTTGGGATTGAAGCCCCATTTTATGGCCATCGTCATTCTCAATATGCAAAGGACAGAATCAGTGCTACACTTACTAGACGTAAGTTTTCCCTTGAACATCGAAGGAACATAAGTTTAGCACATACCCAGCTGTGGAAAGATCCTAAGTTTGTCAAGAAAGTCTTCAAAGGACTGCACACATATCCAAATAAGTCTGAGCAAACTCTTGGAGAGATCTTACAAGGCATTGCTCCTAAAGAGTACAAATACAACGGAAACTTCAATCTTGGAGTATCCATAGATGGGCTCGTTCCAGACTTTATGAATGTAAACGGACAGAAGAAAGTGATCGATCTTCATGGAGAATACTGGCATAAAGGAGAAGACACAAAGCTTCGTTCTAGGCGGTATGCAAAATGTGGATACCACTCACTCATTGTGTGGGAGTCTGAGCTCAAGAATCCTGAGGTACTTCAGGATAAACTGATTGAGTTTCTTGAGGTGAAGTAAAAATGCCAAAAAGATTTGAGAAGATCCGGAAGAGGATTGCGAAGACTTTGATAGGAAAGAAAGTGCCAAGAGCATTTCGAAAGAAGTATGGCGAACGTTATACAAGGAAGACCGCTAAGCGGGCAGCATATCCTATGGCTGTTGTGACCTACAGGAAGTACAAGAAACGAGCCAAGGGCAATCATAGAAGGAAAAGATAAAATACTTTGCACGCGAATGGGGAGATGACAATATGCACACGAACAGAAGGGTGAGATTGTGAGAAAGAGTGTTCCAATAGTCGCGATAGTCCTGATGCTAGTGATGGTCCTCGCGGGCATGACATATCTCTTAGAGATAACTCCTCCAGATGTTGTTGGGAAAAGCTATACCCAGCACGGAGTGACTGGGAATGCAAAATCTGTGAGCGCTAAGGCTGGGGATTTGCTAGATGCAACTTCATACATTACAGCATGGTATTCAGATCGAGATAGTGAGAAAATTGTTCTACAAGGGTCAGTGAGCTTGAGTGGCAGTTGGTTTGGGTCTCCATTGTGGTTTGGACTTAGCTCTATCTGGTATAAAGTTACAATTCGTAGCAACGGGGACTATCCAAATGTCAAGATCAATGGTGTCGCAGGGACTTCTTGGGAAAGTAATCATACCAGTCCAGGAGACGCATGGGTAAGCGGTGGAAGTTGGATTGCTCTGCCTGCTTGGATCGTATATGTCAACGGCCCATATAGTGGGGCTGTCCACGTAGAACTCTGGGGGCATATCCAATGGGTTACAATCCCGCCTCTTAGAAAGAGCGCAGACTTCATGTTGGCATCAGACGAAGCATACTTGAAAAGTGGAATAGGTCATATCACAGTACCACCTGGAGTCGTTGAGGAAGGTAATGATGCAGTATTCCATGTGACTACTGGATATTCGCACAGTGCAATTTCTCTAAGCTCCCCAAGTGGATGGAGCGTACTCATTAATGACCCAAGCGGAAGCCTTGTTAAGACGATCTCAGTCGAAGATAACTTCAATGGGAATATTGCTTGGAATGTCCCGATTGGCTCATACCGCTTGACTTGGAGTAACCAATTCTGGGTGACTCTAAGGAATGACTTCCTTAACCAAGATGAAAAGTCAATGTGGGTAGTTGGAGTCGGAATGACCAAGCAAATTCCACCTATGCCTACGATTGACATGATATCTGGGAAAGCTCCGTTCCATCCAGGCGATGTCGTGACACTAAGACTTTCTGCAACACCGAATCCGATTGGATATCCCATCACAGGATTCTATGTCTCACTCGCGGCAAGCCAAGGTGACATTGTGAGCTACTACATCTTCCAGTCTAAGTTCTATGATGCGATACAAGGTGCTAAGAATGTGTCGTATGCAGATGTCACATTCAACATACCTGACACCGGAGATTTCAGAATGGAAGCTGCAACGTTTGACACTCAGCATCTTAGTTCTGGCAATGGGATCTACTACTTGCATGTATATGAAGCAGGCAAAGAACCTACTACAAACTATAACTGGGTCTGGATAATCCTGGCCGCTGTGCTCGCATGTCTCGCAGTCGGAATCGGAATTTGGATCATGTTCTATGCTCCATTGCCATATCCTTACGGCTGGATCATTGCATTCGTAATCATGGGTGTCGCAATTGCACTTGCAGTATGGTACATTGCAGGGCATCTGCCACCTGGGTAAAACTCTTCCAACAATCTTAAGCCGGTGCTCATGATGCCTACAGGAACTAGTCGTGGTGTGAAGTCTAAGGAACGAAAGTTTTCAGCGGTGCTTATTAGCGTATTGTTCCTTGCTGTGATGTTCGCGCCGATCACTCAGATGTCTGCTGCAGATCTATCTAATGAAGATGGAGCAAATTCTTGGGGAAAGAATGCAACCAAACCTTATGTCCAACCCACAGGGTTTGAACATATCGGAGGAACTGCAGGAAAACACCATAAACCTATAGCAGCACAGCCTCAATGGGGAGTAGAAGCCCCGGTGCAGCCAGTTGTGAAACAGTCTATGGGCGGTGGGCAGTCAGGCTCTACAGTTCATGCGCTTACTGTATCAAACAGCATCCAGCCTGAAGAGCACAAGATCGGGTTCTGGGACGTCATTCACTTGATCATACTCCCATACACGGCATCATTCGAGGTTGCATTCAATGTAATGCCTTCTGTCACAGACTGGATCATGGATCTTGTAAGCTCTGATTCGGACGTAATGAAAGCGAGCGCAATGGATACTCACAGTTGGCTTCCTGCTGTAGACGACATTCTTGCATCGAATGGTGACAATTGGTTTCCCGCAACGGCCCCTGAAGCTGGGGACAGTGTCGAGTTTACAGATAACGATGATACAGACTGCACGTGGGATCTGGCGATCAGTCTAGACGAGCTCTCGATGGAAGTCAACTATGCTGGGACGATTACGCAGGTGGCTTCATTCTCTGCAGATTACTATTATCAGGACACAGGGGTTTTCGTTGGGGACCCCAGTTATACACTAACGGTTTATGCTGATTTCTATTGTGCAAACGCATCCTTTCACCCGCCATCTGGTGTAGGTAAGATCGTTAATTTCACATTGAGGCTAGTGATGTCAGGAGACGGTGGTAATCTCACATTGCCATCATGCTACTTGTATGACTTAACGCTTCTCGATAACACCAGTCTAAAAATCTATGGTGGAGTTGGGACTTATGTGGGGATCTCAAATCAATTTACCACGACTGCAGGGAAGACGCTAACTCTTGATACTGTAGCAACTGGGTTCTCAATCTATGATAGCGCAATACCTATTGCCACACTTCGAGGAACCATCGCTGGGGTTGGGTCGTTCTGTTTTGTTACCGATGCAGCATCGAGAAATATCCCAGACCTCTCACAAGTCACGATAACCTGCCCAGTAGAGATGAAGAACAACAACAGCAGTTCGGCGAAGACATTGACTGCAACATCGAACATTGTTTTTGGGAATGTTCTCTCGTTTGTGAGTACGATCACACTGGACCTCACAGCAAGCAATTATGCACTCACAACTGCAGGTATCGTGATTGGAACGGATGGATTTCTCAATGGCAGAGGATCTGTCATCGAGTGTTCGGGCAACTGGGATTCGAGCGCTGGGACTTTCACGTATGGAACGAGTACACTCAATATGACAGGTGCGAGTAAGACGATCAAGACTGCGAGCGCTGGGACTCTCTACGATCTGAACATCTCTGGGACGACCAGCACGGTCACGAACTCCTTCACCATTGCCCACAACATTACTGTAACCTCTACTGGCACATTTTCTGTAGGTTCGGGTCTGTCTGTCACCTTCACAACGTCAGGTGCTGGGATATGGACGAACCGTGGTACGGTCAATGGCGTGGGGACTCTGAATATTGACTACACTACAGCTGATACTACAATCATATTCGGAACGGTGAACATCGCAACGATAATCAGTGCATTGGCGGGTGCTGATGCTGACAGGATATGTAGCATAGATGCAAACACCATATTCGGATCCAGCATCGTAGTGAGTTCCGCACATGGCAGTTATACAATGACACTCGATCTTACGGGAAGCAACTATGCACTTTCTGCAACAGATATCACGATAGGTACGCGAGGCATACTTCTTGGACGGGCATCGCAAATAACCTGTTCAAGCAACTGGGACTCGAGCGCAGGAGTATTCACATACGGCACAAGTAACCTGATTATGACAGGGCCATCAAAGACATTGAAGATGATTCTGGGGCAGTCGCTCTATGATCTGAATGTTACAGGTACAGTCACCTTGTTAAGCGCAATCGTCGCCACACATACCATAACTGTAACTGGCGGGACTCTTGACCTCTCAGGAACCAACTACGCCCTGACTGCTGCTGGGATCACAATAGGGGCATCGGGTGTGATCAATGGTAGAGACTCCATAATCACATGTTCGGGCAACTGGGACTCTAGCCTTGGAACATTCACGAAGGGTACGAGCACAGTCATAATGTCTGGGGTTGGGAAGACATTGAAAACCGCTACTACGGGCTTCTATACCCTCAATCTCACGGGATCATCCACGTTTCAGAGCCATATATGGGCTTCTAATTCCCTCAACGTAACGGGGACCGTAACCCAGGCTACATATCGGCTGAATGTATCGGGGTCGGCCTCTAATGCGTTGATAGCTACGGGATCGTGGGATGGCAGCATATACCTCAATGGCACGGGACTATCCTACTCGGTCACAATCACTGCGCCATTCACAGCCACGGGCATGATTTACTCGAAGGTGATCACTATGTTCACAAACGGGACCAATGGCAACATCACCGTCACACCACCAGTAGCCACCTATGGGGCGATGCACATTTCGAAGATAGACTACGATGCAGCGTCCCCAGCAAAAGCCATAATGTTCGATTATACCCTATCTGCTGGGACGGCCACATTCACGGCCATAGTACTCCCGAACTGGTACTACAAGATCTATGTCTGCGGGATATTCACTGTGAAGCTGCAGGCGAATGGGCTAGGATCGCTCATATGGACACACGATTCGTGGAGTCGCGAGTACTTCAACCTTACAGGATACGTTTCAACCTTAAGCATCTGGAATCAGACAACTGGTAATCTTGCATCTACGGATGCAAACTGGCTATCGGGAATCATACCTGAGATCGGGGATGATATACTGTTCAACGACACCAGCGTAGCGGATTGCACGTGGGATCTGGCGATCACACTCACAAACTTCACTGTTGCTAACGGATACACGGGAACGATCACGTCGACCACAGACTTCAGCATAACTGGGGACTTCGTGCCCTGCTTTACTGGAAGCACCTTTGTGGCTGGATCCTACACATACACTTGTGGTGGGAATTGGGACTCTAGTTTGGGAACATTTACCCAAGGAACGAGCGTTGGCATTATGTCTGGGTCAGCAAAGACGTTCAAAACATCCAACGGGTTTGAAACAGTAACGTTCTCGGGCAGTTATACCCTCTTGAGCGCCGTGAATATAGTAGGCGATATGACGATTACAGGTACACTCTCTGCTGGTGTTTTCGCAGTTACCTGTGGCGGGGACTGGGATTCGAGTGCTGGGGTGTTCACGTACGGAACCAGCAACCTGATTATGTCAGGGACCACAAAGACTCTGAAAATGATTGCGGGGCAATCGCTCTACGACCTGAACATCACAGGAACAATAGCGTTGCTGAGCGTGATCAATATAACTCATACGCTGACAGTCATAGGAGGCACTCTAGATCTCTCCGCCAGCAATTACGCTCTTAATGCGACTGACATCATGGTTGGAGCAGGTGGTCTACTCAACGGGCGTGGATCTACGATCAGATGCTCTGGTAACTGGGACTCTAGTGCGGGATCGTTCACAAAGGGTACATCGACGGTGATTATGTCAGGTTCAGCGAAAACGGTTAAAGTGGGTACAGTTGGCTTTTATGCACTGAACTTGACAGGTTCGATTACGCTTCAGAGCACCATATGGGCTTCTAGTACCATGAACATAGCCGGAAGCGTAACCCAAGCCACTTATCGCATGAATGTATCAGGATCGGCCTCTAATGCGCTAATAGCCACAGGATCGTGGGATGGGGACATATATCTGAATGGGACGGGCACAGACTACTCTGTTGCAATAACTGCGCCCTTTACTGCTACGGGCGTGATCTATTCAAAGGTGACCACGACATTCACAAACTCAACTAACGGATACATCGTCGTTACACCCCCAGCGGGGGTATATGGCGCAATGCACATTTCTCGAGTGGTGTACAATTCTGTTACCCCCACGAAGATCGTGATATTTGATTACACGCTCGCTTCTGGGACGGCTTCGTTCACGATCTTGACACAAGCGAATTGGTACGAGAAGATCTATGTTGGCGGGGTTTTCTATGACAAGCTACAATCGAACGGGGCAGGCTTGCTCACTTGGACTTATGAATTATGGAGTAAGAAGTTCTTCAACGTTACTGGAGCCTCTTCTGCGGGGGTTATCTGGAAGCAGACAACTGGCAATCTAGCCTCTACGAACGCTAACTGGTTGGGCGGGGTTGCCCCAACTACTGGTGACGATGTCACATTCAGTTCAACAAGTACGGCTGCATGTACGTGGGACTTGTCCATTCTGATCGTGATAGACAACTTCTACGTGACTTCAGGCTATACAGGCACGATCACCCCGTCTGTTGGGATCACTACCTATCACGATATGACTCCGTGTTTCACAGGATCTACGTTCGTAGCTGGAACCTTCACATATACTGTTGGTGGTAACTGGGATTCGAGTACTGGAACATTCACATATGCCACCAGCACGGTCAATATGACTGGGGTTAGCAGGACGCTCAAGACGGGATCTGGCGGGTTACTCTACAACCTGAACATCTCTGGCACGATCAGCACGATCACATATTCGATCAACCTCCAACGCAAACTTACCGTAACAAGTACTGGCACATTGTCAATAGGAACGGGGTTGTCACTAACTATGGTATTTATGGGCGCTAGTGGCTATTGGAGCAACGCAGGAACCGTAGCTGGTCCTGGTACGCTGATCATCAACACCTACTCCCTTGGTTACACGGTTATATTTGGTACGATAACTGCCCCAACAACCCTCACGTCGTCTTACAACAATCAACTTGCTCTTCTGATCGCTGGGGCAAATACCGTGTTTACTGCCCCGCTCACGATCACATTTGGTGGGACTTTTGGTTCAACTACATTCACATTTGATCTGTCAGCAAGCAACTATGCCCTCACAGTGACTGATCTTACAGTCACCTATGGCGCATATGGAGCAGGGATTCTCAATTGCAGAGGTTCAAAGGTTATTGCGAGCGGTAATGTGCTCGTTACGGGATCATCTAATTATGCCCCGATTCTAGCTCTTGCAGCATCCTGGTTCAATGTTACTGGCACATTCACCACCACTCAGTACGGGTATGTATCCTCTACTACTGGCACGATCAACTTCACCGCATCTTCCACGATAAGCATCGCCAACGTCAACACAGTATTTTACAACATGAACGTTGCATACACTGGACAAGTCACAACGATCATCACAGGTAATATTTACCTGAAACACACCCTCATCCTCAACGGTGGGACGCTCACCCCAGGGGCATACTTGATACAATTCTACGGAGGAACGGTCTACAGCATAACTGGAACAGGCACATTCAACCCGAGCACATACGGGACAGGATCCTATCAGGTGTTGGTCTCGGGTCCGACAAATACTGCCTCAACATTCGCAAGTAGCATTGCCCTTGCTGGTGTAGCGGCGACCCCATACGGAACTTTTGGGAACACATATACCGTAAACCAAGGGAGTGCTATAACAAGCACGAGAGATTTCAGACTATTCTGCGGTAGTCTGTTTATCGTTTGGAATACTGGTGGCTATGCGCTCACGGCTATGGAACTGGTCATGGTGAGTAACGATTTGAACGGTCAAGTCACATTGAGCCTCGGTGCATCAGCAGTTAGTGTTAATGGCAATGTGACCCTCACTAGAGGAGTTGGCCCAGCCAGTAATCTGATCTTGAATCTCAATTCTGCCACAGTTGCGGTTGCTCGCAACTGGACCAGCTCAGGAACTGTAAATGGCGGGACGAGTACGGTCGACCTCACGGGGTCAGCCATAATTAGTTTGAGTGCTGGAACGTTCTACAACTTGAATCTTGCATATACAGGTAAGACCGTGACTCTGACTACTCATCTGCTTCTGATGCACACGCTAGATCTGAATGATGGGATCCTGACACCGGGGGCATATATGGTGCAGTTCTATGGCGGGACTGTCTACAGCATAACTGGCACGGGCACATTCAATCCGAGTACTTACCTTACGGGTTCATATCATGTGCTCGTTTCGGGCCCGACAAACACCGCATCGACATTCGCAAGTAGCATCACCCTCGCTGGGATAGCGGCAACACCGTATGGCACCTATGGGTACACGTACACTGTGAACCAAGCGAGTGCAATAACCAGCACGAGGGATTTCAGAGTATTCTGTGGGGGGTTGTACATTGTCTGGAATACTGGTGGCAATGCGTTGACGACTACCGAACTCGTTATGATCACCAATGATAACAACGGGCAGGCCACATTGAGTCTCGGTGCATCGGTCGTCACAATCAGTGGTAATGTGACTCTTACACGGGGGATTGGGCCTGTAAGCTACCTGATCTTGAACCTCAATACCGCAACAATCACTGTTGCTCGCAACTGGACCAACACAGGTACAGTAAACGGGGGGACGAGCGTGGTTGATTTCACAGGATCGGCCATCATCACTCCAGGGACAGGGTCGTTCTACAACCTGAATTTGGCATATACTGGTAAGACTGTAACACTCGTAACAGCGAATCTCATCCTGATGCACACCCTTGATCTCAACGACGGGATCCTCGAGCCAGGAGCATTCGTGGTTCAATTCTACACTACTGGTGCAGCAGCGTACAGCATAACTGGATCGGGCACGTTCAATCCAAGCACGTATGGAACGGGATCTTATCAGGTATTAGTCTCTCGCGTGTCAGTAAGCGCAGATACCGCTGCAACATTTCAGAGTAGCATTGCACTCGCTGGGATCATGGCAACCAACGGTGGCAACACAGGATTTACATACACCGTGAACCAAGCCAGTGCATTAACGATCACAAGAGAGTTCAAAGTGTCCTGTACGGCGAACAGTGTGTATATTATTTGGAATGTGCTAGGCTATGCGCTGACGACCGTTGATCTATCTCTCGCATCTTCAACGAGTGCAACTGTCACGTTAAATCTTGCAGCATCAACTGTTGTGATCAATGGCAACGTGTCTCTCAGTACCAGTTCGTCTAGCTCGATTTTGAATCTTAATACTGCCACCGTCACTATTGGTCGAAACTTCACCAGCACAGGTACAGTGAATGGCGGGACGAGTACGGTTGATTTTACAGGCTCAGCCACTATCACTATGTCCGCTGGGGCGTTCTACAACTTGAATCTCGCATATATTGGCAAGACCATAACACTCACAAATCATTTGTCTTTAATGCACACGCTCGATCTCAATGATGGCATCCTGACACCAGGGGCATATCTGCTACTCTTTACTGCTGGAACTGTGGCGTACAGCATAACAGGGACGGGGACGTTCAACCCGAGCACATACCTGACTGGATCCTATCAGGTGCAAGTCCAAGGCGCAACAAACACCGCCGTAACATTCTCAACCAGCATCACACTCGCTGGGATCGCCGCTACTCCATACGGAACAGCTGGGTTTACCTTTACTGTGAACCAAGCGAGTGCAATAACCAGCACGAGGGATTTCAGGGTGTTTGGTGCGGGGAACAGTGTGAACATACTATGGAACACTCTGACCTATGCGGTAACAACTGCAGAGTTAGTAGTCGTGTCCTCAAATAGCGCCACCGTTACTCTGACTCTTGGTTCGGGCTTGATTATGGTTACTGGCAATGTGAGCGTTACCCAGAGCTCATCGGCGTCTACGTTGAATGGTGGAACGAGCACAGTCAATATGACTGGCACAGGCAGGACAATGAGCGTTATTGGGACTTTCTACAACCTGGACATATCTGGGGGGACTGTCAGCACGATCACCAATGACTTCCAAATAAATCATGCGCTTACTGTGACGATTACCAGCACATTCTCAATAGGTACTGGCCGTTGGGTAGTATATGTTGCATCTGGCGGAGTCTGGACCAATCGTGGAATCGTTAGTGGGTTAGGAACATTGTATTTCGACCACGCAAGTGCCGATGTGACCATCACCTTTGGTACTGTGAACGTCGCAACCCAGATCAGGACTACGGCTGCTGCTGGTACTAATCGTATATGCACATTGGGTACGAATACAGTATTCGGGTCAACTCTAACGATCATCTCTGCGCACGGATCCTATACTATGACTCTTGATCTTTCGGCAAGCAACTATGCACTTAGTGCGACTGACATAACGATCAGCACACGTGGCGTGATCAACGGTAGAGCGGGCATAATCCGCTGCTCAGGCAACTGGTACTTGAACACTGGAGCATTCACATATGCCACGAGTACAGTCAATATGACTGGAGCAAGTAAGACCATCAACCACGCTAGTGCATTCTACAGCCTGAATATTTCTGGAACGATCAGCCTGCTCACCAGCTCCTTCACCACATACGGGAGCCTCACCATAACCTCTACTGGCACACTGGCAATAGGCACGGGCTTGTTGGTTGTGTTCACGGCGGTTGGGGCGACGTGGACCAACCGTGGTTCGATCAATGGCTTGGGTACGGTCTATCTCGATTATACCACAGCCGACACGACGATCACATTTGGCGTTGTGAATGTAGCGGTGATATTCAGGGGGACGGCTGGGGAGAACGCCAACAGGATCTGCACACTAGGTGCGAACACTGTGTTTGGATCGACTGTCACAATCAACTCAGTACACGCCTCTTGGACTATGACGCTTGATCTGTCGACGTCCAACTATGGACTCACAGGAGTTGGGATCACCGTTGGAACGAGAGGTGCCATAAATGCCAGAGGTGGGACGATCACCTGCTCTGGTAACTGGGATTCAAGCGCTGGAGCATTCACATATGGCACAAGCAAGTTAGCTATGACAGGAGCTACTAAGACCTTGAAGATGGTCGCAGGGCAATCGCTCTATAATCTAGGCGTTACAGGGGCAACAACTCTCTTGAGCAATATCATAGTCCTGCACAACTTCAGTATGGCAACAACACTCTCGTTGGGAGTCTATTCCTTAACCAACACTGGGGGATGGACGTATTGCACTACTGATTTCACATTTGCTACAGCAGGAACATTCATAGCAGGGATCCATCTGAATGTCTCTGGCAACTTTGACGTCAGCGCAATCACTTTTACATATGGCACTAGCACTGTCAATATGACTGGAGCGAGCAAGACCTTCAAGACTGGAGTTGCTGGAACACTCTACAACCTGAACATCTCTGGAACTGTCAGCACCATAACTAACTCTTTTACTATTACCCATAGCTTCACTGTGACAGCTACTGGGACATTCACGATAGGAGGAGGCTTGACTGCAACATACGCTCCGACAGCTAGTGGGGCTCTGGTCAATCGTGGAACTATCGGTGCAACAGGTACATTCTATGTTGATTTTAGCACTGCTGATATTAGTGCATCATTCGGGATTGTGAATGCACCAACTACAGTCAGAGCCTTGGCTGGGGCAACTGCAAACAGGATCTGCACAATGGGATCAGCAGCTATGTTCGGATCGACTCTTACGATCAGCTCTGCGCATGGATCTAATACTATGACGCTCGATCTCTCAGCAAGTAACTATGCACTCTCAGCAACTGACATCACGATTGGAACGAGAGGCGTTGTCAATGGCAGAGGATCGGCGATAACCTGTTCAGGCAACTGGGATTCAAGCGCTGGGGTATTCACATACGGCACCAGCAACGTGATCATGTCTGGAGCTATAAAGACCCTGAAGACGGTCGGAGGGCAGTCACTCTATGATCTGAGTATCACAGGAACAATTGCTCTGTTGAGCGCAATCGTCGCTACTCATACCATAACTGCGACTGGTGGCACATTAGATCTTTCGGCAAGCAATTATGCTCTCACAGCTGCTGGTATCACGATTGGTGTGAGTGGCAGTATCAACGGCAGAGGATCTTTGATCACTGACAGCGGTAACTGGGACTCAAGCGCTGGATCGTTCACGTATGGCACGAGCAATCTGATTATGTCTGGTGCCACAAAGACCCTGAAAATGGGCGGAGGTCAGTTGCTCTACGACCTGAACATTACTGGCACAATTGCACTGTTGAGTGCAATCACTACCACCCATACTGTGACTGCAACAGGTGGGACATTAGACCTCTCTGCTAGCAACTATGCACTCACTGCTGCTGGGATCACGATTGGAGTAAGTGGAGTCATCAATGGCAGAGGATCTGTGCTCACGTGCTCAGGCAATTGGGACTCGAACGCTGGAACGTTCATCTATGGGACAAGTTCAGTTGTCATGACGGGTACAACAAAGACACTCAAGACTGCAACATCAGCTATGTTCTACAACCTCCAGATCAGTGGAACGGTCAGCACGACATCTTCGGTCAACATATCATATGGATTGACAGTTGATCTCGGGAAAGTGTTCACAATCGGCGCAGTGAAGATCGTTGACTTCAACTGCTCGGCAGGAGGAACATACTCGAATCTAGGATCCATCATTGGCACTGGCACGATATACTACTCGTTCAATACGGCAGATACAACGATCACATTCGGGACTGTCGATGCGCCAGCAATCATAAGAGCATATGCGAATGCCATTGGCAACAGAATATGCACGCTAGGTGCAACTACTACCTTTGGGAGTAGCCTAACAGTAGCCTCCGCCCACCCAACTTGGGCAATAACACTCGACGACGGGGCAAACCAGCTGTTGGGTGTTTGGGGCGCGACAATCTTGGGGTCCGAGGGGATAATGATTCAGGGATCAGGTACATGGACATTCTGGGGTACGTTCACAGAGAACTCTGGAACTGCGCTCTTCGAGGCTGGAGGTACAATCAACTACTTGAACGGGGTAACGATCAGTGCAGGGACATTCAATGCGAACAACGCCTATCTCTTGATTGGCCACAACTGGGATTCAAGCGGAGGCTGGTTCAATGGAATGAACTCTGTAGCAAACATGTCTATGCTCGGTGCAGTTGCACACACTGCATATGGCTATCCGTTCAATACGCTCAATCTCCTTGTTGGAGGATCTGTACAAGCAAACCCAGTCCTTCACGCAAAGAACTTGACGATCCAAACTGGTGCTGAGCTCATAGTCCTTACTAATGGGACTACTGTGTTTAGATTCCTTGATCTGAACGGCACAATCTCTTCAGCAGGATGGTTCGTGAACATCACAGCATCTAACACGAATGTTGGCTACTTGAATGGAGTCTGGAATGGCAACATAGCACTGAATGGCACAGCGCTATTCTACTCGATATATACTCGCTGCCCAATGACTGGCAGTCTGTACACGAACCGAACGATGTACCTTAGTGTGAATAGTACCAGTGACTCCATCAAAGTGACACCTACGAGCGCGTGGACTAATATTACAATGCTATATATTGATCCTGCGTCTATCGCCCTTGGTACACTTGTAGCTAAATGGTGGGCTGGAACTAATGCAACACCAGCACAGGTAGAATGGATTCTAACATTACGTCCGTCCACTGATTACTCAGCTAAGTTCGATGGAGTGCAAATTGCATTAGCAACGAGTAGCATATTGGGGCTGTTTCCGCTCACATACACTGGTGTGTGGAGTGCACATCTGATTACTATCACAGTCTCTACAGTCCCAACTGGCGGAGGAGGCGGTGCAGGTGGCGAAGGAGCCTTCATACAAATCGAGATCTCGATTAAGCAAAATGGCCCATACGTCGAAATGAGAGTGGTCGTCATTTCTGGGAATCCAATTATCTATCAATGGTCATTTGGAGATGGTGCATATGCAGATGGCAAGAATGCTACGCATATGTACACTGCACTTGGGAACTACACAATAACCCTCACTGCTATTGACTCTGCTGGACACATTGCAATTGCAGAAAAACTCATAAACATAAAGTCCCTCACAATGACTACATGGTCAATTTGGGATTATTTCCAAATTCTCATCCCACTAATGTTTGTACTTGCCGGTGGGTTCATGCTTATGGCTGGCCAAAGACCTTGGAAATTAGCTGGTGCAGGAGTTGTAATACTTGGGGTTGTGGTGATGTTCTTCACGCTCAAGGGGTTCTAGTTCATGGGACAATTTAAATAGCTGGGAGTGTGTCAGGGCTTATGAGAAAAGATTCACATCATTCTAAAGAAACTCTGGAAAGAATGAGAGATGCTCAGCTTGGGAAGAAACATCCAGATATGATTGGTAATACATATGGGCGTAGGAATCTTGGCCAGAAACGTACTCTGGATCAGCGTGTGGCAATAAGCGAAGGGCATAAAGGACTAAAATTCACCTTCGAGCATTGTGATGCAATCAGCGATGCTCTTACTGGTCGGAAATTGACTCCAGAACATTGTGCAAAAGTCAAGAAAGGATGTCACAAACACCCCAACAAGAAGGAGAAAACTCTTGAAGGAATCTTGAACATCCTTGCTCCAGGAGACTATGAATATAACGGGGACTATCGCCTTGGTATTAAACTCGATAGACTTACTCCAGACTTTGTCAACATGAATGGCCAAAAGAAAGTAATCGATTTTCATGGGAATCATTGGCACAAAAAGGATGATACGATTTCTCGTGCTGAGAGATATGCAAAATGTGGCTGGCAATCCATTGTCGTTTGGCAATCTGAGTTGCATGATCTAGAGAAACTCCAAGACAAACTGATCGACTTTATGGGTGAGAAAACTTGAGGCATATGATACTAGTTCTTCCAGTCGTATTCCTATTTGCTGCCGTTGTAGCTCAAGCTTCTGCAACTCCCAGTGGGCCAATTGCGAGCTTTACTTACACTGTTGATGCAACTACAGTCCACTTCGAGGACACAACAATCGGACCGAACTTGATGACTTGGTCTTGGACGTTCGGAGATGGCCAATGGGCTAGTGAGCAAAGCCCAACTCATAAGTTCCCTGGAGGTGCAAAGTATCAGGTCACACTTGCAGTGACTGATGCAGCTGGAAGGACTTCGACAACAACACAGGTTGTCAAGACTGCAGCAGACAAAACTTTGACACCTATTGTGATTGGACAATCGCTATTTGTGATTCTCGTATTTGCTTCAGCACTCACAATTGTTCTTGCTAAAACCCCACCAGTGAGAATTGGAGCAGCCGTTGCGCTACTCGTTAGCATTGTACTATGGGCTATCTGGAGGTGAAAAAGACATGATGAGTCCTGGGAACAAGAAACGACAACTAGCATCAGTGCTCGTCAGCGTATTGCTGTTGATCAGCCCATTGCTTGCATTCCTACTCGTCATGCCCGAGAGCGTGTCTGCGGCTGACGCTCACCTAGATGCCGGGGGTTGGGAATGGCACTATGACGATACCAATGATGCGACCAAAGCCATCCTGACCAGGGTAGTAAGAGTTGGGACAGCAAGCACAGAAGTCAATATCCCCACTCAGCTAGTGGCCGGGATCAACATCCTTTCTATCGCGGCTGGTTGTTTCTATGATGCGGAAGGGGCTAAGATCACCAAAGTCCTCTCCATGCCAAGCACAATCACAACCATCGGACTAAATGCGTTCCGTAACTGCGTCCTCATGACATCTGTTATCATCGGAAGCGGCGTCACTTCTATGGGTGTGCAGGGATTCTACCAATGCTCTGCACTGACATCTATCACTATCCCAAATAGCGTCACCTCTATTGAGAATTGGGCATTCTACGGTTGCACGCTTATGACCTCTGTTACAATAGGAACTGGTGTGACCAGCATCGGAACGAATGCGTTCGAGCAGTGTACCCATCTGACTTCAATCACGATTCCCAATAACGTTATCTCTATCGGAGGGACGGCGTTCGGCCACTGCACCGTCCTAGTCTCTGTGACAATAGGTAGTGGAGTGACTAACATCGGAACCTTTGCATTCTCTTACTGCTCTGCACTGGTCTCTATCACGATCCCCAACGGTGTTACCTCTGCGGGTACGTATCTGTTTGACCATTGTATCAAACTGACCTCTGTGACCATAGGAAGCGGTCTCACCTCACTCGCAGATGATACTTTTCAATACTGCTCTGTTCTCGCATCTATCACGATCCCTAACACTATCATTTCCATCGGGATATATGCGTTCTATCAATGCGTCGCCTTGACCTCTGTGACCCTCGGGAGTGGAACGACCATCATCGGGGCCAATGCGTTTGATCGTTGCACAGCATTGCCCTCTATCACCATCCCTAGCACTGTTACTTCAATCGGGGGCTATGCGTTTTACTACTGCTCTGCCTTGACCTCTATAATCATCCCCAACAGCGTGACCTCTCTAGGAACCTATGCGTTTGACCATTGCACTGCCCTGGCTTCTGTGACCATAGGAAGCGGGGTCACATCCCTCGCGGTGCAGGTGTTCTCCTACTGTTCTGCTCTTACTTCCATAATCATACCTAACGGCATCATCTCCATCGGAGCGTATGAGTTCTACCTCTGCACCGCATTGACCTCTGTGACCATAGGAACCGGTGTCACGACCATTGCGATACAGGCGTTCTGGGGCTGTTCCGTCCTGACCTCGATAAAGTTCCTCGGACTGGTTGCGCCGACCTCAGTTGGTGCAGGTTGGATTACTGGTACACCATCAGGGATCAGAGGCCACGCATACGCCGCCTCGAACTTCCCCACCCCAGGCAACGCTTTCTACGGATTGATAATGGGTGACTACACGCCAATAGCGCCGATTTTCACATCAACTCCAAAAACAGGAGCTTGGGAAGACCATGCTTATTCATACTCCCCAACCTGTGATCAGGCGATCACAACTTGGGGGTTATTGACCAATGCGTCGTGGCTTTCGCAGAACCTGAGTACAGGTACGATTAGTGGGACTCCTGATAACACTAATTCGATGAAGAACTACTATGCTAATATCATCGCAACTAACGAATATGGGACTTGCTATCAGAACTTTACTGTGACCGTTGCTAACTACATTCCACATATGACAACTACGCCTGATGCGTGGGTCTACGCTGGGAATACCTACTACTATAATGCAAGTTTCGATGACTTCTCTTTCGGAGGAGCATACAGTGCGATCACATCAAACTGTCCTGACTCGTACACGTTCAATCTCACTACAGGTAAACTATACTTCCTAGCATTGACCGCAGGAACCTATTGGTTTGACATTGCCTTTACTGACAACTCTGGCGCAGCCAATGAGACACAGGATCAGGTCTTCAATGTAGAGATCTTGGCTGGATTCACATTTACCAGCTCCCAGATCACAGGAGCTTGGGAAGATCACGCTTATTCCTATACCCCTACATGTAGCGAAGTAGTTACTACGTGGGGCTTGAGCACGAACGCCTCTTGGATCAGTCAGACTCCTGCAGATGGCAATGTGCACGGCACCCCAGACAACATCAATTCTATGCACAGCTATTATGTTCACATCAGCGCAACCAACGTACACGGAACGATATGGCAGAACTATACGGTCACAGTAGCAAACTATGCCCCGCACATAACAACAACGCCTAGTGCTGGAATCTGGATGTCAAAAACTTTCTACTACAATGCCAGCGCTGACGACGGCGGAGCTTATGGCGGGACTTTTGGGGCGTCGATCACGACGAACTTGACAGATGCATATTCGTGGGTAAGCTCGACTGGGAAGCTCAACTTTGTTGCGAGCACCAAAGGCTCATTCTGGTTCAACATCTCCTTCAATGATAATTCTGGTGCAGGGAATGCAACGACTTATCAGAACTTCACAGTTACTGTAGCAAAGCCTTACTTCACATCGACTCCTATAACGGATGCTTGGGAAGATCATGCATACTCCTATGTTCCTGCTGTGAACACTACGGTCACAGCATGGGGACGCACAACAAATGGGGCTTGGATTAATCAGAACTCAGGAACAGGTGAGATCTATGGTACCCCTACCAATACTTATTCTGAACACAGCTATTGGGTGAACGTCAGCGCAACAACACAGAAGGATGGTACAGTATATCAAAACTACTCGATCTTCGTGCACAACTATGCCCCTCACTTCACGAGTACCCCAAATCCATTCGGCTATAATACTACAACATATAGCTACACAGCAAACTTTGATGACAAATCTGTTGGTGGGGCATTTATAGGGATCACAACAAACTACTCGCATGCATATTCCTTTGATCTGCCAACTGGGCTCTTGTCGTTCTATGTTGATTTACTCGGACTGTACTGGTTCAATATAACTTGCACAGATAACTCAGGTGCATCAAATGCTACAGCGTATCAGAACTTCACTATAGACCTCGTAACGTTCACATTTACGTCGACTCCTGTGACAAGTGCTTGGGAAGACCATGCTTACTCGTACACTCCGACATGCAGCGAGACGGTCATCTCTTGGCAATTGGACACAAATGCCTCTTGGCTTAGTCAAACGCCTGCGAATGGTAACGTACATGGAACGCCTGACAATACTAATTCTGTGCATAGCTACTATGTGAACATCAAAGCGACTACGGCGTTATATGGCTGGCTCTGGCAGAATTATACTGTCACAGTGGACAACTACATCCCACACTTCACAAGCAGTCCTAAGCTCTATGTGAACTGGACTCAAGTCTACTACTACAATTCAAGCTTTGATGATTCTACAGTTGGTGGGACTTGGGGAGCAATCACGACGAACTACACAGCTGCGTACACTTGGAACGTTGGGAACGGGAAGCTACAGTTCACTGCGAATGTTATATGCTACGTCTGGTTCAACTTCACAGTCAATGACAATTCAGGAGCTGCAAACGCAACGACATATCAGAACTGGACAATTTACATCTTCAAAGAGTTTGTGATCACATCGACACCTGTAACGAGTGCTTGGGAAGATCATCTCTACCAATCACAGTTCACTGCAAACAAGACTTCGACTTGGACAAAGACCTCTAATGCATCATGGATCAGTATAGGTGGAGGCACTGGATTTGTCAGTGGAACTCCAGTTGACACGAATGCGAACAGATGGTACTGGGTCAATGTGACTGCACACCATGGCATATACATAGATTGGCGGAACTACACTGTTACTGTTGCGAACAATCCCCCAGTGTGGACTTCGACTCCGGCGACCACAGGAACAGTCTTAGTCTTATACCAGTATTATGGCATTACTACGGATCTTCCATGGGGTGGGTTGTTCTCGTTCACAACGGATGCGACATTCGTTGGAATGAGTTTGAACCCATTGACTGGATTGCTGGAGATCCTACCTACTACGGCTGGCACATTCTGGTTCAATCTTAGATATATAGATCATAGTGGAGTCTTGAATGGGACTATTACTCAGAATTGGACTATCACATTTCCCAGCATTCCAGGTGGAGGTGGAGGAGGTGGACCCTCAGTTTCAATACTGGCAGACTTCACCTTCAGTGTAGGAGGGATGCTACTAGGAATTGCATCTGTTCAACGTATCTATTTTACATCTTCTACAACAGGAACGAATATTGTTAGTTGGAGCTGGAACTTCGGAGATGGGCAAACAAGTTCACAACAGAATCCAAGCCATGATTATCGAGAAGCTGGGGAATATACAGTTGTCTTGACTATCTCAGATCTCGCAGGAAATACAGCAACTATAACGCATGTAGTCAAAGTCTCTCCAACTGCAGCTCAATCTGTAATTGCTATAGTGATCTCTATCGTGTTGTTCTTGGTCGGTGCTGTAGGCGTTGCTCTATCTAAGAGTGGAACTACAAGGATTGCATGGGCATCTGTAGTTTTCGGTGCGATTGTTATCTTCGTAGTACTGTATGGAGGGATCTAGGAGGTTGTCAGATTGTCCCTAGACGAGAACAGACTTAGTCAATATAATCCTATTAACTACATCTTAGACAGTCAAGGCTTAAACGAGGTGACTCCTAGAATAAAGCTTACATGTGGGTGTGAGAAGAAATGAAAAGTTGCACGATGGAGCAAGAAGTAAGGAGAGAGTGTGTATAGAATAGATATTTATTCTCGTGATGGCGTGAGACACATGAATGAGGTGAGACTATGAGAACTGATGGCAAGATGAGATTGGCTACAATAATCCTAGTGATGATGCTTGCAATATCTGCATTCCTTGTCAGATCCGCACCAAGTGCAGATGCTGGGATACTGAACCCTACGTCATCATTTAGGCTTGCAGTTACTGACATAGCCACGGTACAATCTGATCCAGGGATTACGTGGCCTTCACCAGGTGTATGCGGGATGTTTTACACAGAGAATCCTCAAGCGTGGGGGCCATACCCTCCATCATACACATCACTCGAGAGTCGGGGATATATGAAGTTCGATTATGCCTCTTTACCGCAGGGGTTGGAGATTCAGCAGGCAAAGCTATGGTTTTTTGTGGAAGCTGTTCAGTCAAATTGGTCTTTGACTTGGGTTCCAGGCTGGGGCACGAGTCCATACGATCCGTTGGAGTTCTGGCTCTTCACCCCGAACGCCGATTGGGATATGTACACTATCAATTGGACCAACCAGCCTTTTGACATCGGGAGCTTTACGTACTTCATTACTGGATCTACACTCCCAAGGATCAGCCCATACGGACAACCTGGGAATAGTACAGCCAACACGACAACGTATCAAGAGATGAGCATCTGGTTCTCTATCGATGTAACAGACATATCACGCACTTGGTATGCTGGAGCACCAAGTTATGGCTTCTTCTTCTATGCTGACCGTGAGTATGGGAACAACAGCGGAGTATCCTTGGGTGGCCTGAAGGCTTTTAATCCCTACTTAATAGCGCCATATGTCGAGATTACTGCGACGTCTAAGCTTTGCCAAATCCATCTTTCATATTACGACGCATTCACAGGCGAGGGAATCGCTCCGTGGGCATTCAATGTTTCGGCACGGATTGCGAATGCAACACTTGCACGCATTGTCCCAGAACTCACTACTGGGATGTATGATGTGAATCTCACCGTGGTCGTCTGCGACTTCTTTGGGAACGAACTGTACAACCAGACGAAACTGGTCAATGCTGCAGATTTCTATTGGGACATTGGGCTTCCTATTTACAACTACAAGTTCTACAATCAGAATCCAACATTTGCGCTCTTGAGGATCTATTACAACCTCGTTGGAGCTCCGTACTCTGAGTTCATCCCGCCGTATGACTATGTCGCAAGGTATTTGAAAGCCGGAACATACCGTTTCAACATCACTTTCTATGGTGCATCTGGGATCCAAGGTGACACCTACACTTGGACTCGGACTATCCCAAGCATAACTTTCACAGGAGCAGGATTTGTGATTTTGCAAGGGGATACAATCAGTGAAGTCATTGCTTCAGTAAGTGGGATGCAGGCCACAGTCCAAGTTCTTGCAGATCTTGTGACTCCAGATTTGGTATGGATTGGAGTGAATGTACCACGAGTCCCAGCTTCGATCTTTGCAGTCTCAACCTCTACAATCTTGAATAATCGGTATGTTATCCAGGCAAAGACTCACGAGTCTGCAAGTGGGACATTCACGAACTTCACTGCTGCAATCCCAGGGAACTACAGTATTAAGACGATCATTTCAGACTATCTGACTTTCTTAGGGAATTCCTCGACAAATATCTCAATCAATAGTACTACGACTGGGAATGTCATCTACACTAGCACAACTCTATTGTCCTCGCTCGATATGTCTGCATATCCTGCTGGGAATGGAAAGTCTTTCACAATTTGGACCAATAGATCAACCTCTGTGACACGAGATATTGAATTCAGATGGGAAGTCGGATTCACATATCAATACTTCCCTGGTGGAAATACCAGCTCTGCTACTGAGAGAAATCTCTACAAGGCAGACTTAACCTTCTACAACGAGCATCATCTTGCATGGAAGAATATTTCGATCTTTGTCCCCATGGCAAATGCAAGCTATGTTGATAATAGAAGCTATCGTATCTACGATATGAACAATACAGTTTATCTTACAGAAGGGACGAACTTCGTTCTCACTAAGGATGGCTCATATATGTGGTTCAGTTTCTGGAATGGTACACTTTTCAGGGGGTTCGAGTTCACATATACGACTGTGAATGACTCTCGCTTCAATATTCCAGTTACAATCACCGTTACAAGGATCGGCGACGATTCTGGAATGACTAAGGAGTGGAATGGAAGACCATTCTACTTTGCAGTAGCAACGTGGACGAATTCCTACAGAGAGACATACCACGCATCTCTCTACATTGTGTTGGATCTGGCTATGAGCGTAGATTCAAGTACAATCAAAGTTTTGACTGACACTGGGGTAATTGTCATTGGAGCGACTGTCAATGGGAACACAATTGTGATTCCGGATGTCACAGTTAACGTTGGAGATAAAGTTTCCTATGTGATCCTCTTCGATACAAAAACTCCTTCGAGCCCAACAGACATTTCAATTGCTGGTATCCCTGTGCTCTATGTTTGTCTGGTAGTTGGTGTTGTCTCGTTCATAATCGGCGCGCTCTTTGTTGCTTTTAGGAAAGAAGAATCCATGCAGCAATTTGGGCGTATATTTATGGGCATAGCTGTTCTTTGCTTTATTATCGTTGTTACCGTTCTAATTTATTATGCGGGTGTGGGATGAGATGGGAAAGTCTAAGCAAGAAAAGAAGCGGCAACTCAAAAAGGCAAAGCGATCGATGAAGTTGCTAGGCTGGAAATAATACATATTAGCGAGAAGAAAATAACAAGGAGGTGACAACAATGATGCGTAACGATACGGGTGGCATGGTGAGTATGCTGTTCGCATTGCTGGTCTTGATCGGAGTTCTACTCCTCACAATCTTGATCATTTTGCCTGCAGCTGTGATTGGTGCAATGTTGGCAATAGGAGCAATTGGTGCATTCTTCGCGATCCAGTTGCGAAGATTCGAACTACTGCTGCTCTTTGTGTTGATCTTCATCGCAGGAGTGCTCCTGCTGGTAGCCTGAAAACTCCTTACCTCCTTTCTCTTGTGCCCTACGTGCCTATGCTTGGGATTTAGGGGATTACACATGTCAGATGTAAGGAATACCTAGGATTGATAAATCCTCTAGAGGATTTGTCTATTTTCATCCTTCTAATGAATCACTATACCAAGCTACATGCACAAATCGTAGTAACGCGCATATCTGGCTAACATATGTTAGGACAGAGAAAGCATTATATCCTTGCCTCAGGGATCAAGCTCGATTACTATGCCACGCATTAGGACCTACGTAGTGATAGCAGTAATTGCAGTTACGCTGATCTCGGTTGTTTGGGTGTCTGCAGTTGGTTTGAGGGAGCAAGTTCCTGACTTTGTGCAGCCACCGAGCTATACTGGGAGTACTACTTGGGGCGGTGCAGGAGGAGGTGGACCAGCTCCAGCAACACCACCGGAAACTCCACCAGAATCATGGTTGCCTACTCCACCACCACAACCATTGACACAGGTAAGCTTTGAATTCCAAATCTCGAATCTTGGAATCCTGAATCCTACTGCTTATGGCGCAGATTTTACGCCGATACTTGAGATAGACAATCTCACTGTCCATCAGAGTCTCTTTGTCTCTCTGGATACAGCGCAGATCTACAAATCCAATAAGCTGAATCTGGCATTCTGGACTCCTCCTCATATCCCTAGCCTTAGATCTTGGTCTATACATCTCACTGTATATTCCGCAACTAACGTCGTTGGCTGGTGGAACGACACTGTAGTCCACACGACATCAGCGGATGTGTTCACCATAAGTGGAGAATCTGGGCGGATCTTTATCAAAGACCCTGGAACATACTCTGTAGAATTCGTATGTGAAGACATTTCGAACTCTATTCCATATGCTGTGAGCATACAGACGTTCACAGTTGAGTACTACTGGAGCCAATTCGGAGCATAAACCATGCCAAAACTTTTGACGATCTTGATCAGCGTGGTTGTGGTTGGAGCAATGGTCACAGTCGGTTGGCTAGCTGCAGTTGGAACTACTAAGAGTGTTCCAGACATGAATGCTCCAGTTGCTAGATCAAGCTACAGCGGAGGAACAACAGGTGGCGGCGGAGGAGGGATGTCTCCAGATGCTCCAGAGCCAGAAGCTCTGCCACAAGACTATATCACATTCAACATAACAACAAGAGTTGGGCTGATCGGCTACTATGGAGTTCCACCGGTAGAGCCAGAAGATGGTTGGGACTATGCAGGAGAATTCAATGTGATCGATCTTGAGATCCATCAATTTGTAAACGTGGGAGATGGTGTTGTAGAAACAACACAGAAGCTGAACTTGCTTGCCAAAGGGCATGCTGGGCTCATAACGATTGCAGACATCTTCCTAACGTTGCAGATTTCTGGACCACACGGATATCTCGTCAACTATCAACAGTGGCAGAATAATACTTACTTCATAACTGATTATGAGGATGTCAGTATGAACTGGGCCACTGGAAGACTCTTCATCTTCGAGAGCGGGCAATACACTTTAGATGCAGCGTTGGGAATAGTTCCTTACACTACTTTGTATGTGCAAGAACCCCCAAGAATCCTCGCAAGTAAGGAAATTGCATTCACAATTCCATAAGAATGATTCTGAAAAGTCTCCAAACTCAGCTATAGTGGCACGGACCACAAATGCCTTGGATCTGAGAACCCTTTGAAACAAGTCTATGGTTGCATTTCCTACAGCGTGGAACATCTCGCTCTTTGTATCTGTCGTTGCCAAGTTTATATCGCACATTCTCCATAAGGATCATTTCCAAAAGTAGATCTTCCCATTTAAATTGCGGAAGCCTTTCACGAAAATATGCCAAACTCCATCTTCGACTTTATGGATCCGGATCTTCTCCATTGGACGGTGAGTCTCTTTCCCAAACTTTTCCTTTGCATCTCGAAGATCTGAGACAATAATTTCTTTCCCGTCAACGACCATCTTCATTTTGACTCACCCCACCAATCGCCTTCTGTTCCTGCAGCATCGTCACAGTCTCTCAGATATCGACAAGAATTACAACCGTGATGTCGGACTTTCTCTCCGAAGCATTCGGGAAGACCGTCTGTTTCTGGCTTCTGTTGGTACTTCAACTTCCTATCTTGCAGACAAGTGTACCTCATTTTCTCAATCCTCTAGTAATATTCGCTCTGCCAAACTTCAGTATTCGGATCTTCGTCTATCCAATCTAGACAGAACATCATGAACATAAATGGTGATAAAACTATGAATGCGAGAATCCCAAAGACCTCTCTAAGGGTCCTATCTCTTTGGCTCAAGCTCTCAATTAGTTCACCAGACGTCACTTTGTCCATTTTCTCACCAACCGTTTATATTCTCTAATTTGCTCCATTTCCTTACTAATCTTTTATACTCTTTCTCCCAGGACGACATGACAATATTCAAATCCCCTACAGATTGAACATACTGGAGTTGTCTACCCATGATTCTCATCTTAAACTTCTCATCTTCGAGGAGATTGAGGATCTTATCTGCGAGCTCTGTAGGACAATTTGGCTTACAAGTTAAGCATGGTGCTTCAGAATTTGCAGACATCACTATTGTTGGAGTCCCACAAGCCATTGCCTCTAATGATGCAGATCCAATCGTGGCTCCATATTCTTCGGAAAGTGCGAGTTCTCCAGCAAATGGATCAACGAAGATATTGGCAGTTGCAAGATACTCTGGCATGTGGTGATGCTGAATGTGTCCAAGATTCATTATGTGCGAATTGAGCTCTATGATTGAAGCATAGATCCTTGCAAAGGAATCTGGCTCACTGTTCATATGTGCAATAGCGAGTTTTACATTCGGATATTTCTCTACAACAATTGCTATAGCATCCAGGATCGTCGCGAATGATTCGAGCTCTGGGTTTCGAGCACAGAGTATAGTTGGCCCACTTCCATAGATATGTCTTACTGAAAGTGAGCTTTTGTAAGGATGGAATTCTGCTGTGTCAACACAAGAGATCCGGAGTGGTTCAATCTTAGAAGGATCACATCCAAGTTCAATGAGCTTTCTCCACATCCCTTCGTTGACTGCGGAAACTGAGTCTGCGTATCTCAATGCATACTTGACCATTAGCTTCTTTCTCAGACTTTCCTTGGGGTCTCTTACGATATCACTTCCCCATGGAGATACAATGAGGGGATGCTTGTGGGAGAGAGCGGCCCACGTCGAGTATCCGCACGCATAGTGTGCATGGACAATGTCGCAATCTGCTTTTTGGATCTGCCTTACGACAGAGATAACTTTCCCAAATCCCTTAGATCTTTTATCTGAGACTACTACGACTTCGTGCTTCTTGTTGAACCAACGAACGAACTTTTGGAAATGTGGGGAATTAGAATCTCCAACCATACAGATGCGCATTTATTCCCACCCTTTTACTAACCAATTGCGCAGGGATGCCTTCAAAGCTTCAGCATAGTCTAACTTACTGCGATTCCTAGTCATGATTTCTCCGACTTTAAGCCCAGCAGCATTGAGTTCCATTGTACCTTTAGGCCCAAGATAGTCGAGAGTTCTAGTCATAGACTTAGATGGTGCGATATCTGCTGGGAAGATCAAAACTCCACTTCTGCCAATATCTCTCATATTGACTTTCCCAAAGATATGTACTACTACAGTGTTCTTAGGGATGTCTTTAGGTTTGACGAGTCCGTGGTCTCCGATCATCTCTTGCTCACATGGGATGTCTGCAACAATGATTGCATCTGCATTTTCTAAGTCTGACGGAGCTATAGAATATGAGTAGAGTTCGCAATTAACTTTGGCACAAAGCATAAAGTCCAAGATGTTCGTCGCGAGTCTGCCATTGCCAACTACAATGATCTTATCTTTGTACACTTCAAAGCCTGCTTCGAAGAGCATTTTCGTAGCAAGGAACCCTCCATACTTCATGATATCGAGTTGTGGAGATTCTTCGTTAGTCCCTAACACAAGGATCTCGTGCTTGCGACATTCTTCTAAGTCTAGATCTGTAAGTCTAAACTCGGCAGGATCGTACATCAAAGAGATGACTGCAGTAGGCTTCATTGCATGAATCATTTCTTTCCCAATTGGTCTGAGTCTACCAAGATTTGTAATGATGTCTGAATCATGGAGCATCTTGCGGGATTTATGACCTCTCACTGATATGAGCTCACTGACTTCTAGTTCTTCAGCTTCCGCAATCAGATTTGACGTAAGTTCTGACATGGATCCATATCTGGAATCTTTTCCATACGCATAAACATATGCACCTGCAAGTGCTGCAATTATTGGAGTGTACATGTAGTTACCTGATGCAACTTCTGTAAGTACTGTGAATCCAGTCAAGTCTAGTCCAAACTTCTTCACTGCGCAGATTGCAATTTCGCGCTTCCTTATTGCAGAAGCTCCAATCATTTTCTCATCTTCCTAACATCGTATCCAACTGCATAATCCATTGCAATTTGAAAAAGAGTCCTAGTTTCTCGCTTGGAAAGATATTCAACGAGCTCACTGAATAGAGTCGTAGCACCAATTCCGTTGTAGATAAGTTGATCCGCTTCTGCTTTAGTAACTTCTCCGTACTTCTTGAGTCTGAATTTTAGTTGGTTGTACGATAACCATCCATGAGAATTCATGTAGATATGCAATGGATGGAATGCGAAGATCTTCAGCCCTGGAGTTTTAAGCTCTCCTCTATTCAGCTTGAAGCTAGGCTTTGGCAAGTTCCATTCATAGTCCTCGCACCAATAGAATGGCAACCGTATGAACGGTTTCTCAGCATAGTACGTCTCGAACGGAACAATGTGGGAACACTTGGGTAGGAGGATCGAAGAATCGACAACGAGATCGAAATTGGTCCGCATCATGTGGGAATGGATGCTGCTCTGGAATAATCCATGAGTTCTTACAGTCTTTGCAGTTGGGACGATCTTTTTCATATGTGCGAGTATTTCATAAGGATCTTTCCCGTGCGTGCTGTGCTCAAGGAAGTTTGGATGAATCCCGATCTCGAACAAAGGTTCTTGCATAAGTCGAATGATCGCATCAGATTCATGTGTAACAAACCATGTTGCATGGATCCTTTTTATCTTAAGGACCTCTGCTACAGCATCGATCATGAAATCTGGGCACCAGTCAACATCTAAGGATAACGCGATGTCGTTCATTCTTTCACCTTCTCCTCGTGACCGCATCGGCAATGATGGTAATAGTATCCATATTGATGGTCAGAGTCGAAGTCTGTCGGCATAAATCTCTCTTCCATCTCGCTCCCACATTCTTGACACTTTTTCTCTTCTTCTTTAGGAGGCCAAGGTTCCATAATTCTGTAAATTGCATAGTTCAAAATCCCACCTTCGTCACACAACCGCATCCCAAACAGTATGCTGTGCGATATCCTCTGGTCTTTTCATCTTCAGTCAAAAGATATCTGAAATGAAAAGTCACAATTCCACACTCTGGACATTTCATAGGTTCCATTTCGTTCAATTCGTTTCGGACCTTCCTCAAAAGATTCCCCAACATATTCTTTCCCAATCTACCCCAATACATATCATCAGGGGAGTCTTCTTCGAGGCGGACTTCACCTGTTGCTATAAGCTTCTCTCTGAGTTCTGAGTTCTGCTGGAATTTCCAGCGTAAGGCATTGAGCATCACGATATGCTTGTATTGATCCCAATCTGGAGCAAGCCTGTCCTTGTATCTGAGGTTTCGTCCAGCCTTCATTGCAAGATATGGTTTTGGGGCTGACCGGATCCACTCACGTACTAGTGGGTCAAGAGTCTTTCTAGACTGATAATAGTGTTCAACAGTCTCATATGGTAAGTTATCTTCTCCAATGAACTTAGAAGGCCAGAAATTTGACAACCACCCATATTCGCTATCCTTCAAATAGAAATAGATTGTATCTCTAGACTTCTGGGGCAGATCTAGCGGGATCTCAGTACTCCGAAGGAACATATCACAATTGGGGTTTATACACATCCAGTCTTGGTTCTTAGCTTTCTTGAATCGATAAAATGATCTTTCTCCACATGCTTGACATTGGACATTCAAGATCTCTGACTCCCCGGCTCCATTTTCGATAGAAGGTCTTTTGGAATCCTCTGGATTGCTAAAACCTCTAGATATATTGTTCATTTTCATCCTTCCATTTGCTCATTAGCAGATATTACTCTTTGACTGGCTCCCCCCATAGCGAGTACGGAAGCACATAGCAGAATGGGAGTTCTCGCTTTAACTTCTCAAGTGGAATCGCAGTAATAGTTTCGATTGGAGCAAGTGCCTTAGAGAGATAGTAGTGTACATATTCTTGCCCTCCCCATCTCGCTTTATATTTGTAGGTCCCGCTGCTACGCCCTGGGGAGCTCTGCCAATTGAAGTATCGGACTCCGTGGATTGAGCAATCGAGCAGATATGCATTGAGGATTGCAGTGGTTGCATAAAGCTCTCGATACTTTGAATCGAACGCAGAAATATTGTAGTCTATGATCCCCTTACCTTTTGCAAAGATGATCCCACCAATGACTCCAACGTCGTTTCTTTTTGCCATCCAGAAGTCTACATTACCTTTTCTCGCTTCCATCAAATAGCGTGAGCACATAGTTTTTGAGATCGGTTGTGCCTTGAACTCTTCGAAGCGTTTTGTATAGACAGCATACCATTGATTGAAGTCCTGTAATGATGGAGATTTCACAATCTCAAATCCAGCTTTCTCCATTTTAGAAGTCTCTGCTCCAAAAACCATTCGTTCTCGATGGTCAAGCTGAGCTATGGGATGGCCTTTAGAGAGATCTGAGATCTGGCAGAAGTTCTTATACTCGTAATCAAATCCTGGCCAAATCTCCTTGTGCATTTCACGAGGCACATTAGATAGCGGATGTGTGCACAATGACATGGAAAGACACTCGTCTTCCTTCGCAATTCCTTCCAGTTCTACAATCATCTCCTTGAGGATCTTAACATTTGCGATATCGAACATGCTGCCATACCCAACAAATGGCATTGCAAACATGAACTTTCCAAAGCTTGTAGAAGTAATGCAGAAATTGATCTGCTCAAGTGGCTCAGCACTAGAGGTGTAGTCGAAGAGTGCATAGCAATGTCTGAGGTTTGAATCTATGATTCTGCCATAGTATGGCATTAGCTGCGGAGGAATGAATTCCTTTTTAAGAGTCGCATAACTAGAGCTTCTCAGTGGAGAAACATCAATCATAATCGATCTCCCAGTAACGCAAAGCGATTCATTTGCATCTCTCGCTTGAAGTCTCTGAGCCCTTCTACATAACTAAAGTCTGGGCAGTATCCAAAGTCATGCATAGCTTTTGAAACGTCGAAAATATAACTCCTCTTGCGGACTTCTTCGATGTCAGTGCGATAGACGAGTTTAGAAGGCCGATCTTCTGGAGAGAAGACCTTAATAATTGCTCTGGCTTCATCTTCGATGGTCAATCCTATGCCAGATCCAATGTTGTAGAGCCCATTCGCACGAGTACTTGCTAGAGCAAGGACGATCGCATTAACGACATCTTTGACATATACGAAGTCTCGTTTAGTCTTATGGTCTCCCCATATCTCAATTGGTTCGCCTGCAATCGCCTTCTGGATAAATTGGTGGAACACACAGTTGTAGTGTGTATCCCGGCTTCCGAATCCTCTTATTCCTGGTAGACGGAATGAGATCCCTTGCATGCTAAGTTCTTTAGCATATGCATCAACAAAGTTCTGAGCTGCAATCTTTGAAATGATGTATGGGAGTGGGCTTCCTTCATTGAGTGTTCCTCCGAATTGCTGAGGAGTTTGCTCAGTGATAACTACTTCTTTTGCACGATTCACATCACTGTGTGTTTGGGAAAAGATGATCTTGGGGACTTTTGCAGCTTTGCAATATTCCATGACATTTCTAGTTCCTAATGAGTTGACAAGCATATAATCCTTCGCACTCCATCCTTCTGCATCTATGCTCAGAAGCCCTGCGAGATGTACTACTGCATTGACATTGGCTTTAGGAAGCTTCATGCAGTTTGTGAGGCTCTGTATATCAGCAACTATGTATGGGATATGTTCCTCCAGGTAGTATTGGGCAGATCTACTGCTATGTACAACCGCAAGTACCTCAAATCCTTCATGTGTGAGCCTATCGACAAGATATCTCCCTACAAATCCATTAGCTCCAGTCACAACTATCATGAGCTTCCCTTCTTAGAGTCCTAGATACCAGCGTACAGTTTTTCTTATTCCCTCGTCAAAAGAAGTTTCTGCATGAAATCCAAGTAAGGCTTTTGCCTGTTCCCCACTTCCACGGTGCAACTTTACATCTCCAGGTCTTTCTGGAGCAAATGTGATATGCCCATCGTAGCCCATCTCCTGCATAATGAGTTTGACAAGATCGAGGATCCTCACTTCCTTATTTGCTGCGCAATTCAACACGAGACCTCGAACTTTCTCATTCTGTTTGCACATTTCGATTGCCATTTTTGCAGTGTCTCGTACGTAGACAAAATCTCGTGTTTGAAGTCCATCTCCATAGATTAATGGAGGAGATCCATTCAGTATCCGCTTTATTGTGAGAGGGATCACTCCAGCATAGCTTCCTTCGTTTTGTCTTGGGCCATAGTTATTGAACGGGCGAATGACTGAAACATCTGTTCCAAAGCATCGGTAATAAGAAAGTGCAAGCAAATCTCCTCCAGCCTTACTTGCAGAATAAGGGGTCGAAGGCCCAAGTGGATGTAGCTCGTCCATAGGTCGATATCTTGCTGTGCCATATGCTTCAGAAGAAGAGAAGTTTATGAGAGTCTGAAAATGCCCACACTTCTGCAACTCGCAAAGTGTTGAGACTATCTCCATGTTGGTATCGCTAGCCATCTTGGGAGACTCAAGTGATGCAGGAAGTGGAATGACAGCAAGATTAAATACGACATTGATGTTATGCTTTATGAGCAGTTGTTTCATCGTATTCAAATCTGACGCATCCTGCTCATATAGCCGGATCTTCAATCCAGCACGCCTAGATGCATCATCTAAGTTGCTCTTTTTACCGAGGAACAAGTTGTCTACAATGATAATAGTCTCAGGCTCTTCGTCGAGAAGTCTATCAACAAGATGACTCCCAATGAATCCAGCTCCCCCAGTTACCATCACTGAACTACCTTTGATATTCACTTTCCCACCATCTTAGTTCTTTTTCCTAATGTGCACTCCAAGCATATCTTCAAGGCCTTCTCTAAAGGTGTACTTTGGAGAGTATCCTAGCATACGCTTTGCCTTTTCAATAGAGTAGACGAACCTCTGGGGGTCTACTGTCCGAGCTTCCTTGACCTCAATTTTGCCATCAAACCCCAATAGCTTGCAGACCAGCCTTCCTACCTTCTCCGCACTCAACTCCTCGCCAGTACCGATATTATATGCTTGATTCCACTTGTCCCAAGATGCATGGAGACCGAGAGCGTTTGCCTGAGTTACATCCTTGATGTAAGTGAAGTCTGTAGATTGCTTCCCACCATACAGAACTGGAGTGAGTCCTCGTTGAATCCTGTCTATGAACCCGCCAATCAGCCCGTGTATCATCTTTTCCTGGCCGTACAAATGCGCGTATCTGAGGATTATGTGAGGAATGTGCTGCCTGACAAACAACTCGCCCATGAACTTCGTACATCCGTAGACTGAATTACCTTTGCATTCGAAGTCCTCTGTGATCGGTGGCTCTCTAGAGATCGGCATATAGACGCTCCCAGTAGATGCGTATACTAGTGGGACGTGGAACTTCTTGGCGACCTCAACAACGTTCCTAGTCCCACGCACGTTTGTCTCTAAGGCCAGCAATGGGTCTCTATCCGCATCTTCGAACCGTGCTATCGCAGCGAGATGCAGTATCCTGTCTGGCCGGGTTCGTGATACGATGTCCATCAACTGTTGATCATCCCTGATGTCGAATCCGTTCATTAAATCGTAGCCAATCGTCTCGATCTCTGGATGATCTTCAGCGAAATACTTCTTGGTCGCACTACCGACAAATCCCATATCTCCAGTCATCAGCACCTTCATGTGGTCATCCCCTTTATTGTACGTTGGATTTTTGATGCCATTTCTTCGATCTCTGGTCCAATGAGCTTCGAATAGATTGGAAGTGCAATTGCTTGGTCGAAAAGTTGCATGGAGACTGGGCATTTGTCTTTAGAGTTATACACTGGCTGCATATGTGATGCATATGTCCCAATTTGAGCTTGAATCCCTTGAGCTCTAAGATTGAGAATGAGCTTATTACGATTTATGAACTTTGTGACTGGAACATAGCTCTGATAGATGTGATCTTCTCCTTCAACTTTAGGAGGAACTAGGTATTGGATATCCCCAATTGCCTGTGTCCACAAGTGCCCAAGGACTCTTCGCCATTCTAGGACTTCATCAAATCTTGACAATTGTGCACATGCAATAGCAGCAGTAATGTCACTCATTTTGTAGTTGAACCCAAGCTTCTCAAAAACTGGGATCATGATCTGTCCTTCTCGATCCCATGCGCTCGAAATCCCAAAATTCATAAGACTTCTTGCTTGAGAGGCAATCTCGTCATTATTTGTGACGAGTAGACCTCCTTCGCCTGAAGTGAACCCCTTCCGAGCGTGAAGTGAAAAGCATCCAACATCCCCGATAGTCCCAGCGTATTGCCCATTGTACTTTGCACCAAGCGCACATGCTGCATCTTCAATGACTCTTAGGTGAAACTTCTTAGCATATTCCATTATTGGAGCCATGTCTGCAGGTTGGCCAAATGTATGCACTGGGATTATCACTCTGGTCTTCTTTCTAACTTCCTCAGGAATGAGCGAAGGATCCAAATTGTAGGTTTCTGGATCTACGTCAATAAATCTAGGAACTGCACCGCAGTAGAGCACAGCATGGCCAGTTGCAGGGAAAGTGTAATCTGCAACTATCACTTCATCTTTTGGCTTTATCCCAACTGCGAGTAGTGCAATGTGCAATGCTGAAGTGCAGTTTGTCGTTGCAATAGCATGTTTGACATGCAGAAGAGTTCGGACTTTTCTTTCTAGATCTGCAACCTTGGGCCCAGAAGCTACCCATCCTGAAGCTAAGACTTTTTTGACCTCATCAATCTCTTCTTTCCCAAATGATGGTTGAGCGAGGGGATATTGCATATCTATGTCTCCTTGAATCTGAGGATCTCATACATCTGCTTTACTTTAGTACGAAGTTCTGGATCTTGAGCAAGACCGTCTGCGATCCACATTTTGTACATCTCGGCATTATGCCTATGAGCTGCAGCATTCTTAGTGTCGAGCTTTGCAAGAAGTTCAATAAGCGGGATGTAGATAGTCTTGAAGTTGACGATCTCTTTTGGCATCATCTTTAGAGCAGCATAAGGATTCCGTTCAACTGTAACCATCATTTGCTCTTTCCACATTTTCGCCTTTTTGTCCCAGGCCCATCCTAGCATGAGGATTATCCCACCAAGCAAGAATAGCAGAAGTGCAACTGTGATGTAATAATTCCCAACTCTCCATTCCATCCTATTTGCAATGAGTATTCCATCCCCTATTGCCATCAAAGCTAGGCTCAAGATATTTCCAATTTGCTGGACTCTCCAGATCTGTACCATGAACCAGTGCTTCACTGGGTTCTTTGTGCCATCTGTTCCAAGCATGCTTTACCTCGGAGTGTCAATTTCTCTAGATGATTTGCTTATTTTCATACTTCTAATGACTCACTCTACGATGGTACTCACCAGTTCCTACTTCTGTCGGTCTTCCATCCAGTCAAATGATCCCACTGTGAATACATTTGTCTTGTTGACCAACTTTTCGAGACTCTTAATTTGATCGTCAGTTGCGTGCTCGAAATATGCGGAGTCAATTCTCGACTGCACAGCAGGTCTCATGATGAGATCCTGATTCTCCGTGATGAATATCATCACACGATCGTGGCCAATCTTCTTTACATATGACACAAATTCGTCCCATGCTAGGAACTCAATTCTTCCCACTTTCTTCACCTCCTTCGTTTACAGTTCTTTTATCGATCTGCTGATAATTTGGATCGAACTTATAGCTCCACCCAATGATAAGCATCACGACTAGAGCATAAACTCCTAGAAGGACCATACTAAGAAGAGCTGCATTTGTGATCTCGGTATTGTTGAGCATGATCCCAATTGATGCAACTCCACCAAGGAATCCGATAAGTGTGTAAAGACTCAATGCAAGTAAATCTAGCCACCAATTTGCTTGGTAGCCGAACTTCTGCTCGATATGTTTGCGCAATTGGCCATCTTCATTCCGCATCATGAGACTAAAGACATGAGGCGCTCCTTGACTCTTGTACATTTACTTCTCCTCCTTCTTAACTTCTGAACGTTTGGTACTTATCTTCCATATTAGCTACATCTCAATCTTCTACCCACGAATGCTGTTCATAATCTAGAGGACAATTGTTCGGTGGGACCCCATAGATATACCCCTCAGGTTGTATGATCTTTCTTGGAGTTGATTCTTTGCTTCCATGCTGTGGTGAATGATAACACATTCTTTTGCCGTTTTCTAACTTGCAGTATGGACAACCTGAGCCTCCTCCATCTTTTATCTCCCAGGGTTTGCACCAGATGTTACGAATCAGTTTATCGCTCATCCTTCTTGACCTCCCTCTTCCCCATCAAAATGCTCGTTCTAACATCGACATCAGAACTAGGCTGAGTTGAATCAAGTTCAACAGTCACTAATCTTAGACCTGCGGTTGTCAAACTGAAACTAAAGGCTCTTTTCTGAGCAGTCGTTTCGTCTGGAGCCATAACGTCTCTTTCGAATAGTGCGATATATCTCTTTTCACTCATTGTGGTCAGCCTCTTCCAGCGTTCCAGACTTCAATATCCGAGTCTTCATTCCTTTTGAATGTTTGTCGCTCCGGCCATCGGCTTCGACGTAGTTTATGAGTGAACCTATGTCCTTGAAGATTTCGGACTTCATCAAGACCTTGCTTCCTACATCGCACACGAAGGCGCTTCCGAAGAGAACGTACCTGTATCCATACTCCTTGTCAGGTTTCAGCATTGTCTCGAGATGTAGAACGAACTTCAGAGTCTTCTTCTCTTTCCCCTTCTTAGTATCCATGACTCTCTACCTCTGAATCGAGTTGAAATTGCTCATGATGTTTCAAAGCGCAATCTCCCCAGCTATCGCAGTCCTTACACTGGTGGGATTGCACGTTGAAGTGACAATTTGCATCATGCTTCTTAGTTTTCTTGTAAGATGTAACCACGACATGCTTAGAGATCTTCTCATTCTTCCAGCTACTTTTTCTCCTCTGCATCTACTCGACCTCCTCAAACTCTTTGCAGTTGTATTCGACACCGAAGTTCCTCTTCGTTTCACAGTAATATCCAGATGGGATCTCGTATGCAACGCCGTGCCTACATTTCGGACATAGTGGTTTTGTGGGAGAGACAGGTACGGCGGCAGGACTACCCTCTCTTGTTACGCTCCTGTCAAAGCTTTGGCGTTCGGGCGGAAGACATGACTCTTCCCTTCTCCCTTGTTCACCTGCTTGGGATAATTCCCTCTTGTGTTCGTTCCTGGCTATAGCAGTTTGCCCTTCACCAGTACTAGACTCACTGTTGGCCGTATTTCCTGCTCCCATGTTGACCTTCAAGCTTCTGCTTTTTGTTCCTCTTCAAGTTTTCTAAGGATTTCATCTATTTGAGTTGCTGCTGAAGGCTCTTCTACTTCATCAATTGGTTGGTTCTGCAACTCGTGGATCTCACATTGTATGCGTATTAGAGCTTTGATGATCTGGTTCAGCTTCGTGTTATCTACACCTGGTTCCTCGATGACAGATTCTACTGCAGCAACTGTGCCAAGTAGGATCGCGAGTATTCCTACAAGAATGATCCCGATTGTCGATATGTTGGTCCCAAACGCTGTAAGGATAAGTACTTCAGCCCCGAGCCCGATTGCAGCAATTGCAAATACTCCAACTGGGATCGTCCTCATGTTTCTTCCTCCCCTTCATAGAGTTCGATTGACACTAGTGAGCTTCCTTTCCCAAAAAGCCTCTTTGCTACTTCTAGTGCCTTGTCGAGTTCTTCAACAATGAACTCTTGCACGTTGTCACTATCATCATATACCCCAGAAACTAAGTAGTTGCTCATCCCAATCGTTTCTCCTATGTTAATCTGATTATCCCCTTCTTTACACTCGGCTCATGCCCATTGTTCTTCTGCTCAAGCTGCTGCCTCAAAGATTCAACTTCTCCACGAAGTTCTACGATCTCTCTGACTAGATCTTCTAGCATTCTATCGTCATATCCTGCGAACTTCATTTCTCCATCAACAAGTTCGAACCTTCGATAATTCGAGATATCCATGTTAACTCGCTCCTTGATGGATGCAAGGCTCTTCTTCTATGTCGAGATCAAATGCAAGATGTGGGCAAATCTTTAGCCTTGCTTCCTTCTTGTCGTAAGATGCACACTGTCCATTGCTAATGCATGGTTTCTCCTTTGAGAGCAGTGAACAATAGACAATCATTGGATTTTCTTCGAAGTCATCTTCTTCCTCTTCTTCGTCATCGAACTCCTTGGGGAAGAGCTTCTCAAATTCAGGATCTGGCACTCGGTTGTTGGCTTCGAATTCCATGTAGCTACCTCGAAGTTCTGCAAGAAATAGAATCACTTACTCATATATAAAGAATTCTACATCGTTCCCAAGCTTAGGTCTTCTCCGTCAAGATGACAATCGAGAGCAGAAGCCAAAGCCCACCAAGGAACTCCAACACGATAAACGAGAAGATCCTCACGAATGTTCCAACAGCATCTCCGACATGCAATGACAGCAGAATTGCGAACCCTGCAGCAATACATGCGGCTCCAAACACTCCAAATCCTACAAAAAGTAGGAACGCGATTGTTGATTTATCCATGGTCATACCTCTTTTGTAGCTTATTTGTGAACTCCGAATTCTTCTTGATCTTATGCATCAGAGCACATGCATCTGCGAATCGATCGCACGAAATCTGAGTAAAGTCGACCATGATCTTTAGCTCTCTGCAGTATCCTCTAGATGGACTGATTGCTTTCTGATGTCCGCAATCGAAGCAGCATCCCATCAGTGTTCCTCCTTGGGCCTCTTGAAGGATCTCATATCCATCTCGTGGTAGCACCGCTCGCATTTCTCAGTTTTGTTGATGATGCAATCTCTGCAGTACTTCATTTGAACTTCTCCTTCTGCGAGTTTTGCGAGCTCATTCACCCCATCGAGGATCAAATTGTTGGACAATCCAATCCTGTTGAGTTCTATGCCAATGCTGAGCTGAAGGCATCTTGCAGTATTCAAGTTTACTTCTCCAGGCATTTGCACACCCTCATGGGAATTTCCTTTCTGGATCTCTTCCTGGATGGTATTTGCCATATGCATCTTTGTAGAGCGGAATATCCGCTTTACATTTGGTGCACGTAGCCTTCACTTTGTCTTCGACGATTTCCACTTTCGACTTCCTTGCTCCGCACTTGCTGCAATGCAGTCTCTTTCTCTTCATTTCCTTCCCTCGTTCTTTAGTTTCTCTTTGATTAGATCTTTTTGACCTTTCAAAGTCTTCTGTAGCTTCCCCGTTTGAAGATCGAAGTCCCAGTTGCCATTCCACGAACGTCCATCTTTGACTTCGTCTAGGAGTTGGAAATCATCTTCGAAATCCCATGGATTATTTCCATTCCCAAAGTACTTCATGACTCCAAGCCATCTGATGAAACTGACCATAACATATTCTGGTTCCATACGATCTAATGGCATTCTCAATCTAGGGTCTCTATTTGCAATGTGAGCTACAAGCTCCTGATAATATGCTGGTAGGACTCCAAGCCAATCTTCTCCACCATGATAGCAACTGAGCGCAGGGCTTTTATCTTCACCTTTCACAAATCTTATTGTTACTGAGTCGCTCATTTTCTTACCTTCTTTGATTGAATCTTAGGCAAAGGGCATTCAGAAAGAATGAAGAGTCTATCTTCTAAGTAAGCTGCATGAACATCAGCTCCACTTTGCCCAGTTAATTTGCATTTGCTAGTGTACTCCCAACCGCAGCCATCATCGAATAGAGGGCATGATTTGAAGCACGATTTGCATGTAGCAATCTGTTGGTCGATCTGTGTTCCCACGATTCTCAATCTCCGAATGTCAACAATTGTGTTACGCATTGGATCCCTCACTGAGTGTTAGAAACATGACAATCGTAACTGCAAGCATAATTGCAAAAGCTGGGCATTCCCATCCAGGTAAATCTTGCTCCATACTCCCAGCAACTACTACTCCAAGGACTGCTGCGCCGAATGGGCCTGACACGAACTTGAAGAGCAGATTCCCTCGAGCTATACCACGCTCAACATGTTCAATTGAGTGAGATCGAAGTTCTCTTCGATAGATTGCTTGCCCAAGCCTGTTGAACTCAGGATGTTTCGTAATGAACATCTCGAAGTCTTTAGCTGCTATCTCAGGAGGCTTTTTCGCATTTCTCATTTTCCTTCCACCATTGCATAAGAAGCCCCACACAGGAGTTTGTTTTAAGCATATGGATCCTAACAAAGTTCGACGGGATGTGGACTCCAAAATAGTCAAACTTCTCTCCATTCTCAGCTACTTTATCCCAAGTCAAGTCAAGTAATTCTCCATCTCGAGATATAACCCATGCATGTTCTACAGGGAGAAGTGATATTGCAAATCCTTCGTAGTAGTCATAACCATGCAAGAGAGCGATTGTTTGAGCATTGTAGAAACATTGCTTGACCTGATATGTTTTGGATCGAATCCCCTTTGGCAGAGTCTTAGGAACAGGTTGGCATTGGAATTCTTTCCCATTTTCGAGAAGGAATTCGTAGAACTTCACTCCGTTAGGGTTATCCTTCATGAGGGCCTTAAGCGCTTTGCAATATTCGCGTGCGGAGTTAAACTGCATTGGAATCCAATCCTAGCATGGTGAGAACATTGTGCACATTTTCATGTGCACATTCGAACAACGCTTTTGAGTCTTTGAAGTGATCTTCCATCATGTGAAGTTCTCGGTGAAGCTTTTTGCACTCTGTTGTGATTGCCTTTTTCCTCTGCTCTGACAGTGGACGCTCTTGTGCGACGTCTGTTGTTTCGTCCTTCTCAGTTATCCTCACTAAGTTCCCCTCCTTTACTTTACTCCTGATGCCCAATCAGCAATATCCTCCAGGCATGCTCTGCATGTATAATCTGACATGACCTCAATTTTTGTCAAGTGGGAGAGGTACATGAAGGTTGCCCAATGAGCAAGTTCGTGATTCAGAGTCTTGATAAAGAAGTCTGCTTCATCTTCCATGAAGAAGCGGATCCCGCTTGCAAGAAGTATCTTGTTCTCTTCTGGATCATAGAATCCTCCAGAATAAGATGAGCCACAAAGCCCTGCTAATTCGATGTCTGGAGTCTCAAGTATGTTGTGCATCTCTCTGGGCCTCCAAGAAGTGGAAGTGGAAGAACCACCAGCGATTTCCAATGTATCCCATCCCACTCCCGATTAGGTTCAATCCATTCGAGTTCGTCAGATCTCGGATCTCCTCGAAAATCTTGCCAGAAGTTCTCTTTGAACCAAAAAGCTTCTGTCTCATGTGAAATTCGAAGAAATAGAGCCCTTCTCCAGAGAGTGACCACCCGCTTGGTATTGCTCTTTCTCCATGTCTTGTAAAGATCGCTTGTGCATCTTCAAACAATCTCTCAGCTGTATTTCGATTCATGGCAATTCTTCTACCTATACCATTTTTTATCTCTTCGCGTAATTCATCAGCGAGAGCTAGTCCTTTTTCAATTATGACTTTAAGATATGGATCTGCAATGAATTTAGAGTCAGTTTGTGCAGTGAGACATGCAGCTGTAATTACATCTGGATCCATTGTATCTGTTGCTGAAGAAAGAAGCTTATACAGCTTCAATTGCCTACGAAGAGGGGATATGCGACGTGTTGAGATGATAGACGCAGCAACAAAACAGCTCATTGCCAATATCCATATTCCCAGTTGGACATAGAACGTGAGATGTTCGTCAAGAACAAAAATCCCTAGGGAGATCCACCCTATGAGCATAAGGTAGACCCATGGATCGTCTCTTATTCGATGTTTCTGTGTGTAGCGTTCATGCTCAGGATTTGTGTATTTCATTCTGACCACTTCTTAGTTTCCTTCTCCCAGACTTGAGTTAGGTCCAACCATAGATTTGCGAGTCTATGCTGAAGAAGTGCCTCTGCATTCTTCTTAATATCGTGTGCGATGTACAATGCATTAGTTTTCAACTGCAACTTTCGAACGAGATCCACTTCTCCATGTTGAATCTGCCTCACGATTTCCTGTACATCAGAGAAGAGCTCACTATCAACAATGCGGAAGCCATCGATCAATCCGCAGAGATCTTCTTTTGTTTTTATGATCTGCCTAGCAAGATATTTGCTTTCAGCTTCAAGGATCCAAAGTGCACGAACGTCGACAACATGTTGGGAGCCAAGTGGCAATATCTTCACTGTCACATTTCTCCCACCCACAGCTTCAATCTTCAGGATCTCGTGGCATAGTGGTTCAGACTGACCTCGATATGTCGGTTTTATGATCGTGTACTTGTCGAGTAGTTCTCTCTGGTTCTTCATTTCTTCACTTTCCTATTTTCTTGAGCCCAATAACCCATGAAGTTCATCTCAACTTCAACATTCTTGACTCGGCCTTCAACGTGGAGTTTATTCTCGTCGTCGACTATGACTAAGCCGATGTGGTTTCCGAGCTCGTTCACAATCTTATATCCAGTTCCTTTCCTGATGGTTATCGTCCCTTCTATTCCGTATGGCATCTTCGTGCCTCCTATCCAGCTATTACGTCTTGTGAAAGATTTGTATTCACAAGTTCTATTAATTTGCAAGAGTGTCGCCTTGAGTGACGAGGATATGGACATATAATCATATTAATCTATCTCCTACTCAGCTCAGGCATCAATCCTATTCCTCCTAGGATGAACTCTACAACATGCTTAACATGAAGTTTGAGTCTTTTCGTCCAACGAGCTACAGCTTCGAGCATGGAATCTCGTTACCTCGAGTTTTGAACTATTTCTAGGAACTCGTTGTAGAGTTTCTTCTTACCTTTTGCTCTAAACATGATCTGCTCAGTGTAGTGTCCATCGTGTGCGTGGTCAAAATCGTGTAATCCTTCTATAGCCCATCGAATAAGAGATTCTTGCTCCTCCATGGACTTCATAGGCTTCCATTCCATCTTGAGGATCTTAGCAAGCGCTTCAAGCAGAGGAAGAGTCCCTTTGATGGACCAAACAACTCCAGCCTGATACTTTCTGTCATCTTTGATAAAGTCATACACAATTTCAAGTGCTCGCTTTAACTCTTTTGCCTTGGATTCATCCCACTTCACACTTAGGTCATAGATTCGGCCTGAGAGTGAGTCCCAAATTCCAGTCATTTCTTTACCGCCTCTGAAGCAAATTTCGGATTTTTCTTAAACAGTTTACATGGATCTTTGACCGATTCCCAGTTGTAGTCAATGTTCCAGCTCCAACATTCCAGCTTCCACTCACTGTGATTCGATAGTCCTGAGTTACGACTTCGAAATCTCTTCCACACTCCATGCAGCAGTAGACTTCTCCTGCAAGAGGGGAGAACATGCGCTTGTGGCAATATGGGCAATCTTTTTGGTACCACCAGTCGGACATTGCATACTTTGGTTTCCAGTAAGTGTATCTGAGGACGTTCTCAAAGAACTCCGTGATCTTGCCATACCTCTTATACAAGACTAAATGCTCATCAGAGCAGAAGCTCAGCCATGCATGGTCATGAAGAACCATGTAGTTATATGGCGAGAAATCCTTCCAGCACCACAGGCACATTAGCGTCATATTGGGGTCTAAACAGTTTGGATCAGATGGATCTGTTTCTTTGGGGATGCAGAGATAGAGCTCATCTTTTGTCATGTTAAGCACCTATACTTTCTCATCCCCGTCTTTAGGGTAATGATAATCTCTTCTGAGATCTGTCAGTTCGTTCTCGATACTTTTTGTCGCACGTTCTATCCGGACCAATGCGGCATAGAACCCTGCGATATACCCTCGTTGAAAATCTTCGTTTATCATTTTCCTCTCTCCTACTTTCTCCTCGTTATTTTTGATCCTATCCATCTAAAGAATCTGGCAATTTGTTTGCAGATTTTATCCATCCCAATCATCATGTAGGCCATCTGTACACTTATCAACACTGGGCGTCCTTTCTTATCTTCTCCACAATAGACATATGGACCAAATCCACACCAAACTAAGTCCCCCTTCTCTAAGATGTCTTCATTCTTCAAGGAGCCCATTTAATCCCTCTCCTGGATGTAGGCATCATAACACGATTGATCCCAAATTTCTTGGTCTGAGATGATTCTTCCACATTCACATCGGATAATGCCATCTGCATCTTGTCTAATCTTGTAGCTATGACACTTTGGACATTCTATCATTTTGGCTCGCCAACCTTCTCCTCGTAACCGCATTTAGGATTTCGACATTTCATTCTAGGATTGTCATCGCTGTGACGGTAAGGATTCCAGAAATAGTCCATCTCACTCTCGCACTTTGGGCATAGACGCTCTTCACCAATCATCGTCTTCACCATATTCAATTATACAAAAGCATCTTCCAGGATAGCACTTGTGAATCTTGCACGGATTTTTATCCGTACAATGTCGAACCTCTCTAGTATGGCGGCAGATGAGATCTTCTCTAACCCCCAATTTTCGTCTCTCTTCTAGTTTCAATCTCATTTCACCTTCTCTCGATCCTTCTTGTCTGCTTTCTCGAAATCTCGGATAAGCTGTTGAGTCCTCGCACGCAAATTAAGTGGGGACAAGTAGATATCTACATACGTCGAGCCTCCGCAGTAGAACATCATGTAATCTCCTCCGAATAACTCAGCAATTTCCCCAGACTTAGATCTTGAGCTCCAAACATCTCCACCATAGTGCTTGCCTATGAGCAGAGTCCCAATCAGTCTAGCCCTTTCAGGATTCTTTTTCCCAATCTTGATCACACATTTGTGCAGTTCTAGCATTGTTGGAACGTCAGGCAACACGTTGAACTTTCTAGCGTGGAATTCTCGCCAAAATGTATCGCACTTTGCTTGGCATAGATCACATAGTGCATAGTAGACAATTTTTTCCTTCTTGCACTTCGCTCCACACCATTCGCATTCTGCATCTACGAGTTCGAAGGCATTTTCCTTTATCTTGTAGAGCCCTCTTTCTTCTGGCTCAAAGACCGAAGCGAGATACTCTGCTATATTTTTCTTAGTGTCCATGGAATTACCTCGCAAATAGGATCTTGTCAAACCAGGTATGGTGTTTTCGATTCTTGCCAACCATAGGAGCCACGAAATCAGCTATTGCTTTTGGAAGTTCAGCGAGCGTGACTTCACGCAACTCTGTATCAATAGAGTATATCACTGGATGTTTATGACCCTTCCACGTTCGGGATTCTGCCTGAGTTGGATATTCAAATTTATGCTCAGACTTCTCAGGATAGATTGCAAGCGTGTGACCTACAGAGTAAACTCCATAAGCACTGAAGCCATGGATCGCTCGGACAACATAACCGTTAACATGCCCAATGTCGGAAGTTGAATGTGAGACACTGTCTAAGAGATTCTTAGACTCAAACAATCCAGTATGCCGTTTTGCCATCCACATACGGACCAATGGTTCAACCAACGTCCACAATCCAAGCCCTGCAAGACCTCCTATCAGGGCCAATGCCAAGTTTTCGAGCATCTCTAAGCCTCCAAGTTCTCTACTACGTTCTTGATGAGGAATTCAGTGCATTTGCATATTCGGTAGCAGTATGTCCACTTGCCATCTACGCTCTTCCACTGCTTATCAAGGACTCCTAAATCCATGAGTCTATCTTCAAGCATTGAGATCTGTGTTCGAGTTAGATCATTCTTGAGGAGTTCAAGTAATCTGGTATTCCAAACTTCATGGCCTTTAGATTGCTCTTGGAAAATAGTCACACACATCTTCAGATCTGGCGCAAGCTGGTTCCATTTGGGCATCTTTCTCACTCTCTTCGTTTAATGAGTTTGAGGACTGTTTGACGATCTCTATAAATCTGGATTCTGGTAGAACAGTTCCATTTGAACTTGCAAAGTCGACAATCTTTTGGCATAGATCCAAGTTTTGACGGCGGAGTTTGTGGGACATAACAGTGTGGCATTTCACTACTTCTTTTCATTTTTCTCAGTCTCCTCTACTCCATGCTTGAATCCATGTTGGAATGCATCCTTGTAGAACTTCTCAAGTAATGGTCCTAGCCATCCCCAATGTTCATCAGCTAGCTCTTGAGATTTCTTCAAGACTTCTCATCCTCCGATCTCTGGATACCTGTCGATCCCATCATCTTGCCATTCGGTGCAGTAATTGTGCTCTTGTCCATCAGGAAACGTGAAAGTGATATCGAATATTTTACCGTACCTTGCACAAGGAATCCCATCGCAGGTCTTACAGGATTTTGCTGGGGTAATCGAAGACTTCAAGAATTGGTTCCATGTTCCAAGTAGCCTATTGTCATGTCCTTCGCTCGGCATCACTTCTACCCCTTGTCGTTGAGTACCCCTCTGAGTTTAAGGTCTAGGATTGCGTCGTGCTTACCGTCACGGTACCCCATTTTCCATCCTGTCAAAAAAGTTTCCCAAACATCTTCCGAAATCTCCTCACTCCTCATCTCTTCTCACCGCCTATGTTCACGAGTGGGCCGCCACAGGATGGGCATTGGTCCGTTATCACTCGGTCGGGATTATCCCATAGACATTCTGGGCAATAATGATTGGTTGGTGTATCATTCAGGAACCATTCGTCCTCATCTATTCTGCTCGAAAGGCGTTCCTCTGCGTAAGGCATATCTTTACCATACAGCCCCGCAAGGGTTTCGCGCAAGACACCAACGCGTTTCCGTACCTGTTCGTCCGTTCTCATAGCTCACCGCCTATCTTCTCCTCGTGACCGCACTTATGGCAATGCCAATGTGTCGGCTGTTCGAACGGCATACTTTTGTAGCCGTGTGGGTGCAAATAGTATTTCTCGCTCCTGCACTTAGGGCAGTTCATTCCTTCTCTCCTCTTCTGTAGAACCTGTGGGACATTGATAATCTTGTCTTCATAGTAGTCGTATAGACAACCACAGTCATAACAGTAGCCAAGCCATTCTGGGCCTTGGCTGAACACTGGCTTTTCGAGCCTTGCTAATTCATTCTGTATCCGCCTAGTGTTCTTGCTCTGACACGATGGACAGACTATTTGACTCATGTTGATTTCTCCTTGCTCTTGAGGCGATATAACTGTACGTTAGGGTAGTTGTCCTTCACTTCGTTCCAGTGCTCCCCGATCTCTGTATCGGACTTTCCTAGCATTCTCCCACATAAATCGTGCATTGGCTTCTTACGATCTTGCTCCTTCTC